>FUFK010037451.1_pt2 | contig 65746 bp, 61 predicted proteins | sample 1021851 | NCBI WGS metagenome assembly FUFK01 (sample SAMEA51879418, study PRJEB19060) | metagenome
CGCTTGCCAGNCNNGCTCNNANAGNNGCNATCNCGANNANANAAAAAAGCCCGGCGCGAAGGCCGGGCTTTTCNATCGGACCAGTGACGGCCGCNATCAGAACGCGAAATGCTCCGCGTCCAGCTCCATCAGGCTGTCGATGCCNCCCTCGATGGCGCCTTTGTGGCCGGCGATACGGGGCAGGATGCGCTTGAAGTAGAACCGCGCGGTGCTGATCTTGGCCTTNTAGAAGTCCTCGTCNCCGGCNCCGGCGTCGAGCTGCGCCTGGGCCTTGCTGGCCATCAGCGCCCACAGGTAGGCCAGGGTCACGTAACCGGAGTACATCAGGTAATCCACGGAGGCGCCGCCGGCGGAATCCGGGTTCTGCATCGCCTGCATACCGATGGCCTGGGTCAGATCACCCCACTCTTTGTTGCTGGCCGCCAGCGGCTCGATCAACTCCTTGAGCTTGTCGTTGTCGGCGTTGGCTTCGCAGAACTTGTGGATGATCTTGGTGAAGTTGCGCAGCGCCTGGCCCTGGGTCATCAACACCTTGCGGCCCAGAAGGTCCAGCGCCTGGATGCCGGTGGTGCCTTCGTACAGGGTGGAGATGCGCGCGTCGCGCAGGTTCTGCTCCATGCCCCACTCGCGGATGAAACCGTGGCCGCCGTAGATCTGCACACCGTGGTTGGCCGCTTCCAGGCCCACTTCGGTGACGAACGCCTTGGCGATCGGGGTCAGCAGCGCCATCAGGGCGTCGGCCTCTTTGCGCTCTTCCTCGTCCTTGGCCAGCTTTACGGTGTCGCCCAGCTGGGCGCAGAAGTACACCAGCGCGCGGCCGCCTTCGGCGAACGCCTTGCTGGTCAGCAGCATGCGGCGCACGTCCGGGTGCACGATGATCGGGTCGGCCGGGCCGTCGGCGTTCTTGGCGCCGGACAGGCTGCGCATGGCGAGGCGGTCCTTGGCGTAGGTCAGGCCGCCCTGGAAACCCAGCTCGGCGTGGGCCACGCCCTGGATGGCGGTACCCAGACGGGCGAAGTTCATAAAGGTGAACATGCAGTTCAGGCCTTTGTTCTCCGGGCCGATCAGGTAGCCGGTGGCGCCGTCGAAGTTCATCACGCAGGTGGCGGACGCCTTGATGCCCATCTTGTGTTCGATGGAGCCGCAGGCCACGCCGTTGCGCTCGCCCACGCCGCCGTTACCGTCGGTGAGGAACTTGGGCACGATGAACAGGGAGATACCCTTGGTGCCCTTGGGCGCGTCCGGCAGGCGGGCCAGCACGATGTGGACGATGTTGTCGGCCATGTCGTGTTCGCCGGCGGAGATGAAGATCTTGGTGCCGGTGATCTTGTAGGAGCCGTCGGCCTGGGGCTCGGCCTTGGTCTTGAGCAGACCCAGGTCGGAGCCGCAGTGGGCTTCGGTCAGGCACATGGTGCCGGTCCATTCACCGCTGGTGAGCTTGGGCAGGTAGGTCTGCTTCTGCTCGTCGGTGCCGTGGGCCTCGATGGTCGCCACCGCGCCGTGGGACAGGCCCGGGTACATGCTCCAGGACCAGTTGGCGGTGCCGGTCATTTCGGAGATGGCGATACTGGAGGAGCCCGGCAGGCCCTGGCCGCCGAATTCCGGGTCGCCGCCCATGGCCGGCCAACCGCCTTCCACGTACTTGGCGTAGGCTTCCTTGAAGCCTTTCGGGGTGGTCACCACGCCGTTCTCGAAACCGCAGCCTTCCTCGTCACCGGAACGGTTCAGGGGCGACAGCTCGTTTTCGGCGAACTTGGCGCCCTCTTCCAGGAAGGCGTTGAGCAGTTCGCTGTTCACTTCTTCCAGACCCAGTTTGGCGTAGTGGCCGTCCAGGTCGAGAACTTCGTTCAGCACAAAGCGCATGTCGCGCAGGGGAGCCTTGTAATCAGGCATGTCGGATCTCCCGGAATGGTTTGCAATGCAGGGAAACCGGCCCCGGAGGTCTGTGGAAAGAGCAGCGAAACGGGGCGGGTCCATCGTCAGGACGGCAATGGTAGCGCCGCCCGAAAGCCGGTGCCCACAACTATTTGTGACCCGTAAGTCAAACAAGCGTTTGAAACCACTTTTCGTCCGGGAAGGCTGGTATAGTTCCGCTCAGTATCAGGGCACACGAACAGGAGCGACCCGCCATGATCGACCCCAACCTGCTGGATATTCTGGTCTGTCCGGTGAGCAAGGCACCGCTGATTTTCGACGAGCGGAAGAACGAATTGATGTGCAAGGCGAGCGGCCTCGCCTACCCGGTGCGCGACGGTATTCCTGTCATGTTGGAAGAAGAAGCTCGCACCATGGAAGACGACGAACTTCGCTCCCTATAGGCCCGAGAACCACCGCCAAGGATGCCCCGATGAAACGGCTGCTCTCCTCATCGCTGTTACTCTTTTCCTTTGTTTTCGCCGCCGGCCAGACCGCCTTCGCTCAACAGACGGAGGGCGGTAACGGCGACGCCACCGCCGAGGACAACGCCGCGGCGGCCGCCCAGGAGCAGGCCCGCAAGCGCGAGGCCTGTCTGCTGCGCGCGGCCCAGACCGCCGGCGACGACGTCACCCTGGAACAGCTGCGCGGCTGGTGCGACGACGGCGCCCCCAAGCAGCGGCTGCCCCACGAGGACGCCCTGCGCGCCCGCCTGGCCCTGGAGCAGACCAGCCAGGAAAACCCGTTCGTGATCACCCCGCACCGACGCAACTACCTGATGCCCTACAGCCACTGGAGCAACCCCCAGTGGAACGACCCGGACCGCGAGGACCAGAACCTGGATTCCGGCGAGGTGAAGTTCCAGTTCTCCCTGAAAGCGCCGGTGTACGACGACTTCTGGGACGGCAGCACCCTGTACATGGCGTTTACCGGGGTGTTCTTCTGGCAGGCTTACAACAGCGAGGAATCGCGCCCGTTCCGGGAGATCAACTTCACCCCGGAGGTGTTCCTCGCCAAACCCATCGACTGGCAGCTGGGCCCGGTGCAGTCCGAGCTGCTGGCGTTCGGTTTCCGCCATGATTCCAACGGCCAGGACGAGCCCACCTCACGCAGCTGGAACCGTCTCTACCTGCGCCATGTGTCGCAGATCGGCTCCTACTATGTGTCGGTGATGCCCTGGTACCGTATCCCCGAGGAAGAGAAGGATTTCCCGCTCGATCCGCGCGGCGACAACAACCCGGACATCGAAAAGTACATGGGCAATTTTCAGCTGGAGGTGGCCCGGGTGTTCGGCAACCACGTGCTGGAGCTGATGGTGCGCAACAACCTGCGCTCCGACAATAAAGGCGCCGGGCAGATCAACTACTCGTTCCCGATCAACGATCGCTTCAAGGGGCTGGTGCAGGTCTTCACCGGCTACGGCGACTCGCTGATCAACTACGACGATTACGAAACCCGCTTCAGCCTCGGCATCCTGCTCACCGACACCCTTTAAACCTCCCCGGGCAGGAGCGGGCTGTGGGAGCGGGCCTTGCCCGCGAAAGGGAGCGAAGCTCCCGGCAGGATCCCAGAGCACTCTCTAACGGCAGCACAAACAGCCTCTCTGGAATCCTACCGGCCGGCTTTGCCGGCCTTTCGCTTGCAAGGCAAGCTCCCACAAACCTCGCTTCGTAGCGAATCCTGGCAGGGTTGCCTCCCCGCTCTAGGGCAGAGGATACAGGTCACCATCCAGAGCCATCACCACCTTTTCCCCTCGTGCCGGGCGAATCGGCCAGCCTCCAGTAAGACCGCCGAAGGCAGGTAACACGGTGACACCGTCGCGCAGCCAGAATACGGGGGCGCGCACGCTGTCGGCGCCGCCATGCAACCGGTAAGCCGGGTGCAGATGGCCACCGAGGACGTGTCGACCGCTGACCGGATAGGGGTCATGGGCAAGCCGGAAAGGTCCCAAGTCCAAATGCGAGTGCCAGATCATATCCAGGTCGAGGCCCTCGGCGTGACGGTCATGATTGCCAATCACGACCTCCGGGGTCAGTAACGCATGGCGCGCCCGCCAAGCTGGCCAAGCATCCAGAAACGGCTCACCCCGACTTGGCCGATGGTGGAAAAAATCCCCTAGAACGATCAGTCGTGCCGGCTGAAAATGCTCGATTAAAATACTGAGCCGGTCCAGGTCCGCGCGGCTCTCGCCCCCCGGTACCGCCAACCCACGGCGACGCAGGAAGGCGCCTTTGCCAAAATGCGTGTCGGCAACCAGCAACGCGCTTTCGCCGGGATAGAACAGGGCCCGGTCGCCGTGCAGCCAGACGGTCTCACCGGCCAGGGTCAGTGCCAGGCTGTCGCTCATGCGTCCCCCGCCCGCCGGTCCGCGTGTTTCTCCAGGCGCTCGGTCATGCGCGCCACCCGGTCGCGCCAGCTCTCCGTGCTCAGCCGGTTACGCAGGCGCTCCACCCACAGCGGAAACGCCAGCGGCGTGAACCGCTCGGGAGCGGTGAGCACCAGGGCCTGGTCGCGGGCCCGCTCCAGCACCGCCCGCAACCGGCCGATTTCCAGCTGGCTTTCCAGCACCTCGCGGCGCGCCTGATCCAACAGCAGGTGGTCCGGGTCGTAGCGGTCCAGGGTGTCGTAGAGCAGGCCGCTGGACGCCTGCAGCTGCTTGCCGGTTTTGCCCTTGCCGGGGTAGCCCTGGAACACCAGCCCGCTGATCCGCGCGATGTCCCGGAAGCGACGGCGCGCCAGTTCGCCGGCGTTGAGCGCCGCCAGCACATCCTCCACCAGGGATTCCGGCGTCAACAGCGCGCGCCAGTCGTCCTCGTGCAGCGGCGGCACCTTGGCCGCGGTGAGCAGCTCCAGCCCGTAATCGTTCACCGAGATCGAGAAGGTGGCGGGAAACCGCTGCCCCAGCCGCCAGGCCAGCAACGACGCCAGCCCTTCGTGGGCGAGCCGGCCGGCGAACGGAAACAGGAACCAGTGGGTGCCTTCGCGGGAGCGGCTGCGCTCGATCAACAGTTGGCGCCGCGACGGCAGTGCCGACTGGTCAAGCTGCACTTCCAGCACGTCACGAATCGCCTGCACTTCCTGATCCCGGTAATCGCCGCCGGCCACCTCCTCGAGGATATCCAGCACCGTGTCCGCCAGCTCCGTGGACAGCGGCAGCCGCCCGCCCTGCCAGCGCGGCACCAGCGAGCGCCGCCCCTTGGCCGCGCGCACATAGGCGGTCATATCACGCACCCGGATCAGCTCCAGGGCCCGGCCGGAAAACAGGAACACATCGCCGGGCTTCAGGCGGGCGACAAAACTCTCCTCGATGGTGCCGATGCTGCCGCCGCGTGGGTATTTAACGCGCATCTGGTAATCGCTGGTGATGGTGCCCACCGCCATGCGGTGGCGGCGCGCCAGCCCCTGGTCGCTGACCCGGTAGACGCCGTCTTCTTTCACCACCCGCCGGAACTGGGGGTAATGCTCGAGCACCGCGCCGCCCCGGGTAATAAAGTCCAGGCACCACTGAAACTGGGTGTCGGTGAGGCCGGCGAAGGCGTGGGTGGCGCGCGCCTCCGCCAGCACCCGGGGCGCCTGGAAGCCGTCGCCCACCGCCAGGGTCACCAGGTGCTGCACCAGCACGTCCAGGCACAGGGTCAGGGGCGGGCGCGCCTCCACCCGCTCGGCGGCCCAGGCGCGCCGGGCGGCGGCGATCTCCACCAGCTCGAAGGCATGGCTGGGCACGCACAGGATTTCGCTGTCGGCGCCGGGCCGGTGGCCGGAGCGCCCGGCGCGCTGCATCAGCCGCGCCACGCCCTTGGGGCTGCCCACCTGCACCACCCGGTCCACCGGCGAGAAATCCACGCCCAGGTCCAGGCTCGAAGTGCACACCACGCAGCGGAAGGCGCCGTCGCGCAAACCCTGCTCCAGCTTCTGCCGCAGGCGCCGGTCGATGGAGCCGTGGTGCAGCCCGATCTCGGTGATCCAGTCCAGCCGCGCCTTGGCCAGCGCCTCGAACCACAGCTCCGCCTGGGCGCGGGTGTTGGTGAACAGCAGCGCCGTCCGGCCCTGTTCCAGGTAGTCGATCACCGGTTGCAGTTGCGCCAGCCCCAGATGCCCGGCCCAGGGAAAGCGGTCCACCTGGTCCGGGCAGAGGCCGCGCACCGTCAGTGTCTTGGGGCTGTCGCCGGCGATGCGCTCACCGCCGGGTGGCCCGCCTTGCCCGCCGCCGAGCAGCACCGCCATGGCCTGGTCCAGATTGCCCAGGGTGGCGGACAGCCCCCACACCGGCAGGCCGGGCCGGCGCGCGCGCAGCCACGCCAGGCACAGCTCCAGCTGGACGCCGCGCTTGCTGCCCAGCAGCTCGTGCCATTCGTCGACGATTACCGCGTCCAGGTGCTGGAAGCGCTGCGCGGCGTGCTTGTACGACAGCAGCAGCGACAGGCTTTCCGGCGTGGTGATCAGCGCTTCGGGCAANCGCTTGCGCTGGCGCGCCCGGGCGGCGGAACCGGTGTCGCCGGTGCGGGTNTCCACGCGCCAGTCCAGGCCCACGCCGTCCAGCGCCTCGCGCAGATTNCCGGCGGTGTCCTCNGCCAGCGCGCGCANNGGGGTNATCCACAGCACCCGCANNCCGCCGCCCCGGTCGCCGCGNTCCAGNGCCCGGGACACCGGCCCCAGCCAGGCGGCCAGGGANTTGCCCGAACCGGTGGGGGAATGNATCAGGCCGGAGCGGCCGTCGCGGAACGCCGCCCAGGCGCGGCGCTGGAACGGNGCCGGNGACCAGCCCTGGCGGGCGAACCAGGCGTCCACCGCCGCCAGACCGTCAGCTGCCGTAGGCATCCAGCNATTCCTTGACCTGGGTCAGGCTGTCCGCCTGGTCCGGCGTCAGGTCCTGGCGCCAGCGGGCGATGCGCGGAAAACGCAGGGCGATGCCGGATTTATGNCGCGGCGACGGCTGGATGCCCTCGAACGCGATNTCGAACACATGATGTGGCNGCACCGACCNNACCGGNCCGAATTTCTCCACCGTGTTGCGGCGGATCCAGCGGTCCAGGCGGCCGATCTCCTGGTCNCTCAGNCCGGAGTAGGCTTTGGCGATCGGCACATAGCCGTCGCCGTCCGGCACCGCCAGNGTGTAATCGGTGTAGAGNTTGGCGCGGCGGCCGTGGCCGGGCTGGGCGTANAGNAGCACCGCGTCCAGGGTCAGCGGATCGATCTTCCACTTCCACCAGTCGCCNCGCACCCGCCCGCTNCGGTANGGGCTGTCCCGATGCTTCAGCATCANCCCTTCCACCTGGTGCTCGCGGCTGTCGGCGCGCAACGCGGCCAGCGCCGGCCAGTCCGGNGCGTCCACCAGCGGGCTCAGTTTCAAGGCCGGCTCGNCGGCGTCGGCGATCAGGGTTTCCAGGGCCGCGCGGCGCTCGTGCAGGGGGCGCGCCCGCCAGTCCCGGCCCTGGTACTCNATCAGGTCNTAGGCGAGNAACGCCACCGGCACTTCACGCAGCAGCTTCTCNCCCACTGTTTTGCGCTGAATGCGGCGCTGCATTTGCGAAAACGGCAGCACCNTGTCGTGCCAGGCCACCAGTTCNCCGTCGAGCACCGCCTCGGGCAGCGCCCCGGCGGCGGCCTCCACTTCCGGGAANCGGCCCGCCATGGGCTCCTCGCCCCGGGACCACACCCAGACGCCGTTNGGCCGNGCAATCAACTGGGCGCGGATGCCGTCCCATTTCCATTCCGCCTGCCAGTCGCTCAGCGGGCCGAGGCTGTCCGGTTCGTCCTTCAACGGCGACGCCAGGAAGAANGGGTACGGCTGGCCGTCCCGCTCCTCGCGGCGCTCCTCACTGAGCAGNTGGGTAAAGAAGCTGGCNCCGGGCTCGAACTCGCCCATCAGCCGNCGCGCGATCAACGCCCGGGGCAGCCCGCTCNGTTCCGCCAGGGCCCGCTCCACCAGCCCCCGGGANACGCCCACCCGCAANCTGCCGGTGAGCAGCTTGTTGTAGAGAAANCAGGCCTCGCGGGGCAGCCGCCGCCACTGCGCCATCACCCGGGCTTTNTGCTCCGCCTCGTCCTGGCCGCGCAGNGCCAGGACGCCGCCTTCCACCCAGGCGGTCAGCGANGTGTCCGCGGGCGCCGGTTCCGGGGCCGGGTCCATCAGCAGGCTGATGGTTTCCGCCAGGTCGCCCACGTGCTGGTAGGTCTCTTCCACCAGCCACTCGGGCAGGCCGCAGGCTTCGGTGACCCAGGCGCGCAGTTTGCGCGCGCCCACCAGCCGTTTCATGCGGCGGCCGGTGAGCATGTACACCGCCCAGGCGCCGTCGTCCGCCGGGGCNCGGTCGAAATANCGCTTCAGGGCGTCCAGCTTGACGCTGGTGCGNCTGGTGGCGTCCAGCTCCGCGAACAGGGCGATGAAGTCGCGCATCAATCGCCCTCCCCGCCGTACAGCGTGCTCANGGCGCGCGCCTCGATGCCTTCCTCTTCGTTGAGATAACGCACCAGTTCGTCNCTGCGNCCATGGGTGGTGAGCACCGTGCGGGCGCCGCTTTCGCGCACGGTGCGCAGCAACGCCGGCCAGTCCGCGTGGTCGCTGAGTTCAAAGCCGTAATCGTAGCCGCGCCGCCGGCGGTTGCCGCGAATGCGCATCCAGCCGGAAGCGAAGCCGGTGCTGGCGTTCTTGAAACGNCGCATCCAGGGGCTGCCGGCCGCCGANGGCGGCGCCAGNATCAGCTCGCCGCTGAANTCNTGCNGCCGNGGCAAGGCGGACACCGGCNCGGTGGCGAGCATNGNCACNCCNGCGCGNCGNTACAGCTCGGTNANNGCCACCATGGCNCCGTGCAGATACACCGTGCGGCCGGCGTGTTCNGGCCGCTCCGCCAGCGCCGCCAGCACCCGTTGCGCCTTGCCGAAGGCGTAGGTGAACANAATNCAGGGCCGGTCNGGATGNNCGTCCCACCAGCGGCCGATNNCGGCNGCCACCTCNTCCACCGGCGGCCAGCGGTAACAGGGCAAGGCNAAGGTGGACTCGGTGATCAGGGTGTCGCAGGGCACCACCTCGAAGGGCGCGCAGGTGGGGTCCGGGTCACGCTTGAAGTCGCCGGTGACCACCCACACCCGGCCNTCGTCGTGGGCNAGGCGCACCTGGGCCGAGCCGAGCACATGGCCGGCNGNGTGCAGGCTCACGCNCACCGGCCCGAAGCGNCGGNNNTCGCCATAGTCCAGGGCTTCGAAGTGATGTTGGCGGCCCAGGCGGTGGCGCAGAATCGGCACGCTCTGGTGGTGNGCCCAATAGCGGGCGCTGCCGGAGCGGGCGTGATCGGCGTGGGCGTGGGTGATCACGGCCCGGGGNACCGGTCGCCAGGGGTCGANNTNGAAGTCNCCGGCGGCGCAGTAGAGGCCCTCCCGGGCCGGATAGATCAAAGGGTCATCCATGTCCGCGATGGTAATAACGCCCGGTGAGGCGGCGGTGAAAACAAGGTAAAAGCCNTTGATCGACGCCATGGGCGGCGGGCTTCACGNTGTTTTTCTGNANCNGGCGCAACACTGTGCGNNATGACTNCGNCACGATTGATNACCGGTGCCAGCCANGGNATCGGCCTGGCGATGACCGCGCGCTGNCTGCGCGCCGGGGAGCGGGTATTCGCCGTCAGCCGCGACCCGGACCGCAGCGACGCGCTCGCGGCGCTCGCCGCCGAAGCGCCGGACCGTCTGCACCCTCTGGCCGCCGACCTGTGCGACGAAGACGCCGTGGCGCGCCTGTTTGAAACGGTGCGGGCGCATACCGACACTCTGGACGCCCTGGTGCACTGCGCCGGCCTGCTGCACGACGCCGAAACCGGCCTGTCACCGGAGAAGCGGGTGGAGGACGTGAACCTGGCCGCCCTGCAGCGGGTGTTCGCCATCAACGGCTTCGCCCCCATTTTGCTGGCCCGATACGCGCTGCCCCTGCTGCGCCACGACCGCCGCGCGGTGTTCGCATCGCTGTCCGCCCGGGTGGGCAGCATCGAGGACAACCGGCTGGGCGGCTGGTACGCCTACCGGGCCAGCAAGGCGGCGCAGAACCAGTTCCTGCGCACCTTCGCCGTGGAGGCCCGGCGGCGCGCCAAAAACCTGATCGTGCTGGCGCTGCATCCGGGCACCGTGGAGACCGGCCTGTCCGCCCCGTTCCGCGCCAACGTGCCCCCGGAAAAGCTGTTCAGCGCCGACTTCGCCGCCCAGTGCCTATTGAGGAACATGGAGAACGCCGGTGANGAGGACAGCGGCGGCTTCTTCGCCTGGGACGGCGCGCCGATTCCCTGGTAGCCCTCCCCTGTTAACAGAGACTACATTGATCCTCGCCAAGCCCCTCCATTAGGGGTGTGGGAGCTTGCCCTGCAAGCGAAAGGCCGGCAAAAGCCGGCCGGCAGGATCCCAGAGAGGCTGTTTGTGCTGCCGTTAGAAAGGGCTCTGGGATCCTGCCGGGAGCTTCGCTCCCTTTCGCGGGCGGGGCCCGCTCCCACAAGGCCCGCCACCACAAACCGAGCTTCGTAGAAAGGTTCGGCGCCGGCGCCTGACTAAAAAAACCGGGGCGGTTACAGAGCGGCCATAAACAGCCTGTCCGGGCCGCGCTACAGTGGTGCCAATTCAACGGCAGGGTCTGTTATGCAACCGGATTATCAAGTCGCCATCATCGGCGCCGGCTTCGGCGGCCTGGGCATGGCCATCGCGCTCAAGGACCGGGGCCAGCACGCCTTCGTGGTGCTCGAAAAAGAAAACGACGTGGGCGGCTGCTGGCGCGACAACACCTACCCCGGCGCCGCCTGTGACGTGCCCTCGCACCTGTACTCGTTTTCCTTCGAGAAGAAATTCGACTGGTCGCGCCGGTTCGCGCCGCAGGCGGAAATTCTCGCCTACCTGCGCCATTGCGCGGACAAGTACCGGCTGCACCCGCATATCCGTTTCGGCACCAGCGTCAACGGCGCCCGCTTCGATGAGGCCACCGGCCTCTGGCATCTGGACACCAGCAACGGTCCGATCACCGCGCGCGCCCTGATCACCGCCACCGGCCAGCTCAACCGGCCCGCTTGGCCGAACCTGCCGGGGCGCGACCGCTTCGCCGGCGAGACCTTCCACAGCGCCCGCTGGGACCACGATGTGGACCTCACCGGCAAGACCGTGGCGGTGATCGGCACCGGGGCCAGCGCCATTCAGTTCGTACCGGAAATCGCCAAGCAGGCGAAACAGGTGCTGCTGTTCCAACGGTCTGCGCCCTATGTGATTCCCAAACCGGACCGGCCCTACTCGGCCACCGAGCAACGCCTGATGGCGCGCTTCCCGCTGCTTCAGAAACTGGACCGGGCGCGGGTCTACGCGCAGAACGAGGCGCGGGTGCTGGGCTTCACCAGCCTGCAGGGCGCCATGCGTTTTCACGAATACTTGTTCAAGAAGCACCTGCGCGAGTGCGTGCCGGACCCGGACACCCGCGCCAAACTGACGCCGGACTATCCGATGGGCTGCAAGCGCATCCTGATCTCCAACGACTACTACCAGGCGTTGACGAAATACCGGATTCCGGTGATCACCGGCGGCGTGCGCGCGATCACCGCCGACGGCGTGGAAGACATCGACGGGGAACACCACCAGGCGGACGTGATTATTTACGGCACCGGCTTCCAGGCCACCGACTTTCTGGCGCCGATGACGATCACCGGCCGGCGCGGCCAGGACCTCAACCAGGCCTGGCGCGACGGCGCCGAAGCCTACCTGGGCATCACCGTGCACGGTTTCCCCAACCTGTTCATGCTGTACGGTCCCAACACCAACCTGGGCCACAACTCGATCATCTATATGATCGAGTCACAGATCGCCTATGTGATCAGCGCCCTGGAAACCCTGGAACGGGACGGCCACCGCTTCGTGGATGTGCGCCCCGGCGTGCAGGACGATTTCAACCGCCGGCTGCAGGCGCGCATGCGCGATACCGTCTGGGACCAGGGCTGCGAGAGCTGGTACAAGACCGCCAGCGGCAAGAACACCAACAACTGGCCGGGCTTTACCTTCAGCTACCGGCAACGCACCCGACACCTGGACCCGGAAGACTATGAGTTGCACCCGTGAAACCGGCGGCGCCGCGCCCACGCGCGGCCAGAAACTACTGGCGGCGACGCTGCGCGGCAGCCTCAGCGTTCTGCTGAAACCCGCGTTCCTGTCGCGCAGCCCGGTGGCCTTGCAACGGCACTGGCTGGCGGCGCTGTCGCGTACCACCCTGCCCGCCCGGGGCGTGCCCAGACGGCGCACGGTGCTGGGCCCGGTGCCGGTGGAACTGACCGGCAACGGCCACAGCGGCACGGTGCTGTATCTGCACGGCGGCGGCTACGTGAGCGGGGGACCGGTCACTCACCGAGCGCTGACCAGCCATCTGGCGAAACTGGCGGACGCCAGCGTGGCGGTGGCCGACTACCGGCTGGCCCCGGAGCACCCGTTCCCGGCGGCCCTGGACGACGCCCACCGCGCCTATCTGGCGCTGCTGGAGAAGGGCCACGCGCCGGAGCGGCTGGCGGTGGCCGGCGACTCCGCCGGCGGCGGCCTCACCCTTGCCCTGCTGCAGCGGCTGCGCGACGAAGGCCAGCCGCTGCCCGCCTGCGCGCTGATGTTCTCGCCCTGGGTGGACCTGACGCTGGCGGAAACGCCGCGCACCGTGCCCGGGGAAGCCATGCTCAACCGGCAGTGGCTGACGTTCGCCGCCGAGGCCTACGCCGGTAATCAGCGCGACAGCGCCGGCGCGTCCCCGTTGCTGGGCAACCTGGACGGGCTGCCGCCGCTGCTGATCCAGACCGGCAGCGACGAGATTCTCGCCAACGACAGCGAACGCCTGGCCGAGGCGCTGGACGGCGCCGACTGCGACGCCCGCTACCAGCGTTACCCGGGCCGCTGGCACGTGTTCCAACTGCACGCCGGCATGCTGCACGACGCCGATCTGGCGCTGGCCGAGTGCCGCGACTTCCTGCACCGGCACTGGCGCTGATCAGTCCAGCGCCGACACCGTGTCGCGGCGCAGGGCCGCCAGCGCCTCGCTGATGCGCACCGGATAAACGCCGCCGGCCTCCTCCACCGGAGCCAGTGAGCGCACCGCCGCCGGCAGGCTGGCCAGCTGATCGCGCAGCCGCTGGCGGGCCTGATCCGGGTCCGGTAGCGGCGCCACCGCCTCGCCGTTTTCCACCACCGGCCGCAGCAGCGGCACCCCGTCGCGGGCCTCGTCGCGGCCGGTGATCTCGTCGTAGCGGCAGCCGCCGTCCCCGTCACTGAAGCGCCACACCTGCTTGGCGCCCGGGTAGAGCGGCTTGCCCGGCGAGGTCTTGAGGCGCGGGCGGCCCTGGTATTCGGTGAGCTTGTAGGCGAAATCCAGGGACGGGGCGTCCGCCACCGAGCCCATTTCCGTGCCCACGCCGAACCCGTCGATCGGCGCGCCGGCCTGCACCAGCGTCTGAATGCGGTGCTCGTCGAGGCCGCCGCTGACCACGATGCCGACCCGCTGGAGCCCGGCGGCATCGAGCTTGCGCCGCGCCTGGCCGGCCAGTTCGCCCAGGTCGCCGGAATCGATCCGCACGGCGCCCACGTCCAGCCCCTCGTCGCGTACCAGAGCGATCACCCGGTCGACGCCGCGCAGGGTGTCGTAGGTGTCCACCAACAGGGTGGTGCCGGGGTAGTCCCGGGCGTAGCGGCGCAGCGCCTCGGTTTCGTCATCGTGGGACTGGATGTAGGAGTGCGCCATGGTGCCGCGCACCGGCAGGTCGAAGCTCAGGCCGCCAAGCACATTGCTGGTGCCGGCGATGCCCGCCACCCGGTAGGCGCGCACGCCGCGCCAGGCGGCTTCCAGCCCATGCATGCGGCGCATGCCGAAATCCACCACCGGCACGCCGTCGGCGGCCAGCACCATGCGTGCCGCCTTGGAGGCGAGCAGCGTTTCCAAGTTGACGTAGTTCATCAGCAGGCTTTCCAGCAGCTGCCCCTGAATCACCGGCGCCCGCACTTCCAGCAGCGGCTCATTGGGGAACACCACCGAGCCCTCCGGCAGCGCCCGGATTTCCCCCTCGAAGCGGAAATCGGCGAGCCAGCGCAGGAAGCCGTCCTCGAACAGCTCCAGTTGCCGCAGCCGCTCGATCTGCTCGGGATGGAAACGCAGCCCTCGAACCAGATGGGCGGCGTACTCCTGCCCGCAGGCCACCGCGAAACGGCGCCCCGCCGGCAGCTTGCGGAAGAACAGACTGAACACCGCCTCGCCGCGGTGNTCGTCGCGCCAGTAGGCCTGCGCCATGGTCAGTTCNTAGAGGTCGGTGAGCAGGGCCAGTTCCCGCTCCGAGGGCCAGAGAGCGTCCATTGATACTCCTGCGGTTGGTGAGCCGCGCCGTCACAATGCGACGCCACCCCTGTGTCTGACCTCACCGGGGCGGCTTTTCAAGTACCGGTGACGGCCTCCAGGGCACGCCGGTGCGCGGCCAGGGAGGCGGCGTCGAACAGCACGAAACGTACCCGTTTGACCCGCTCCAGCCGCGCCCCTTCGGAAACCACCGTGGCCATGGCCACGGCGGCCGCCTCGTCCATCGGGTAGCCGAAGGCGCCGGTGGAAAGCGCCGGGAAGCCCAGGCTGGTCAGCCCGGCGTCCTCGGCGAGGCGCAGCGCATTGCGATAGCACTCCGCCAGCAACCGGTCGGCGGGCCGGTCGCGGCCGTACACCGGCCCCAGGCAGTGAATAACATGGGGGTTGGGCAGCCCGTGACCGCCGGTGAGCACCGCCTGGCCGGGCTCGATCGGCGCCAGGGGCGCGCATTCGCGGGCCAGTTCCGGCCCGGCGGCGCGGTGAATGGCGCCGGCCACGCCGCCGCCGGTGGCCAGGCGGGCGTTGGCGGCGTTGACGATCGCGTCCAGGTCCGGCTGGGCGGTGATGTCACCTTGTACGCATTGGATATCCATGACGTGCCTCCTCGAAGGGTTGTTGCCGGAGCGGGGCCGGCGGGGACAGCGCGACGGCGGCGACTGCGGTATCATTCCGGTTGGGGGCCGCCCATGATCTGTTGGAGTCGTTATGCCGTTACTCGCCCGTTTAAGTCTGCCCGTGCTGCTGCTTCTTACCACCGCCTGCCAGAGCTTTTCCGGCCTGGAAGCGCCGGAAGTGAGCCTGTCCTCGCTGCGCCTGGAAAGCGCCGGCGTGTTCGAGCAACGATGGCAAGCCGTGCTGCGCGCGCGCAACCCCAATGACCGGGCAGTGACCATCAAGGCCCTGGATTACGAGATCCTGGTCAATGGCGAGCGCCTGGCNCGGGGCAACAATAACGAAGCGACCACGCTGCCGGCACTGGACGATGTGCTGATCACCACCAGCGTGTCCACCAGCCTGCTGGGNACCCTGCAGCAACTGCAACGCCTGCAGCANAACGCCGGCGAGCCGCTNACCTATCAGCTCAAGGGCAGCGCGCGGGTGGCCGGGCTGGCGTTCCCGATNCACTTCGACCGGGAAGGGGAGTTCACNCTGCCGATGGCNCCCCAACCGGCAAACTGATTGTCCGAGACCGACGTTTTATCCTGGGGGAGCAACATGGACAGCATTCTGATCACCGGTGCCGCCAGCGGCATCGGCCTGGCNACCGCGCGCCGGTTTCACACCAACGGCTGGCGGGTGGGCCTGCTGGACGTCAATGAGGGCGCCCTGCAGGCGGTGCACGCGGAACTGGGCGAACGCTGCTGGTACCNGCGGCTGGACGTCACCGACATGGGCCAGTGCGAAGCGGCGGTGGCGGCGTTCGCGGAGAGCGCCGGCGGCCGCCTGGATGTGCTGTTCAACAGCGCCGGCGTGCTGCGCATGGGCCATTTCGAGGACCTGAGCGCCGAGCAGCACCGCTTCACCCTGGACGTGAACGTGGCCGGCACCCTGCAGATGTGCCTGGCGGCCCTGCCCTACCTGAAACAATCCCGCTCCCCCCGGGTGCTCAACATGAGCTCCGCCTCGGCGCTGTACGGCGTGCCGCACCTGGCCAGCTATTCCGCGTCGAAATTCGCGGTGCGCGGCCTCACCGAGGCGCTGGATCTGGAATGGCGGCGCCACGGTATTCGCGTGCAGGACCTGATGCCGCCGTTCGTGAACACCGGCATGGTCAACAAGCAGACGTTCGAAGCGCCGGTGGTGCGCCGCATGGGCGTCAAACTGAGCGCCGACGACGTGGCCCGGGCCGCCTTCGACACCCTGCAGGGCGACCCCCGGGTGCATGTGCCGGTGGGGCTGCCGTTCCGCTTCACGGTGCTGCTGGAGAAGGTCGTGCCGCAACGGGCCACCCGCGCCCTGATGGCCTGGCTGAGCCGCGACTAGTAGCGGATTTCCACTTTGCGGCGGCCCCACTGCAGGGCCGCCTCCCGGTCCTCGCCCAGATAGACGTCGATCTTGTTGCGCCAGCGGGCGTGCATCTTGTCGCGCACGTACCAGGTGCCCTCCAGCCCTTCGATTTTCACCGCGGTGCCGTAATCCAGACCGGCGGCGAGCAGGTCCCGGGACACGGCGATGGCTTTCATGCCCGGCACCAGGGTGTCGCCCCAGGCCGCCAGACTGTGGTCCTCGCCATGCCCCTGCCCGGGCAGGGAATTGAAGGCGGTGGCGGTGACCGTGCGCCGCTGGGAAAACTCCTCCGCGGGCGCCGGGCCCGCCAGTAGCAGCCCGAGAAGCACCCACCCGGCATTCACGAGGCCTTGCCCATACTGCTTCGATGTCCGCATTGAAACCCCTTATTCTCCTGTTGCTGATCGGCAGTCTGTCGGCCTGCGCCGGGCGCCCGCCGGTACCGCCGCTGGAGCTGCGCGCCTGGGACCCGCCCGGGCAGCCCAAGGCGGTGATTCTGGCGCTGCACAGCTTCGGCGACTATAGCGCGGCCTTCGATCTGGCGGCGCCGGACCTGGCCGCCGCGGGCTACCAGGTGTACGGCTTTGATCAGGCCGGCTTCGGTACCCGCACGCTCGCCGACGGCCNCTGGGCCGGGGAAGCGCGGCTGGTGGCCGATGCCGCCGACGCCGCGCGCCGCCTTGCCGAGCGGCACCCGGACACGCCGCTGTTTCTGCTCGGCGAAAGCCTGGGCGGGGCGGTGGCCATGCTGGTGGCCAGCCGGCACCCGGAGATACCGCTGAGCGGCCTGATTCTGGCGGCGCCGGCGGTCCGCGAAGGCATTCGACTGCGCTACGGCTGGAACGTTCTGATCGCCTCGGCGGCGACCCTGGCGCCGGGCTACCGCCTGGAGGTGGAACGGGCCCCGGACGATCCGCACCTGGCGCCGGCGGCCGCCCGACGGCGCGCCAGCGACCCGCTGGTGATGCACGAGGTACGCATGGATGCCTACTGGGGCCTGATTCAGCTCGCCGACAGCGCCAGTGACGAAGCCGGCCGCATAACGGTGCCCACCCTGTTGCTGTACGGCGACCTCGACACCTCGGTGCCGGCGGTGGGCATCCAGCGGTTGCGTGACCGGCTCGGCGCGCACGGCGATTATCAGACGTTTCCGCGGGGGCCGCATCTGCTGCTGCAAGGGCGACACTGGCCCAGGGTCACCGCCGCCATCAAGCGCTGGACCGACGCCCGGCCAGCGGCCCGATAACAGGCCGCAGCGCCCGCGCGCCGGCGCTTTCCGGGTACCGCTTTCGGTAATTTTTCTGTGCTAGTCTGGCGGCTTCGCAAAGGAGGGAACGCAGATGAATAAACGGGTTCTGATCACCGGCGGCAACTCCGGCATCGGGTTTTGCACCGCGCAGCAACTGGCCGGGCGCGGCGCGGAAGTGGTGCTTGCCTGCCGCGACCAGACCAAGGGGCAGGCGGCGCTGGCGCGCATCAAGGGCGGCCACCCCCAGGCGCGGGTGCGGCTGTTCCCGCTGGACCTGTCCGATCTGGCCCAGGTGCGCGGCTGCGCCCGCCGCCTCAACGATGAGCTGGACGGCATCGACGTGCTGATCAACAACGCCGGCGTGGTGCCCACCCGCCAGCAGTTCACCCGCGACGGCTTCGAGATGCAGATCGGCGTGAACTATCTGGCGCCGGTGCTGCTCACCCACCTGCTGCTGCCGTTGCTGCAACAACGCGAAGACGCCCGGGTGATCCATGTGGCATCGGTGGCGCACTGGCTGGGCCGCATCAACACCAAGACCTGGCGCGGTCGCCGGCCCTATCTGGTGATGGACGCCTACGGCCAGTCCAAACTCGCCAACATCCTGTTCAGCGACGTGCTCGCCCAGCGGCTGGCGGGCCAGGGCATCACCAGCAACGCCCTGCACCCGGGCGGCGTGGACACGCCGATTTTCCGCCATGTGCCGGACCTGGCGATGAAACTGATCCGCCCCACCCTGACCACGCCGGAGAAGGCCGCGCGTCTGCCGGTGCGCATGGCCCTGGACGAGGAGTTCTACGGGGTCACCGGTGGTTACTTCGACGCCAAGGGTCCGGCCGCCCGCTCCCCGCGGGCGCGCAACAAGAAGCAGGCGGAACGTCTCTACCTGGACACCATGGCGGCGCTCGACATCAACCCGCTGTAACCCCGCCATCGTCGGCGGGCGGGGCCTCCAGGGCCTGCTCGTCGACATGCTCCCGCAACGCCGGGTAGAGCGCCAGGAACACCGCTTCCAGCCGGTCGTGGTGGCGCTCGATATCCTCGATCGCCCCGTCAAACCGGTTGGCGAAGCGCACCCGGGCGGCGATCCGGTCCAGGGCCCGGCCCACGTTCTCCAGCTCCGCGTAATGCCCGAACCAGTCGTGCTCGACGATGCGCCCGGTGGTGGCGCGCATGGGCGCGGGCATCAAGGCGGCGCCGTCGCGCAGCAGGCGGTAGTCCGTGTCGATGGCCTGCGCCAACGGCGTGTCGTGGAAACGGGACCAGTGGCGGATCAGGAAGTGATCGAACAACACGTCCAGCGCCACCCCGGCGAACCGGCGCCGCTGCGGGGAGAACAGCGCGCGGCTCTCGATCACCAGGGGATGGTGATCGGTGAAGCGGTCCACCAGCCGGTGGTTGTGCAGCCCCAGGCGCACCGCCTCCGGCAGGTCCGGCTCGCGCACGCCGCGCATGAAATCCCCCAGCAGATTGCCCACCTTGGAGGGCACCGTGGGCCGCGCCAGTGTCAGGTGCGCGAAGTAGTTCATGCTAAAGGCGACCCAGCCGCAGGTTGAGATTCTGGCGCACCGCCGGCCACTCCTGGCTGAGAATGGAAAACACCACGGTGTCCCGATAGATACCGTCGGCGCTCAGGGTGTGATGGCGCAGCACGCCGTCCTGTTTGGCGCNCAGCCGGGCGATGGCGTTGCGCGAGGCGTGGTTGTGCCAGTGGGTGCGCAGCTCCACGGCGATCGCCTCCAGACGTTCGAAGGCATGGCCGAGCAGCAGCAGTTTGCACTCGCTGTTCACGGCGCTGCGCTGAAAGCGGCGCGCGTACCAGGTGTGCCCCAGCTCCAGACGGCGGTTGTCCGGATCGGCGCGGAAAAAGCGGGTGCTGCCGATCACCCGCCCGCTTTCCCGGTGGCGGACCGCGAACGGCAGATCACCGTGCCGCTCGCGGCCCTCCAGGGCGGTCTCAACATAGGCGGCCACGCCGTCCGGCGACGGCACGAAGGTATACCAGAGTTNCCAGAGCTCGCCGTCGGCGGTGGCCTCGGCCAGCGCCTCGGCGTGGTCGGACGCCAGCGGCTCCAGCACCACATGCTCGCCCTCCAGGGTGACCGGTTCTATCCAGTGGGCCATAGCGTCTCGTCCTGCGGCTTGGGAGAGACATCAGGATACCCGATGGCGCCCCTACACGTCCCCCGGCGTCAGCCGGACCACATGCCCTTCGCGGGGCTCGCCGCCGTTATCGTGGAGGTCACGAATCACGGCGCCGGCGGCCTCCAGCCCGTGGTGCACACGCAGGGTCATCCAGCCGCCAGCCGGGTCACTGACCGCGTTCAAAAAGCGCCGTTGGGCGGCGCCGAACCGTTCACTGAGCACCTCGGCGCCCCAATCCTGATTGCGCTTGCGGATTTGCACCGGAGCGAAGAAGAACCGCGGCTCCGGCTCCGGCCATCTTTCCGCGTCCAGGAAATCGGTATTGGTGGCGGAGCCGGCGTAGCAGTCGTACACCAGGGCCGCACCGAAATGCCGGTGCACGTTATCGCGCAGGGAGTCACTGCCGGAAAAGTCCACATACAGAGTGGGCACCCCGGCATCCAGTTGCGCCAGCTGATCGTAGCCGAGTACCTGATCATAGAGGCCAAGCTCACCGACATAGTCCCGGTGGTGCTCGGACGTCAGCCCGATACGTTGCGGCGCGCCACCCGCTTGCGGAGCGCCATCGGCAAGGGCGAAGGCGGTGCCGTAGGCGGTCTTGCTGGAAGCACTGGAAAACACCAGCCGGCGGGCGCCGAAAAAGTCGTTGTCGGCGAGGAAGTCCGCCAGCATGTAGGAGGTGAAAAACAGCGGCCGCAGCAGCATCTGGAAATCCGCCTGTTCCGCCACGTAAGCGCTGTCGGTGCTGCAGCGGGTATACTGGTTGTACGGCGACGGCAGGCCCTGGCGATGCTCGGAGACATCGTAGAAGCCGCGCTCCGTGATCCGGTCCGGCCGCACTCGCAGCAACCCGGCGATCGGGAAATAGCCGTAGAATCGCTCCCCTTCGGCGACGCCCTCCACCCGTGATTGAGAGACGGTGGCGAAGCCCCATACCGGCATGTGCCCCCAACCTTCCTCGCCGGTGGGAAAGAACGACCAGTAATGCATGGCGTCGCCGAAGGCAGCGTAAGTGATGTTGTTAGTGGTCAACGCGAAGGTGTCCAAGGCCAGCAGCACCTCACCCTGGGCGGGCGGCTCCATATCCTGCTGCTGAATACGGCTGGCGCCCAGGTCGGTTTTATCGGTGAGCAATCGGGCCATTGTTTGCGTCATACTGATCTCCAGATTAGGGGCTCATCGAGAGCCGGTTCCGCTAGGGACTATGCTAGCAACCACACCTTGTTCACGGGTTCGGATTCGTTATGCCCAGACGCTCCGCCGGCAAACCCTNGCCGCAGCCGCATAAACGGCCCTCCCAGGCGCGGGCCGTGTTCACCGTAAATACGCTTTACGAGGGGTTTGTTCGGATTTGGCGCCGGGACGGCCCCGATGCCGCGACCACCCGGGCGATCGCCGAGGAGAGCGGCTACGCGGTGGGCACCCTGTATGAGTACTTTCCCAACCGCACCGCGTTGTTATCCGGGTACGTACGCTACTGCATGGACCGGCTTTGCGAGGACCTGCGCCAGGGCAACGAGACCCTGACAGGCGCCGCCTGGGAACAACGGCTGGAGCGACTGGTAAGCATTACCTTGAACGAGGACGGCCAGGCGCCCTACTTCGACCGGGACATGCTGCTCATGGAAGGCAGGATCGCCGGCCCGGAACACCATGACCTGGCGTTCCGGCAGCTGGCGCGGGTCTGGTGGGAATGCGTGACGCAGTGGCCGGACCGGCCGGCGCCGGTGGACCAGGCGACCGTCGAGACCCTGGTGCTGACGCTTTGGGGCGCGCGCCGCTACGGCTTGCTTCTCGACGGTGACAGCGGCGACAGGCGTCGCCGCGTCGAACAGTGCACGCGGATGGCGCGGGCTCTGCTCACGGCAGAGGCTTAGTCGCCGCCGGCGGCGTCGGTGCCGGCTTTCATTTGCCGGTCGACCCGTTTGAGGGCGGCGGGAATGGCGTCGCAGTCGCTGCCGTCGCTGGTGCAGGACACGCAGCCCACGGCGTCATTGGCGGCCATGGTGAGGTTTACCCGGTAGGCCAGTTGCGGCAGCTTGGCGGCGCGGTTGCGCAGCTCCGTGGCCTGGGCGCCCAGCCCGGCGTGCTCCGCCTGGCAGGCCTTGAGCTGCGCCTTATCGTCGGCGTCGTAGTCGCGGTGCAACTCAACGCCCTGCTGATGCAGACTCTTGAGCTCCGCGATCATGGCGTTGACCTGTTCCGGGTTCTCCGGCGGCACCGCCCGGGCCAGGCCGGTGATGGTCAGCAACAGGGTGAAAACAACCCAGGATGTCTTCATGGTGCACTCCTTTTTTATTCTGCGTTTTTATTGTGCCCGCCCGATTCATTCCGGCGGGGTGCCGGGCCTCAGCCCGGCGGCCAGCTGAACGGACGCCCGCCCAGCACATGCACGTGCAAATGGAACACGGTCTGGCTGGCGCCGGCGCCGTTGTTCACATTGAGACGGAAATCCTCCAGTCCTTGTTCCCCGGCGACCCGACCGGCGACCAGTAACAGGTGCCCGAGCAGTTCCTTGTCGCCCTGTTCCGCGTCGGACAGCTTGGGGATGGGCTTCTTGGGAATCACCAGGAAATGGGTCGGCGCCTGCGGGTTGACGTCCTTGAACACCAGGCACAGGTCGTCCTCGTAGAGGATATCCGCCGGAATTTCCCGGTCGATGATCTTGGAAAAAATCGTTTCGCTCATGGTCTTTCCCTTTTACCACGCGGGCTGGCGCGCGGACGTTCAATTCAGAGGCTCCCAACCATAGAACAAGCCGCAGCCGGTTGCCAGAAGGGTGGACCGGCGGCCGGACCGCGTGTTCCCGTTCACAACACCGGGAAGAACGACTGCTTATTTATCGAAGTTGGGGTGAGTCCCCGCGCCCCGACTGACTATAATGGCGGGGACAACCGCTCACCCTCCAACCGACGGGGCTCTATGGCCACGCTTTTCGTTGAAAATCTGACCGTTGTGGATTTTTCCTACCTGCACGCCAAGCGCGGCATGGTCGGGGAGTCCTGGATCGTGGACCTGGAGCTGTCCGGCGACCTGGACGCCCAGGGCATGGTGTTTGATTTCGGTCACATCAAGAAAGCCCTGAAGCAGGCCGTGGACGAACGGGTCGACCACCGCCTGCTGCTGCCCGGGGAAAGCGATCTGCTCGGCCTGCACCGCCGTGAGGATGGCCACATCAGCCTGGAGTGGCGCTACCTGGCCGGTGAGATCCGCATGGTGGCCCCCGCCGACAGTATTCTCGAGCTGCCCGGCACGGCGATCACCAAGGCCGGAGTGACCCTCTATCTGATGGATCTGATCCGCGATTCGGTGCCCGACAACGTCACCGAAGTGCGGGTGGTGCTGCGCGAGCAGGATACCGGCACGGCGCCGTTCTACCACTACTCCCACGGCCTCAAGAAACACGACGGCAACTGCCAGCGTATCGCCCACGGTCACCGCTCCGGCATCGAGATCTTCGAGAACGGCCGCCGCAGCCGCTACTGGGAAAAGCTCTGGGCGGACCGCTGGGAGGACATCTACATCGGCACCCGCTCGGACCTGGAAGGCACCTACTACGTGGAAGACGTGCCCCACCACCGCTTCCGCTACGACGCGGAGCAGGGCCACTTCGAGCTGGTGATCCCCGAGGACCACTGCTACCTGGTGGACACCGACTCCACGGTGGAAAACCTCGCCGAACACATCGCCGAGGAACTGGCCCGCGAAGCCCCCGGCAAGCGCTTCCGGGTGCGCGCCTTCGAAGGCGTCGGCAAGGGCGCCATCGCCGAAGCCGGCGAAGACAACCCCGGCCGCGCCAAAGCGGGCTGGCTGCAGGGCTCTTCAGTGCTGTAAACACAGCACTGAAGAGCCAGTTGACAGTTGANAGTGNANAGTTNATAGCGAAACCCGGCGTTGCGATTTCGCAACGCCGGGTTTGCGTATCCGCCAGCACCGCTCCGCCATCAGCGCGGCCCCCTCCCCCATCAGCCCGGAGCGCGCCCTCCCGCGCAACTATTAACTGTTAACTATTAACCGTTAACTGTCTTCTCATGGGTCTTCCGCGAGGATCTGCTCGGCTTCTTCCTGGATCAGGCGGCGCAGCCAGCGGTGGGCGGTGTTGTGGTGCAGCAGGGGCGACCAGGCCATTTTCAGTTCGAATTCGGGGATCTCGAACGGCGGCGCCTTGATGACGAGACGGGCGTTCTGGGCCTGCATGCGCGCCACCCGGCTGGGCAGGGTGGCGACCAGATCGTTGTTCATCGCCAGCAGGGCCGGCATCTGGTAGTGGCGGGTGAAAATACTGATCTTGCGGGTGCGTCCGATGCGCTGCAGGGCGTGGTCGATCCAGCCCAGGCCGCCGAGTTTTTCCGGGTTCATGCCGAACCCCACGCCGAAACCGGTCTTCGACACCCAGATGTGCTGGGCGGAAAGGTAGCTGTTGAGGTCGAAGCGGCGGGCGATGGGGTTGTCGCGGTTAAGCAGGCAGGAGAAGGAATCCCGCCACAGGGTCACCTGGTGGAACGAACCGGGGATCTCGTTGAACCGGTTCACCGCCATATCCACCCGGCCCTGCTCCATGTCCGGATAGCTCACGTCGGAGGGGGTCAGGAAGTCCAGCACCACGTTGGGGGCCTCTTCACGCAATCGGCGCACGATATGAGGTACTAAGGTACCTTCAGCGTAATCACTGGTCATGATGCGGNACACGCGGCGGCTTTCCGCCGGCCGGAACACATCCTCCGGGGTGAAGAGGGATTCCGCCTGGCTGATCAACTGGCGGACCAGCGGCTGCAGTTCCAGCGCCCGGTCGGTGGCGGTCATCCCCTCGCTGGTGCGGATCAGCAGCGGGTCGCCGAACATATGGCGCAGGCGCTTGAGGCAGTTGCTCATCGCCGGCTGGGTGATGCCCAGCTGCTCGGCGGCGCGGGTCACGTTCTTCTCGCGCAGCAGCACGTCCAGGTACTTGAGCAGGTTAAGGTCGGCGCTGGCGATATTCATGACGTGAATGCCCGGGAAAGAATACAAAAACTGAGGGTATACCAAATCACGGCAAGATGTTAACCGTGTCGCTTTCTGAGCGTCCACTGGGACAGACGTATCGATTTAAAGCAAAAAAATGCGTATCGTGAGGTTTTTCCCAGGGTGTAGTACGCACTATGAAACAGGCGGAACGTACCCGGTCCGAGAAGTTCGTGGTTCGCTTTCCTCTCGGTATGCGGGACTGGGTCGCCCAGGCGGCCGGCGTGAGTCACCGCAGTATGAACGCGGAGATCGTCGCGCGACTCAGGCACAGCATGGACAACTGGCCGGATCAGCTGCCCGGCGACGAGCCCGCGGTGCCGGCGGGGGATGAAGAGCGTTTCCTGCTTGATCACTTCCGCCGCCTGCCCGCCGCCAAGCGACGCGCGCTGATCGCGCTGCTGGACGGCAGCCGGCCAACTGTTTGAAAACTGACCATAGCGACAGCGCGTCCGACGCGCGATGGTTTAGAGCGACAAGCCTCTTTACTCTAAACTTATCATGCGAAGACCCGATGGTTGCGATGCCGGCCGGCTGGTGAATTGATCACACCGGCGGTGTCGGGGGGATAAAAGCAGTTGAAAAACGAACCTCAACGGACGAGTACCTTACCCAACGGCAACGACATCAGGCTGCCCTGGCACCTGCGTTTGCCCGCCCCGCTTGAGCGCGATTTCGCGGACTATTTCCGTGGCAGCGTGGCCAGCGTGACGCCCTGGGCGGGGGCCAGCCTGGTGGCGTTGCTGATTCTCGCGCTGATCGTGGAATACTCCATTTCGCCGGAGGCCGCCGCGATTACCTGGCGCCCGCGATTGTTGTGCGCGATGCTGATCGTGGCCACCGCCCTGATCGCGCGCCGGGCGGACTGGCGCCGCTGGCTGCACGTGTCCAGTCTCGCCGTGGCGTTCGCGTTGGCGCTGACCGGCAACTGGATGGGCCTTAACGTGGACCACGCCATGGCCTTCGCGCTGTTCCTGCAGACGCCGCTGGCGATCCTGATGGCCTGCGTGGTGTTGCGCGTGCCCTTCCACCTGGCCGCCGCCAGCAGCCTGGTGATGCTCGGCATTCTGTTTCTGACACTGTTCGGCAGCGACCGCGTGGACCGGGACCTGTCGCTGGTATTGCTGCTGCTGTCGGTGGCCAGCGCCAGCATGAGTCTGTTCGGGCAATACATCTACGAACGGCTGCTGCGCCAGCACTTCCTGTCCGAGAACGTGCTCTTCCAGCACCGCGACGAGCTGCACTCCGCCAACCGCATTCTTGAGAACCAGGCCACCGTGGACGGCCTCACCGGCTGCCTCAACCGCCGCGGCATGGAAAACCGGCTCGACGAGGTGCTGCACGGCTTCGGCCGTGGCGGTGTCTCCGAGCGCGTTACGCTGGTGCTGTTCGATATTGATTTCTTCAAGCAGTACAACGACACCTACGGCCACCTGGCCGGCGACGACTGTCTCAAGACCGTGGCGTCGATACCCCGTTCCATGGCTCAGAGCAGCAAGGATTTCGTGGCCCGTTACGGCGGCGAGGAGTTCGTGGTGGTGCTGGTGGATACCAGCCTCAAGGACGCCCTGGTGTTCGCGGAACGCATGCGCACACGTATCGAGCAGCTGGGCCTGCCCCATACCGGTTCCCGGATCAGTCAGGTGGTGACCATCAGCGTCGGCGTCGCCAGCGCCGGCAATTGCGACAATGACGCCACCAACCTGATCAAGTGCGCCGACGAAGCCCTCTACCAGGCCAAGGGCGCGGGCCGCAACCGGGTGGCCTACATGAGCGACCAGGGCCGCGTGGTCACCCTCTGAGGGCGTTTTTCAGAAACTCAGTAGTACGGCGAGGGGTCGTCCACGTCCAGTTGCGCCGGATCCAGGGCGGTGCGCGCGTAATCGCGCCACACGCCGGCGTCCAGAAACAAGCGGTACAGGTCCGGGTCCAGGTGCTGGTTGTCGCGCATGCGCTGCATGATGCCGAGCGCCTCGGACAGTTTGAGCGGTTCCTTGTAGGGCCGCTCGCGGGAGGTCAGCGCCTCGAACACATCGGCGATCGCCATGATCCGCGCCGGCACCGACATCTGTTCGCGGGTCAGCCCGCGCGGAAAACCGCGTCCGTCCATGCGCTCATGGTGGCCACCGGCGTATTCCGGCACCCGGCGCAGTTTGCGCGGAAACGGCAGGGATTCGAGCATCTCCAGGGTAATATCCATGTGCCCGTTGATAATGCGCCGTTCTTCTTCGGTGAGGGTGCCGCGCGGAATGCAGAGGTTTTCGACCTCGTCCTCGGATAACAGCGGCCGGCGCTGGCCATGGGCGTCGATCCAGACGGTTTCGGCGATACGCCGCACCCTTGCCTGGTCTTCCGGGGCCTCANNGACGNCNNCNCCTTTATTGATACGCTCNAGAAAGGTGAGGTCGTCGCNNAGGGTCTGCACCGCGCTCTTCCATGCGCTCNCGGAATTCCGGCTCGCGGGCCGGCTCGGTGAGCGCNTCCCNNTCGTAGCGGCGTTCCGCNTCNCTGCGCANCACCGCGAAGCGGGCCGCCACCATTTCGATGCGGTCGTGCAGGCTGTGCAGCTTGGTGGATTTATCCAGCACCGAATCCGGCGTCGCCAGCTTGCCGCAGTCGTGCAGCCAGGCGGCCACGCTCAATTCGTACCANCCGTCTTCGTCGAGNTCGAAGTCGGCGAANCGGGTCTGGTCGTCACAGGCGGCNCGCGCCAGCAGCTCGGTGAGCAGGGGCACGCGCTCNCANTGCGCGCTGGTGTGNGAACTCTTGGCGTCGATGGCGCGGGCGATCACCTTGACGAAGGCGTCCAGCAGATCCTTGAGNTCCTGNACCAGCAGCAGGTTATTGAGNGCGATGCCGGCGTAGCCGGCCANCGCCTCNAGCAACGCCANNGCNGNGGCNGGNACGGCGTCGCCGTGCGGCACNCCGTCCGGATGGGGGTTCACCAGNTGCAGCACGCCCACCACCACCCCTTCGTGGTTGCGCATCGGCACCAGCAGCAGGGAATCNACCNGCCGNACCAGCAGCGGCACCAGCAGCGCCAGGTCCTGCGCGTGGAAGCGGTCCGCGCCGGTAAGATGCAGGGGCTGCCCGGAGCGCGCCACGCGCACCGCCGGCCGGTCGGCGTGCTCGTCGTCCAGAGGCAGGCGGGGGCCTTCCAGGGCGCACACCGGCGCGCCGTCGGGGCCGTTGCTGCAGTGCCGGGCGCAGTCCAGCCATTCGGCGTCGCCCTCTTCACGGTACAGCCAGAGCACGCCGGCTTCGGCGCCGGCCAGCGCCTGCGCCTCTTCCAGCACGGCCTCGATCAGAGGCGCCAGATCACGCTGCTCATTGATCTGCCGGGCCACCCGTAACAGAGGCGGAAGATGGGGGTCCGGCACCCGCTGCAACTTGTTCATTCGGTATTCCTGTCGGTCCGACGGGATAAGCATAGGCACAGGCTGTCACCAGCGTAAAGGAACCTTGCTTGAACGTGAGAAGGCGATTGCCTACCATTCCCCGGTTCTGATGGGGATTTTCCCCCAGCCAACCCATTACTCGGATCCCGTGTCACCCATGAGCGTGAGCTATCGACTGCCCGACGGGGCAACTATGGAGTTTGATCAGCCGGCCTCCGCCCTGGAGATCGCCGGACGGATCAGCAAGAAACTCGCCAAACAGGCCCTGGCGGCGAAAGCCGACGGTCGTCTCACGGACGTGTACCTGCCGCTCGCCGACGGCAGCGAAGTGGAGATCATCACCCGTGAGCACGAAGACGCTCTGGAACTGATCCGCCACGACGCCGCCCATGTGATGGCCGAAGCGGTGCAGGAACTGTTCCCCGACACCCAGGTGACCATTGGTCCGACCATCGAGAACGGCTTTTATTACGACTTCTACCGGGAAGCGCCCTTTACCCCGGACGACCTGGGTGCGATCGAAAAGCGCATGCAGGANATCGTNCGCCGTAACGAGGACATCCGCCGTGAAGTCTGGGACCGCGACGAAGCGGTCGCCTTCTTCCTCAAGCAGGGCGAGGANTTCAAGGCCGAGATCATCNGCGACCTGCCCGCCGACCAGGANGTGTCCCTGTACCGCCAGGGCGATTTCATCGACCTGTGCCGGGGCCCGCACCTGCCCGCCACCAGCAAGCTCGGCGACGGCTTCAAACTGATGAAGGTGGCCGGCGCCTACTGGCGCGGCAACGCGGACAACGCCCAGCTGCAGCGNATCTACGGCACCGCCTGGCGCGACAAGAAGGAACTCAACGCCTACCTCAAGCAGCTCGAGGAAGCGGAAAAGCGCGACCACCGCAAACTGGCCCGGGAAATGGGTCTGTTCCATATCCAGCAGGAAGCGGTGGGCAGCATGTTCTGGCACCCCAAGGGCTGGCGTCTGCGCAAGAACCTGGAAAACTACATCCGCGACAAGATGGTCAAGTACGGCTACGAAGAGGTGGCCACGCCGCAGCTGATGGACCGCATCCTGTGGGAAAAATCCGGGCACTGGGATAAGTACGGCGACGACATGTTCACCGTCTGCACCCACGACGACCGGGAGATGGCGATCAAGCCGATGAACTGCCCCGGCCACGTGCAGATCTTCAACCAGGGCATCAAGAGCTACCGCGACCTGCCGATCCGCATGGGCGAGTTCACCGCGCTGTTCCGCAACGAGGCCCACGGCGCCCTGCACGGCCTGATGCGCGCCCGTTCGTTCAGCCAGGACGACGCNCANATTTTCTGCACCGAAGAGCAGATCAANCCGGAAACCGCCGGCTTTATCGAGATGCTGCGCGAGGTCTACAAGGACTTCGGCTTNGAGGANTTCCGCATCAAGTTCTCCGACCGGCCGGAAAAACGCGCCGGCTCCGACGAGACCTGGGACAAGGCCGAAGCGGCGNTGCGCGGCGCGGTGGAATCCCTGGGCCTGGANTGCGAGCTGAANCCCGGTGAAGGNGCCTTCTACGGCCCCAAACTGGAGTTCGTGCTGCGCGACGCCATCGGCCGGGACTGGCAGTGCGGCACCCTGCAGGTGGATTTCGTGNTGCCCGAGCGGCTGGACGCGGAATACGTGGCCGAGGANGGCTCCCGCCAGCGGCCGGTGATNCTGCACCGGGCGGTGCTCGGTTCGCTGGAACGCTTCCTGGGCATNCTGATCGANTCCACCGCCGGCCATNTGCCGCTGTGGATGTCGCCCAGCCCGGTGGTGGTGGCGACCATCACCAACGCGGTGGACGATTACGCCGCCGAGGCGGTGGCNCTGCTCAAGGCCAAGGGCATTCCGGCGGAGCTGGATACCCGCAACGAAAAAATCGGTTTCAAGGTNCGCGANCACTCCAAGGCCAAGACCGCCCGCATCTGGGTGGTGGGCGANAAGGAAGCGGAAGAGCGCAAGGTGGCGATCCGCAGCCTGGGCTCCAAGGANACCCAGGAGCTGGGCCTTGAAGACGCCGTGGAGCAGNTGTTTCAGGAAACCCGCGCGCCGATCTGAGGGACGCCCATGTTCAAGGACAACGAACAACAACCGGAAGGCTTCAGCGTCCCNCTCAGCGAGGCGCTGGACAACCTGGCGTTCAACGACGCCGGCCTGGTGCCGGTGATCGCCCAGCAGCACGANACCGGCGAGGTGTTGATGTTCGCCTGGATGAACCGGGCGGCGATCGAGGAGACCCTGGCCACCGGGCAGGTGTGTTACTACTCCCGCTCGCGCAAGACGCTGTGGCGCAAGGGGGAATCCTCCGGCCAGACGCAGACCCTCAAGGCACTGCGNGTGGACTGCGACGGCGACGTGCTGCTGGCCAGCGTCGAGCAGACCGGCGCGGCCTGCCACACCGGGCGGCGTGATTGTTTCTTCTGGAAACTGGACAACGACACCGCGCGCATCGATAAGTCACCGCTTGTCGATCCCAAGGACCTTTATGACCACTGACGGATCAGCATGCTGACACTGCATAACACCCTCACCGGCCATAAGGACGCGTTCCAGCCGCTCGACCCGCAACGGGTGACCCTCTATGTGTGCGGCCCGACGGTCTATAACTACGTGCACATCGGCAACGCGCGGCCGGTGGTGGTGTTCGACGTGCTCTACCGGCTGCTCTCCCGGCTGTATCCGAAGGTGGTCTACGCCCGCAACATCACCGACATCGACGACAAGATCATCACCGCCTGCGCGGAAACCGGCGAGCCGATGACCGCGCTCACCGAGCGCTTCACCGACGCCTTCCGCGAGGACATGGCGGCGCTCAATACCCTGCCGCCGGACATCGTGCCCAAGGCCACCGATCATATCGGCGAGATGACCGCCATGATCGAAACCCTGATCGCCAAGGGCCACGCCTATGAAGCGGACGGCCATGTGCTGTTCGCGGTGGAGTCGATGCCCGACTACGGCAAGCTGTCCGGGCGCAGCCTGGAAGACATGCGCGCCGGCGCCCGGGTGGAAGTGGCGGACTACAAGCGCCACCCCGGTGACTTCGTGCTCTGGAAGCCCAGCAGCGACGACCAGCCCGGCTGGGACTCCCCCTGGGGCCGCGGCCGGCCGGGCTGGCACATCGAGTGCTCGGCGATGATCCATAAGCATCTGGGCGATGTGATCGACATCCACGGCGGCGGCCAGGATCTGATCTTCCCGCACCACGAGAACGAAATCGCCCAGGGCTGCTGCGCCCACGGCACCGAGTACGTGCGCTACTGGATGCACAACGGCTACATCAATATCGACGGCGAGAAGATGTCCAAATCCCTGGGCAACTTCCGGCTGGTGCGGGACCTGCTGGAGAAGTTTCCCGGCGAGGTGCTGCGCTTCGCGCTGCTGTCCAGCCACTACCGCTCGCCGCTCAACTTTTCCGCCGAACTGCTGGAGCAGGCGGAAAGCAGCCTGGATTCGCTCTATTACGCCCTGCTCGGCCGTGGCGAAACCGTGCACGCCGACCCGGACTACCGGTTGCCCGAGGACCACCCTGTGCTCACCGCGCTGCTCGACGACCTGAACACCTCCGAGGCGATCAGCGCCCTGCACGCCATCGCGGCGCGCCTCAACAAGGCGGCGCTGGAAGAAAAACCGGCGCTCAAAGCGGAACTGCGGGCCGCCGCGCAGCTGCTCGGTCTGCTCGAGGCCGACCCCAGCGCCTGGTTCCAGGACAAGAAAGCCGGCGACGACGGCCTCGACAACGCCACCATCGACGGCCTGGTGGCGGAACGCACCCAGGCCAAGAAAGACAAGAATTTCGCCCGCGCGGACGAGATCCGCGATCAGCTCAAGGACGCCGGCATCCAGCTCGAGGACACCCGCGAAGGCACCCGCTGGACGCGCGGCTGAGCCGGTCGGCGCGGCCTAGAAACGGATCCCGTCGAAGATCGCCGGCAGATCGTCCTGGCCGGCGTTCTTGAAGCGCGGCTTCTCCAGCTGCTCCCGCAGCCCTTCCAGCGTCACCAGCGGCGCCTTGGTGGCCACCAGGTTGGCCAGCCACACCGGTACCTTGCCGCCCGGATCGACGAAGGTGCGGAATTCCACCCGCGTCCAGCCGTCCGCCAGCGGCGTCACCACGAACCGATTATCCAGCGCCGGGATACGCACGAAACCATCACTGGGCGGCCGCGCGCCCTCGGCGTTAACACTGTGCAGGGTCACGGCGCCGCTTTTCGGCGCCTGGCTGACGCTGTTGTCGAGCACCACATCGCGGTCGGACACCGGCCAGATGCCGTTGAAGCGCATGTAGGTACGCTTGCCGCCGGTCCCCGGCACCGCCTCGCTGGCCTGGACCTGGAAGATCCACTCCGGAAAGGTGTCCACGGCGGTGATCGCCGNNNNCACCGGCACCGGCCCGTGCGGCACCTCCACCACGCCGCGAAACGCCTTCACCGGGCTGTCGGGCACATCCCGGGTCCAGGTGGACACCTGGTCGCGGGCGTCGGCCTCCCGGTTGGGTTGCCAGGATTGAGCGGGGGCGGAGACACTGACGGCCAGGAGCAGCAGCCCCGTGCACAGGGACACAAGCGGGTTCAACACGGCGGATCCTCGGTTCGGTGAGAGACAGGCCGCTCAGTATGGGACCCCGCCGGCGGCGCACAAGCACACGGCGTTGGATTGGCCCCTTTTGCACATCGCGGTGGCGACACCGGGCCGATAACCGCTATGATGCCCAGTCGAATCAACCCCCGTTATGACCGGATGCCAACGTGAAACGCCTTCTGCTGGCCGCCCTGCGTGTGTACCAGACCGTACTGAGCCCCTGGCTGGGGAATCAGTGCCGGTTCTATCCGACCTGCTCGGAGTACGCGCGTCAGGCGGTGGAGGCCCACGGCAGCCTGCGCGGCTCCGGTCTGGCGGTGAAGCGGCTGTGCAAGTGCCACCCCTGGCACCCCGGCGGCTTCGACCCGGTGCCCGGCCACCGTTGCGGGGACGCCCATGAGTGAGCCGCGTCCCCAGGGTCGGTTACTGTTCGTCGCCCTGCTGCTGGTGGCGCAGACGCTGCTCGCCTGGCACGCCCCGGCGCACATCCTCGACGGCCACGACGGCCATTCCGCGATCGTCGCCCACGACTGCGACCTGTGCGTGCAGGGCCACGGCCTGGTGGGCGTGCCCTCCCTGTTCACGCCGCCACCGGTACTTCCCGACACCACCACGCCGCCGGCCGACGTCAGCCGTCCGGCGGCGGTGACCCCGAACAAAATCCATCCGGCGCGCGCGCCGCCCCGCTTCTCCTGAATTCCAAGCACTGACTTCCCTTACCGGGACCGGTCCTGGCGCTGCGCCAGGGCGGCCCGTGGTTGTATTCAGGAGACAACATGAAACGCTTTACGTCCCCCATGGCGGCCGCCACCGTGGCCGCCATGGTCTGGTCCGTGGCGCCGGCCGCCGAGCCCGCGTCCACCGACACCAACCGCCGGCTCGAGGCCGTGGAAGTGTCCGCTCTGCCGCTGGGCAGCGACGCCAACCTGACGCCGGCTTCTTTCGACCTGCTTGAAGACCAGCTGCTGTTCCAGCAAAGCGAAGCCACCCTGGGCGATACCCTGGACGGCCTGCCCGGCGTGCACGCCGACACCTACGGCGGCGGCTCCGGCCGGCCGGTGATACGCGGCCAGACCGCGCCGCGCGTCAGCGTGCTGTCCGACGGCGCGCAACTGTTCGACATGTCCACCATCTCGCCGGACCACGCCACCACCGTGGAGCCCATGCTGTCACGCAAGGTGGAAGTGCTGCGCGGCCCGTCCACCCTGCTCTATGGCGGTGGCGCCATCGGCGGCGTGGTCAACGTGCTGGACAACAAGATCCCCACGCGCATGCCGGAACGCCCGGTGGAGGGCTTCGTCTCCGCGCGCGGCAACACCGTGGCCGACGAACAGGCCGGCGCCGTGGGGCTGACCGCCCGCGCCGGCGATAACATTGCCATCCATGTGGAAGGCGCCCGCCGCGACGCCGACAACTACGAGGTGAACGGCTTCACCGAACAGGAGATCGACGGCACCTGGGCGGAAAGCAATAACGCCAGCGTCGGGCTTTCGTGGATCGGTGACCGGGGCTATCTGGGGGTCGCCTACTCCTACCGGGGCGACCTCTACGGCCTGCCCGGCCACAACCACGAGTTCGAGGGCTGCACCAGCAACGGCGCCAGCCTGGATTGCGCGGAAGAGGGCCATGAGCACGAGCACGGCGAAGAGGAAGCGCCGTTCGTGGATCTGGACAGCCGCCGCGTGGATCTGCGTGGTGAATACCGCCGGCCGTTCGACGGGGTGGAAGCGGTGCGCCTGCGCGCCAGCCACACGGATTACCGTCACCACGAAATCGAGGAAGGCGAAATCGGCACCAGCTTCCGCCACCGGGGCGTGGACGCCCGCGTGGAAGCGGAGCACGCGCCGATCCTCGGCTGGCGCGGCACCGTGGGCACCCAGTTCACCGACGGCCAGATCGAGACCACCGGCGAGGAAGGGCTGCTGCCGAAAACCGATACCCGGGTGGCGGCCCTGTTCGCCGTGGAGCGCTACCGCTTCAACGACCAGTGGCAACTGGAGGCCGGCGCCCGCTACGAGCACCAGGACCTGAACCCCGATGACGCCCAGCGCCCGCTGCCCTCGGTGAGCGATTCCGCCACCTCGATCTCCAGCGCGCTGACCTGGGCGTTCCGCCCGGACTACAACGTGTCGCTGTCGCTGGCCCGCTCCCAGCGCCTGGCGCAGACCCAGGAGGTCTACGCGCGCGGCGTGCACCTGGCCACCAACACCTATGAGTGCGGCCTGCTTTCCGACACCTTCACCTGCGGCGGCGCCGCCAACGACGCCGATCTGGAAACGGAGACGTCCCACAACGTGGGCCTGAATCTGCGCAAGGTGCAGGGGGATCTGACCTTCGACATCGGCGTGTTCCACAACCGGGTCCAGGACTATATCTATGCCCGCACCCTGGATCAGATCGAGGAGTTCCGCCTGATCAAGTACAGCCAGGAGGACGTGGAGTTCACCGGCGCGGAAGCGGAAGTCACCTACCAGTGGACCGACCGCTTCTCCACCACCGCCTTCGGCGACACGGTGTACGCGCAATTCGAGGACAACGGCGATGAGCTGCCGCGCATCCCGGCACAGCGGCTGGGCGCGCGCCTGAACACCTACTGGCGCGCCTTCGACGCGGAGCTGGAGTTCTACCGGGTGTTCGCCCAGGACCGCATCGCCGGCTTCGAAACCCGCACCCCGGGCCACGACATGCTCAATGCCACGGTGAGCTACACCTTCACCGGCAACCCCCAGTACAGCGTCTTCCTGCGCGGCAGCAATCTGCTCGGCGAGGAAGTGTGGAACCACGCGTCGTTTCTGGCGCGCACGGTACCGGAACCCGGTCGCAACCTGACCGCCGGCGTGCGCCTGACCTTTTGACGCGGAACATCCACAGCACAAAGACAATGGAGAGAGCATAATGAAACGCTCATTTTCCCCCACCGGCGCCGCCCTGCTGGCCGCGTCGGTATTGCTTGCCGCCTGTAACAACGACACCGGCAGCACTCCGCTGCCCGGCGGCGAAGACGAACACGACCATGACCACGGCGCCGAGAGCGCCGGCCGGCTGGTCTTCACCCACGCCGACGGCGCCAATTCACGGGTCTATGTCCATGATCTGGAGAGCCGCTCCACCCTGGCGGACTTCGCCCTGGTGCATCCCGCCACGGCGGTCCACAGCAGCCCGGAGCATCGCTACGCGGTGATCGTGCAGCGCGACAACGACCAGGTGGAATTCCTGGACGGCGGCGTCTACCGCCACGACGATCATGTCGACGAGGGCGACCCGGCGATGCTGCCGTTTACCCTGTCCGGTGTGCGGCCCACCCACTACCGCAGCCACGGTGAGCAGGCCGCCCTGTTCTTCGACGGCGACAGCGCCAGCGCCGCCCTGAGCCAGTTTTATCTGCTCAGCGACGAAAGTCTGGAAAGCGGCGGCACCCTGGCCCATCANACCCTGGACACCGCCCANCACGGCATCGCCGAGCCCCTCGACGGTATGGTGCTGGCCAGCCACGCCGCCGCCAGCGGCGACGCGCCGGACGGCGTCAGCGTGTTCGAGCTGCACGGNGACCACTTCCACAACGAAGGCGAGCTGNCCACGGCCTGCCCGGGCCTGCACGGCGGCGCATCCAACGGCACCTTCTCGGTGTTCGGCTGCGACGACGGCGCGCTGGTGGCGGAACTGCACGGCGATCACTTCGACGACGCCAAGATCGCGGTGGCGGAGCGCCTGGCCACGGTGGTGGGCCANCCCGATGTGGCGGAGTTCGCCGCNTTCTCCTACCCCGGCGGCAACCTCTACGCGCTGGACCCGGAAGCCGGCACCGCCACGCNGGTGGACTGGCGCGACGGCGCCGTGGACGGCGGCGGCGACCCGGTCAGCCCGCNGGCNCAGGGNTTCGANGCCCANGGCGAGCACCTGCTGATTCTCGACAGCAACGGCGATCTGCACGTGCTGGAGAGCAGCGACTGGAGCCACCGCNGCNGTATCGCGGTGCTCGACAGCGTGCCCGCCAGCGGCCCNGCGCCGGCGCTGGCGGTGAGCGGNGCCGGCGANCAGGCGTTCGTCAGTGACCCGGCGGCGCCGGCGATCCACATCATCGACCTGGAGGCCCTGAGCCTGGACACGGTGCCCCTGNCGTTCCCGCCCACCGGGCTGGCCTGGACCGGCGCCGGTGAAGCGCACGACCACGGCGAGGAACACGACGACCACGAGCACGATCACGACCATTAACGCCCGCCGCCCCGGCCGTCCGGCCGGGGCTTTGCGCGTCGCCTTGCGCGCGTCTTTTCACTACAATGCGTTCACGGACAGCATCCCTAGAAACCATCCGCAGTAATGATCGGAGTACCCATGAAGCCTTTTCTGTTAGCCGCGAGCCTCGCGCTGCCCCTGACCCTCCTGCCCATCGCCGCCGGCGCTTCCGGCTTCGCGGGTATCGACATTGTCAGCAGCGAAATCGAACCGGACGACGGCGGCAGCGCCGATCCCACCGCGCTGCAGTTCAAGTTCGGTACCTGGATCAACCGCAATGAAACCCTGGGCGGTGAGCTGCGCCTGGGCCTGGGTATNGATGAAGACGACCTGGGCGGCGGCACCGATGTGGAAATCGACCGCTACTACGGCGCCTATTTCCGTGGCCANTTCCCCAACACCCTGCCGGTGCGCCCCTACGGCCTGATCGGTCTGACCCGCATGGAAACCACNGAGAACTTCCCCNGCGGCGGCTCCACCGGCGAGAACTACTCCGGCCTGTCCATCGGTCTGGGCGCCGACGTGAGCCTGACCGACGTGGTGTTCGTCAGCGTGGAATACATGCGCGCCGTGGACAGTGGCGGCGACGAAGTCACCAACCTNTCCCTGGGTCTCAACGGCCGCTTCTAAGCGCCGGCGACCCGAAGAGCGACCGCCAGGGACGGCGGTCATAAAAAAAGCCGCGCTGAGCGCGGCTTTTTTTGTAGCGGCCTTNCGAGNNCCGGTCAGGGAATCGGCAGGTAGCCGCCCTCCACTTCCTTGGTGGCGATGGCCACCGCGTTGTGGGCGTGCAGGCTCTCCAGGTGATTCACCCGCAGCCAGAAGTCCTGGTAGCAGGGCTGGCTGTCCAGCGCCCGCTTCAGACGTCGCGCGGAATCCTCGCAGAACATCAGATTCTGGCCGTTGAGCTTGGCGAATTCCTGCTCGTCGACCCGCTTCACGGCGGTCTGTACCGGCGTTTTCAGCGCGCCCTCGATGGAATCGATCAGAGCGGTGATCGGGAAGGCCTCGTCGCAGTCGGTATCCAGCAGCACCCGCACCTGCGCCACGGAGCGCTGGCTGTGCGGCGTCGCCATGATGCCTTCCTCGGTGCCCAGCCACTCGAACACCTTCTCCATGTCCACGGAGCCTTCGCCCTCGAAGTCCTTGCGGAACTGCTCCTGGATCAGCTGCCGGGCCAGCGCCGCGGAACACGGGCAGGTGGAGGAATAGGGCACTTCCACCGCCAGCTCCATGCGCATGCCGTCCGGGGCCAGGGTCGCCTTGATGGTCACCGGGTAGCTCTTCCAGCCGGAGTAGCTGCTTTTCAGCGCCGGCCGGCGCATGGAGTACTCGAAATCGAACTGCACGAAGCCCCGGTCGCTGAGGCCCTCGTGGGAGTCGAGGAAATTCTGCAGCAGCTTGCGGATCGAATAGGCGCTTACCGAATGATCGCCGAAGGTTTCCTCCAGCATCAGGTAAAGCCGGGACATGTGAATGCCCTTGGCGTCCGGGTTGGAAAGGTTCACATAGGCCTGGATCGACGTGCTCACCGGGCGTTCGCCGGCCAGAGTGTCGCTGATGCGGGCCGGCAGATGGATCTCGCTCATGCCCACCCAGTCCAGGGTGCTGTGAATGTGTTCCACCATGGAGTTCGTCGCCACATCGGGCATCGACTTGGTGGTTTCCGAACTGCTATCGCGCTTCATGGAAATCTCCGCTGGGACGGCAAAGGACGGAGCATGACCGCTGGCCGGTGAAGGCTGGGACAATTCTCCAGGCGATGCCGCCCGACCTCTCAGGGGCGCAGAGTGTAGCAGAAACCGCCCGGCAAATAGACAGACCGTAACGACGGGATTGGCGATAAAAGCGACAGCCCGGGCCTATCGGCGGCGGGCCCCGTCACAGGGGCGTTTCATCGTCCTCGGCGCGCCCCACCAGCTCCTGGAAACGCTCCATTTCACGCAGCGGAACGAACATTTCCTCGGCCCGGGCGTGCTGGCGCAGGGCCTCGGAGATCGCCACCGCCTGGCGCAGGTCGCGCAGGGCGTTCTCGGTCTCGCCCAGGCCGGCCCAGGCGCAGGCGCGCTGATAGAGCGCGTGGGCGTTGTCCTCGTCCACCTCCAGCACCCGGTCGCACAGGCTCAGCGCCCAGCGCTGCTCGCCCAGCTCCAGGGCGGCGTCGGCCTTCCAGGCCAGGGCCTCCGGGTCGTCCGGGCGCAGCTCCAGGATCCGGTCGTAGAGCTCGATCTTCTCTTTGTAGCTGGTTTCCTTGGTGGCTTTCAGCCACAGGCTGTGGATCTCGTTGGTGCGCTCGATCTCTTCCTGGTTCTCGGTGATGGTGCGCGATTTGCGGCGCAGCTCCTGTTCCAGGTCCGCCAGGCGCGACTCGTACTCCACGGTGAGCCGGGACATCTCCTTCTCGGCGTAGACGCGGATGTTGTCCTTGAGGTCACGGATCGTCGACCAGCCCACCAGCGCCAGGATCGAGGCGGCGCCGGCGATCAGGTAGAAGAAGTAGGTCACCGTATTGGTGGCGTAGCCCATGGCCTTGTCGGCCACTTCCAGTTCCCGGTCGGTGACGATCCGGTTCATGTCGTTGCGGTACTCCATCATGTCCTGACGGAGGCTGCGCAGCTCGCCGAGAATCCAGTTTTCACGGAATTGGGAAATCACCGGCCCCTTCTCGATCTCGCTCTGCGACTCCACCGGCCCCTCGCCGGGGTCCTCGGCACGGTTCTGCTGCGCCCCCACGGGGCCGCACACCAACAAAAAAAGCAGTAGCCAACGCCGCCAAGGCATTACTCGCATCAAGACCCGGTCCTCGATTATTTCGCCGGGCCGGACAATCCGCACACCCGGCCTACGCCGTATACCAGCCAGGCGCTGACCAGCGCCGGCAAAACCTCGAATATGGTCGCATTTAGGCCGGACAGGCGCCAGCCAATTGCCACGGAACTGGCCACCACGATCATCACAATGGCGAGCGGTTCACGGGGACGGCCGCCCAGCGCGTACACCACCAGCAGACCGCCGAAGGCGGCGCCCAGCACGCCCCAGGCGAACAACACCAGGTTAAAGACGTTCTCCTTGGCGAACAGGGCGATCATCAGCGAGACGCCCACCACCACCAGGGTGGCGATCCGCGCGGTGCCGTAGCCGTGCCAGCGCTTGGGCATCAGATCCCGGGACAGGCAGGCGCTGCAGCTGAGAATCAGCGAATCGACGGTGGAAATGGTGGCGGCGAACAGGCCGGCCAGAACCAGCCCGGTGGCCACCGGGTGCAGCAGCACGTCCGCCATCACCGGCAGGGCCAGCTCGGCGTCCAGCTCGCCGCCGCTCATCACCAGCGACGGATCCACCGCGCCCTGGTCCATCAGCAGGCGCGCCATCATGCCCACGCCCACCGCCAGGGTGTAGAAGGCCACGAACCACAGGTAGTAGTAGGTGCGCGCCCGGCGGATGTTCTTTACGTCGTTGACCGCCATGAAGCGCACCATCACATGGGGCTGGCCGATCACCGCCGCGCCGGCGAAGGTCCAGCCGACCAGGAACAGCAGGGCGCCGGTCAGGCCGCTGGCGGCGGACTCGGCGGGGAAAAACTGGAAGAAGGTGGGCGANACNTCGTGCAGNCCGGTCCAGGCGGCCTGCCAGCCGCCGACGGTGAANACCGCGGTGNTCAGCATCACCGTCATCGCCACGATCATCACCACCGACTGGGCGGCGTCGGTCCACACCGAGGCGCGCAGGCCGCCGGAAAAGCCGTAGCAGAGCACCATCACCGCGCCGATGATGGCGCCGGTGCGCAGNTCCCAGTCGAACAGCGCCTGCAGCGCCTTGCCNCCGGCCTTGAACTGGGCCGCCGCGTAGACCCCCAGNAGCANCACNGCGATCAGCGCCGCCACCACCTTGAGCACCTGGAAATGGCCNCCGCCCCAGCGCGACAGCANTTCNGGAATGGTCAGGGTGCCNCGCNCCTCGGACACCTCGCGGACTTTNCGGGTGACCAGGGTGGCNGCCATCCAGTCGCCCAGAATCCAGCCCACCATCATGGTGAACGCCGGCAGGCCGGTGGCGTAGGTNTAGCCGATCACGCCGATGAACATGAAACCGGAGTTGTTGGTGGCCACCGCGGACANGCCGATCANNGAAGGCGGCACGGAGCTGCCGGCGAGCAGATAGTCNGACTGNTCCTTGGANCGAACCAGNACCGATGANAAGCCGATCAGCAGAAACAAAAGGAGAAAACCGAGAAAACTGGCAAGCANCATGAAACGCGTCCCTCGGGGCGGAAAGCCTNNAATTACTTTGACATCTAAATGTTTTATCTCTAAGCTAGCGTACCACTTATGGCAAGGAATATCTTGGCCGTGCGATTGATTCCTGAGCTGATGCCGAGGCAAACATTGCTTTCACATCAAAGTGACGGNGCCACGATTACCCGGTTCTTGAGTCGTGTCGTCAGGCAGTCACATTGATTTGTTATNCAGAGAATTNACCACCATGGCCAAACACGACGAAGTGTTAATCGCCCTGAGACAGATTATTCGGGCCACCGANCTCTACTCCCGCAAGTTGAGCAAGGTGGCCGGGCTCACCGCCCCGCAGCTGCTGATCCTGCAGGCGATAGACGCNCATGGGGAAATGACCATGGGCGACATCGCCACCGAGGTATCCGTCAGCCAGGCCACCGTCACCACCATCCTCGACCGGCTCGAAAAGCGCGGCCTGATCGAGCGGAAAAGGGGTGAACGGGATAAGCGCCGGGTCTATGCTTATTTGACCACCGCCGGACGCGATATCATGGAACGGGCNCCNACGCCCCTGCAGGAGGAATTCATGGACCGTTTTTCACGGTTACAGGACTGGGANCAGTCGCAGATCCTCAGCTCNCTGCAGCGNGTNGCCGCGATGATGAACGCCGGNGANATCGANGCCTCNCCGGTNCTTGANCTGGGTGCCATAGACCGCATNCAGCCCGCCGCCGAGGCCCAGCGCCGNCGGNCGCGACCCGACCCTTCTTTCCAAACCGACCAGAAGTGACATCAATGTCTGCAGACGAANCGAAAAAAGCGGATTCATCCTCCGCTGACACAAAAGACGACATCATTTTCCGCAAGCCCGAGAGCCCGGACGGGCCGCGGGTGCACAAGCTGATCGCGGAATGTAAGCCGCTGGATGAGAACTCCGTGTATTGCAATCTGCTGCAGTGCACGCACTTCGCGGACACTTCGGTGGCCGCGGAAATGGATGGCGATCTGGTGGGCTTCATCTCCGGGTACATCCCGCCCAAGCAGCAGAACACGCTGTTCGTGTGGCAGGTGGCGGTGCACGGCAAGGCACGCGGCAAGGGTCTCGCCAAGCGCATGCTGGCGGAACTGATCAAGCGCGACGAAGCGGAAAACGTTCAGTTCATCGAGACCACCATCACCCCGGACAATGAAGCGTCCTGGGGCATGTTCCGCAGCTTCGCCTACGAGCGCCGGATGCCCACCGAGGAGTTCATCCTCTTCGATTCACGCATCCATTTCGCCGGCGAGCATAATGATGAACATTTGCTGCGCATCGGGCCGTTCAACCGCGACGACGCCTAAAACGAATTGAGACACAGCGAGGTAGAGAGAACCATGGATACGGANATTTTTGACAGNATTGAGTCCGAAGTTCAAAGCTACGCNCGNAGCTTCCCGGTGGTGTTCCAGAAAGCCAAGGGCAGCTATCTGTACGACGAAGANGGCNNGGAGTANCTGGATTTNCTGGCCGGCGCGGGCACGCTGAACTACGGNNACAACAANCCGGTNCTGAANAAAGTCCTGCTCGACTACATCGAGAACGANTCCATCGTGCACGGCCTGGACATGCACACCGTGGCCAAGCGCGACTTTCTGCAAGCGCTGGAAGACTACGTGCTCAAGCCGCGCGACATGGACCACGTGGTCCAGTTCCCCGGCCCCACCGGCACCAACGCGGTGGAAGCGGCGCTGAAGATCGCCCGTAACATCAAGGGCCGCGAGAACATCATCAGCTTCACCAACGGCTTCCACGGTGTGACCCTGGGCGCGCTGTCCACCACCGGTAACAGCCACCACCGTGGCGCCGCCGGCGTCACCATGGGCGGCGTCAGCGTGATGCCGTACGACGGTTACCTGGGCGACGCCTTCGATACCACCGAGTATCTGGACAAGGTGCTGCTGGATTCCTCAAGCGGCGTGGACCACCCGGCCGCCGTGATCGTGGAAACCGTGCAGGGCGAGGGCGGCATCAACGCGGCCAGCTTTGAATGGCTGCGTAACCTGGAACGCGTCTGCCGCAAACACGACATGCTGCTGATTCTGGACGACATCCAGGCCGGCTGCGGTCGTACCGGGACGTTCTTCAGCTTTGATAATGTCGGCATCAAGCCGGACATCATCACCCTGTCCAAGTCGCTGAGCGGCTATGGCCTGCCCCTCGCCGTGGTGCTGCTGAANCCCGAGCTGGANCAGTGGAAACCCGGTGAGCACAACGGCACCTTCCGNGGCCACAACCTGGCNTTCGCCACCGCNGCCAAGGCGCTGGAGCANTTCTGGAGCGACGACACCTTCGNNAAGGAAGTGCAGAAGAAGGGTGACCTGATCACCGACCGGTTCCGCGATATCGCGTCCGGCTNCGACGATCACTGGTTCTACCTGAACGGCCGNGGCATGATGCAGGGCCTGGTCTGCCGTGACGGCGAANTGGCCGAGGAAATCACCAAGGCCGCGTTCAAGCGCAAGCTGGTGATCGAAACCTCNGGCGCCGACGACCAGGTGATCAAGACCCTGTGTCCGCTGACCGTGACCGAGGACGAGATCAANCACGCCATGGACGTGCTCAAGGAAAGCGTCGAAGAAGTCATGAAAGACCGCATCAANCGCGGNGACGCCAATTCCGTTTCCAGCCTGGCGGGCTGAACCCTTCCCGACCTCCCGGCCGCCCCGCGCGGCCGGGCTTCCCTGNTTGTTTCNATTTTTCTGTTTTTGGAGGTNTAGATGATNGTTCGCACTCTGGCGGAAGCCGAGAAANCCGACCGTCGCGTGGTNGCGGAAAACGGCAANTGGCANTCCGTTCGCCTGTCCCTGAAAGANGACAAGATGGGGCATTCCTTCAATATCACCACCATCTTTAAAGGCACCAAGACCCACATCAAATACGCCAACCACTGGGAATCCGTTTANGTGATTTCCGGCAAGGGCAANATCGAGATGGTNGANAGCGGCGACGTNNACGAGCTGACGCCAGGCACCATTTANCTGCTCGANNAGCACGACGAGCACTATCTCTATGGTGGCGAGAACGAGGACATGGTGGTGGCCTGCGCCTTCACCCCTCCGCTCAGCGGCAAGGAAGTGCACGACGAGAACGGCGTCTANCCGGCCGATCTTGACTGACAGCGGNNCCNGNCNGNNANGCAAAGAGAACGGAACCCCAGGGTTCCGTTTTTTTTGNCNNCNNCGCCCGGACTCGACAAAAGTCTAATTCCACGGCAGCTCNGNAAGCGGGCAANGTANCNGGCATATCAAGNGCGGGCCAGACCCGCCGACAGCCGGATAACAATAAATCGAATCCCGAACAAACGGCTTGGGAGAGTTTCCGCAGGACCCTGGACGCCCGCGCCAANCCGCACGGGNCGTCCGCTTGANCATCAAGCTGATTCTGATTTTCCACGTCCTTACCTCGGCTGCCAGGCGGCGGCCCCTCTTTTTATTTCTGATTCCTCGCACGGCGGGGCGCGCNGGCGCCGCTTAGACGCTAGTATTGTATCGTCCGGAGATAAAACAGGTCCTAATAATGAGAATACTGATCGCCGACGACCATCCGCTGTTCCGCGCCGCTCTGCGTCAGGCNGTGGAAGTAAGCTTCAAGGACGCCCGTATCCAGGAGGCCGANTCGCTNGCCTCGCTGGAAAAGCTGGGCGACGACCAGGTCCCCTTTGACCTGATTCTGCTGGANTTGCACATGCCNGGNACNCACGGCTTNTCCGGGCTGATCTACCTGCGNGAGCNGTACCGGCGGGTGCCGCTGGTGGTGATCTCCGCCAACGAGGAGCTGGAGGTGATTCAGCGGGCCCTGCAGTTCGGCGCCGACGGCTTTATCCCCAAGTCGGCCTCGGTGGAGGCGATGACCCAGGCGGTGCTGAAAGTGATGGAGGGCGAGCGCTGGGTGCCGGAGAAGGCGCGCCGCCCGCTGCCGCCGGATCTGCCGGACTTCGCCGCCATGCGCGAGCGCATCACCAGCCTGACACCGCAGCAGTTCCGGGTCATGGGCATGCTCATGGAGGGGCTGCAGAACAAGGTGATCGCCTATCAGCTGGACGTTTCCGAAGCCACCGTCAAAGCCCACATGACCGCCATCTTCCGCAAGCTGGGCGTCCGCAACCGCACCCAGGCGGTGCTGGCCCTGAAGGATCTGGCCATCGAACCGCCGGGGCTGGCCTGATCCCCGCGCACCTGGAGCGCCGCGCCTAGAGCGCGCGCAATACCTCCAGCAACGCGGCCTCGCTGACCGGTTTCTGCAGAAACCCCACCCCCTGCTCACGGGCCCGCACGCGCACCTCGGCGCGGCGGTCGGCGGTGATCAGCATCGCCGGCACCACGTCCTCCCAACAGCCGTCCAGCGCGTCGATCACCTGGAACCCGGTCTCGCCGTCGTCGAGCTGGTAGTCCACCAGCAACAGATCCGGCGCCGGCCTGCCTTGGGCTTTCTCCAGCGCTTCGGCGCGGGAGCGGGCAACCACCGGGTCGCAGCCCAGGGCGCGCAGCAGGGCCTCCAGGCTGGCCAGTAACGCCGGATCGTTGTCGACGCAGAACACCCGCAACCCGGCCACGTCACGTTGATCGGACACCGCCGGCCCCGGCACGGACGCCGCCTCCGCCTCGCCCACCACCAGCGGCACGGAAACGGCGAACACGGTGCCGCGCCCGGGCCAGGAACGCACACTGATGCGGTGCTCCAGCAGCCGGCAGATGCGGTCGGCGATCGCCAGCCCCAGCCCCAGCCCCTTGATCTGCCGCCGTCCCAGTTGCGGCAGGCGCTGGAACTCATGGAACACGCGCGCCTGCTGGTCGTCCGGAATACCCGGGCCGGTATCCCAGATCTCAATGGAGAGCATGTCGCCGCGACGGCGGCAGCCGAAAAGCACCCGGCCGCGCTCGGTATAACGCACCGCATTGGAGAGCAGATTCTGCAGCACCCGGCGCAGCAGCGCCTCGTCGGTACGCACCTGCAGATCACTGAACACGGTGCGCAGGGTAAGCCCCTCCGCCCGGGCCAGCACGCTGAACTCCTGACCCAGCTGCTGCATCAGAGGCCGTACCGCCACGGTGCGCGGGTGGGCCTGCATGGTGCCGGTATCCAGCCGGCTGATCTCCAGCAGCGCGGAAATAATCTGCTCGGCGGCACGCAGCGAGCTGTCGATATGCCCCAACACTTCCCGCTCGTAGCCGAACTCTTCGTCCTTGCGCGCCAGACGCTGGGACAGGGACGAGGCGAACAGCTGCGCGGCGTTCAACGGCTGCATCAGATCGTGACCGGCGGCGGCCAGGAAGCGGGTCTTGCCCTCATTGGCCTGCTCCAGCTGGCTGTTCAGTTCCGAGAGCCGCCGGGTGCGCTCGGAGACCATCTGCTCCAGGTTCTCGTTGATCTGCCGCAACGCAATCTCGTCGCGCTTGCGTTCGGTGATGTCCATGTAGGTGCTGACGAAGCCGCCGCCCTCCATCGGGTTGCCGCGCACCTCCACGATCACCCCGTTGGGCAGCTCCCGCTCGAACCGGTGGGCGCTGCCCTCGCGCAGCAACTGCACCCGCTTTTTCACGTCCTGCTCCAGATCCTCGCCGGCGTAAAAACCGCGCTCGGCGTTATGCCGGTAGACCTCCTCGATGGGCCGGCCCAGGCGGATAAAGCCTTCCGGATAATCGAACAGGTTCACGTAGGCCTGGTTCCAGGCGACGATGTTGAGGTCGCGGTCGACCACGCAGATACCCTGGCTGATGGTCTCGATGGTGGTGCGCAGCAGCTGGTGGTTGAACTGGATCAGCTGCGAGGCCTCATCCATGATCCGCACCATGTCGTCGCGGCGCACATTCTGCTTGCTGAGCAGAGAGCCCATCACGATGCGCGCGGTGGACGCGCCCATGGCGCCGGCCAGCAAACGCTCCACATAGCGCACCAGGTGCAGCGGCGCCGGCAGGGCCGGGTCCTCCGAAATCTGACGGCGCTGCAGATAATCGAAGAACAGCGCCCGCGCACGCGGGTGTCCCAGACCCCGCTCACACACCTGCAGCAGCTCGCCGGTGGTGATCAGCGGGTGGCCCATGCCCTCGCGCCACCAGTCGGTGGGGGTGTCCACGAAGCGGGTGGCCTGGGTGTCGTCCAGCGGCGCCTGGGTGGCGCGGCGGGACAGCCAGACATAGGTCAGCAGATTGAGGCTCAGACTCCAGAACACGCCGTGGGTGAGCGGCTCCAGGCCCTCAATGGCGAACAGCGCATTGGGCCGCAGTACGCCCAGCCCCAGCAGACCGGCCCGGTTGAGGTAGTCCACCCACTCCACCGGCAGCATCAGCGGCAACAGCAGGCAGTAGCCCCACACCAGAAAGCCCACCGCCAGGCCGACAAAGGCGCCGCTCTGGTGGCCGCGCCGCCAGTAGAGACCGCCCAGCAACGCCGGCGCCAGCTGCGCCACCGCCGCGAATGACAGCAGGCCGATGCGCGCCAGCCCTTCAAAGCGATCGATCAGAATATGGAACAGGAACGCCAGCGCCAGTATCACCACGATGCTCAACCGTCTGAGCAGGCGCACCTGGTTACTCAGGTCCGAGAGTTCTTCGTCGCCCTGGATCCGGTACTGCACCCAGGCGGGCATCAATACTTCGTTGGTGAGCATGATCGCCAGCGCCATGGTGGAAACGATCACCATGCCGGTGGCGGCCGCGATGCCGCCGATGAACGACAGCAGCAGCAACCCTTGATTATCGGCCGCCATGGGCAGCGACAGCATGTACATATCCGGCTGCGCGGAGCCGGGCTGGGTGATCATGCCGGCGGCCACGATCGGCAGCACGAACAGGGCGAACAGGCCCAGGTAGGTGGGCAGCACCCAGCGGGCGGTGCGCAGGTGCTGCAGATCGTTGTTTTCCACCACGCCGGCATGGAACTGCCGGGGCAGGCAGATGATCGCCAGCATCGACAGCAGCAGCGCGGTGACGAAGCTCTGCGAAAACAGCGCCGGCTCGAACACGGAGCGGATCGCCGGCACGTCACGGACCCGCTGCCACATATCCACCGGGCCGTCGAAGATCGCGAACAGGCAGAACAGGCCGATGATCACGAACGCCACCAGCTTGATGAAGGATTCAAAACTCACCGCCAGCATCAGGCCGGACTGGTGCTCGGTGGCGTCAATGTGGCGGGTGCCGAACAGCAGCGTAAAAATCGCCATCAGGGTGGCCACCACCAGGGCGATGTCCGGCGACGGCGCCACCTGGGGGCCCACCACATGCTCGAAGGACAGGGTCACCGCCTTGAGCTGCAAGGCGATGTAGGGCAGCACGCCGACCACCGCCACCAGGGTCACCAGCACCGCCAGCTGCCGGGACTTGCCGTAACGGGCCGCCATGAAGTCGGCGATCGAGGTGATGTGGTGCTGCTTGCCCACCGACACCAGCTTATAAATCAGCTCGCCGCCCAGCAGCATGGTGAGGATCGGACCCAGATAAATGGGCAGGTAGGTCCAGCCGTTGCCGCTGGCCTCGCCCACGGCGCCGTAAAAGGTCCAGGACGTGCAATACACGCCCAGGCCCAGGCTGTAGGTCCAGGCGTTATTAACCACCCGCAGGCCGCGCCGCTCGGCGCGGTCCCCCCACCAGGCGATCACGAACAACACCATCACATACAGCAGGGCGAACACACCCAGCTGCCAGAGACTAAACAAGAGGACGCCTCCGTCCGATCATCCGGGCTTTACCACTGAAACAGCACCGACACGAAACGCAACACCACCGCCAGGATCATCACCAGCAAGCCGGCACGCTGAATCTTGAATTCGGTGACCGACAGCGCCATGCCCCGGCGCCAGAAGCGCAGTACCCCGCCCCAGTCGCCGGTGCGGCGGATATACTGACCGTAGGCCACCAGCACCAGCAGCAGGCCCAGCGCCAACAGCGCCCCTTGCAGGTATTGCATTGTTATTCTCCGTTTATGATTCGCTCTTCAGCTTCAAGTACATCAAGGCGGCGGTGGTGGCGTCGCCCCGGGCGCTGTGCCGGCCGATCACCGGCACCCCCAGCTCCCCGGCGACCCGTTCGAAACGCAGGTCCGGCAGGGAGTCCGGGCTGCGATAATGGTGCCGCCGCCGATACAGATCGGACAACTCGATCACCGGGTTGGGCAGGTCGAACCCCAGGGAGGCGCGCAGATAGCGGTTGATAATCCCCAGATCGAAGTCCAGACACCAGCCCACCAGCGGCCGGTTGCCAATAAAGTCGAGCAGGTGGCGCAGGCCCTCTTCCACCGGCACGCCGTCGTGCAAGTCCACACCGCGCAGACCGTGAATGCAAATCGACTCGCCGTCCAGGCTGGCCGGCCGCGCCATGCGCAGGTCCAGCGCCGCGCCCGCCTGGACCCGCCCGGCGCTGACCGGCACCGCCGCCACCGAGACCAGCTCGGCGGTGCGCGTGTTCAGCCCGGTGGTTTCNCAATCCAGCGCCATCACTTCATCGCCGGGCGGCGCCGCGAACAAATGACCATAGGGGCCCTTGCCGTGGCGCCGCCGTTGCACAAGACGCTTCANCATCGTTAATACTCCAGATGAAAACGCCGGGTCAGGCGCTTCTTGAACTCATTGACCACCTGCAGGGACTCCCNGAGCAGGTCNCTNTCCAGCGGCGACAGCGCCTGTATCAGCANTTGGTTGTTGCGGCCCTCNTCGTCNTTGCCCTCCANACGGGCCAGCTGCTGCTTGAGCCGCANCTCCGCGAACAGNGCCATGGACTCGCCCAGNTCCTCGGCGAAGCCGGTCTCCATATGCCCCGCCTCCACCAGCCTGTCGAGCCGGCCGAAGGTGCCGGTCTCACCGACGCGGTGCTGCANNGACATGGCGCGCACNCCGTGCACCACCGGAAACAGGCCGCCCTTTTTNATATCGATGCCCTGCTGGGGNTTCTTCAGGGCACCGAACCAGTTCAGCGGGGTGGAGAACTTCAACAACGGTCGGGCAAAGCGCGACAGGATCAGATCGTTGTTGCTGCATACCCGGAACAGGTCCCGCCGCAGCTCGTCGACCAGCTCGGTGCGTCCGGCCGCCGGGTGGGCGTCGAGCAGAATCGCCAGGTTCATCATCGAGGCGTCGTCGCCCTGCTTGGCCCAACGGCCGATGCGCGCCTTCCAGTCGGTGGCGCTGCCCACCCACTCCGGGTTGGAGACCATGATGTTGCCCGGACAGCGGGGGTAGCCGAGGCGCAGCAGGGTTTCGGTGAACCGTTGCATGTGCGCGTCGCGTTCCGGCCAGTTCTCCGGGTCGTCGACGATCAGGGCGTTGTCCTGGTCGGTCTTGAGGATCTGCTCGCCCCGCCCTTCGCTGCCCAGCACCAGCAGGCAGCCGTGCTCCTGATGGCTCTCCGGCACCACGAACTGGAACGCCTTGCTGATAATGCGGCCGTTCAGCGCCGCCAGCAGATCCATGGCGAAGCGCATCTTGACGCCCTGCGCCATCAGCGCCTGGATCAGCTCCGGCAGCCGCGCGCTGGCCATCGCCAGCGCCTCCAGGTTGTCCGCCTTCTCCACCTCCAGCCCCACCACGTAGGAGCGGCTGGAGAAGAAACTCAGCACATCGGTGAGCTCCACCACGCCCACCGGACGGCGGCCGTCCATGACCACCACCCGCTGCACCTCGTGGCGGGTCATGCTGACCAGGGCGGCGAACAGAAACTGATCCGGCGGCACCGTCACCAGCTCGAAACTGGCCAGCGCCAGAGCCCGGGACTCCGGGGTCAGGCCGTCGTTGACCAGCCCGCGCAGCAGGTCGGTTTTGGTGATCACACCCACATGCCCGTCGCGCTCCATCAGCAGGCTGTCGGCGTTGTGCTCGTTGAGGGCGGCCACCGCCTGGGCGATGGTGCCGCCGCTGTCGAGTATCAAAGGCTGGCGCATGCATTGATGCACCTTGGCGAGCATGAAGCCCGCCATGGTCACCCCGCCCTCGCGCCGCTCGGCAAGAAGCTGATTCTTGCTGGCGAGGCGCTGGCGGAAGTAATCGTCGAATTCTTTCTGATCCTGGCACAACGACTGAAACAGGTCGGCCGGTATCAGATAGCACAGTGTTTCTTCTTCGGTAATAAACCGGTAGCGGCTGCGCCCGTTAAGCACGCTGAGCGCGCCGAACAGGTCACCGGCACTGTAGACACCGAGCCGTCCCGCTTCCGCGGGCAAGGTGGGGTCCAGTTCCAGTACCGCGCCTTTATGAACCAGATAGACAAACTGCGCCGGATGGCGCGCTTCGAGAATCACCGTGCCGGCTTCGAAGTACGCCATTTCCATGGCGTTCTCGAGACGGGTGCGGTGCTCCTCGTCCAGCAATGAAAACGGTAGTTGGGAAAAATCCACGTCGATCATGGCCAGGTCCTGAACGGAGATCGGGGCCGCGCTGACACACGGCCCCGATATTCAGCTTACTCCGTTTATGGTGACGCCGTTAGTGGGCGGAAGCCCCGCCGGCGCCACGCGGTACGCGGATGTCTTCAACGATATGCTGGATGTGCTCCGGCGGCGGCGCGGTCACGCGGGAGACCGCGAACGCGACGATAAAGTTGAGGACCATGCCGACGGTACCGATGCCCTCCGGTGATACTCCGAACAGCCAGTTCTCGGCATTGTTCAGCTCCGGNGACACGAACTTGAAGTACACGATGTAGGAGAAAGTGAAGGCCAGNCCNACNGCCATACCCGCGATCGCGCCCTCTTTGTTCATGCGCTTGTAGAAGATGCCCATCAGAATNACCGGGAAGAAGCTGGCCGCGGCGAGACCGAAGGCGAACGCCACCACCTGCGCCACGAAGCCCGGTGGATTGATACCGAAGTAGCCGGCGATCAGGATCGCCACCACCGCGGCCAGACGCGCCGCCAGCAGCTCCTGTTTCTCGGAAATATCCGGCTTGAGCGTTTTCTTCAGCAAGTCATGGGACACCGCCGACGAGATCACCAGCAACAGGCCGGCCGCCGTCGACAGTGCCGCGGCCACGCCACCGGCGGCCACCAGTGCGATCACCCAGGCCGGCAGGTTGCCGATCTCCGGGTTGGCCAACACGATGATGTCGCGGTCGATATACACTTCCGCATCGTTATCGGTGACCTCGTTGGTGACCACGCGCTGACCGTGGGAGCCGGTCACTTCGTCGCGGTCGCCGGCGAAGGTCGGNGTGCCNTTGAAGGCGGCGCCGGCGGACATCTGTACCCGGCCGTCGTCGTTCTTATCCACCCAGCCGATCAAACCGGAATTTTCCCAGTTATAGAACCAGCCCGGCAGTTCTTCGTACTCGGTCTGATGCACGGTTTCGATCAGGTTGGTACGCGCGAAGGCGCCGACCGCCGGGGCGGTGGTGTACAGCAGAGCGATGAACAGCAGCGCCCAGCCGGCACTGATGCGCGCGTCACGGACCGTGGGTACGGTGAAGAAACGCACGATTACGTGGGGCAGACCGGCGGTACCGCACATCAGGGCCGCGGCGATAAAGAACACATCGATGGTGGATTTCTGGCCCTCGGTATAAGCGCCGAAGCCGAGATCCTGAACAATGCCGTCCAATCGCTCCAGCAGGTAGACGCCGGTGTCGTTACCGGCGGCGTCCAGCACGGTGGCGCCGAAGCCGGTCTGCGGCAGCACATGGCCGGTCATCAGGATGGACAGGAATACCGCCGGTACCAGGAATGCGAAAATCAGTACGCAATACTGGGCAACCTGGGTGTAGGTGATGCCCTTCATGCCGCCGAGTACGGCGTAGAAGAACACGATCGCCATGCCGATGATCACGCCCATGTTCACGTCCACCTCCAGGAAGCGGGCGAACACGATACCCACGCCGCGCATCTGGCCGGCCACATAGGTAAAGGAGATAAAGATCACGCAGATCACCGCGACGGTACGCGCCACGTTGGAATAGTAACGGTCGCCGATGAAGTCCGGCACGGTGAACTTGCCGAATTTCCTCAGGTAGGGCGCCAACAGCATCGCCAGCAACACATAGCCGCCGGTCCAGCCCATCAGGTATACCGAGGCGTCATAGCCGGCGAAGGCGATGATACCCGCCATGGAAATAAACGATGCCGCGGACATCCAGTCCGCCGCGGTGGCCGCCCCGTTGGCGATCGGTGATACGCCGCCGCCGGCGACGTAGAAGTCTTTGGTGGACGACGCCCGCGACCAGATCGCGATCCCGATATAGAGCGCGAACGAGCCACCGACGAAAAGATACGTTAGTAGTTGAACATCCATCTCTTGGTCCTCTTTGTTATTTTCGCGGCGCTCACTCTTCGTGGACGTCGAATTTTCGGTCGAGCTTGTTCATGGTGAAGGCGTACATCCAGATCAACACCAGGAACACATAGATCGAGCCCTGCTGGGCGAACCAGAAACCCAGTTTGAAACCGAAGAACTGAATGTTATTGAGTGCATCCACGAACAGGATGCCGCAGCCGTAGGACACTACGAACCAGATGATGAGATAGGTGAAGATGAGCTTGAGATTAGCGGCCCAGTAGGCACGGGCGTTTTCTTCTCTCATTTGTTTACCCCTTTGCGCACTGACAAACACGGGACCCGCGTTGACACGGGCCAGCTGGCTCAAGAGTAAACAAAGGCGTGTTCAGCCACAGTATGACTTTAGTCGAAGGGCACGAAGCGAATTCAGCGTACGTACAGAGCGCGCATCAGCCAGTGATTCAGCGATACCACCGCGCCGCCGTTATGCAGCGCTTCGATAAAACTGTCCTGAAGATCGCGCAGCCGACCGTTAAGAAATTCCGGCTGAAGCACCCCTCCGTGGGAGACCTGCACGTCTTCCCAGCCGAACCGGCCCGCGACCTTCGGCACGAGTTTGAAGTCATAGACGCTATGCCGGGGTCGACGGCATAAAACAATTAATACGTAGCGCTCCCCGGCCTCGTATTCCGGTTCCAGGGCACTGGTCGCCTCACCCTCGGCGAAAAAAGCGTGTACCTCGTACATGTTCCGCTCTCCTGCAAAATCCCGTTCACATAATCGCCTTGTAAGGGATAGCACGGACCATGCCGATGTCGTGATCGNAAAAAGGTTAAAGGCCCCCCCAAAAAAATGAAAACATGCGGCGACAGGCTGGAAGGAACGGCGGAAGGGCGCGTATTACGGGGGCTTCGGCGACAATGGGGCGCGCCGGACGGGGGCGGAGACAGGCGCCAGAAAGGGCAAAAAAGGCCGGGGAGAAGCGTTCAGGACGGCAGGTTTCCCCCTAAAAAGATACAACTTCGCCGGTATTGTTTCCCCCGGACTCGCGATCCAGAATGGCACGCAAATCCGCCAGACGGGTTTCGCGCTTCACCGACTCCATCAGCGGACCCGCTTCAGCCCAGCGCCGGCGGCTGTAGCTCAGCCACTGTTTGACCCGGCCACACAGCTGCGCCTCACTGCCGGTGCCGACAATATCGGCGCCGAAATCACGCAGGACCGCCAGTACTTCCGGCCAGCCCGCGGGTTCGCCGCCGGCCNCCTCCCGGGTCAGTAGCGGGTTGGCGACCGCGCCGCGCCCCAGCATCAGATCCTGGCAACCGCTCTCCGCCTGGCAGCGGCGGGCGTCCTCGAGGGTCCATATTTCACCGTTGGCGATCNCCGGCAGGGTCACTCGCTCACGGATGGCGCCGATCCGGTCCCAATAGGCCGGTGGCCGGTAACCCTGCCGCTTGGTGCGGCCGTGCACGGTGAGCCAGGCGGCGCCGGCCGCCTGCACCGCCAGGGCGTTATCCAGCGCCAGGTCCATATCCTCGTTGCCGAGCCGCATCTTCACCGACACCGGTATGTGGCCGGGCACCGCCGCCCGCACCGCCCGGGTTACCGCGTGCACCCGCTCCGGTTCATCCAGCAGGATCGCGCCGCCGCCGTGGCGATTAACGATCTTCGCCGGGCAACCGAAATTGAGGTCGATGGCCGGCGCCCCCAGGTCCACCGCCTGGGCGGCGTTGTCCGCCATGCTCACCGGGTCCGAGCCCAGCAACTGCAGATGCACCGGGGTGCCGGAACGGGTGCGGGCACCGTCGCGCAACTCGGGGCACCAGCGGTAGAAGACACGGGGCGGCAACAGCTCGCCGCTCACGCGCACGAACTCGCTGACACACCAGTCGTAGGTGCCGACATCGGTGAGGGCCCGGCGCACCCAGAAGTCCGCCAGACCCTCCATGGGGGCGAGGATCCGTTTCATGGGCGCGGATTCTAGCACCCATGGACCGCTCAGGTGTTAAGGATCACCCCGCCGTTGACGTGCAGCGTCTGGCCGCTGACGTAGGAGCTGTCGGCGCTGGCCAGATAGACATAAGCCGGCGCCACCTCACACGGCTGCCCCGCCCGGTTCATCGGCACCTGCCCGCCGAACCTGGCGACCTTCTCTTCATCGAAACTGGCCGGAATCAGCGGCGTCCAGATCGGCCCGGGCGCCACCGCGTTAACGCGGATACCCTTGCTGATCAGCGCGGTCGCGAACGAACGCACCAACGCCTGCACCGCCCCTTTGGTGGCGGTGTAGTCGAGCAGCGTGGGGTTGCCCTTGAACGCGTTGATCGAGGACGTGGAGATAATCGTGTCGCCCTCGTGCAGGTGGGGCAGCGCCGCCTTGGTGAGATAGAAATGGCTGAACACATTGGTGCGGAAGGTGCGCTCGAGCTGGTCGTTCTCCAGTTCGGTAATCTCCTTCCAATCGTACTGTTCCGCCGCGTTGTTCACGACGATATTGAGATCGCCCAGGTCATTGAGGGTGCGGGCGACGGTCTCATGACAGAACGTGGGATCGCCGACGTCGCCGGCGATCAACACGCAACGGCGGCCTTCCGCTTCGACCAGGTCAGCGGTCTCCCGCGCGTCGGTTTCCTCTTCCAGATAGACCAGCGCGCAATCCGCGCCTTCGCGGGCAAAGTGCAGCGCCACCGCGCGCCCGATACCGCTGTCGCCGCCGGTGATCAACGCCACCTTTCCGAGAAGCTTATCGGAGCCGCGATAGTCATCACGGATGTACCGTGGCTCCGGCGTCATCCGGTGTTCGTCGCCCGGCTGCTCGTCTTGATGCTGGGGAGGGAAATGCGATCTGTCGCTCATGGCTGCTCTCCTTGCAGTGTGGGTCGGCCCGCATCCAGCGGGCCGGGAATGGCGTTTCCGCATGAATCAGCATAGGAGAGGGCCGCTCACAACGGCCAGCGCCGGGTCGTAAAATCATGGTAAGTCGGGGGGAGGGGCGGACGGCGAGCCCGGAACACGGCCGCGAAAGAGCCCCGCCGGCTCCGCAAGCGAAACGCCATAGATTAAGGAGATCAGAGGAAGAAGCCGCTTGCGACGACCCGGCGGGCATTTCACTATAGGACGGCGCCCCGCGCGGCGGAAGGGCGTGTTTAGACCCTTTTGGAATCAACCGGGACTGCTCATTACGGCCTTTCCGTTGTGAGCACTTACATACCTCCGGGATCAGGAGTTAAGCCAATGACGACCTACGAAGGCGGCTGTTTGTGCGGCCAGGTCCGCTACCGGATCACCGGCCCCTTTCACCAGTTTCACCTTTGCCATTGCTCGCNCTGCCAGCGCTTCAGCGGCACCGCCCACGCGGCCAATCTGATCNCCGCCGCCGACGCGCTGGAATGGCTCAAAGGCGAGGATCAGGTGCGCCGTTTCGACCTGCCCGAAGCAAAAAGCTTCGCCCGGGCGTTCTGCACGCAGTGCGGCGGCATGGTGCCCCATAAGAAACGCGACGGCAGCGGCGTCNTCGTCCCCGCAGGCGGGCTGGACGGCGAGCCCGACCTGGACCCCAACGACCACATTTTCTACGCCGACCGGCGCGACTGGTACGAACCGGGGCTCGGGGCCAAAAAATACCCGCAAGCCCCGAACGGGTAGCGATACGCCCGGTCGCTACAGCCCCTCCCACTGAAGAACCGGTCGACCGTCGTCCACGCTCATCATCCAGAGCGAGGTGAAATCCCAACCGACGCCGGTGAAGGTCGATTCATCGGCCAGCGCGGCGTCACTGATCGGCGTCCCTTTGGCCGGACCTTCGCCAAACTGATCGTCGGTGTAGAAGGCATTGATCACGGCGCCGGCATCCAGGTCGCCGACCAGCCCCCCCGACGACCCGGCGTCCGGTGCGTTCACGGTGCCGGTCGCGTAGCTGTTCTCGATAACAGGAGCCGGGGCACCCGAAGCCATTATGCCAACCAGNCCGCCATTACGGATTGCGACGGCGCTGACNGCCCCGGTGGCATAACTGTTCTCCACCGTGCCACCGGTATTCAGGAGCCCGACCAGACCGCCGACGTTGATCGCCTCCGAACCGTTGCCCACCACATCACCCCGCGCGTAGGAGGCGCGAATATCGGTGTATAACGCGTAACCGACCAGGCCGCCGCTGTTGTGATCCACCGCTGTAACAGCGACATCGGCGCCGGAATCAATGATTTCGCTATTGGTGGCGTAACCGATCAAACCGCCCGCGTTGGATCCGCTGATGAAGGTGTTGATGGTGGTCACGCTGCCCGACGCGGTGACGCCCTGAACCAAGGTGTTCTGGATCCGGCCCGCCAGCGCCCCCACGCTGCCCTGGCCGGAAACGCTGACCGTTTCCAGGTGGAGATTGGTCACCGTGGCGTCGCTTAAACGCCCGAACAGGCCCTGATCGGTTTGTTCGGGGCGGTCGATGGACAGGTTGCCGAGGGTGAAACCGTTGCCGTCCAGATGGGCCGAGAACGGATCACCGGAAGCCGCCCCGATGGGCACCCAGCCGGACGCGTCGTCGACAAAGTCGGGGTCGCTCAGGTCGATGTCGCCCATCAGTTCAAAATAGGTGCCCTCGCCCCCTTCGCCAGTGTAGAACCGCAGCCCGTTCAATTGCTCGGCGGTGGTGATCGCGTACGGTTCCGCCTCGGTGCCCTCACCGCCGGAGAAGGTCACGTCCACGGTCACCGGTACATCGATTTCATTGCCATCGTAACCGGCGGTAATGGCGGTGTCGCCCAGGCCCACCGGGGTGACCGTGCCTGAGCCGTCCACGGTNACCACGGCGGTGTCGGCGCTGGTCCAGGTCGCTTCGCCGGTCACGTCCTGTTCCGATCCGTCGCTGTAACCGGCGAACACCTGCAGGGCCGCCTGCCCGCCCGCTCCACCGAAAACCAGGGACTCCGGCGAAACCCCCAGGCCGGTGAACAACGCCTCCGCGGTCACCGGAACAGTCACCGTACGGCCTTCATAGACGGCCCGGACCAGGGTTTCGCCGGCCCCCGCCGGGGTCACCTCGCCCGCCGACACGGTGGCCACGGCCTCGTCATCACTGGACCAGACCGCCGACGCCGTGACGTCGAGCACCGAGCCGTCGTCGAAGGCCGCCTGCAGAGCGATCCGCTGCGCGTCCCAGGAGGCGCCGAACGTCAGGGCGTCCGGTTGATGCGTCAGCCCGGTCACGGCCGGTTCCAGATTCAGCCCCTCCATCTCGCCGCCGCCGCAGCCCCCCAGAACGGCACTCAAAAACAGCGCCGGTGCCAGACGCGACGTCATGGGTATGATCCGTTGATTAATGGCCATCTTGTTATTTTACCCCCAGTTATATGCAATGGTTTTACCATGGGGCCTTTAAAACCACAAAACCCCTGATCAGGGGGTAAGCTGGCGGATACGCCCGGATTGACCGCCCCATGGCGCTCCAGTAGTGTTGCGCCGCGCCCCGAGAGAGATAAGCCATGGCCAAAAAGACCCCGCAACTGGAACAATCCCTGGACAGCCTGGAAGCCCTTGTGGAGCGAATGGAGTCCGGCGAGNTGACCCTGGAAGAGTCCCTGCAGGCGTTCGAACAGGGCGTCAAGCTGACCCGCGAGTGCCAGCAGGCACTGAGCCAGGCGGAGCAGAAAGTGCGCATCCTGCTGGAGCAGGACCCGCAGGCCGAGCCGGTGCCTTTCGAAGGCCGCGATGACCAGTAACCTCAACGCCCTGGACCCGCTCAACGCCACCGTGCGCGCGCGGCTCGACCAGGCGCTGCGCGACCATCTGCCCGACCCCGCGGCCAGCGACGCCCCGCGCCTCGCCGAAGCGATGCGCTACGCGGCCCTGGCCGGCGGCAAGCGGATCCGCCCGATGCTGGTGTACGCCGCCTGCCGGCTCGCCGGCGGCAGCCTGGAACAGGCCGACGTGCCGGCNGTGGCNGTGGAACTGATCCACGCCTACTCCCTGGTCCACGACGACCTGCCGGCGATGGACGACGACGACCTGCGCCGGGGCCAGCCCACCTGCCACCGCGCCTTCGACGAAGCCACCGCGATCCTCGCCGGGGACACCCTGCACACCTTCGCCTTCGAGCTGCTCAGCCGCGCCGGCGACTACCCGGACGGCGCCCGCGTGGGCATGGTGCGCGCGCTCACCCAGGCCGCCGGCGGCGCCGGCATGGCCGCGGGGCAGATGCAGGACATGGCCGCCCACGGCCAGCTGCAGGACGTGGCCGCCCTGGAACGCATGCATTACCTGAAAACCGGCCGCCTGATCACCGCCAGCCTGACCCTGGGCTACCTGGCCGCCGGCCGCCCGGACGCCGAGCTGGCGGGCAACCTGACCGCCTACGGCGACGCCATCGGCCTGGCGTTCCAGATCCAGGACGACATCCTCGACGTGACCATGGACACCGAACAGCTCGGCAAACCCAGCAAGTCCGACGAGAAGCACGGTAAAAGCACCTTCCCGGCCCTGCTCGGCCTGCAGGCCAGCCGCGAGCGCGCCCAGGCCCTGTGCCGGCAGGCCCGCGCCGCCCTCGCCGGCTACGGCGACGCCGCCGGGCCGCTGCAACAATTGGCGGACTACATCGTGCAGCGTTCCCACTAGCGTTTATTGCCCGCCGCAATCACTGACGGTGGACCCCAAGGACCGTTATAATGCCCTTCCCTTGCCAAGCCGACGCCGACTGATTCAGGCTCCCAATCAATGCAAAAGACGTTTACCGACATTCCGCTGACCCGCCCCCACACGCCGTTGCTGGATCGCATTGGCGCGCCGGCGGACCTGCGGCGGCTGCCCGAAACGGACCTTGAGCAGATGGTGGACGAACTGCGCGCCTACCTGCTCTACGCCGTGGGCCGCGCCGGCGGGCACTTCGGCGCCGGCCTCGGCGTGGTGGAGCTGACCGTGGCCCTGCATTATCTGTTCGACACCCCCTACGACCGGCTGGTGTGGGACGTGGGCCACCAGTGCTACCCGCACAAGATTCTCACCGGCCGCCGTGAAGAACTGCTGACCGTGCGGCAACAGCACGGCCTGTCCGGCTTCCCGAAACGCACCGAGTCGGAATACGACACCTTCGGGGTGGGTCACTCCTCCACCTCGATCAGCGCGGCGCTGGGCATGGCCCTGGGCGCCGAGCAGGCCGGCGACAAGCGCCGCACCGTGGCGGTGATCGGCGACGGCGCCATGACCGCCGGCCAGGCCTTCGAAGCCATGAGCCACGCCGCCCACACCCGCGCCAATCTGCTGGTGATTCTCAACGACAACACCATGTCGATCGGCCATAACGTGGGCGGGCTGGCCAACTACTTCGCGCGCATCTGGTCGTCCAAGACCTACATCGCCCTGCGCGAAGGCGGCAAGAAAGTGCTCTCCGCCATGCCGGCGGCCTGGGACTTCGTGCGCCGCACCGAAGAAAGCATGAAGAACATGGTCAGCCCGGACATGCTGTTCGAGGCGATCGGCTTCAACTACATCGGCCCCATCGACGGCCACGACATCGACGAGCTGACCGCCACCCTGGAGACCATGCGCGACCTGGAAGGGCCGCAGCTGTTGCACGTCTACACCACCAAGGGCAAGGGCTTCGGCCCGGCGGAAGCGGACCCGGTGGGCTACCACGCGATCAACAAGATCGAGCCCAAGGCGAAAGTGGAAGTGGCCAAACCGGCCAAACCGAAGAGCCCCAAGTACCAGGAAGTGTTCGGCCAGTGGCTGTGCGACCTGGCCAAGCAGGACCCACGGCTGATCGGCATCACCCCGGCCATGTGCGAAGGCTCCGGCATGGTGGATTTCGCGCGCCGCTTCCCGGACCGCTACCACGACGTGGCGATCTGCGAGCAGCACGCGCTGACGCTGGCCGGCGGCATGGCCTGCGAAGGCCGTAAACCGGTGGTGGCGATCTACTCCACCTTCCTGCAGCGCGCCTACGATCAGCTGATCCATGACGTGGCCCTGCAGGATCTGGACGTGACCTTCGGCATCGACCGGGCCGGCCTGGTGGGCGAGGATGGCGCCACCCACGGCGGCGTCTTCGACCTCGCCTACCTGCGCACCGTGCCGAACATGATCGTGGCGGCGCCGTCGGACGAGAACGAGTGCCGGCAGCTGCTCTACACCGCCTGGCTGCACGAGGGCCCGGCGGCGGTGCGCTACCCGCGCGGCACCGGCCCCGGCGCGAAGATCGAGCCCACCATGACCGCCCTGCCGGTGGGTGAAAGCCGCACGCTGCGCCAGGGCAAGGGCGACGTCGCCCTGCTCGCCTTCGGCGCGCTGGTGCCGGCGGCCCTGGAGGCCGCCGAGAAACTCGACGCCACGGTGATCGATATGCGCTGGGTGAAGCCCCTGGACCGGGGCGCGGTGCTGGACGCCGCCGCCCGCCATGAGCTGGTGGTGACGCTGGAAGACCACCAGCGCATGGGCGGCGCCGGTTCAGCGGTCAACGAACTGCTGATGGACGAAGGCGTGGTGGTACCGGTGCTCAACCTGGGCCTGCCGGATCACTTTATCCACCACGGCAAGCGGGACGCGCTGCTCGCCGAGCACGGCCTGGACGCCGTCGGCATCGAAGCCAGCGTGCGCCGGCGCCTGAAGCGTCTGCACGACGCCCTGCCCCACCGCGCCTGAGCCGGCCTGCCCGGGCCGGACTAAAAGTGCCGCCAGCCCCCCGGCCGGGCGGGCTCGGTGTGGCCGTCCGGGTAACGCAGCAGAATCGGCCCCTTTTCGGTGATCATGCCGATGTCGCTGGTCCCCGGCGGCAGGGGCCGGGCGTCCGGCCAGGTGAACAGCAAGCAGTAGTCGTCGCCGCCGGTGAGCTGCAACGGGTAACGGTCCGCCTCTTCCAGAGCCGCCAGCTCCTCGTTCACCGGCAGCGTCGCCAGATCCAGCTCCGCACCCAGCCCGCCGCTCGCCTTGAGGATATGCCCCAGGTCCTGCAACAGACCGTCGGAGACGTCGATGGCGGCCCCCGCCCGGCCCACCAGGGCGGCGCCCAGATCCAGCGGGAAAACGGGCCGGGCCAGGTGGCGGGCGCTCACCGTGGCACGCTCGCCGGCCTGCCAGTGACGCAACCCCAGACCGCCCTGCCCGGGCACGCCGCCGATCGCCAGGCGCTGGCCCGGCCGGGCGCCGTCGCGGCGCACCGCCTGCCCCCGGGGCACCCGGCCGGTGGCCTGGATGCTCACGCTCAAGGGGCCGCGGGTAACATCCCCGCCGACCAGCGCAATGCCGGCCCGGTCCGCCAGATCGAACATGCCCTGGGCGAAACAGGCCAGCCAGGCCTCGTCGGCCTCCGGCAGCGTCACCGACAGCAGGAACCAAAGCGGGCGGGCGCCCATGGCGTAGAGATCGGACAGATTCACCGCCAGGCAGCGATGGCCCACATCGGCGGCGGGCAGGTCGTCGGGGAAGTGGTGGCCGCCGAGGCTGGTGTCCAGGGTCATTACCAGCTCGTCGCCGGCGGGCGGGAGCAGCAGGGCCGCGTCGTCGCCGGGGCCCAGCACCACGCCATCGCCCGGCGGGTGGTCCGGGCGGCGGAAGTAGCGTTCTATCAGAGCGAATTCATCCATAATCAAACGCTCCCTTTGTTATGCCACGGTCAGTCCTTGTCCGCTCCATCGTCGTCCGGGGCCTGCCGGGACGCGGCGGGGCGGTGGGCGGTCTCGGCGGAACGCAGCCGCCGCGCCAGTTTATCCAGCACGCCGTTAACGTACTTGAAGGAGTCGTCGGCGCCAAACACCTTGGCCAGCTCGATGCTTTCGTTGATCACCACCCGATAGGGCACATCCAGACGCTCCTTGAGCTCGAAGGCGCCGATGCGCAGCAGCGCCTTCTCCACCTGGGACAACTCCTCCACCCGGCGATCCAGGAACGGGCGCAGCGCCTCGTCCAGGCCGCTCACTTCGGCGGGCACGCCGTGCAGCAGGTCGTGGAAATAGGTGCGGTCCACCTTCTGCATATCGTTGGCGGCCAGGAACTGGGCCTCGATATCGCTCAGCGTGGTGCCGGCAAGCTGCCACTGGTACAGCGCCTGCAACGCGTAGCGGCGCGCCTTGCGGCGCGCGGCGGGGGAAGACGGTACGGCGGACTGGTTCATTAAAGCGCCTTGAACAGAGAAACCATTTCCAGAGCGGACATTGCGGCCTCGGCGCCTTTGTTGCCGGCCTTGGTGCCGCTGCGCTCGATCGCCTGCTCGATGGACTCCACGGTGAGCACACCGAAGGCCACCGGCACGCCGGTGTCGTTCTGTACCGCGGCGATGCCCTTGGCGGCCTCACCGGCCACGTACTCGAAGTGGGCGGTGCCGCCCCGGATCACCGCGCCCAGCGCGATCACCGCGTCGTAGTCGCGCTTTTCCAGAATCTTCTTCACCGCCACCGGCAGCTCCCAGGCGCCGGGCACGCGGATGATCTCGATGTCATCGCGGGCCACGCCGTGGCGCACCAGGGTGTCCACCGCGCCGGCCAGCAGCGCTTCCACCACGAAGCCGTTGAAACGCGCCACCACCAGAGCGTAACGGCCGCCCACGTTGTTCAGAGTGCCTTCGAAGGTTTTGATATCGTGCATGTGTTTTTCCTTAGCCGTCCGCTTCCACGTATTCGACGATCTCCAGGTCGAAACCGGAAAGCGCGTTGAATTTCATCGGTGAGCTGAGCAGGCGCATCTTGCGCACGCCCAGCGCCTTGAGAATCTGTGAGCCGGTGCCGATGTTGCGATAGGTGCGCGACTCGCCCTTGGGCTTGTTGGCGGTGCCGTCGAAAAACGCCTGCAGGCGGTCCAGGGTGGGCTCGGAGTCCTCGTCCTGGCCGAGGATGATCACCACCCCGGTTTCCGCGTCGGCCACCGCTTCCAGCACCCGGTGCATGTTCCAGCCGGTGCGGCCGTTGAGCTTGGCGCTCATCAGATCGCGCAGCGGGTCCACCTGGTGCACCCGCACCGTCACTTCCTTATCCTCGTGCACCTCGCCTTTGACCAGGGCGATGTGCACGTGGCCGTCGACGGTGTCGCGGAACGCCACCAGCCGGAATTCACCGTACCAGGTGTCCAGCGGGTGCTCGGACACCGGCTCGATGGTCTGTTCGTTGAGCGCGCGGTACTGAATCAGGTCGGCGATGGTGCCGATCTTGATGCCGTGCTCCTGGGCGAACTGTTCCAGGTCCGGGCGGCGCGCCATGGAGCCGTCCTCGTTCATCACCTCGCAGATCACGCCGGCGGCTTCGCAGCCGGCCATCACCGCCAGATCGCAGGAGGCCTCGGTGTGCCCGGCGCGGCGCAGCACGCCGCCCGGCTCCGCCATCAGCGGGAAAATATGCCCCGGCTGGACGATGTCCGACGCCTTGGCGTGCTTGGCGGCGGCGGCCTGCACGGTGCGCGCCCGGTCGGCGGCGGAAATGCCGGTGGTGACGCCCTCGCGGGCCTCGATGGAGACGGTGAACTTGGTGCCGAAGCCGCTGCCGTTGGCGCGCACCATCAGCGGCAGATCCAGCTGCTCGCAGCGCTCCTTGGACATCGGCATGCAGATCAGGCCGCGCCCGAAACGGGCCATGAAGTTGATCGCCTCGGGAGTGACGTGTTCGGCGGCCATCACCAGGTCGCCTTCGTTTTCCCGGTCCTCGTCGTCCATCAGGATCACCATCTTGCCCTGACGGATGTCCTCGATCAGTTCTTCAATGCTGTTGAGTTGCATGAAACCTACCTTTTAATGCACGCCGCGCGTGCCGGTGTTTGCGCGCCCTCGGGCGACCGCCGCGAGCTACTTCAGAAAACCGTGCTCGGCCAGGAACGACATGGACACGCCCTCCGAACCGGGCCGGGCGGCGCGCTCGCCGAGCAGCAGCCGCTCCAGATAGCGCGCAATGATATCAACTTCCAGGTTCACTGGCGTCCCCGGTTTCCAATCCTGGATGGTGGTGACGTCCTGGGTGTGGGGAATAATGTTCAGCGAGAACAGCGCGCCGTCCACGCTGTTCACCGTCAGGCTGATGCCGTCCACGGTGATCGAGCCCTTCTGGGCGATGTAGCGGGCCAGCTCCGCCGGCGCCTCGATGTCGATGCGCACCGAGCGGGCGTCCGGGGTCATCGCCTTGACCGTGCCCAGGCCGTCCACATGGCCGCTCACCAGGTGCCCGCCCATGCGCGTGGAGGGCGTCATCGCCTTCTCCAGGTTCACCCGGCTGCCGCTCTTGAGCTGCTTCAGGGAGGTCAGCGACAGGGTTTCGCCGGACACATCGGCGCTGAAGCTGTCGCCGCCGGCCAGGGCGGTGACCGTCAGGCAGACGCCGTTGACGGCGATCGAGTCACCCAGCTTCACGTCGCCGAAATCCAGCTCGTCGCTGTGGATACGCAGCGTCACGTCGCCGCCACTGGGCGTCAGCGCCGCCACATGGCCCTGGGCCTCGATGATGCCTGT
>FUFK010037937.1_pt1 | contig 65653 bp, 62 predicted proteins | sample 1021851 | NCBI WGS metagenome assembly FUFK01 (sample SAMEA51879418, study PRJEB19060) | metagenome
GGGAGTGTGCGTAATTTTGTGCCCTGGCGCCTTTAGTTACGCCATGGGAAAGCGTTCTTCGAACATAATGGCGAGTTGGCTTTTAACGCGGTGCCATTCACGCACAGATCGCTTCCACTCGACGGAAGTAGCATTGAGGGCCAAGTAGATCAACTTCGCCGCCGCCTCATCGCTCGGGAAGTGGCCGCGGGTTCGCACCGCACGCCGGATTTTCGAATTCAGGGCTTCTATGGCATTCGTCGTGTAAATCAGTCGGCGCACTTCGGGCGGGTAGTCGAGAAACGGGATCACCTCGTTCCAGGCTCGGCGCCAGCTCGGTGCAATGGCCGGATAGCGCTTGGCCAGATCACTCTCTTCGAACTCGGCCAGCGCAGCCTCTGCTGCTTCGACGTCCAAGGCGGTGTAGACCGCCTTCAGGGCTGTCGCCACGGCCTTTCGGTCCTTGTAGCTGGCAAAGCTCATAGAGTGGCGCAGCAAATGAACGATGCACGTTTGAACCTGGGCTTCCGGGAAAGCCGCCTCAATGGCCTGGGGGAAGCCTTTGAGGCCGTCGACGACGGCAATCAGAATGTCCTGAACGCCCCTGTGGCGTAGATCATTCAGAACCTTTGCCCAGAATTTGGCACCCTCGTTGGCCTGGAACCACAGCCCCAGAACGTCCCGGGTGCCGTCCGGACGGATCGCCAAGGCTACGAAGACCGCCTTGTTCGAGACCGCTCCATCACTGCGGATGTTGACGCGGATCGCGTCCATGAACACCACGGGATAGCAGGGTTCCAGTGGCCGGCTCTGCCAGGCGCTGACCTCGTCCATCACGGCCTCAGTGATCGCCGATATCAAGCTGGGTGATGCCTCAAAGCCGTAAATCTCCTCGATGTGCCCTTGGATCTCACGGGTCGTCATACCGCGTGCATACATACTGACGATCTTGCGGTCGAACTCGGGAAAACGGCGCTGATACTTGGCGATCAACAGCGGATCAAAGGTGCCGTTGCGGTCGCGCGGAATGTCCAAGATGACTTTCCCACTGTCGGTGGTCACAGTCTTCTGACTGCTGCCATTACGGCGATTGGGCGGATGGTTCTGACCCTCCGCGACACCTTCGGCGCGTTCTTCCCCAAGATGTTCCTCCATCTCAGCCGTTAAAGCGCGTTCTGCCAATGCTTTGGTCAACTCAGCAAGAATGCCCTCCTTGCCGAATAGGTCGCCAGATGACCGGCCTTCCATCAGTTGGTCTAATAGTTCTTTGTCGATGCTCATACGTGGGTCTCCTTATAGAGCAGTTACCACGCCAGAGCACAAAATTCAGGACAGTCCCCCGCGGTGCTCTGGCATCTCTGGCGACAAAAGCGCACCAAGCATGCTGCACGCTTGGCACTGTGCCAATTCTACACTGGATCGCGACCCCGCACTGTCAGCAACACGACGCGCGCGAAGCGTAAGGATGGACCTTGGCTTGATTTCGATCAGGAAATTTGGTGGCGGCGCGGCGATGATGAACAAAGGACCCGCAAAGACAGAAAGCCTCATCGGATCCCTGCACGACTCATGGCTCACCTGAAGAGGTGGGATCGCCTCTTCGATTGGGATTACGTTGTTGAGCACACTCGATATCCAGGCCGACCTATCGGCGATATCGAGAAGGCACTCACAACAGCATGCGAAAAGGCTGGCGTCCGTCGCATCACTCCTCACGGCATCAAACATACAGCCATAACCTTGTTCATAAGATCCGGCGGCAGCATTGAAGACGCTTCAGAATACTTCAGCACCTCGCCGGACACGATACGGAAGACTTACTGGCATCACAGCCCGCATCACATGCAGAAACAAGCCGCGGCAATGGGGTCAGTCGGCCACACAGATACGCACAGAAACCCCTCGAAATCAGTGCAAATGGGTAAAGTAAACTGATAAAAAACTGAGCAATTTCAATGCATTTAGCATCAGGCCTGCGCCCTCCTAAGGCAGAGGCCAGAGGTTCGAATCCTCTAGGGTCCGCCATAAAATCCAGTCATTTAGTCGATCCGACTGATCTGCGTTTCTGTTACGGGTGACGGTTTGCGCTAACATTTCCGACTGCGTTTCCTTGGATTGGGATGTTTTTCTCGCCAGCAGCGTGCAATCTCATGGAAAACGCTAGAGTGATTCTGGGACCGGCTATTTTACCCCGTCGTCCACATCCGCGAGCAGGAAAGCCGCGGCTCAATCGTTCGTTGCGTGGGCCGTTCAGGTGGCGCGGGACCTATAGCCCCGCGAGAGCCGGTGAAAGCCCGGATGCGACGCTCTTAGCGCCCTTTCCAGACCGGGTCCCGCTTTTCAGCAAAGGCCAGTGCGCCTTCGGCGTTATCCTCCGACCCATAAAGCACATCGACAGTCTTTAGCTGGCGTTTGGTGACCCGGTTCATGCTGTCCTGAAAGTTGCTATCCTCAGCATCCCGCACGATTTCCTTGATTGCGGCATAGACCAGCGGCGGGCCCGAGGCCAAAAGGCGTGCCATATCCCAGGCCTGCGCCATCAGTTCATCTGCCGCATGAACGTGGTTCACAAACCCCCAGCGGTTGGCTTCTTCGGCGTCCAGCCAGCGGCCCGTGAGCAGCATCTCCATTGCGATATGATAGGGAATGCGCTTTGGCAATTTGATGGAGGCGGCATCAGCCACCGTGCCGGAGGTGATTTCGGGCAGCGCGAAACTGGCATGATCTGCTGCTAGGATAACGTCTGCAGACAGCGCCAGTTCAAGGCCGCCGCCACAGCAAATCCCGTTTACCGCAGCGATCACCGGTTTGTTCATGTCGCGCAATTCTTGCAGGCCGCCAAAGCCGCCTACGCCGTAATCGCCATCCACCTCGTCGCCATCCGCGGCGGCTTTCAAATCCCAACCGGGGCAAAAGAATTTCGACCCCGCGCCTGTGATAATCGCAACCCGTAAATCAGGGTCGTCACGAAAGGCGGCAAAGGTATCGCCCAAGATACGGCTGGTCTGCAGATCGATGGCATTGGCCTTTGGGCGGTCCAGAGTGATTTCGAGCACGGCACCCTCTCGACGCGTTTTAACGGGGCTTGTCATAATGTTCCTTTCACCAAAAGCGTATCGGCGATGATCGCGCGGTCTTTTGTACAGATGAGGGGATTGATTTCGATTTCGGCAATTTCGCCGGCGTATTCGGTGACGAAGTTTTGCAGCTTCAGGGTCGCGTCAACAATGGCGTTTATGTTGGCTGGCTCACCACCGCGATAGCCGCTTAACAGGGGGTGAATTCTTAATCGGCCCAAGGCGTGGCGAATATCTGAGTCCGTGGTGGGCAGCAGCAAGGATTGACCGTCCTCCAGAATTTCCGTCAAAGTGCCGCCCGCGGCCAATGTCAGGACAAACCCATGGGCGGGGTCCGCGACGATGCCTAGCAAAAGCTCCGCGACCGTGCCGGTGACCATTTCTTCGACAAGGAAGGTTTCGGCCTGCATTGCCTGCGCCGCCGCGCTGACTTGTTCCGCGTAAGTGAGGTTTAGCTTTACCGCGCCGGTTTCGGTTTTATGGGCGACACCTTCGCCCTTCAAAACCACAGGAAAACCGATCTTTTCGGCGCAAGCGATCACATCCGCAGGGGCGATGCCCGCACGGCTTGTGGGGATATCCAAGCCGTATGCCGCAAGGGTCCGTTTGGCATCGCCTTCGGTGACCGTGATCGTCGTTGCGAATCTGGGGGCAGGTAGCAGGGGTTGGTGATTTTGGCGCGGCGGCATGCGCGCCGCGCTGATCGCTTCGCAGGCCGTGCCAAAGTCGCACAGCGGCACGATCCCCGCGCCAAGCAACCGTTTTGCAATTGCTTCGGGCAGGTTTTCCACGATGGACCCAACCACGCCAAAGGGACGGCCTGTTTGACGAGCTGCCTCCTCGATCGCCTCGATTGCAATCATCCAATCATCGGCGGCACAGCTGTCTAGGCGCGGGAAATCAAGCACCACAAGCGTCAGGTCGATATCCTCGCCCGTCATGGCGGCAAACACGGCTGTCATGGCGGCCTTATCGCGCCAGATTTGTGTGTGATAATCCAAGGGGTTCGTCAGATTGACCAGCGAACTGAGGTGCTGGGAAAGCGTATCTGTTTGAGCAGATGTCAGGGGCGGGAAGGTCAGGCCACAGTGCGCGGCGGTATCCGCCATGACGCTCGCCTCGCCGCCCGAGCAGCTTAGCGACGCAATGCGCCCCCCGGACAGGCGGCCATGGCAGTGAAACAGCTTTAACGTCTCAAGCAGCGCAGCGGGGGAACCGACCCGCGCAATGTCCAGCCGCGCCAATACCGCATCCGATCCCGCGCTGCTGCCCGCGAGCGAGGCGGTGTGCGAAATGGTCGCCAGTTGTGATTCCTGCGACCGGCCAACCTTCAGCGCCACAATCGGCTTGCCGAGCGCCTGCGACAGCCGCGCCAGTTCTTCAAAATCCGCGATGTCGCCAAAGCTTTCGATGTAAAGGCCAAGTGCGGTCACGCGGGCGTCGCGGATGACAGTTTGGGCGATGCGGGCAAGCCCTTGCTGGGCCTGATTGCCCGCGGTGATGGTATAGGCAATGGGCAACCCGCGTTGTTGCATCGTGAGGTTGATCGCGATGTTGGACGACTGCGCCAAGATCGCCACGCCGCGTTCAACGGGCACCAGCCCATGTTGATCCGGCCAAAGCGCCACCTGATCCACGGCATTCAGAACCCCGTAGCAATTCGGCCCGAGGATGGGCAGTCCCCCTGCTGCGGCCAACAATTGGTCATTCAAATCCGCACCGTCAGCGGTTTCTTTGAAGCCGCTTGCAAAACACACGGCGCCCCCGGCACCCATCTGGTTCAGCTCGCCGACCAGATCGATGGTTGCGCGGCGGTTCACTCCGATGAACGTCGCATCCGGCGCATTTGGTAAATCGGCAAGCGTCTTAAAGGCCGGCAAGCCGCCAACACTGTCCTTTTTGGGATGCACGGGCCAGATATCACCCTTGAAACCGATCTTCTGGTTTTGCTCGATCACGGAGTCGCACCACGCCCCGCCGCCGACAACGGCGATGGAGCGGGGGCGAAGGAGGCGCTCAAGATCACCCATACCCGTGACCCTAGGCGCCAACGGGGCGCAAGAGATCGCGGCTGATGATGTGGCGCTGGATTTCAGATGTGCCATCCCAGATCCGTTCGACCCGCGCGTCCCGCCAGAACCGTTCAATGGGGAAGTCATCCATCAAGCCCATGCCGCCAAAGATTTGCAGGGTGGCATCTGTCACCCGCGCCAGCATTTCGGAGGCGTAAAGCTTCGCACTGGCGATTTCGCGGTTAGCAGGCAGGTTTTGATCCAGCCGCCACGCCGCCGCCAATGTCAGGTACTCGGCGGCATCAATTTCGGTGATCATGTCGGCAAGCTGAAAGCTGATGCCCTGATACTTGCCGATCTGCTGACCAAACTGTTTGCGCTCAGCCGCGTAATTCAACGCCATGTCAAAGCAACGTCGTGCACGACCCACAGACATTGTCGCGACCGTGATCCGGGTGGCGTAGAGCCATTCATTCATCACCGCAAAGCCGCCATCCACCTCGCCCAGAACCTGAGCATCGGGCAGGCGGCAGTTGTCAAATTCGAGGATCATGTTTTTGTAGCCACGGTGCGAGACGGATTTGTAGCCATCGCGGATGGTGAAGCCGGGCGTGCCGCGGTCGACCAGAAAGGTCGTGATGCGTTTTTTGGGGCCGCGCGGCGTGTCGTCTTCGCCGGTTGCCACAAAGACGATCACGAAATCTGCATGATCCGCGCCAGAGATGAAATGCTTGGTTCCGTTCAGAACCCAGTCACCGCCATCGCGTTTGGCCGTACATTTCATGCCCCGCACATCGGACCCGGCATCGGGTTCGGTCATTGCCAGCGCATCCATCTTTTCGCCGCGAACGGCGGGGGTGAGGTAGCGGTCAACCTGATCGTCCCTGCAGGCCATCAGGATATTCTGCGGCCGCCCAAAGAAGTGGTTCAGTGCCATAGAGCCGCGGCCCAATTCGCGTTCGACCAGCGCAAATTCAAGATGCGAGAGGCCAGCCCCGCCAACGCTTTCGGGGAAGTTGCAGGCGTAAAACCCCAGATCCAGCGTCTTTTGTTTGATCGCATGCGCGATGTCATGGGGGACTTCGCCAGTGCGCTCTACCTCNGCCTCGTGGGGGTANATTTCGTTTTCGACAAAGGANCGCACGGTGGAAACGATCATCNCTTGNTCTTCGGTCAATCCAAAATGCATCAGCTANGCTCCGGCTTGGGCANGGCGGCTTGNGCCGCGATGATGGAGGCGAGCTTGTCGCTGACATGCGCCGCAGGGTCGCATGATTTGCGGGTTTCNAGACTGACGTGCAGCAGGAACTGNTTGCAGGTNGCNANCACNTCNCCNNCGGCNNTNTTCAATTCGTGGAACAGCCGCAGCTTTTTACCCGCACCCTCAAGAATGGTCGTGACAACGGTGACNNNNTCGCCTGCGTGNCATTCATTGNGGAACNTGGTNTGNGTATCGGCGGTAAAGTAGCTGAAGCCGGATTTGAAATAGGCGGCATCGGCCCCGATCATGCGCATGAGTGCGTCGGCCGCATCTGACCACAGCTGCCCATAGCGGCTTTCGTTCATGTGCCCGTTGTAATCCGTCCAATCGATTGGAATGGCGCGGGCAACAGTGATGATGGGTTTGGTAAAGTCAGGGTCGGCTTTGCCCTCAAGGCGGGTGTCATGCGCGTTCAGCAATGCGCCTGCACCCCAGTCACGGCCCTTCAGGGACCGCATCATGGATACCAGATTGTCGTCGCGAATGCGTTCAAGCTCGCGGATCGTATGGGCACCGGATTGCGCGTCCGATTGGCTGGCGATCTTCTGTACCAAATCATCGGTCAGCTCGGGCACGTCCATCAACTTGGTCCAAGGCCACTGCAAGCAGGGCCCGAACTGTTCGATAAAATGGGCCATCCCGGCCTCGCCGCCCGCGACGCGGTAGGTTTCAAACAGGCCCATCTGCCCCCAACGCAGACCAAAGCCGAAACGGATGGCGTCATCGATTTCCTCGGTCGTGGCGATGCCGTCCTTGATCAGCCAAAGCGCCTCGCGCCAGACCGCTTCGAGAAAACGATCAGCCACATGCGCGTCGATTTCCTTGCGTAGTTTCAGGGGCTTCATGCCGATTTCAGTAAGCATCGTTTGCGCGCGCGTGGTCGTGGCGTCGTCACCGACCAGTTCGATAAGCGGCAGCAAATAGACCGGGTTGAAAGGGTGTGCGACGAAAATCTGGTTGGGGCGAAGCGCCCCTTGCTGTAGCTCAGACGGTTTGAAGCCCGAGGTTGAAGAGCCGATCAGCGCGTCTTTGCGGCAGTGGGACTGAATCTCGGCGAAGATCTTGTGCTTCATCTCAAGCCGTTCCGGCGCGCTTTCCTGAATCCAGTCGGCCTCTGTGACGGCGTCGGCCAATGTGGGGACGATTTTCACCTGACCTTCAGGCGGCAGTGCGACCTCGGACAAGGCGGGCAGGGACCGGCGCGCGTTCGCCATGACTGCGCTGACTTTGCGTTCGGCTTCGGGATCAGGGTCGAAAATAGCGACGTTCCAGCCTGACAACGCAAACCGCGCCGCCCAGCCGCCGCCAATGACACCACCGCCGATGATTGCTGCTATCTTGGTCATCGCGGTGCCTGCTTGGTCAGGCCCAGTTTTTGGCGTACGGCATCAGGGCCCATGACGGTTGCCCCCATGTTTTCAATGATGGTGACGGCCCGAGACACAAGCGCTTCGTTGGTGGCGAGCTCGCCTTTGCCGAGCCACAGATTATCCTCAAGCCCAACGCGCACATGGCCCCCTGCCAAGACCGATGCGGCCACATAGGGCATCTCGTCACGGCCGATTGAAAACGCGGACCAGTTCCAGTCGTCAGGCACATTGTTAACCATCGCCATAAAGGTGTTCAGGTCATTGGGGGCGCCCCATGGGATGCCCATGCAGAGCTGCACCAGCGCGGGCGAAGACAACACACCGTCTTTAACCAGTTGTTTCGCATACCAAAGGTGGCCGGTATCAAAGGCTTCGATCTCTGGCTTCACGCCAAGCGCTTCCATCCGCGCGCCCATCGTTGTCAGCATGCCGGGCGTGTTGGTCATCACATAGTCAGCTTCGGCAAAATTCATCGTGCCGCAGTCGAGGGTGCATATCTCGGGCAGGCAGTCTTCGATATGCGCCAGCCGTTCTTCGGCGCTGACCATATCGGTGGCATCGTTCAGCGGCAGCGGCGCGGAGGGCGGGCCAAAGACGATGTCGCCGCCCATGCCTGCGGTGAGGTTCAGCACCACGTCGACCTCGGCATCGCGGATGCGGTCGGTCACTTCGCGGTAGAGTTTCGGATCGCGTGAGGGCACGCCAGTCTCGGGGTCGCGCACGTGGCAGTGCACAATCGCCGCACCCGCTTTGGCGGCGGCGATGGCTGAATTGGCGATCTGTTCAGGGCTGCGGGGAACATGGGGTGACCGATCTTGGCTGCTGCCGGATCCGGTCACGGCGCAGGTGATAAAGACCTCACGGGTCATCTGCAGGGGCATCTTGGTCTCCTTTTAGGCTTATCTGCAGACTACCCGGATTGATCGGCCGATATGTGCAGTGCTAGACAGAAACATGCAGGAAAAGACAAAATCATCAGGCGAGACGGTTAAGATCGACATTCTGCTGTTCGATGGTTTCTCGAACCATTGTCTGGCCAACACTTTGGAGCCGTTTCGCGCCGCGAACAGCATCACCGGGCAGGCGCGATATGACTGGCGCCTGCTTTCGCTTGAGGGGGGGCTTGTGCGGTCTTCAAGCGGGATGTTGGTACAGACCGAATTGGCCACGGCGACAAAGCCCCCCACTGATTACCTCATGGTGACCGCCAGCTATGGTCACCTTGCGTTGAGCAGCAGTCGGGTGCTGTCCGCGCTGCGGGGGCTTTGCGCGAATGCGAAATGTCTGGTGGGGCTCGATATGGGGGCTTGGCTGCTGGCGGCTGCAGGGCTGTTGGACGACAGGCCCGCCACCATCCATGGGCATCTTTTCGAAAGCTTTTCAGAGACATTTCCGCAAGTAGATGCCCGGCAAGAGCGGTTTGTCATTGACGGCAACCGGATCACCTGCGGCGGTGCAATGGCGTCCTTTGATCTGGTCCTGACGTTGATCGGGGCGCACTGCGGCGAGATCACACGACTCGATGTCGCGTCGCTTTTCTTGCATCAAAGCGATCAGCCGTTTGGGCAGCCCGACAACATATCGGGGCGGTCCAAACTGGTGTCCCGAGCGCTTGTCCTTATGGATGAGACTATCGAAGCACCGGTGCCAATTCCGACCATTGCGCGTCACTTGGGGTGTTCGCTCAAAAGCCTGCAAAGACGGTTCGCGCGCAGTTTGAATGCGACGCCGGGCCAAGTCTATCGGCACCGACGCCTGATCGCCGCCAAGAGCTTGGCCGAAGGGACCAACCTGTCAATCTCTGAGATTGCGACGCGCTGCGGTTACGAAAGCGCAAGTGCTATGACACGCGCCTTCAAGGGCCAGTTTGGCACAACGCCCATGGATTTGAGGGCGGACTGATTGCGTTCTCGATCTCGTCTGAGAAGTTGGACCCCATCCAACCGCCGCCGTCGCTATCCCGGCACTTGGTTCTCGAACCGTCGAAACAACAAGGCGATGCCCCCGGCGATGATCATGTAAAACACAGCCAGCAAGATCAGCGGTTCATAGACGATAAACGTGTCCGAGCGCACACGCGAGGACACGGCATAAAGCTCGACCACCGTGATTGTCGCGACCAGAGGTGTGGCCTTGAGCTGCAGGATGGTTTCACCGCCCAATGTCGGTAGGACGTTGCGAATGGCCTGCGGCAGCCAGATGCGGCGGAACATGGTGAAACGCGGCATGCCGAATGCGTTTGCAGCCTCAAGCTGCCCCTTGTTCACACTGGAAAACGCGCCGCGCATAACTTCGCCTTCATAGCCCGCATAAGACAGCGTCAGCGCCAGCACCGCATAGGGCCAAGCTTGGCGCAGGTAGGGCCAGAGTTCACTGCCGCGGATCCAAGGGATTTGCGGGAACAGCGAGCCGAGGCCGTAATAGAGCAGCCAGATCTGCAAGAGCAGAGGCGTGCCACGGATGACGGTGCAGAATATCCGGGCAGGGGCAGACAGGTACCAAGGCCCGATGGCCTGCGCGAGCCCCAGTGGAATGGCCAAGAGAAAACCCAGCACGCAGGTGACGACCAATATCCAGATCGTGCGCCAGAGCCCTTCCAACGCCAGCGGGGCATATTCCGGTATCCAATCCCACCGCAGCGCCACGGCGCACCAGATGACCACAGCCAGCAAAAGCGCCAGCATGACAATGCGGTGGGGCTGCATCAGTGCGCGAAAGGGGATCATCGGCCCGCTCCTTTCAGCGACGGCTGACCGCGCCGCGCCCATTTTTCGATCCGGGCAAAGACCGCGCCAGAACATAGCGTCACGATCAAATAAAGCGCGCCCGCGGCGAGGAAGAAGGTGAAATAGGCGCGCGTGCTGGCGGCGGCCTGTCGGGTCTCCAGCGTCAATTCGCTGAAGCCGACGATGGCCAGAAGCGCGGTGTCTTTGGTTGCAATCAACCACAGGTTCGCCAGACCCGGCGTGGCAAAGGACATCATCGCGGGGATCGTCACGCGGCGCAGCAGCATCAGCGGCGGCATCCCGTAAGCGCGCGCGGCCTCAATCTGGCCCGCGGGCACGGCTTGGATCGCGCCGCGCAGCACCTCGGTGGCATAGGCGCCCTGTACCACGCCGAGCACCCAGATCCCGGCGACGACACCGCTAATCTCGACCCGGCCATAGCCCATGGCGCCCGAGACTTTGTTAATGAGATCGGTGCCCACGTAATAGAGGATCAAGATCAGCACCAATTCAGGCACGGCCCGGATCACAGTCGTATAAACGGCAAGGAGGTCGCGCAGGACCACCCCGCCATAAAGCTTGCCGTAGGCCCCAAAGAGCCCGATCAGAAGGCCGAACCCGAAGGCGCCAAATGCGATCTGCAAAGAGTTCGCAAGCCCGCGCAACAGGTTGCCGCCCCAGCCCGGCGGGCTGAGGGACAGTAGGTGCGCGCTCTCGGCAAGCCCGAGCGTTTCGAAGATTATCTCCACGATGGGCGCTTACTCTGCGTAGATGCTGGTATCGAAATAGCGCCCGGTGATCTCTTCGTGGGTGCCATCTTCGAGGATCTGTGCGATGCCTTTGTTCAGGCTTTCCCGCAGCGCGTCATCGCCCTTGCGCACGCCAGCGCCGACACCTTGGCCCAAGATGGCCTCGTCATTCTCCACCGATCCCTTGATCTCGCAGCAGGTGCCGATGTCGGAGTTAACGAAATCCGCCATGGCGATGCTGTCGGCCTGCGTGGCATCAATCCGACCCGAGACCAGATCCTGATTGGCTTCGTCTTGCGTCTGATAGACCCGGATTTCCGCCGCATCGCCGAAATATTCATTGGCATAGGCTTGGTGGATGGTTGAGGCTTGAATGCCGATGATCTTACCGGACAGCGACTCGGCCGTAGGTTCGATGTCCATCGACTTATCCGCCACGATCACCGCGGGCGTGTTGTAGTAGGGATCAGAGAAATCGATCGTTTTCTGTCGTTCCTCGGTGATCGACATGGAGGCCATGATCGCATCGACCTGCTGGCCTGTCAGCGAGGGGATAATGCCGTCCCAGGCCACGGGGGTGATCACACAGTCCAACTCGGCCGCTTTGCAGACCGCGTCGATGATCTCAACTTCCCAGCCTTCCCATTCGCCGGAGGCATTGAGAGAGGCGAAGGGCGGGTAGGGCTCGGCTGCGATGCCGATCTTGACCTCTTCGGCGGCCACGGCACCGGCGCTCAGCACTGCTGTCGCGATCGCACTCGTCATGAGTTTCTTAAATGTCATTGATAGTCTCCCTGTTTTTTCTTGGTGGTTTAGCCGACTGTCTGCAAAAACTGCCGCAGCCGGGCGGATTGAGGGTTGCCGAAAAGCTCTTCCGGCGGGCCTTGTTCTTCGATGCGCCCCTCAAAAAGGTAGACGACATGCGTCGCCACCTCGCGCGCGAATTTCATCTCGTGGGTGACAAGCAGCATGGTGCGCCCTTCGGCAGCCAAATCGCGGATAACCGTGAGCACCTCACCCACCAACTCGGGGTCAAGCGCGCTGGTGGGTTCGTCAAACAGCATCACGCTGGGTTCCACCGCAAGGGCGCGGGCAATTGCCGCGCGTTGCTGCTGTCCTCCTGACAGAAACGCAGGGAAGGTATCAGCCTTATCGCCCAGTCCGACCCGGTCTAGCAGCACCCGTGCGCGTTTGATGGCCTCGTCCCGCGGCACTTTGAGAACATGGACCGGCACCTCGATGACGTTTTCCAGCAGGGTGCGGTGGGTCCAGAGGTTGAAAGCCTGAAACACCATGCCAAGGCGGGTTCGGATGCGCTCGATCTGGCGGCGGTCAACGGGGGAGCCGTCTTGGCGCATCTTGATCTCTTCACCGTTGACGATGATCTGACCCGCACTTGGGGTTTCGAGGAAATTGATGCAGCGCAGGCAGGTGGATTTGCCCGACCCGCTGCCGCCGATGATGGCGACAACATCGCCCTTTTTCGCGGTCAGTGAGACACCTTTGAGAACCTCCAACGCGCCGAAGGATTTGTGCAGGTCGGTAATTCTTATGGCCTCATTCTCCTCTGCGCGATCGGCATTGGCGTCTTCGGCTGCTTGTGTGGCTCTGACCGGCTTTCTTTGCAAAGCGTCCGCACCCCTCATTTGATGTGTCCCAAATTTCTGTCTTGTAGTAAGGCCCGTATTTCGTAATCATGCAAGTGTATAATTAGGAAGTTCGGAAATCGCCTGTGTCGGACAGCACGCCTAAATTCAAACGTGAGCCAGCGGAGCACCGCAGGGAGGCCCTGATAAGGGCCACTCTGTCGCTGATCGCCGAAAAGGGTGTTCAGGCCGCGACGGTCCGGGCAATCGCGGCCCGCGCCGAAGTGTCACAGGGTATGATCAGGCACCACTTTTCGTCGAAAGAAGACCTGATTACCGCGGCCTATGAGCATCACATGGACCGGCTCACCGACCTGACATCGGCCTTCGCGGAAGGCGACTGTAGCGCGCCGGTGGCACGGTTGGCCGCTTTCGTCGTCGGCAGCCTGACGCCGCCGGTTGTCGACGCGGGGTCGGTCAGCCTTTGGGCGGGGTTTCTCACCAAGGTCCATGACGACGCGCAGATGCGCGAAAGTCACAAACGGACCTATTACAATTTCCGCAACCGCCTTGAGGCGCTGATCGCAGCCGTATTGAACGAGGCGGGTCAGCCCCGCTCAGCACAAGAACTTCGCCATTTGGCCATCGCCTGCAACGCCGTGATCGATGGATTGTGGATGGAAGGCGGTGTTCTACCGAGCGCTTTCGCGCCGGATGAGCTTTCAGAAATCGGAATTCGCTCCGTCGGAGCGCTCCTCGGGATAGACCTCACAAAAGCAGGGCAACAGACATGAGAACGACAGATATCACCCGACGGCTGGCAGGTCTTGGCGGCGCGAAATGGGAAGTGCATCTAAAGGCCCGCGAGCTTGCCGCACAGGGCCGTGATATTATTGAGCTGACCATCGGCGAGCCGGACGTGCCGACACCCGACGCGCTTATGGATGTGGCGGCCGATGCAATGCGCCGGGGCCGCACTGGTTATTCTGACGGTCGGGGTGAGACAGGTCTGCGCGCTGCATTGGCCGAGCGATATTCGCACCGCGCGGGCCGTCGCATCACGCCGGACCAAGCCATGTGTTTTCCCGGCACGCAGACGGCGCTTTATGCCGTGCTGTTGGGCGTGGCCGAGGCGGGGCAGCAGGTTCTGGTCGGCGATCCGATGTATGCCACTTATGAAGGGGTTATCCGCTCCAGCGGTGCCGAGATGGTGCCCGTCCCGCTGCGCCCGGAAAACGGCTTTCGCCTTCATGCGGATGACATCGCCGCAAGGATTACCCCGCAGACCACGGCAATCTTGCTGACCACGCCGCATAACCCCACCGGCGCGGTCCTGACCCGGGCAGAGATTGACGCGCTTGGTGAACTGGCCATTGCCCATGACCTGTGGATTATCTCTGATGAAGTGTACGAAGAACTGATCTTTGACACCTCTGAATTCTGCTCGCCTCTGTGGCGTCCGCAGCTGGCTGACCGCACCATCGTCGTCTCATCGATCTCAAAATCCCACGCCGCACCGGGCTTTCGCAGCGGTTGGTGCATCGGCCCCGAAGCCTTTACCGAGGCTCTCTTGCCGCTGTCGGAGACCATGCTTTTCGGCAACCAGCCCTTTATCGCTGACATGACCGAAAAAGCGGTGCGCGAGGGGTCGCCCGTGGCCGAAGGGATGAAGCAACGCTTTGCCGCCCGCGCCGAGCGTTTGCACCGCCGGCTGTCGCAAGAGAGCCCGTTGAAGGTGCACCAACCGGATGCGGGCATGTTTGCAATGATCGACGTGTCGGCCACCGGAATGCGCGGCACCGACTATGCCATGCACCTGCTTGAGCAGGCTGGCGTGGCGGTCATGCCCGGTGCGTCCTTTGGGGAAACGCTCGATGCTTGGGTGCGTGTGGCGCTGACGACCGGCGACGCGGCCTTTGATGCGGCCTGTGACCGGATCATCCGGCACGCGGCGCAATTGCAACTGGAAACGGCATGACCAGTGTCGGCGAAGCGCTGGTCGCCCAGCTTTCACAGCGCGGCGTCGACTGTGTCTTTGGTATCCCCGGCGTGCACACGATCGAGCTTTACCGGGGCTTGGCGGCCTCGGGCATCCGCCACGTGACGCCCCGGCACGAACAGGGCGCGGGCTTCATGGCGGATGGCTATGCACGGGTCTCCGGCAAACCCGGTGTTGCCTTTGTCATCACGGGGCCGGGGCTGACCAACACGCTGACCGCGGTGGGCCAAGCGCGCGCGGATTCCGTGCCGATGCTGGTGATCTCTGGCGTCAACACGCTGCCCAGCCTTGGCAAGGGCAGGGGCCATCTCCACGAGCTACCGGATCAGCGGGCGATGGCACGGACCGTCGCGCTGATCTCCGAGCGGGTTGAAACCGCCGATGAACTCGCCCCCATGCTCGACCGGGTCTTTGAGCCGTTCCAGTCCGGCCGACCGGGGCCCACACATCTTGAGATACCGCTGGACGTGGCCGGCGCGCCCTATACCGCCGAAGCGCCCTCTATTTCTGCCACCTCTGTGACCCCCCCGTCTGCCGAGCAAATCTCAAAAGCCGCTGCGATACTGGCGGAGAGCAAGGCGCCCCTGATCCTTGCCGGTGGCGGGGCTAGAAAAGCCGGGAATGCCTTGCAAACCCTCGCCGAAAAGCTAGGCGCGCCGGTGGTGCAAACGGTGAATGCCCGCGGCGTAATGTTCGANCATCCTTTGNGCGTTCCGGCCAGCCCCAGCCTGCAAGCCGTGCGGGCACTGATCGCGCAGTCGGACGTGGTGCTGGCCTTGGGCACCGAATTGGGCCCGACCGATTATGATATGTACGCCTCCGGCACCATGCCCGAGTTCCAAAGGCTCATCCGCGTCGATATTTGCGCTGAGCAGCTTTCCCGCCATGCCGCCGAACTGTCGATCCACGGCGATGCGGCACTCGCAATTGACGCGCTGAATGCCGCGGTTGACGGGGATGCCGCGCCAGACGGGGCAGCGCGGGCGGCCAAGGCGCGCCGCGAGGCGTTTGAAGAGATCGGCCCAGAGATGCGTGCGGCTTGCGACACCCTCGGTGAAGTGCGCGGGGCGGTTCCGGGGGCGATCATCGTCGGCGATTCCACCCAGCCGATCTATGCGGGCAACCTTTACTACGATCACGACCGCTCCGGCGGCTGGTTCAACGCCGCCACCGGCTTTGGCGCGCTTGGCTATGGCATCCCCGCTGCAATCGGGGCGGCGCTGGCCGCACCCGACACGCCGGTGATTTGCATCGCTGGCGATGGCGGCGCGCAGTTCAGCCTGCCGGAATTGATGTGCGCGGTGCAAGAAAACCTGCCGATTTGCTTCATCATCTGGAACAACCACGGTTATCAGGAAATCGCCACCTCCATGCAGGACGCGGGGGTGAGCGTCGTCGGATGTGACCCGGCCCCGCCGGACTTTGCCGCCGTCGCACAATCCTGCGGCTTGCCCTTCTGGCGCTGCGATACGCAACCCGGCGCCGTTGAAGATGCGCTGCGCGCGGCCACCGCGACTGGCGGGCCGACGCTTATTGAAATTCAGGCACAGCCGACCCCCCGCGCCAGCAAACAAGAGAGCATGACATGACAGACCCCACCTATGAATTCACCCGCGCCGTCACCCGTCGCCCCGCCGCCAGCATCGTCGATGGTCTGCGCGCCGAGGACATCGGCACCCCCGATCTTGCGCAGATGGAAAAGGCCCATGCGCATTACGTTGCCACATTGAAAGAAACCGGCGCCGAGGTGATCGAACTGCCCGCGCTGGAAGCTTTTCCCGATTCCGTCTTTGTTGAGGATACCGCACTTTGTTTACCCAAAGGCGCAGTTCTGATGCGCCCCGGCGCGCCGAGCCGCATGGGAGAGGTGGCCGAAATGGCGCCGACCTTGAGTACCCTTTACAGTGACCTGCGCCAGATCGAAGGCCCCGGCCATATCGAAGGAGGCGACATTCTGGTCACCGGGCGCGAGATCTTGGTGGGCCGATCAGACCGCACCGATGCCGAAGGCGTGGCCGAGCTCACGCAGATCGTCTCGGACTGGGGCCATAGCCTCCGCGAGGTCTTTACACCGCCCGGCGTGCTGCATTTCAAGACCGATTGCTCGTTGCTCGACGGGGACACCATCCTCAGCACCAAACGGCTCGACGCTTCTGGCTGTTTCGAAGGTTACCGCGTGCTGCACACCGCCGAGGGCGAAGAGGCCGCCGCCAATAGCATCCGGTTTAACCAATATGTGCTCTGTCCTGCGGGCTTCCCCCGCACCGCGGAAATGTTGACGAAAGCAGGCTTTGAAGTGGTCGAGATCAGTAATGCGGAATGCGCCAAACTGGACGGCGGCATGTCATGCCTGTCGCTAAGGTTCTGATACTGAGGGTCGCTTGGAAGGTTTGATCCCCTTGCGTGAGTGCAGCGTTCTGCGGTGACGAATACCTTCGTGTAGAGGGGGCGAAGGTCAAACCGCCTCCGCCATATCTCTCAGCGATACGAGTTGATGCGGTTTGACCGTTCTGCAGTCGACAGCTTTTGACCTTGGGAGCCTGTGCGGAGTGCGCACCGCGCAGGCGCCTTGCGTCCCNATTNTCCTGCGTTTCGATAAACTCAATCCGGTTTCGNCCCGGTTTATACAGTCCGGCNAACTGATACTTCCTGTCCAACAACGAAATTCGGAAAGAAGGACAATCGNAATGAAAGCCATCGGCTATAACACCACCGGCGCGGCAGAGGTTTTGGAGGCGTTGGAAATCGACCGACCCACGCCGGGGCCGGGCGATCTTTTNGTTGAGGTAAAGGGCATCTCTGTCAATCCGGTGGATGTGAAGCTGCGCGCGCNTTCCGCCCCCGATGGCGGCCCAAAGGTCTTGGGGTTCGACGCGGCGGGNGTGGTCGTCGACTTGGGCNCAGAGGTTACGGATTTCGCCATCGGGGATGCGGTGTTCTATGCCGGGGATGTGACCCGTGCAGGCACCAACGCCACTTTTCATGCGGTTGATGCCCGGATCGTGGGGCGAAAGCCGGAAACGCTCGATTTCGTTGAGGCCGCCAGTCTGCCGCTGACCGCGATCACCGCATGGGAAATGCTGTTCGATGCTTTCAGGCTGACGGAAGGGGCCGGTGAGGGGCAGGCGCTTTTGGTGATTGGCGGGGCCGGGGGCGTGGGGTCGATCCTTATCCAATTGGCCAAGGCGCTGACCGGATTGACCGTGATCGCCACCGCCTCGCGTCCGGAAACCCAAGACTGGGTGCGCAAGATGGGGGCGGATCATGTGGTGGATCACCGGGGTGATCTGGCGGCTCAGCTTGCCGATCTCAACCTCGCGCCCAGCTACGTTGCCGCGCTGACGGCCACGGACATGCATTGGCCAGCCATCATCGAAGCCATTGCCCCGCGCGGCCAGATCGCATTGATCGACGACCCCGAGACGCTGGACATGAAAGCGGCGAAACCCAAAGCTCTGAGCGTGCATTGGGAGTTTATGTTCACAAGGTCGATGTTCCAGACCGAAGACATGACCGCGCAACGTGACCTGTTGAACCGGGTGGCGCAGATGATCGACGCGGGCAAGTTGCAATCTACCGTGACCGAACATGCGGGCGTGATAAATGTAGAGAACCTTCGCGCCGCCCATCTGCGGCAAGAAAGCGGGCGGGTGATCGGCAAGCAGGTTTTGGGCGGGTGGTGATCGCCCGACCGACGCATCCCGCGCCATCGCAGAGACGCGCAGAGACCCCGATAAGGAGAAAGCCATGACCAAGACCATCCTCATCACCGGCGCGACTGACGGCATCGGTCTGCTGACGGCAAAGAAACTTAGCGGGCAGGGGCATACTATTCTGCTGCACGGGCGCAGCGCCGAAAAATTAAGCGCAGCGGCGGCAGAGGTGGGCGGCACCCCCCAGACCTACCGTGCAGATCTGTCGCAGTTGGATGAGGTCGCGGCATTGGCAGAGGCGCTGCGCATCGATCACAGCCAGATCGACGTGGTGATCAACAATGCAGGTGTCCTGAAACTGCCCGATCCGCGCACCGAAGCGGGGCTAGACGCGCGTTTTGTGGTCAACACATTAGCGCCCTATCTGCTGGTTCAACTCTTGCTGCCGGTACTGCCCAAAGCGGGCCGGGTGGTGAACCTTTCCTCTGCTGCGCAGGCACCGGTGGATGTGGCCGCTCTTCGGGGCAACGGCACCTTGGACGATATGGCGGCCTATGCGCAGAGCAAATTGGCGATCACAATCTGGACGCAGGAAGTGGCCCGTGCGCATCAGGATGGCCCGCTCTTCATCGCGGTGAATCCCGGGTCGCTGTTGGCGTCCAAAATGGTTAAGGAAGGCTTTGGCGTTGCTGGAAATGACCTGAGCATCGGTGCCGACATCCTTTGCCGTGCCGCGCTTTCGGAAGATTTCTCAAAGGCTTCGGGAAAGTATTTCGACAATGATAGGGGCGGCTTTAATGAACCGCATAGCGCCGCAGCGGACGCCGACCATGTCGCGGCGGTAATGGCCGCGATTCAAGAACTCGTGAGCCAGAACCGGGCAGGCTAGATTTTGCCGGCGCCGTCGGGATGGCGCCAGATTTCCGCTGTTTACCTATCTGAAAAAAGACGGCTCTTCATGAATGCCGACAACAAAAGGCCCCGCGCAGCGATGCTGGCGGGGCCTTTCATCGTTCCGAGCGGGCTCAGCGGCGGCGGCGACCACCGGTGCGGCCCGCGCGGCCTCGGCCTTCTTGACCGGCCTTGGGGGCGACCTTGTTGAACTCGATCCATGCGCTGCCATGGGGGTCACGGTCAAAGAGGAAGTTGGCGGCGCGGATGGCCTCCATCTCCTTGCCCGGACGGGGCTTGGTCGATCCCAGATTAAAGAGCGTCACGAAGGTCTCGTCATCCATCTCTTCGGGCAGGATGATCCCCGCGGCGGCCATCTCGGCGCGCTTTTCGGCGATCTTGGTGGCGTTGAGCGGCACGGCCACCGGGTTCATGATCGCACTTGTCATGCCCGCGCCCATGGCCATCGGCAGGAAGGCGTTGTTGATCCCGTGGCGGTTGGGCAGACCAAAAGAAATGTTCGACGCACCGCAGGTGGTGTTCACGCCCAATTCCTCACGCAGGCGGCGCACAAGGGTAAAGACCTGATGGCCCGCTGTTGCCATGGCGCCAATCGGCATGACCAGAGGGTCGACCACGATGTCATGGGCGGGGATGCCGAAATCGGCGGCACGTTCGACGATCTTTTTCGCTACGGCGAACCGCACATCCGGGTCTTCGGAAATGCCGGTGTCGTCGTTGGAGATCGCCACCACGGGCACGTTGTATTTCTTGACCAGCGGTAGCACGAGCTCAAGCCGCTCTTCTTCGCCGGTCACCGAGTTCAACAGCGGGCGGCCTTCGCAGGCTTGCAAGCCTGCCTCAAGCGCGCCGGGGACCGAACTGTCGATACAGATCGGCGCGTCGACGGCATTTTGCACCACTTTGATCAGTTCCGGCATCAGCATCGGCTCGACAAAGTTGTTGTCAGCATAGCGCGGGTCTTCGGCCATCTTGTTGGAAAAAACGGCGCCCGAGTTCACATCCAGCACCGTGGCACCGGCGGCGACCTGTGCGATGGCATCGGCCTCGACCCGCGAAAAATCGCCTTGCTCAAGCTCTTGGCTGAGAATTTTGCGGCCCGTGGGGTTGATCCGCTCTCCGATCACGCAAAACGGCTCGTCAAAGCCGATGACGGCGGTCTTGGTCTTGGATTCGATGACGGTTCTGGTCATGTAACTTCCTTTAGGATGCGTTGGCGGGCACCCCAGAGGCGCCGCCATTATCTTGGACCCATGTGGCGCTGGTCTTGATCCCGCCCAGCGGGAACAGATGCACATGGGTGATGTTAAAATCCGGGTGGGCCGCTTTGTAGGTGGCCAAGTCGCTGATCACATCTGCAGGCTCATAGGGCAACAGCAGCTTGGTGACATCCATCGCACGCTTTTGAAGCACCTTCAGCGATGGTCCGACACCACAGGCGATGGCGAATTTAATCAAGGTTTGCAGCTTGGCAGGGCCTGCGATTCCGATGTGGATGGGCAGGGTGATGCCCGCAGCCTTGAGGCTGTCGGCCCATTCGATGATCGGCTGCGCTTCAAAGGCGAATTGCGTGGCGATGGCCATTTCTGCATCGGTGCGGGTCTGAAAATCGTTCTTCCATTTCAGCGCCGCATCGACGTTCAGACGGCCTCCGTCGGCATCGATATCACGGTTGCCTTCGGGGTGGCCAGCGACATGCAGACGGGTAAAGCCAGCCTCATCGAATAGTCCCGTTTCCATCAGCTGCATGCTGTCAGTAAAGTCGCCCACGGGCGCGGTGACACCGCCCGCAAGCAGCAACGCTTGGCGCACATCGGCTTCGCCCTGATAGCGGGCGATCCAGTCGGCGAGCGTGGCGCGGTCCTTGATGATGCGGGCCGGGAAATGCGGCATGACCTTGAAGCCATCGGCGTTCAGCCGCGCGGCGGTGGCGACCATATCCTCAATCGGGGTGCCGTCGATATGGGCGATATAGACACGGGTGCCCTCTGGCAGCAGGGCGCGGAAATCTTCGACCTTCTCGGCGGTGCGGGGCATCACCTCGATCGAATAATCTTTCAACAGCGCCTCGACTTCGGCCACCGGCGCCTGCGGGGCCGGTGTTTCCTTCTTGCGGAAGTTCAAAAGTGCCATGAGCGTGTCCTTGATCATAGGGCTGGCAGGCTATGCCCAGCCGTCGTTGTCAATCAGTTGCTTAATCCGGTCGCGGTCGTATTCCGCGTCGATCCGGGCGGCTTCGGCGTCGGCGATGGCATCGGGATCGCCTTCAACCTCAAAGGGGTCCGCCTTGCGCCATTCCGCTAAATAGGCATCGGAATCTCCGGCGCCAATCTTCATCGCCGCGCGGTCGATCGCCTGTTCAAAGCGTTCGGGCAGGGGACGTTTCGACCCACGGCGGCCTTTGCCGACGATCACCTGAGCGGGGATATCGCGCCAGTAAACGATGGTGACTGCGGGCATGGGACGATTCCTCCGGTTTAAACCTGTCTAACGAGCGTGGCGGTCAGGACAGGGCCGTTTTTCGACGAAACACGACCCATCCGCGACTTGGGGCTCGTGATAGCGCATCGGGCGGGCCATCACGAGGGCCCTGCGCCCCCATTATTCTCAAGATGATTGTGAGGTGGTCCTGAGGTGCCAAAAGATAGGGGCATGGCGCAGGACGCCGCGGAAATTGGCCCAAGGCACCGCGACCACTTGCACCGACCCGGCGCAGGGAATACCTTGGGGGCAACTCGATATGAAAGGCGCGTAACCATGGCGCCACAGCGTCCCAAAGGTGCGGGTGCGCTCGACAAAGACATCCCGGCTCTGAGCCCCGCGCCAGTTCCGCCCAGATCTAATGAGCTATATGCGGCCCTAGATCTGGGTACAAATAGCTGCCGCATGTTGATCGCCCAGCCTCGCGGCAGCGGTTTCCATGTGGTGGACAGTTTCTCAAAATCGGTACAATTGGGTGCCGGTTTGGAAAAAACCGGGCGTTTGTCGCGCGGATCGATGGCGCGCACCATCCAGGCATTGCGGATCTGTCAGCAGAAATTGCGCCGCAACAAGGTGCAAAACATGCGGCTTGTGGCGACCGAAGCCTGTCGCCGCGCACAGAATGGCGCAGAGTTCATGCGCCGTATCCAGCGCGAGACGGGTCTCAAACTCGACATCATCCGCCCTGAGGAAGAAGCCCAACTTGCCGTGATCTCTTGCGCGCCACTGGTCAGCCGCAAGACGGAGAACCTGCTGGTGGTCGATATCGGCGGCGGCTCGACTGAGCTTGTCTGGATCGACATCTCCAAAGTCCCTCGGGCGGATCGCGCCCGGTCGATCATGCGGCTTCAGGGCGGCTTCTATCAGGCGAAATCTGATGTGCCTGCCGCACGGGTGGTGGATTGGATCAGCGTGCCTCTGGGCGTGGCGACGCTGCGCGACCAATTCTCTGACGTCGAAGACGACGCCGCGCGTTTCGCCCTGATGAGCTGGTTTTTCGAAGAGAACCTCACCGATTTCACACCCTATCAGACGATCCAGTCGCAAAAGCGGTTTCAGATCGTCGGCACCTCGGGCACCGTGACCACTGTGGCGGCAAGCCACTTGAACCTGAAACGCTATGACCGGACCAAGGTCGATGGCCTCAGCATGAGCAGCGCGCAGATCGACAAGGTGATCCACTCTTATATCGCCATGGGGCCGGGCGGGCGGCGCGCCGATCCGCGGATCGGGCAAGATCGCGCCGCCCTGATCATGTCGGGCGCCGCGATCCTGCAAGCCTTGATGCGCTGCTGGCCGACCGACAGGCTGTCAGTTGCGGATCGCGGTCTGCGCGAAGGCCTGCTATATGCACAGATGAGCGCCGATGGCGTATTAGAAGAAGGGGTCTTTTGATGGCCAAGACACCGGACGGAAAAAACACCTCGGGGCGCGGTCAGCGTGACCTCAAGGTCAAGGTGAAATCCGCACGCGGGCGCAAGCTCAGTTCCACCCGCTGGTTGCAGCGGCAGTTGAACGATCCATATGTCAAACGCGCGCAGGCCGAAGGCTATCGCGGGCGGGCGGCTTATAAGATTATGGAACTAGACGATAAATATCGTTTCCTTGTCCCCGGTGCACGGGTGGTGGACCTTGGCGCCGCGCCGGGCGGTTGGTGTCAGGTCGCGGTCAAACGCTGCAATGTGCTGGGCGAGAAGAAGGGCAAGACGCAGGGCACCATTCTGGGCGTCGACCTGCAAGAGATGGAGCCGATCGCGGGGTGCGAGCTGCACCAGCTCGATTTTATGGAAGACGACGCTGACCTTAAGGTAAAGGAATGGCTGGGCGGCAAGGCGGATGTGGTCATGTCCGACATGGCGGCTGCCTCTTCGGGGCACAAGCAGACCGACCACCTGCGCATTATTTCACTCTGCGAGGCGGCGGCCTATTTCGCTTTCGACGTCTTGGAAGAGGGCGGCACATTCGTGGCCAAGGTGCTGGCGGGGGGCGCCGAGGGCGAGTTGCAAAAGCTGCTCAAGCGCCGTTTCACCAAGGTCGCCAATATCAAACCGCCCGCAAGCCGACCGGATTCATCAGAGAAATTCGTTGTGGCAACGGGGTTTAAGGGCGAAGAGGTCTAAGCGGTGATCGCCGTTCATGAGGCGTAAACCAATCGAACGCTAGGGTGTAGCTCTCCCGCGGTCTTTACGCCGCCAACCTCATGAGGGCTCCCCGATGCTTCGACACCTGCCACTTGTATCGCTCATCTTCATCCTGTGTTCCGGGCTCAAGGTTACCGCGTCCGAAGTGCCTTGGGCGCTGAACGATTATATCGACCGGGANNTGCTGTCTTGGGTCAATGANGCCCGCATCGTNGACGCGATTGCGCAGCAGAACCAGCGACACCGAGAGATGAATGTCTTGGCCGCCGCNTCTGCCGCAGCGACCGCGCAGGNCACCCCNACGAGCCAAGCAANGGCNCCTGTNGCNGCAGCTTTCTTAGCGGCGCAGATTGCCCGCGCCAAAGGTCAGATTGCCGAAGTGGCGCTGCTTGACGCCTATGGGTTGACCGTCGTCACCAGCGGCACCGCATCGGTCTATTTCAAAGGCGGCAAGCCCAAGAACAGCAATCGTTTCACGCCACCATCGGGGATGTTCGTAATCGATCAAGTGGCCATCGATGAAGGCTCCAAAGCGCATCAAAGCCGTGTTTCGATGCCCATTACAGAACCATCCAACGGAGCGATCATCGGGGTAATCACGGTGGAGTTGGAAGCGGCTGCCTTTTTCTGATGCGACCCTATGCCTGGGCGTGATCCGGCTTCGGATCCTTAGGGTTCGCGAGGGCCGAACTGCTGCTCCAAAGCGCCGTGGCTAGGATTATCNAANCATGANNGTNAANTCTGGGNCTANNNAATANNNCGAAANAACCNCNTCNNCGGTCGCGATGAAGCNTAGNNTGTTGTTATGGCTCGCNTTNTNATAGGTCTANGGGGCGGTCGCGCNGACGGCAGAGCGCGCGCCGNNGACNACCNNANAGGGNTTANTCGTAGAGCGNCGAGNCGGGGTATCTGTCCGCGATAANCTCNCCNGTCGTGGCGTTNTANGCGAGCAGCAGGGCGGTGATGCCAGCGAACCGCTTCATCGCGCGGCTCCGACGAAACGATAGCCCTCGCCACGGCGTTCAACCCGGCCCAGACCGCCCTGTGGCAGGTGAAAGCCCATCAGCCAGATCTGTTCGTCCGCCAGCCGGTCCAGCAACCGCTGGCGGGTTTCGGCACCGCGCTCGGGGTCTTGGTCCGATCCGCTGGCCCAGCCGGGCCGGGCAAAGGCGAGATGGTGATTGCCGATGGCATCGCCGCCGATCAGCAGCGCGTCACTACCGCTGCCCAGCAGGAACGACATATGCCCGGGCGTATGCCCGAAACTCGCCTGTGCCATGATGCCGGGGAGCACTTCATCTCCGTCGGAGAAATGGGCCACCCGGTCCTCGATCGCCGCCAACCGCCGCGCGGCTCCGACGGCAAAGGCGGCGCGGGCTGCGCCGATTGTGTCCACGGTCGCCGGATCGCGCCAATAGTCCCATTCGACCTGACCCATGTGATAGCGCGCATTGGGAAAGACCAGATCGTCGAAATCGTCCAGCACGCCCCAAAGGTGATCCGGGTGGCCATGGGTAAAGACAACGTCGGTCACCGCCTCCGGGGTGACGCCCGCCGCGTCCAAACTCTCTAAAAGCGACCCGGCCGATGGCATGAAGCCGGGGCCAGCGCCCGCGTCGAAGAGGACTACACGTTCGCCATTGCGCAAAAGCGTCAGGTTGCAGGGCGGCGCCAACTGGTCCTCAGGGAGATCAAAGGGGGCCAAAACCTGCGCCAGTTCCTCCTGCGGCAAACCTTCAAAGAAGAAACTGCGCGGGAGCACCAGATTGCCGTCGCTCACACTGACAAGCTCATACCCACCGATCTGGGCAGAGGTCAGGGCAAAGGCACGCAGCGGGCCATGGGCAAGGGCCGCCGCGCCCATCCCTGCCAGCACCGTCCGTCTGTTGACCTTCATCTTATGCCCTCCCCGCATTCATTCCGATTCGTGAATATAATTATCCTCATCGGCTAACGGCACAAGGGGCGAATGCCCCGGCAAGAGATAAGTGTGCAAAACAAGGCAGCTATGCATGATCGTGGCTTGCATCGGGGGCAGGGGTTCTATCTAGGGGACACCACTCGAAACCCACCCCGACCCGGACGGAAAATGACTGATATCACAACAGAAGGTGCCTCGATCGCCTTTGACAAGGTCGGCAAGGCCTTTACCAAAGCAGGCGGGGCGACCGTGAATGCACTTGAGGGGATATCCCTCGACGTGGCACCGGGCTCAATCACCGGGATCATTGGGCGTTCGGGGGCGGGCAAATCGACCTTGCTGCGCATGGTCAACGGGTTGGAGCGTCCGACCACCGGCAACGTGCTGGTCGGCGGTGAGGATGTCAGCACCGCGAAAGGCGGCAAGTTGCGCGCGATCCGACGTGACGTTGGCATGATTTTTCAACACTTTAACCTGCTGTCTTCACGTACCGTGGCGGGCAATATCGCGCTGCCGCTCGAAGTGGCCGGGATGCCGAGCGCGCAGATCAAACCGCGTGTGGCGGACCTTATCGACCGGGTCGGGCTAAGCGCGCAGGCGGGGCGCTACCCGGCAGAGCTTTCGGGCGGCCAGAAGCAGCGGATCGGCATCGCGCGCGCCTTGGCCACCGGGCCGAAAGTGTTGCTCTCGGATGAGGCGACCTCGGCTCTGGACCCTGAGACCACCCAAACGGTTCTGTCGCTTTTGAAGGACATCAACCGCGATTTGGGGCTGACGATCCTGCTGATCACCCATGAGATGGCCGTGGTGCGCGACATCGCGAGCCATGTGGCGGTGATCGACGCAGGCCAGATCGTCGAACATGGGGCCACCTATGACATCTTCACCGCGCCGCAACACGCGACGACGCGGTCCTTCCTTTCGGGCGTGACCGGCGTCACCCTGCCTGCTTTCGTCAAAGAACGGCTGACCCAAACCGCCCCTGCAACGGGCGGCGAAGAGGTGATCCGAGTCACCTTTGCAGGCGCCCATGCCACCGATCCGATGTTGGCGCGGCTGACGCAGGATATGGGCATTCCGGTCAATATCCTTGCGGGCGCTGTCGAAGAGATCGGAACACGGCCCTTCGGCAACCTGCTGGTGTCTCTGCCGGTGGCGCAGGCCGCCCAAGCGCGCGCCTTTTTGGAACAACACGGGCTTCTGACGGAGGTGCTGGGCTATGTCGGCTAATCTGATTAACCTTTTGATCGAAGCGACGGGGCAAACGCTCTATATGGTGGCGGTATCCGCGATCCTTGGCACGGTATTTGGCCTGCCTCTGGGGCTGTTTCTGGCCACCTCGCAACGCGGGGAACTGTTGTCCGCGCCTTGGGTAAACAAGGTGCTCGGGCTGGTGGTAAACGCCACGCGCTCTGTGCCGTTTATCATTCTCGTCGTGGCGATCATTCCCTTTACCCGGATGGTGGCCGGCACCTCTATTGGCACCACGGCGGCCATCGTGCCGCTGACTATCGCGACGGTCCCCTTCATCGCGCGTCTGGTGGAAAACGCGATCCGTGAGGTCGATTCCGGGTTGATCGAAGCCGCCCGCGCGATGGGCGCGACCCCGCTGCAGATCATCCGCAAAGTGCTGCTGCCCGAAGCGCTCCCCGGCATCACGCTGGGCCTGACCTTGGCGATTGTCAGCCTGATCGGCTATTCCGCCATGGTCGGGGCCGTAGGGGGCGAAGGGCTGGGAGACCTTGGTATTCGATATGGATATCAACGGTTTATGCCTGACGTTATGGCAATCGTCGTGATCATTCTTATCGTCTTGGTGCAGCTTGTGCAGTCCATCGGCGAGCGTATCGCCAGCGCCGTGGACAAACGGGCCACCAAAAGCGGCGGCCAATAAGCCGCGCCTTACACCCGCTCTCTCAATCTAAGGAGACTACTATGCTTCGTCTTACGACACTTACCTCTGTTCTGGCGCTGATGGCCACCGGTCTTGCCGCCGAGGAAATCAAAGTCGGCGTTTCCCCCGGCGAGCACGCCGAGATCATGGAAGAGGTTGCCCGTATCGCCGAGCCGATGGGCTTGGACATCGATGTGGTCGAATTCTCTGACTACGTGGTCCCGAACCAAGCGCTGGCCGATGGCGACATTCAGGCCAACTCGTTCCAGCACGTGCCCTATCTTGAAGCGCAGATGAAAGACCGCGGCTTTGAGTTGAGCGTCGTTGGCAACACCATCACGACCCCCATGGGTGTCTATTCGGACAAGATCACCGCGCTTGCCGATCTGGAAGAAGGGGCCACATTCGGCATCCCGAACGATCCCACAAACGGTGGCCGCGCGCTGCTGGTCCTGCAAGAACTGGGTCTGATCAAGGTGGATGAGGCCGCAGGTCTGGTGCCGACCGTGCTCGACATCACCGAGAACCCCAAGGACCTGTCCTTCAAAGAGCTTGATGCCGCCCAACTGCCGCGGTCGCTGGCCGATCTGGATGCGGCCTTGATTAATACCAACTACGCGATTGCCTCGGGTCTGAGCCCCAAGGAAGACTCGATCGCGATGGAAAGCGCCGAGAACCCATATGTGAACGTCATCGCCGTGCGCAAAGGCGACGAGGAAGCCGCATGGGTTGAGACACTGCTCAAGGCCTATCATTCCGATGAAATCAAAGCCTTCATCGATGAAAGCTATCAGGGCACTGTTATCACCTCCTGGTAAACGCGCGCTTTCAGAGCGTCACGACAGACTTGACCCGCCCAGCGCGGGTCAAGATCACCATCGCCCCAAAGGGGCTGCATTTCGGCAGGTTAAGACTCCCTCTCCAATTAGGTTGAGTCTGACGGTCGGCCAAAACAATCAAATTACTGTTTAGGAATACCGCGTAGCTCTCGCCTATCGTTGCGAGGGGCAAAAGTGCCCCCGGCTAAATTCTACGCAGACTTCTTAACATGAGAATTATGTTGCGTTGCGGCGTGAGAATTTTGTTGAAAAGTTCAATTTCACCCGTATCGTGAAAACACGAGGGGTTTTTTCACATTGCCCGGGGCTTGCCCTTCCTGATGTCTGACAGGGGCCGATGGTCGCGAAACATGTGAACGGGACGTTCAATTATAAGAAGCGACCATAACAGACCTAGGGAGAATATCATGAAGACCGTGAAACTGATGGGCACCGCCGCCAGCCTGCTTGTGATGGGTGTCACCCAATCTGCCGCGCAGGATTTGACCGTGGGGTATTTCCTCGAATGGCCGATGCCGTTCCAATATGCCAAGGCCGAGGGAATGTATGACGAAGCCCTTGGCACCAGTGTGAATTGGGTCAGCTTCGACTCCGGCACAGCTATGTCGGCGGCGATGGCGTCGGGCGATGTGCATATGTCGGTAAGCCAAGGCGTGCCGCCCTTCGTGGTTGCGACCTCGGCGGGGCAAGATATTCAGATTCTCGATGTCGCGGTCAGCTATTCCGAAAATGATAACTGCGTGATCCGGGAGGAGTTAGAGATCGACAAATCCTCTGTCGCGGAACTGGCAGGCAAGAAGGTCGCAGTGCCACTCGGCACCGCTGCGCACTACGGTTTTCTCAAACAAATGAGCCACTTCGGCGTCGATGTTGGGTCGCTTGATGTGGTCGATATGGCGCCGCCTGATGGCGCTGCAGCCATCGCGCAGGGCTCGGTCGATATGGCCTGCGGCTGGGGCGGCTCTCTGCGGCGGATGCTGGAGCATGGCAATATCCTTTTGACGGGCGCCGAGAAAGAAGAACTGGGCATTCTCGTTTTCGACGTGACCTCTGGCCCGGCGTCTTGGGTGGCTGAAAATTCCGATACGGTGTCTGCTTTCCTGAAAGTCACGGCAGAAGCGAATGCGATGTGGGCCGATGAGGCCAATCAAGCCAAGATGCTGCCCGTGATCGCCAAGGACGCCGGCATGGACGAAGACGCCACGATGGAAACGATCGCGACCTTCACCTTCCCCTCGCTTGAGGACCAGATGGGAGAGAAATGGCTCGGGGGTGGCGCGCAGGAGTTCATGAAAGGCGTCGCAGATGTCTTTGTCGAAGCGGGCGCGATCGACGCGGCACTCGACAGCTACGACGACGCGGTCAACACCGGTCCGTTGCAGGCCGCAGGCGAGATGTAAGCCNAGACGGCTCAATACGGGGCCGNCCCCANTCTTTGCCCGGNTCTTTGTAGCCGAAGAGCCGGGCAGGCGGGGGCGGTCTTACAAAAATAGCAGGGGGCACCGGGGCGGCATGTCGGGACTAAAAATCGAGAATCTGTCGATGCGGTTCGACCTGCCCAATGGCGGTCACGTACAGGCGCTTGAAAACGTATCGCTTGACCTTGCCGAAGGCCAATTGATGTCGGTGCTGGGCCCCTCGGGCTGTGGCAAGACGACGCTTCTGAACATCGTTGCGGGATTTCTTGCGCCAACCTCGGGCGAGATCGTTTTGAATGGCCACAACGTGACCGGGCCGGATGCAGAGCGGGGCATGGTCTTTCAGCAGGGTGCGTTGTTTGAATGGATGTCGGTGCGCGAAAACGTGAGTTTTGGCCCTCGGATGAAGGGGCAGAGCGAAAAGCAATATGGGGCCGAGGTCGACCACCTGCTCGACATCGTCGGGCTGAGGGACTTCAAGGAAAAGGCGATCTACGAACTTTCCGGAGGGATGCAGCAGCGGGTGGCGCTGGCGCGTTGTCTGGCAAATGATCCCGACGTGATCCTGATGGATGAGCCTTTGGGCGCGCTTGATGCCCTGACCCGTGAAAAGATGCAAAGTCTTGTGCTGAAGCTTTGGAAAGAGACGGGCAAGACCATCATCCTCATCACCCATTCGGTCGAAGAAGCGCTGCTGCTGGGCGAGCGGCTCTTGGTCATGGCGCCGCGTCCGGGGCGCATTCACCGCGAATACCGTCTGCCCTTTGCCGATCTGGGGGTGGGCCACGATCTGCGCGAGGTTAAGAAGCATCCAGAATTCGCCGAAAGACGCGAAGAGATCCTTGGTATGATCTGGGACATGGAAGAAGAGATTATGGGCCGGACGGAGGACGCATAATGGTTATCCTACTGATTTATATCGTGATCTTTGCCGTCTCATTCTTTTTGGTGCGTCTTGCCGTCGACCAGACTGCGAATGGATTTGTTGCGCGCAAGACCGTCACCTTTGGCGATGAAAGCGCTGTCACCTCGAACCGCACCGCCAGCGTAATCTCGATCCTAACGATCTTTTTGCTGTGGGGCGCTTTTACCGGCTCGTCGCTGCTGCCCCGGTTTTTGCATGCGCCCGGCCCTTTTGAGGGGCTGGCCGAGCTGACCTATACCGCAGAGGCCGAAGACGGCAGCCGCGATGATGCGACGATCACCGTCTTGGTGCATCCCGTGGGCGAAGATGCCGACACGCCGCAGGTCGATCCCGGTGAAGGCTGGGCCAAGAATGACGCTTTCACCATCGGCGCATGGCGGTCGGGGCTTTTGCGCGTCGATAAAAATGACGAGAAGGGCCGCGATGTCGGGCACCGCGTCGTCGCGGTGAACGGCCAGCAGATCGTGCCGGGTGGGGAGGTGCTGACTGACTTTGGCCGCGTCGGCATGTCGCCCAAGGGCACGCTTAATTTTGAGCCTGCGAAGGGCTGGCAGATGGAGCCGATTTGGCTGCCGCCACCTGAGGCCGTGGTCGCCCGGTTGGGTGAGATTTCCAGCCAAGGTTACCGGGACAGCACCCTGTGGGAGCATTTGGGCTATTCGCTTTTCCGCGTTGTCGTGGGCTTTGCCCTTGGGGCGCTGGTGGGCATTCCGCTGGGCTATGCCATGGGCCTGTCGGGCTGGTTTCGCGGCTGGTTCGATCCGATTGTCGAATTCATGCGCCCCGTGCCGCCGCTTGCGCTGATTCCGCTGGTGATCATCTGGGCGGGGATCGGCGAGGTGGGAAAGATCATCCTGCTGTTCCTTGCGGCCCTATGGATCATGGCCATCGCTGCGCGGTCGGGCGTGTCGGGGGTGAATATCACCAAGGTCCACGCGGCCTATTCGCTTGGCGCGTCCAAGGCGCAAATCATGCGCCATGTGATCGTGCCGAACTCTCTGCCCGAGATCTTTACCGGGGCGCGGGTGGCGATGGGCGTCTGCTGGGGCACGGTGGTGGCCGCCGAACTGGTGGCCGCAGAAAAGGGGGCGGGGATGATGATCATGGTCGCCTCCAAATTCCAGCTGACCGACATCGTACTGATGGGGATCATCCTGATTGGCGTCATCGGTTTTGGCATCGACATGTTGATGCGCAAGGCCGAGCGGCTGTTGGTGCCTTGGAAGGGGCGGTCTTAACCCCGCCCGCCTCAGTTCATCGCTTTCGAGGAGAAACACTTGCCAGACGCCGAATTCCGCGCCACAGTGAAAAAATGGAGGATATTTTCACATGACCCGAGCGAAAAGGCAGGGGGCCGAGGCCACAGCGCCACGCTCACTGGGGGCCGATTTACGCGCGATCCGCAAGGGGCGCAGACTGACCCTGACCGATATGGCCGAGGCGTTGGACCGATCCGTTGGCTGGGTCAGTCAGGTCGAACGCGATATCTCGACCCCCTCCATCTCAGACCTGCGACGCATGGCCGAGATCTTGGACGTGCCGGTCTCTCTGCTCTTTGGCGAAGCGACAGTGACCCCCGAAGAACGCGGCTATGTTGTGCGCGCCGGGGCACGGCGGGCCATGGGAAGTGCGGCCAACGGGTTGACGGAAGAGTTGCTTTCCCCCGATCTGACAGACAGTTTCGAGGTCATCCATTCGACCTTTGCAGCCTATTCGGGGCTGGAGGCGCCCGTCATGCGCGACACGCAGGAGGTGGGCTTTGTCATCTCGGGCCGGTTGAACCTGAAGATTGCAGAGCGCAGCTTTATCGTTTGCCCCGGCGACAGCTTTCGCATTCGGGGCGAATATTACACTTGGGACAACCCCTACGACACGCCTGCCGTGGTGGTCTGGGTGATCTCTCCGCCGGTTTACTGAACCGGGTTTTNATCAATTCAAATGGTTTCAAACTGACCGGGGGCGCCTTTGGTCAGCCTTTGGCAGTGCTTGGCNANNGGAGCTGAACGTGGCTGATTTTCCGACAACGGNNCGGGTCGTGATCATCGGGGGCGGCGTGGTTGGGGTCTCGACCCTCTACCACCTTGCCCGCGCGGGTTGGACCGATTGCGTCCTGCTTGAAAAGAACGAACTCACTGCGGGCTCCACTTGGCATGCGGCGGGCAACTGCCCCAATTTCTCGAATTCATGGGCGGTGATGAACATGCAGCGCTATGGGCTAGAGATGTACCGCAGCTTGGGCGAGGCGGTGGGCTATCCGATCAACTACCACGTGACCGGGGCGCTGCGTTTGGCTCATAGCCGTGAGCGGATGCAGGAGTTTGAACATGTCGCCTCCATGGCCCGCGCGCAGGGGCTGGGGATGGAGATGTGCACCCCCGCCGAGCTGAAAGAGCATAACCCGTTCATAGAGCTACATGACCTTGCGGGCGGGTTGTGGGACCCCTTGGATGGGGACATCGACCCGGCACAACTGACCCAAGCCCTTGCCAAAGGCGCGCGGGAGGCCGGCGGGCAAATTCACCGCTTTACCCCCGCCACCGGCATAGATCGCGATGGGGACGAATGGATCGTCCATACCGAAAAGGGCGATATCCGCTGCGAGAAGGTGGTCAACGCTGCCGGCTATTACGCGCAGCGGGTCGGCGAATGGTTCCGCCCCCATGGCGGCCGCCGGGTGCCTGCCGTGGTGATGAGCCATCAGTATTTCCTGACCGAAGAAATCCCCGAGCTGGCCGCATGGACCGCCGAAAAGGGCCACAAAATGCCGATGGTCCGCGATGTGGACAGTTCCTATTACCTGCGGCAAGACAAGAACGGTCTGAACCTCGGTCCCTATGAGCGCAACTGCAAAGCCCATTGGATCACCCCCGACGATCCGATGCCCGAGGATTTCAGTTTTCAGCTCTACCCCGATGATCTGGACCGGCTGGAATGGTATATCGAAGACGCCATGGCGCGGATGCCGCTTTTGGGCCAAAGCGGTGTGGGGCGGGTGATCAATGGGCCGATCCCCTATGCGCCCGATGGCTTGCCGATGCTCGGCCCGATGGCCGGCGTGCCAAATGCCTTTGAGGCGCATAGCTTTACCTTCGGCATCGCGCAGGGCGGCGGCGCGGGCAAGGTCATGGCCGAATGGATCATGGCGGGTGAAACAGAGTGGGACATGTGGGATGTCGACCCGCGCCGCTTCACTGCCCATGCCGATCACGACTTTACCCTCGCCAAGGCGCTTGAGACCTATGGCCATGAATATGCGATGCATTTTCCGCATCACCCATGGCCCGCCGGGCGCGACAAGAAGCTGTCGCCGCTGCAAGACCGCCTGCGTGATGCGGGCGGTCAAATGGGGGCTTACAACGGGTGGGAGCGGGCGAATTGGTTCGCCAAACCGGGTGATGACACCTCAGATGCCGCGACCCAGACATGGGACCGGGAGGGCCCTTGGGCGGTGCGGGTTCGTGAGGAGGTCGCTGCGGTGCGCGACCATGTCGGCGTGCTCGATCTGCCGGGGTTCTCGCGTTTCGCGCTGGCGGGACCGGGCGCTGCGGACTGGCTGCTGGGGCGGATCGCAGGCGCGCTGCCCAAAGTGGGGCGGATGACTTTAGGCTATTTTCCCGACAGCCGGGGCCGGGTGCTGACCGAGATGTCGATCCTGCGCCATGCAGAGGATGACTTCACCCTGATCACCGCCGCCCCCGCGCAATGGCATGACTTTGAACTGCTGCGCGATGCGTTGCCCAAAGGGGGGGCGATCAGCCTGACGGATCAAACAGATCAAGTCTCGACCCTGATCCTCTGTGGCCCGAAATCCCGTGCGCTTTTGGCACCACTGGCTCCCGATGCCGATCTGGCATTGCCGTGGCTCAGCCATCAAAAGGCATCTGTGCAGGGCAAGCCCGCGTTGCTTGCGCGGGTCTCTTTCGCAGGCGAGTTGGGCTGGGAAATCCACGCGGCGCCCTCGGATATGCCCGCGATCTATGATGCGGTCATCGCGGGTGGGGCCGTACCTTTCGGGATGTTCGCGCTCAATTCCATGCGGCTTGAAAAAGGCTACCGCACCTGGAAAGGCGACCTGTCGCAGGAATACACTTTGCTGGAAGCCGGGTTGGACCGGTTCATCCGGTTGGAGAAACCGCAGGCGTTTCCGGGCAAAGCGGCGCTGGTTGCCGAACGGGCGGCGGGGCCGCAGCGGCGCTTCGTCACGTTGGTCGTTGAGGGCAATCCACAAGACGCGCCAGCGATGGCCACACTGCGCCTGAAGGGCCGGGTTGTGGGCGAAGTGACCAGCGGCGGCTATGGCTACCGCGTCGATGCCTCCATCGCCCTCGGGGTGGTTCAGGCCGAGGCTGCCGTGGCGGGCACCGACCTCACGGTGGAAATCTTTGGCCAGAGCTACTGCGCCACCGTACAGCCCGACGCGCCGCTTTGGGACAGTGAAAACACCCGCATCCGCGCGCAGGAGGTCTGAAATGGTACAACTGCCTTCCAAAGCCCGGGCCGTCATCATCGGCGGTGGCGTGATCGGCTGTTCGGTCGCGTACCATCTGACAAAGCTCGGCTGGACCGATGTCGTATTGCTGGAACGCAAACAACTGACCTCTGGCACCACATGGCACGCGGCAGGGCTGATCGCGCAGCTGCGCGCGACGCAGAACATGACGCGGCTGGCGAAATATTCCCAAGAACTCTACGGCGCGCTTGAGGCGGAAACCGGGGTCGCCACGGGGTTCAAGCGCGTGGGGTCGATCACTGCCGCGCTGACACCTGCGCGGCGCGAGGAAATTCTGCGTCAGGCCGCCATGGCCCGCGCCTTTGGCGTGGAGGTCGAGGAAATCACCCCCGCGGAAGTGCACGCCAAGTATCCCCACGTAGAGACCGAAGGCATGACCGGCGCGGTCTATCTGCCGAAAGACGGGCAGGGCGATCCGGCCAATATTGCACTGGCGTTGGCCAAGGGCGCGCGGGCGCGTGGTGCGATCGTGGCGGAGCGGGTCAAGGCCACCGGCGTGGTGCGCGCGGGGCGTAGGGTCACAGCAGTAGATTGGGCCGGGGAGGATGGCAGCGCGGGGCAGATCGAGGCCGAGCATGTCATCAATTGCGCAGGCATGTGGGGGCGGGACGTGGGCAGGATGCTGGGCAGTAACGTGCCGCTGCAAGCCTGCGAGCATTTCTATATCGTCACCGAAGCCATTCCCTCCTTGCGTGAATTGCCGGTGCTGCGTGTCCCCGATGAGTATGCCTATTACAAAGAGGATGCGGGCAAAATCCTGCTTGGTGCGTTTGAGCCTGTCGCCAAGCCATGGGCGCTGCAGGGCATCCCCGAGAGTTTCGAGTTTGACCAACTGCCCGAAGATTTCGACCATTTCGAGCCGATCCTTGAGATGGCCGTCAAACGGTTGCCACTGCTGGCGGACGCGGGGATTCACACCTTTTTCAATGGTCCCGAAAGTTTCACCCCCGATGATGCCTATCACCTCGGTCAGGCCCCCGAGATGGACAATGTCTGGGTCGCCGCCGGGTTCAACTCTATCGGGATTCAGTCGGCGGGCGGCGCGGGCATGGCGCTGGCGCAATGGATGGAAGACGGGCAAAAACCCTTTGATCTGGGTGACGTGGATATCGCGCGAATGCAGCCGTTTCAGGGCAATAAGACCTATCTGGCGACGCGGTCGACCGAAACGCTGGGCCTGCTCTATGCCGATCACTTTCCCTATCGCCAAAAGGCGACCGCGCGGGGCATCCGGCGCAGCCCGGTGCACGCACATCTGCAGGAGCATGGCGCGGTCATGGGCGAATTTGCGGGCTGGGAGCGGGCCAATTGGTTTGCGGATGCCGGCCAAGAGCGTGAATACCGCTACGCTTGGGGCCGGCAGAACTGGTTCGACAATCAAGCCGCCGAACACGCCGCCATCCGCACGGGCGTTGGGCTTTATGATATGTCGTCCTTCGGCAAAATCCGCGTCGAGGGGCCAGAGGCCGAGGCTTTCATGAACCATATCTGCGGTGCGCAGATGGCGGTGCCGGTGGGCAAGATTGTCTATACCCAGTTCCTCAACCCTCGGGGCGGGATCGAGGCGGATGTCACCGTGACGCGGCTCAATGAGACGGCCTATCTCGTCGTCACCCCCGCCGCGACGCGGCTGGCGGATGAAACATGGCTGCGCCGTCATACGGGCGAGCGCCTTGTTGTGATCACGGATGTGACGGCGGGCGAAGCGGTCCTCGCCATTATGGGGCCAAAGGCGCGGGAGGTTTTGCAGGCGATCTCGCCCGATGACTTCTCTAACGAGACGCACCCCTTCGGCATGGCGCGGGAGATCGAGATCGGCATGGGCCTCGCCCGGGCGCACCGCGTGTCATACGTGGGCGAACTGGGTTGGGAGCTTTACGTCAGCACTGAAATGGCGGCCCATGTCTTTGAGGCGCTGACCGAGGCAGGCGCGGCCTATGGGCTGAAACTCTGCGGGCTGCACGCGATGGACAGTTGCCGGATCGAAAAGGGCTTTCGCCATTTCGGCCATGACATCACCTGCGAGGACCATGTGCTGGAGGCGGGCTTGGGCTTTGCGGTAAAGAGCGAAAAGCCCGATTTCATTGGCCGCGCCGCGGTGTTGCGCAAGAAGGAGGATGGGCTGAAACTGCGGATGCTGCAATTCCGCCTGACGGACCCTGAACCCCTGCTTTATCATGCCGAGCCGATTCTGCGGGATGGGAAAATCGCGGGCTATCTTAGTTCGGGCAACTATGGGCACTACTTGGGCGGCGCGATTGGTCTGGGCTATGTGCCCTGCGAAGGGGAAAGCGTCGCCGATCTGCTGGGCTCGACCTATGAGATCGACGTCGCGGGCCGCCGGATCAAGGCCGAGGCGAGCCTGAAACCGATGTATGATCCCAGCGGGGCGCGCTCGAAAAGCTAGGCCCCGCGCCCGCCCAGAAATCGCGCCCTTCGCAGGCCTATGCCGCCCTCTTTGACATAGATCAAAGCGGTGGTCTCAGCCGCATGCGATCCGTCTCCCAAAGATGAAGGGATTCGGAATATGTTCGATACGCTCAAGTTGATCGTGCTTGCGCTTATAGTGTTTTTTGCGGCACTCGGGGCGGATTGGGCGCGCGATCCGGCTTATATGGTCCATGCCCTGCTGATCATGCTGGTGGCGGCGGGGTTGTTCTTTTGGCAGTTGCGCCGCATGCCTGTTGAGGGTGCACGGCCCGCCGTGTCCATGGCGCCGCAGGGCTATATGGATGGCCCGATCCGCTATGGCGTGATTGCCACCGCCTTTTGGGGCGTGGTGGGGTTTCTGGTCGGCACCTTCATCGCCTTCCAACTGGCCTTTCCCGCGCTCAATATCGAATGGGCGCAGCCCTATGCGAACTTTGGCCGGCTTCGCCCGCTGCACACCAGCGCGGTGATTTTCGCCTTTGGGGGCAATGCCTTGATCGCCACGTCGTTCTACATCGTGCAGCGCACCTCTTCGGCGCGGCTCTGGGGTGGGAACGCGGCGTGGTTCGTCTTTTGGGGCTATCAGCTTTTCATCGTGCTGGCGGCGACAGGCTATTTGCTGGGGGCCACCCAATCCAAGGAATATGCCGAGCCGGAGTGGTACGTCGACATCTGGCTGACCATCGTTTGGCTAACCTACCTCGCCGTATTCTTCGGCACAATCCTGAAGCGGCGTGAGCGTCATATCTATGTCGCCAATTGGTTCTTTCTGGCCTTCATCATCACCGTGGCGATGCTGCATGTGGTCAACAACCTCGCCGTCCCGGTGTCGATCTGGGGCTCCAAATCGGTGCAGGTCTTTGCAGGCGTGCAGGATGCGATGACGCAGTGGTGGTACGGGCATAACGCCGTGGGTTTCTTCCTAACGGCAGGCTTCCTTGGGATGATGTATTACTTCGTGCCAAAGCAGGCTGGCCGCCCGGTCTATAGCTACAAGCTGTCGATCATCCACTTCTGGGCGCTGATCTTTCTCTACATCTGGGCCGGGCCGCACCATCTGCACTACACCGCCTTGCCCGATTGGGCGGCGACGCTGGGGATGGTGTTTTCGATCATCCTGTGGATGCCCAGTTGGGGCGGGATGATCAACGGTCTGATGACGCTCGAAGGCGCGTGGGACAAGATCCGCACCGATCCGATCATCCGCATGTTCGTCGCCTCGCTCGCCTTCTATGGCATGTCGACCTTTGAAGGGCCGATGATGTCGATCCGGGCGGTGAACAGCCTCAGCCACTACACCGACTGGACCATCGGCCATGTGCACTCTGGCGCGCTCGGCTGGAACGGGCTGATCACCTTCGGGGCGCTCTACTTCCTGACCCCGCGGCTCTGGGGTCGGGCGCAGATGCACTCCATGGCGGCGATCAACCTGCACTTCTGGCTCGCGACCCTCGGGATCGTGCTCTACGCCGCGTCGATGTGGGTCTCGGGCATTATGGAGGGGCTGATGTGGCGTGAGGTCGATGCCAATGGCTTCCTCGTCAACAGCTTTGCCGACACCGTCGAAGCCAAATTCCTGATGTATGTGGTCCGAGGTCTGGGCGGGGTTTTGTACCTCGCGGGCGGTGCGGTGATGGTCTGGAACATGTGGATGACCATCCGCGCGCCCGAAGCCCGCCCCGTCACCGTCGCCCTGTCAGCGGAGTAAGATCATGGCCAAGAACCCCCACAGCCCGAACTATGACCCCGCTGACGATCCCAAGGTGGTGACCGCCAGCGAAGGCTTGAAGAAGGGCAAAATCCCCAACGAACTGCCGCCTGAGACGCAGACGATCACCTTTCACCAGCGGTTCGAGCGCAACGCGACGCTGCTGCTGATTGCCTCGCTCGGGGTGGTCAGCATCGGCGGGATCGTCGAAATCGCGCCACTGTTCTGGCTGGAGAATACCATCGAAGAGGTCGAGGGCATGCGCCCCTATTCGCCGCTGGAACTGGCGGGGCGCGAGATCTACGTCCGCGAGGGCTGCTATACCTGCCACAGCCAGATGATCCGTCCGATGCGCGACGAGACCGAACGCTATGGCCACTACAGCCTTGCCGCGGAATCGATGTATGACCACCCGTTCCAATGGGGCTCTAAACGCACCGGGCCGGATCTGGCGCGCGTGGGCGGACGCTATTCGGATGAGTGGCATGTGGATCACCTGATGGACCCGCAGTCGGTGGTGCCGGAAAGCGTCATGCCGAAATACGCTTTTCTCATGGATGCCAAGCTTGAGCCTGAGGATGTGACCGATCTGGTGGCGACCCACCGGACGGTTGGGGTGCCCTATAGTGATGAGATGATCGCGAATGTCAGCGGCGATTTCCGGGTGCAGGTCGATCCCATGGGGGACTACGACGCGCTACTCGAACGCTACCCCGGCGCGCAGGTGCGCAGTTTCGACGGGCAGCCCGGCATCAGCGAAATGGATGCCCTGATCGCCTATCTGCAAATGCTCGGAACGCTGGTCGATTTCTCGACCTTCGTGCCCGACGCCAACCGGTGAGGAGCCTGCCATGGACACCTATTCTTTTCTGCGCGAACTGGCAGACAGCTGGGCGCTTCTGATCCTGACGTTGATCTTTCTCGGGGTCATTGGTTGGGCCTTTCGCCCCGGCGCGCGCGCCCTGCACGACGATGCCGCCGCCGTCCCGTTTCGCAACGACGACCCCGATCAAGCCCGCCATGACGGAGCCCAGCCATGACCGACAATCGCAAGATCGACCCCGCCACCGGGACCGAGACCACAGGCCACAGTTGGGACGGGATCGAAGAACTGAACACGCCGCTGCCGCGCTGGTGGCTCTGGACCTTTTACGCCACCGTCGTCTGGGGCGTGATCTATACCATCCTCTACCCTGCGTGGCCGATGGTCTCGGGTGCTACGGCGGGGCTGTTGGGTTATTCGACCCGTGGCGAGGTCGCGGCCGAGATCGCGCGTGTGGACCTGTCGAATGCCGACCTGACCGAAAGCCTCGTCAACGTCGATCTGGCGGTGCTGAAGGACAACGAAGAGCTGCACCGTTTCGCGACACAGGCCGGGCGGTCGGTCTTTGCGGCCAATTGCTCGCAATGCCATGGCGCGGGGGCAGGGGGTGTCGTGGCCTCGGGCTACCCCAACCTTTTGGACGACGATTGGCTCTGGGGCGGCACGATGGAGGAGATCGCCTATACCGTGCGTCACGGCATCCGCAACGAGGATGACCCCGACGCGCGCTTCTCGGAAATGCCGCCGTTTGATTGGATGGAGGAGGCCAATCTCGACGCCACCGTGCATTTCGTTCGCAGCCTGTCGGGGCTTGAGCATGACGCAGGCGCGGCGCAGGCAGGGGCAGAGGTCTATGCCGACAACTGTAGCGCCTGCCATGGGGAGCGTGGCCTGGGCAACCGTGAGATGGGCGCGCCGAACCTAGCCGATGCGATCTGGCTACGCGGTGGCAGCCATGAGGCGATCCTGCGCCAACTCAAAGCGCCGCGTATGGGGGTGATGCCGCCGTGGCAAGCCCGTCTGGGCGAGGCTGAGGTGCGCGCCGTGACTGCCTATGTCCACGGTCTGGGCGGTGGCGAGGCCGGGGTCGCTGCCGAGGGTGCAGTCGCCGATTGAGCCGGTAGGACAAATAATCTGCGGATTGATGCAGATCAAAGCGGCCTGCGCCCTCCGGGTGTAGGCCGCAAGACGTAACCCCGGAGCATACCGCCGATGTCCAACGCCGCCCCCCCGCTTTTTGCCGCGCGCGAGCCGATCTTTCCCCGCCGGGTGAGCGGCTTTTTCCGCCGGTTGAAATGGGTGATCCTGATCCTCACGCTGGGGGTCTATTATATTACCCCGTGGATCCGCTGGGACAGGGGGCCGAACCTGCCGGACCAAGCGGTTCTGGTCGATCTCGCAAACCGGCGCTTCCATTTCTTCTGGATCGAGATTTGGCCGCATGAGTTTTACTTTGTGGCCGGGCTGCTGATCATGGCGGGGCTGGGCTTGTTCTTGTTCACCTCCGCTCTGGGTCGGGTCTGGTGCGGTTATGCCTGCCCGCAAACCGTCTGGTCCGATCTCTTCATGACCGTCGAACGCTGGATCGAGGGCGACCGCAACGCCCGCATACGTCTGCAGAGCGCATCGTGGAGCCTGCGTAAGGCGCGGCTGCGGCTAACTAAATGGCTGGTCTGGCTGCTGATTGCGGTGGCCACGGGCGGGGCGTGGGTCTTTTACTTTGCCGATGCGCCCAGTCTGGCGCGCGACCTCGTGACCCTGCAAGCCGCCCCCGTGGCCTATGCCACCATCGCCGTGCTGACGGCCACGACCTTTATCTTTGGCGGCTTCATGCGCGAACAGGTCTGCATCTACATGTGCCCTTGGCCCCGCATCCAAGGTGCGATGATGGACCCCGGAACGCTGACCGTCGGCTACCGCAAATGGCGGGGGGAGCCGCGCGGCAAGGGCGGGGTAAGGCGCCAGAATGCGGCGGCAGAGGCGATCGGCAGCGGCAATGCGGTGGCGCGCTACGGCGCGGCGCTGGACAAAAACACCGCAGGCGACCGCCAATCGCGGGATGGAGAGGTCTTGGGCGATTGCATCGATTGCAACGCCTGTGTCGCGGTCTGCCCGATGGGGATCGACATCCGCGAAGGCCAGCAGATGGAATGTATCACCTGCGCGCTCTGCATCGACGCCTGCGACGATGTGATGGCCAAGATCGGCCGCCCGCGCGGGCTAATCGACTACCTCGCGCTGGATGATGAGCCGCCCACTGCGCCCAAGGCGAGCGCCGCCGTGGCGGGCCTTGCCGAGACACCGGCGGGGGATGTCGCCGGGGCCATCCAGCCTCCGTGGCAGCCCAAGCCGCTTTGGCAGCATGTCTTCCGCCCTCGGACGCTCATCTACACCGCCGCTTGGGCGGCCATCGGTGTGGCGCTTGTCGTGGCCCTGTTCATCCGGCCCGAGATCGACATGACNATCGCCCCGGTGCGCAACCCGACCTTCGTNACCCTGTCGGANGGATCGATCCGCAACGCCTATGACATNCGTCTGCGCAACAAACATGGGGAGGCGCGGGNNTTCCGGCTGTCTCTCGCGGGGGACCATGGCTTGGGCCTCAGCATCGAGGGGGCGCCTGATCCGGTGGTTGCTGTGCCCGCCGACACGACCCGCCTGCAACGGGTCTATGTAATCGCCCCGCCGCAGACCGAAGNCGCCGCAGCGCCGCGCAGCGNTCTGCGTTTTTGGGTCGAAGATATCCGCTCAGGCGAGCGGGCCTTTGGCGATACNATTTTCAATGGAAAGGACAGCCAATGACCGCAGCAGAGTTGCAAAGGCAACGCCCCCTCACAGGCTGGCATGTGCTGGCGATCTTCGTGGGCGGCTTTTCGATCATCATCGCGGTGAACCTCGCGCTTGCGTTCAACGCGGTGCGCACCTTTCCGGGNAAGGAAACCGAGTCGAGCTACNTCGCCTCGCAGAATTTCGACACGGACCGCGCGGCGCAAGAGGCTTTGGGCTGGACGGTTGAGGCAAAGCTGACCGCCACCGCGCTGCGCTTGGCTGTGCGGGACGCTGAAGAGGAGGTGGTACAGCCCGAGATCATTACGGCGACACTGGGCCGCGCGACCACTGTGGCGGACGACATGACGCCTGCCTTCGCGTGGGATGGCCATGCATTGGTGGCCCCGGTCACCGCAGGCGCTGGCAACTGGAACCTACGGATCGAGATGCGCGCCGCCGATGGCACGCTCTTTCGCCGCCGCATTTCGTTGCGGGTGACCCCATGACCGTTGCCGCCTGTCCGGGCTGTGTCGCAGCCGCCCCCTCGGCCGAGGCCGCAGCGCAGCGGGTTGCGGAGGACAACGAGGCGCTTCACCTCGCCTTGCCACAGATCCGCTGCGCGGCCTGCATTGCGGGGGTCGAGGGGGTCTTGGCTAAACTGCCCTCGATCAAATCGGCGCGCGTGAACCTTGGGGCCAAACGGGTGCGGATCGTCCTGATGCCCGGATATGACGCCAGCGCGGCGCTTCAGGCGCTGAACGATGCCGGCTTTGAGGCACATGAGTTGGACGCAACCGCCCTGCGCCCCGCGGGGGATGACACAGGCCGCCGCCTGCTGGCCCGTGCCGCTGTCGCGGGCTTTGCCATGATGAACGTGATGGCGGTTTCCGTCGCGGTCTGGTCCGGGGCAGGTGACATAACGCGAGAGATGTTTCACTGGGTCTCTGCGGCCATCGCACTGCCCGCCTTGGCCTTCTCCGCGGTGCCGTTCTTTGCCTCGGCAGGGGGCGCCCTAAGGGCCGGGCGGATGAACATGGACGTGCCGATTGCGCTGGCGATCCTGCTGGCGGCGGCGACTTCACTTTATGAGACTTTTGCCGCCACGGGGGCGCATACATGGTTCGACGCGGCGCTGTCGCTGACCTTTTTCCTGCTGGTGGGTCGCTATCTTGAGCACCGCGCAAGGGCGACGGCGCGCTCTGCCGCGGCGGAATTGACGGCGCTGGAACTGCCGCGCGCCACCCGTCTGACCGCTAAGGGCCGTGAGGCGGTAAAAGTGAGCGCCTTGAAGCCCGACGACCGCATCGCCCTTGCAGCCGGGGCCCGCGCCCCGGTGGATGGGATCGCCCTAGGGGCCGCGATGCTGGACCGCTCCGCCCTGACTGGAGAGGCCGACCCCGTTGCCGTGGCGGCGGGCGGGGCGATCTGTGCGGGCGAGGTGATCCTCGGTGCACCGCTGAACCTGCGCGTCACCCGCCGCGCCGAGGACAGCACCCTGCGCCGCCTCGCGGCCCTCGTCGAAGTGGCCGAGACGGGCAAGCACCGCTACAGCGGGATCGCGGACTGGGCGGCACGGCTTTACGCGCCGGTGGTGCATGGATTGGCGGCGCTGGCCTTCGCCGTTTGGTGGGGGCTGACGGGGGACCTCTATCAGGCGATCGCGGTGGCCACGGCGACGCTGATCATCACTTGCCCCTGCGCCTTGGCACTGGCCATTCCAGCGGTAACGGCGGCGATGACGGGGCGTTTGTTCCGCGCGGGCGTGCTGCTGAAATCCCCCACGGCGCTGGAGCGTTTGGCCGAGATCGACACGGTTCTGTTCGACAAGACCGGGACGCTGACCGAAGGCGTGGCGCGTCTGCCCGCTATTGATGCGCGCGCGGCTTCGGTGGCACTTGCCCTCGCGCAGGCGTCGGACCATCCGGCGTCACGCGCCTTGGCGACCGCGCTGCAGGGTCTTATGCCTGCCGAGTTGCGTGAAGTGCGAGAGGTGCCGGGGCAGGGGATCAACGGCCTGTGGAACGGCGCGCCGGTTTCCTTGCGGCGGGGGCAGGATGGGCCGGAGCTGCAACTGCCAGAGCGTTGCATCCCCCTGCCGCTGANTGAAACACCCCGCNCCGGTGCCGCAGANGTGGTNNGCGCGCTGCAAGAGCGGGGGCTGGAGGTNGCCATGGTCACCGGNGATACCGCGCANCGGGCGGCTATNTTGGCCCGAACATTGGGCATTGCCACAGTCNATGCCGCCGTCNGGCCAGAGGATAAGGCCGATCTGGTCCGCGATATGGCTGCGCAGGGCAGGCGGGTGCTGATGGTGGGCGATGGTCTGAATGACACGGCGGCTCTTGCGGGGGCCCATGCGTCCCTTGCCCCGGCCACGGCACTGGATGCGGCGCGGGTCGCCTCGGACGGGGTGATGCTGGGCGGTGATCTNTCTGCGGTGGANGATACGTTGCGTCTGGCNCGGCGGGCGCGCAGCCGCATNCGGCAGAACTTGGCCTTGGCCGCGGCCTANAANGCGGTCGCGATCCCGGTGGCGGTCATGGGCTTTGCCACCCCGCTGATGGCGGCGGCGGTGATGTCGTCCTCCTCTATCCTCGTGGTTTTGAATGCGGTGCGCCGATGAATATCCTGATCGTTTTGATCCCCGTCTCCATCTGCCTTGGCGCGGCCGGGCTTGCGGCCTGTCTTTGGACGCTGCGCAATGGGCAATACGATGATCTGGAAGGCGACGCCGCGCGGATTTTGCTGGAGAATGGGGAGGTGCCCAATGGCGAGGACCGACAGAACCCTAGGCCGGACAAAACGGCCTGAAGCGCAAAGGGTGGGCCGAAATCCGCGCTTTTGGTTCTGTGGCAGATTGCTTTCAGTCAGCGGCCTGCGAGGCCGAGATCAGCGCGTCCATGTCCTTGATCAGGACCGTCTGAGAGGTTTCAAGCGCGATGATATCCTGTTTGCGCAGGCGGGTCAGGGTGCGGCTGACGGTTTCGATTGTCAGGCCCAGAAAATCGGCGATGTCGCCGCGTGTCATGGGCAGGGCGCAGGTGGTGTGATTGCCGATCGGCCGCCCGTTGCGCTCCGCCAGCGTGATCAGAAAGGACGCGAGTTTTTCCATTGCGGATTTGCGGGCCAGCATCATGAAATGATCCTGCATCGCCGAAATCTCACGCAGGGCGGCGTTCAGCAGCCGTTTATGCGTACTGTTGTCTCCGTCGAAATCGTCGAGCGAGCGGCGGGGGTGGGCGATTAACTCGGCGGGTTCAATCGCTTCGCAATCGCTGTGATGCAGCGCGCCGTTGGGAAAGCCGATGATGTCGCCCGGCAGGCCAAAGGCGATGACCTGCCGCCGCCCGTTGCCCAACACGCGGGTCAGACGAAAGACACCCGAGGTGATCTCATAGATATGATGGGCGACATCGCCTTCGCGAAATAGATGCGTCCCGACCGCCTGCCGCTTGCGCGCCGTCAGCGCGGCGGGGGCGCGGGGGCAAAGCTGCGCCTCGGGCACTTTGGTTGCGGGGGGGAACTCATTTGATAGCGTCACGTACATGCGATCGTCCTTTCTGGGGCGCGGTCACATTCTCAGGCGCATGTCGCAGCAAGACCTGCGATGTTGTATCCGTTTGTAACGCTTTGTCGCAGGGGATGGCGTGGCGGGTGGTGCTCGCTTGGGTTGCGGACTATACAAGCGCAGCTTTTGTGGGTGATGGCCGTGACCGCGAAAAAAATCCTTGTTGTTGATGACGATGCCAAGATCCGAACGCTTCTGAGGCGCTGCCTTGAAAGCGATGGCTACCTTGTGACCGAGGCGCATAACGCGCAAAGCGTGCGGGCGGCCTTTGCGGCGGAAGCCTTTGATCTGGTGACATTGGATCTCAACCTCGGCGCGGAAGACGGGCTGGACATCGCGCGTGAGCTTCAGCGCGACCATGACGTGCCGATCTTCATGGTGACGGGCAAAGACGATGTGATCGACCGGGTTGTCGGGCTGGAACTGGGGGCGGATGACTATCTGACCAAGCCGTTCCATGTGCGAGAGGTTTTGGCCCGTGTGAAATCGGTTTTGCGGCGCAGTGGCAAACGCGAGGCGGAGGCCCCCGGACCCCTAAAGGCAGATCGATGGCTCGCGCTCGATGGGCTAAAGATCAACCTCGACCGGATGCTGCTGCTGGGCCGTGACGGGCAGGAGGGGGATCTGACCACGGCTGATTTCAAACTCTTGGCCGCCTTTTTGACCCATGCGAAGAAACCGCTGTCGCGCGACCGGCTGATGGACCTGATCGACGGGCAGAACTGGGCCCCGTTGGACCGCACAATTGACAACCAAGTGGCGCGCCTGCGCAAAAAAGTCGAGCGTGATCCGGCCCGCCCGCAGTTGATCAAGACGGTGCGCGGGGTCGGCTATGTGTTGACCGAAAGCCCCGACGAGAGCGCGGATTAATCCCGCAGTAAGCTGCGGAATGCCTCGGCCAAATCCGCCTGTCTGTAGGGTTTGCGCAGAATGGCGAAGGCATGGGTCTCCTCCTCTCCGCGCAGGACGTTTTCGGAAAAGCCTGAAGTGATCAATATCTTCAGAACGGGCATTTTTGCCGCGACCCGTTTGGCCAAAGCATGGCCCGAAAGTTCGCCGGGCATCACCAGATCGGTAAAGACCACATCGATGTCGTCGCGCCGTTGCAGGATGTCCCAAGCGGCATCGCCAGTCGTTGCCGTAACGCAGTCGAATCCCAGCGTTCTCAGCCGGGTTTCGGACAAACGCAGCACCATCGGGTCATCCTCAACCAGCAGCACGCGCAGGCCGCTGCCGATGGCGGCGTGCCGCGCGGGGTCCTCACTCAATACGGGGCGCGCCCGTGCGCTGTCTTTAAGCGCCGGAAAATAGAGGCTGATCGTCGTGCCCTTGCCCAATTCGCTGTAAATCGCGATATGCCCGCCGGATTGCTTGATGAAGCCGTAAACCATCGACAGGCCCAGCCCCGTGCCTTGACCGACCGGCTTGGTCGAAAAGAACGGCTCCATCGCGCGGGTGCGGGTCTCGGCGGACATGCCTTCGCCCGTGTCCGCGATCGACAGGCGGATGTAGTTGCCCATGTCGATGCCGATCTCTTGTGCGACATAGGTGTCATCAAGCTGCATGTTGCGGGTTTCCAGCGTGATTTTCCCGCCTGAGGGCATGGCATCTTGGGCATTGAGGGCGATGTTCAAGACGGCGGTCTGGAGTTGGGTGGCGTCCACCTTGGCCTGCCAGAGATCCTCGGCAAAGGCCGTCTCGACCGCGATATGGCCATGGATGGTACGCTTGAGCATCGCCACGGCCTTGGAGACTTCGGCGTTGAGGTCGATCACCGCGGCGTTCAGCGTGCTTTTGCGGGCAAAGACCATCAGACGAGAAGTCAGGTCCGCCCCGATCTCTGCGGCTTCAAGCGCGTCGGAAATCAATGCGCCGCTTTTGGCAGAGGTTTCCGACATTTCCAGCAGTTCCAGATTGCCAATCACCACCGTCAGCAGGTTGTTGAAATCATGCGCGATGCCGCCGGTCATCTGGCCGATGGCGTCCATTCGTTGCGAGCGGGCGGTGGCCTCTTCGGCGGCCTTTCTGCGCGACAGATCGTGCATGATGCCGACAAANGCGACCTCGCCNGAGATATCNGCGCGGCCCACGGAAAGATGNAGCGGGAAGANANTGCCATCNGCGCGCAGCCCTTCNACNTCGCGNCCCACGCCGATGATGCGTTTCTCTCCGGTNTCNAGATGGTGGCGCAGNAANCCGTCNTGTTGAACGGCCATNTCCCCNGGCATCANCATGCGCACGTTNTGCCCNACCANANCCTCGACCGGATGGCCGAANAGCGTGGCCGCCGCNTTGTTCACCCGCAGGATATTGCCNGCGTGATCNGCCACCACCATGGCNTCGACGGCGGCGTCCAGAAGGGCCANCAGAACGGGGCTTTCNTCGTTGATNTTCATGCGNGGNGTCCGTNTGTAGGGGNTGCGGGGCAGGGCATTCGATAGCGCGGCTNAGGGTTTGGGCGCAATGGAGGNGGTGACGCTCAGGGCCGCGNCGGNTGNNTGNCNNCANNNCNCCANTACNCTACCACTGGATCGCTTCCAAATAATCGAGNAGATCGGCAAAATCGGTTTCCAGCACCNCCCCATCCGCGCCGCCATTGGGGTAAACATGGCGCAGCCCAACGGCGGAAAAGTCGGGCATGGGGGAGGCAGGATCGTCTTTTGCAAGCTGGCCCATGACAAAGCGGCTGACAAATTCGCGTGGGAAATACCCGTCATTGCGCTGTTTCAGCCCAGCCAAGTCAGGCGGCACGACATCAAGCTGCAGCGACATGGGGCCAGCCCCTTCGCCCCGCGCACCGTGGCAGGCGGCGCATTCCTTTGCATAGACCCGCTGCCCTTCGCGGACCCGGTCGGCATCTTCGGAAGGCCCGTCTGAACAGGCAGCGAGAAGGGCGCAGGACAGCCCGACAAAGGCGGTTAGACAAGGGCGCATGTGCAGCAGGTCCTTTGTATCAGCGGGCATTAGTGCGACAGAAGCACGGGAAAGGCGCTTTGTTCAATCAGGCTGCGGGTCGTGCCGCCAAAAACCTTTTCGCGCAGGCGGGAGTGGTCATAGGCCCCCATGACGATCAGCTCGGCGCCGGTTTCCTTGGCGCGCTTCACAATCGCGGTGGCGATGTCCTCTCCGCCGCTTGCATATTGCTGCACCGCGACGTGGCACCCTTGGTGGGTCAACCATGCCGCGACATCTGTGCCGGGGTTTTCCCCGTCATAGGCAGAGATCGAGACCGGATCGAAGAGCGCCACGGTCACCTCCCGCGCGGCCCGCAGGCTTGGCAAAGCCGCCCGGATCGCCCGCGTGGCGGGGAGGCCCGCTTTCCATGCCACAAAGACCGATTGCGGGGCCAGAGCCGCCTGTGGGTTCGATATGTTCAGCAAGACGGGGGCAGCGGAATCGAACAGCGCGGCATGGGCGATGTCTTCGAACAAGCGCGCGTCTTCGCGCAGGTCCGTCCCGACAAGCACCGCATCACAGGTCAGCCCCGCCCGCGCGACGGTGTTTCGAAGGGCCGTGGCTTCACCACAGACCGCGCGGACATCCGCGCTGGCACCTTGGTCGGTCAGATACTGAGAGAATTCCTTGCGCTGCTGTTCGACCGCGGCGCGGGCCTCATCCACATCCGATTGCCAGCCAGCGGGAAGGGAATAGGTGCTGAGCTCTCCCACGCCCATGGAATAGACCGGAACCGGAGCGGTTTCGCTGAGCAAAAGTACGATCAGATGGGCGCCATGGGACTGCGCCTCGCGCGCGAGGGTCTCTAGCTGGTCGGGCCGGGCGTTGACCCCGAGAACGACTGTCAGTGTGGTATTTTGCATAGCGGCGCTCCTCATGTGACCGTGGCCAGTATGGGGCGGGGCCGGGGAAGCTGCATTGATCTGGATCAATTGGAGGTGTGGGGATCACTTGGCGGCGGAGGTGCTGTGAAGGGGCATACGAGGGGCTAGAAAAACGCGCCAGCGCCTACTGGGGTTGAGCGATATTCAGCATATCGTCATCCATTATCGATCGGATAAAAAGTCACTACTCTCAAAGCGGTAGTGGCGGAGAGACAGGGATTCGAACCCTGGGAACCCGTGAAGGCTCAACGGTTTTCGAGACCGTTTCCTACCTTAGCATGGGGGCGTATTTACCTTTAAAATATAGCTTTTCGCGGAGCGAAACGGGAGAAATCGGCACGGATGGAAGCCGCAGGTGTCATAGCAAAGGGACATAGCTCCTGTTGTCGATGCTTGTTCTCTTCCCACGTTGTCGAGGCGCACGGGGTTTGTTGGCCGTTGCTACTCCCTGCGCCATAGCAAGAGGTTGCACTCTTCACTACGCTTTTCCTCTACGTCCGGCCTGCGGCTGTTGACAAAGTGGTGGTTATCGAAAGCGCTGAGGACACGGACTTTCATAGACAAGGTTGTCGTTCTCTTCGGCACCAACGCCGAGACCAAGCCTCCGGAGGCGCGCGAAGAACGCCCTTTCCTTGTTGCTGGGCTGGCCCATTTTTGTAATGAACGCCGCCTCCCAGGCTGCATCCTCCGCCTCGTTGAGCTCGGCAGGGTCCAACCGCCCTTCCAGGGCAGCTGTGACGCGTGAGTGATCGATCTTTTTGGGGCTCTTCATGGCAGGCTCCTTCGACTCTATCTATAAGTATAGCGCAAGGGCAGGGGAGGCACAGACAGTCAATTGTGCGATACTGCCAGAATGATCACATTCGAAATCACCGCCTCGGTCACTGTCGTGATCGTTGCCGGAGGCACCATCGGCTACCTGGCCTACATCGCAAGGCATGTGGGCATTGGGAGTGCACCGTATTGAGCAGTCCCAATTGAGTGGTCCAAACGGGAACCTTGTCTATGCCAAAGACCTTCCCGAGGCCAAAGATACCTCGAAGCCAGAGCCGTAAATAGAGGTGTTTAATAGTGAATTGAAAATCCACTTGTCGGTAGTCAGGCACTGTCGCCCTCTGACGGCTGGGGCGCAGCGAGTGCCAAGGGGAACGGACAAAGCGCCTGAAAGTGCTTCGCGACCTGCCGCACCTTGTCATGGGGAAGTCCCATCTCTGACATGAAAGACAGTTGAAGCTCCGGGGAGATTTCAGAGAAAAAGGAGAAGGCCGGCCCTATGGCTGACTGAGCGGTCTCAATGTCTGAGATTGCGGCGGCAAGCTGACAAGCCGAAAGGTTCGCACCGTATGGTGCGTTCACAGTTTCGAGGATCTTCGATGCGACGTGCATTTCTCCTCACATACGCGCCATTGGCAAGTTAGGCGCTATCGTCATCTGACGACAGGGACGCAGCGAGTGCCTGAATACGCTTTGCTGGGCCTTTGTAACGCGCCCCTCGGACGAAACCGCCGTTAGCGCGCGCCATATCAGCGTGTGAAACCTGACCAGAGCGAAGTAGTTCTTCATCGCGCGCACGCGCAGCGGCTTTCTCAGCTGCGCGGTCTTTGAACGAAAATCTGGGTGCCTTGGGTTTCATGTTGCCTCCCTCGCGTGAAGCTTATCACATCGGTGTCGATTTCTTCCTGAGAAATCGGGACACCTGTGGCCAGCCTGTGCCGCACTTGCAAACTGTGAAAAGTGCCAACTGAAGATATTAGCCTCTTCAACCATCGGGGAGGATGTGTCGAGCGGTGACATGTCACCGGACTTCGGGGCAATTGCTTGGATTGCACAAGTGCGCCAGAACCTAAATCTGGCGCACTGAAGGAGAACAGCGATCTCTGATCTACTGTTACTTACCGGCTGTCGTTGCCGGCGCCGTAACCACCGTAGATGTAGCCTTCGCTGGCGCTGCGTGCTTCGGAGCGGGTGCTCATCACTGTGTCGTCGTTGTAGCTGTTGTCGGCTGTGCTGAATGTGATGTCATTGGCTTTGGTCGACTCAAGGGGTGCCAGCATGCGGGCTTCATCACCGTAGGTCTTCTCAGCACCGATCGAGGTATCCAAGAAAAGGTCCTGGCGGTAGGTCGATGTGTCAGCCAGAGCGGCAGTGGAAATCAAGGCGGCGGCGATTGTTGTCATAATCAGTTTCATTCTGCGATCCTTTGATCTTACGACTGTCGCGTGATTGCGACTTCATCGTTGCTGGGGGAGTAACGGGACCAGCATGATTAAAGTTTCTGCAGTGCAGCGCACACGGTCTGTGCTTCACCGAACAACTCACCGATCTCGCAAAACGGCCTACATCGACGTAGAGGCTTTGCGCGGATATCTGGTCACCTGTGGCCAGCCTGTGCCGCACTTGCAGACAGACCGGCGCTCGAACCCGTGTTGGGTAATGCCGTCGGGCACATCGCCAGGCCTGCGGGTCACCGTATGACCGCACTCCCAACATCGAACCTCAATGTGAGTGATGCCGGGTGAGAACAGTTCATCAATGGTGGAGGTCATATCTGATCGACATACGCCATTGGCATCATGCCGCCAATACAGCGGCCGCGCGGGTTTCTCCCTCAAACTCTTCCTGTGTGTCTGCGCAGGTGTCGTAGGTCAGCTGGCCCAGCAGCTCCGCCACTTGGTTAACACGCGCTTCAAGTGCAGGATCGGTCAGCCGGGGCAGGGCAGTCAGAATCTCATAAGCAATGTTCAGGTCAGCATTGAGGTCAGCATAGGTGATTGTCCATGCAGGCACTGTATTCACGTCGTCCTTAGTGGGATTGATCCGATACTTCGACACCGTAGCTTGTATCGTCGTCACAAACGAAGGGCCCCTGCAAAATGTGCGTGGTTCGGCATGCCTTGTGACAGAACCCGTGCTATATCTATCTTGTTCATTGCGACATGGACGACGGAACAAAGGAGAGGACATGGCTACCATTGACATTGTTGTGTCAATCGCATCGGTTGTTCTGGCTGGCGTGACGATCGCCTATAGATTGTGCAACCTGTGGTCTGGAAATTCTCTGACACCATGATCACGCATCTTGGCATTCCCACTTTATGTAGGCCTTGGTGTCGGCGGCCCATTTGTCGTCGATCTCCACCAGCACGGCACTGACCAGGCGCTCAAGGGCGGCCTCGTTGGGAAATACCCGGACCTTAACGGTGCGACGTTTCAACTCCTGCTGCACGCTGCGCTCCATCGGGTTGGAGGTGCGCATGCGGCGGCGGTGGTGTTTTGGCAAGGTGAAGAAGGTGAGGCCCTCAGGGACATTCTCCTCCAGCCAAGCAGCAAGTTTCGGCGCTGTATCGCGATACTCGGTGACCAATTCGGCCAAGCTGGTTTCGGCCTTGGCGAGGGAGGCCGCGTTCCAGATCTCGCGGAGTTCGGCACCGATGCGCTTGCGAACGGCAAGGTTCGGCGCGTGATGGATGGCGTTTTGGGCGAGGTGAAATTGGCAGCGCTGCCATGTGGCCCCGCCGAAGACCGCCCTGCGCGCGGCCCGCAGTCCGGCATGATCGTCAGATACAATGTATTGGACGCCGCGCAAGCCGCGAGCTTGGAGGCTCTCGAGGAAGGCGCGCCAATGCACCTCGGCTTCCGACAGGGCCACAGAGACGCCGAGCACCCGGCGACGCTCATCTGGGCCTACCCCGATCGCCGAGAGCACCGCAGCGTCGCGCACGATCCCGCCATGGCGCATCTTTTCATATCGGGCGTCCAGGATCAGATATTTGATCTCGCCCAGAGGCCGATTGCGCCATGCTGCGAGCTCGTCATCGAGCAGCTTTGCAGCGCGGCTGACCTGACTGGAGGACAGGCTCTCGATCCCGAACTCGCGCATCACCGCTTCAGCTTCACGGGTGGAAACGCCCTTCACATACATCTCAGCCACCGCCAGCATCACGGCTCGCACCGAGCGCCGCCCGCGCTCCAGCGATTGCGGGTAGAACGGCTGACCATCATGATCGGCAGTCTTGGGCACCCGCACCGAGACCGTGCCTGCGGGCGTGTCGATGCGCTTTGGCTTGTAGCCATTGGCATACCCCTGCCGCCCGGGCGTGCGCTCATAGCGGCCAGCTCCGAGGAAGCGCTCACGCTCTATCTGCATCGCCAACTCGAACGCTCGCGCGAACACTGTCGCCATGTCGTTGGGGCCGTGCTCGATCAGATGTTCCATGAGGGCCTCAACCGTTGTATCCTGTCGCTCGTCCATTTGTCCGTCTCCATGATGAGTTTGCACTTCCATGGAATACCAGAATGGGCAGCTCCTGCCGGGGCGCGCCCCGGCAGGAGCTCATGGCGCCAGCGTCAAATGAATTTCCAGACCTGAAGTTACACCACCCATTTCAACTCGCGTTTGTCGACATAGACCGCCTTGATCACCGACACCGCGCCGATCGCGCCTATGACAATCGCGACGGGGGCCGACAGCCATGTCAGCGCACCGGCTGTCATCAGGATACCGGCCAGCGCCTCGCCAAAGGGGTAGACCTTGCCATAGGGCACCCAACGCTGCGCCAGCAGGTCGTAGTTCAGGAACATCGTCGAAAAGCTCTCGATGTCCTGCAACTTCTGTACGGCGAGGAAACACATCGAGATCGAGATGAACCATTCGAACGCCCGCAGGGTGAAGATGCTGTCGAAGGCGTACCAAGAAAGGCCCAGTGCCATCAGGAAGGCCACGCCGAAAATGGCGATGACGGGCTGATAGCTGGTGTCCGACTGTTCTTCCTTGGGCTTGTCCAGACCGAAATGCACACGCAGATCGTCGAAGCCGCCTATCCGCTCACCATCGATAAAGGTCTGTGGCGTGGTTTCCACACCTTCTTTTGCCATGAAGGCGTCGGTCTCTTCGCGCGTCGTCAGGTGGTGATCTTCGACGTGATAGCCCTGCCGCTCCAGCAGGTCTTTAGACTTCAACCCAAAGGGACAGAGGTGCTGCTCCATCACCATGCGGTAAAGCTTTGCGGTCTTGTCCTGTCCTTCGGCCATCCTAGCCTCCTATTGTTTTTCCAAACGACGTGTCTGGGGAAGGAACAAGTTTCCAGCGCAGGAGAGTTCCGCAAAAGCGCTACTTTGCGCCACCGGGAACGGCCCTTGCGGGCATACATCCCCCGAGGCGTAAGGTTTCGTGACCTTCAGGTCACCTTGCCAAGATGCGCGGCGGGGATCGTCACGGTCCAGGTCAGTGCGTCTTCACTGGTCACCGTATCCGCCGAGCCATCGACCATGGCGGGGGCCAATACGGAAAGCACCTTGCTGCCAAAGCCGGACGCTTTTTTGGCGGAGGGATCAAATGTGATGCCGGTCTCGACCCACTGGAAGCGCAGACCGCCCTGTTCGGTGTGCGACCAATGGCACCGGATATCGCCGCCCCCGCCACTCATCACACCGTATTTGGTAGAATTCGTCGCCAGTTCGTGCAGCGCCATGCCGATCAGCTGCAATGCCTGCGGCCCCAAAGCGACGGTGGGGCCTGCCACATCCACCCCCTTGCCTTGCAGATGCAAAAAGGGGTCCAATTGCGCCCGGACCAGTTGTGCAAGGTCCACGGAGGACCATCCACCATCGACCAGCAAATCGGTTGAGCGGGCCAGCGCCTGAATACGGTCCCCGAAGGATTTGTTGAACTCCGCCAGAGAAGCCGCCGAACTCGCCGTCTGTCGCTGCATCGCCGTCACCAAAGACAGCATGTTCTTGGCGCGGTGGATGACCTCCCGCGAGACAAGATCGCGCACCTCTTCGGCTTTGCGCGTCGCGGTCACATCGTGGTGGATGTTCGAGATCGAAACGATATCCCCCGACAGCGTCCGGATGGGCGTGCAGGCGATTGTGACATGCCGCTCGGTGCCGTCCTTGGCGACCCGCACCGCATCGAACTGGCGCAGCTTACCCGCCATAATCTGATCGCGATATTCAAGCACCCGTGTCGGCCAATCCGGCGGATACAAAAGCTCGACCGACCGGCCCAATGCCTCCTCTTCGGTATAGCCATAAAGCCGCTCGGCGGCGGGGTTCCAGCTGATGATACGGCCATCCATATCATAGGTCAGGATCGCTTCGCCCGTGGTGGCGACGAGGGCGGCAAAGGTTTCAGCACGCACATGGGCACGCTCGATATCGTCATGGGCCATGCGGCGCGTGGTGACATTGCGGTGCTGCAAAAGCAGACAGGGCGCGCCTTGGATTGTCATGCGGTTGGCGTTCAGCTGAAACCAGCGCCGCACGCCCGGCCCATCACAGGGGTATTCCCCCTCAAAGGCGGCACCGGTTCTCAATGCCTGTCGCAGCCCGTCCAGAACGGTTTCCGCCTGCACCACGGAATCCATCACCGCCGCTTTGCAGATGTCAAAGTAATTGGCCCCGACATAATGCGACCCGGCGTCCCCGCCGTTCTCTTCGCAAAAGATCTTCCACGCCATATTTACCGCGACAATCTCGCCGGTGGCGTCAAGGATGACCACTTCGTCGGTCATCGCCTCGATCAATTCATAATGGCTGGCGTCAAGCGTGACGCTTTGGCTGCTTTTCAACATATCCTCACCTTAGCGCGGATTCGGACTTGGCTAAAGTTAACTTAGGTTTAATCGTTAAGGCCAAATCCCTTATTTTAACGGGCTCCGACCGCGCCCCTCCTGCCCTATGCCTGCGACCCGGCGCCGCTGCCCGGAAGGCTTGCAATCTGTGAAAATTCTGAAATAAGCCCCGCCATCCGGTCGCAGCCTACCCGGACATCAAAACAAGGGCCCCAGAATGAAAACACTTGTCATCTGCTCAGGCGGACTCGATTCCGTGTCGCTTGCGCATATCATCGCCGCTGAGCATCACCTCACCCGGCTTGTCTCTTTTGACTATGGTCAACGCCACCGCAAGGAGGTCGACTTCGCCGAAGCCGCCGCCAAGCGGCTGGGCGTGCCGTTCCACCTGATTGACATGCGCGGGATTGGTGCTGCGCTGTCAGGCTCCGCACTGACCGATGATATCGACGTGCCCGATGGGCATTACGCCGAAGACACGATGAAGATCACCGTCGTGCCAAACCGCAATGCGATCATGCTGTCGATCGGCTTTGGCATCGCAGCAGCACAGGGCGATGAGGCCGTGGCGACCGCCGTGCATGGTGGCGACCACTTCATCTATCCCGACTGCCGCCCCGGTTTCACCCGCGCCTTCGACGCAATGCAGCAGGCCGCACTCGACGGCTATGCCGATGTGCGCCTGCACACGCCTTTCGTCGAGCAAAGCAAGGCCGAGATCGTCCGCCAAGGCGCGCGCCATGCCACGCCTTTCGCCGAGACGTGGTCTTGCTACAAAGGCGGCGCGGTCCATTGCGGGCGCTGCGGCACCTGTGTCGAGCGGCGCGAAGCCTTTCATTTGGCCGAGGTCACCGACCCGACGGTCTATGCCGACCCGGACTATTGGACCACGGCACTCGCCACACGAGGGGAAGGCTGATGTTCCGTATTCGCAAGGAATTCCACTTCTCCGCCAGCCACCAGTTGACCCACCTGCCCGACGACCACCAATGCGCGCGGCTGCATGGGCACAACTATATCATCGTGGTCGAACTGGCCGCCGAGACGCTCAATGCCGACGGTTTCGTGCGCGATTATCACGACCTGAAGCCGCTGAAGACCTATATCGACGATCACTTTGACCACCGGCATCTGAACGATGTTCTCGACGGCCCCTCCACGGCCGAGAATATGGCAAAGCACTTCCACGATTGGTGCGCAGCGCGTTGGCCGGAAACCTGCGCGGTGCTGGTCAGCGAGACCCCCAAGACATGGGCGGAATACCGACCATGAGCCTGCGCATAGCCGAGATTTTCGGCCCCACCATTCAGGGCGAAGGCGCGCTGATCGGGGAGCCGACGGTATTCGTTCGCGCGGGCGGCTGTGACTATCGGTGTAGCTGGTGCGACAGTCTGCACGCCGTCGACAGCCAATACCGCCATAGCTGGGCCCCCATGTCGACCGAGGATATCTGGCGCCGGATCCGCAAACTCTCCAAGGATCAACCGCTGACCGTCTCCCTTTCCGGTGGCAACCCGGCAATTCAGGATTTCGGTCCGCTGATCCGGATGGGGCAGGCCGCGGGATACCGTTTCGCCTGCGAGACCCAAGGCTCCATCGCGCGCCCGTGGTTTGCCGATCTTGATACGCTGGTGCTCTCTCCCAAACCGCCCTCAAGCGGTGAGACTGTCGATTGGGATGCCTTCGACGCCTGCCGGGCCTTCGGCGCTCAGGCGCGCCAACAGGTGATGAAGATCGTGATCTTCGATGAGATCGACTACCACTGGGCCCGCGAAGTGCATGCGCATCATCCCGATATCCCGCTCTACCTCCAGCCCGGCAATCCCGAGGTCGACCCCGCCACGCCCGTTGACCCGCAGGCGCTGGCCGACCGTCTGGGTTGGCTGACCGACCTTGCCATGACCGATCACTGGTTCGCCCCCCGCATCCTGCCGCAGCTTCATGTCCTGATCTGGGGCAACAAGCGCGGCGTCTGACCGATGGAGACACCTATGTCCGAAGACATCTACAGCAATCTCAAACAACTCGGCGGTGAGACCCGCATTCCCGCCAGCCCCGAAGAGGCCGAGTTGGAGCGGGTGCCGAACCCGCAGGCCGATGTGGCCTATAACGTCCGTTTCACCGCGCCCGAGTTCACCTCGCTCTGTCCGATGACCGGCCAGCCGGACTTTGCCCACCTGGTGATCGACTATGTGCCCGGCCCGTGGCTGGTGGAATCCAAATCGCTCAAACTCTTCCTGACCTCGTTCCGCAATCACGGCGCTTTCCATGAGGATTGCACGGTCTCCATCGCGCGCCGCTTGGCCGATTTCCTTGATCCGCAATGGCTGCGGATCGGCGGCTATTGGTATCCGCGCGGCGGCATTCCCATCGATGTGTTCTGGCAGACCGGCCCCCTGCCCGAAGGCGTCTGGATCCCCGATCAGGGCGTGCCGCCCTACCGGGGCCGTGGCTGAGCGGGCACCGCCAACCCCACCCTCACCCCCAGTGCCTTCGGGGCGCGCGCCCCCCTGCGCGCCCCTGTTTTCGTGAAAACCGTGTGTTTTAGATCACATTCTCTTTAACAACGGCCTTCTTCCTTGAACCTCCGGCGGGGAAAGGCCGTTAGTCTTTCATACACGCATACGACCCTGCCCTGCGCAGAGAGGTCAACCACGGAGCGACCACATGCTGACAAGACGTCATTTCATCCAGACCACCACAGCGCTTTTTTCCGGCGCGATTGCCACTCCTTTGATGGCACGCACCCGCCCCAGCGAAGCGGAGAAAGCCGCATGGGACGCGCGGATCACCCCGACAGGGTTTGACCCGGCGACCAGCAACCCTTGGGGCGTCCACCCGCGTTTCCTGCCTCAGCGGGTTGTAGCGAACGACAATCTGCGCGTCGGTGATGTCCACGTTGATGCCGTGGCGCGCTATGTCTACCATATCGAAGAAGGCGGCACCGCGATGCGCTACGGCGTGGCGATTGCGCGCGGCAACCTTTATGAGCCGGGCACCTATACGATCAAGCGCAAGGTGGAATGGCCGCATTGGACCCCCACTCAAAACATGATCAAGCGCGATCCCGAGCTTTACGCGGGCCTCGAAGACGGCGTGCCCCCCGGCCCTGAGAACCCCCTCGGTTCGCGGGCGCTTTATCTATTCGAAGGCAACCGTGACACCTATCTGCGCATCCACGGCACACCCGAGCCGCGCAGCATTGGTGGGCGGGCCAGCTCTGGCTGTGTGCGGATGATTATGGCGCATATTAACCAACTCTACCCGAATGTGCGGACCGGCTCGACGGCCTATCTCTATTCGGCAGAAGAAAGCGTCGTCGCGCGCAGCTAAGCCGCGACGCAGGACGGGGACCGCGAACAGGCGGTCCCCGCTCTCATTAGGCTTGGCGTTTGGTGCAGATCGGATTGCCGCCCACCGCCCGCAGCGGTACCATCGCCGTCTCAACCGGACCGCTGTGCTGATACCAATAGCAGCCATCTTCGGGCAGCAAACGCGCCGTGGACAGGTCTTGGTTCGGCGCGGCAAGGCGCACCACCGACTCTGGCAGATTGCCCACCCGTGCCGACCCGCCCTGTGGCGCGGTCGCGGGCACCGTACATCCGGCAACAGCCAGCAAGGCCGCCCCGATCACAAAAGTTCCTGTTTTCATCAAAGCCTCTGCCATTCCTGATTATATCCCGCGCAATCTGACAGACCGGTTGGGGATTTCAAGCAACAACGGGGTGAATGGGGCAGATGTTGGCATTGCCAACGAAAGTGGATGTTTGCGCAAAGTGAAAAAATTCCGAAAGGCCTGATGCCATATATAAACGATATATCAATAGATTACGCCGCCATAAAAACGAATCAAAAAGACATAGTCTGCGCAAGGAACCGATAGTCTGCGCAAACTTTTTTGGATTTTTTCGATGGTCGCTGGGCTGTCCTATCGCACGACAAAGCCCGCCTCAGAGAGGCGGGCTTTGAAGCCTTAATCATCAGATCAAAACGAAGCTAGTCGGCAAGGGCCTTCTTGAAGGGATGATCTTTCCGGTACAGCGTCTTGTAACCACTGTGGGTGAACGGAGTTGCCACCCTTGAGACCTCGGTTTTTCCTACCCACCAATCCGTAAAATGATCCCGCATCAGGGTGTTCGCTACGGTGACCGCCGCTTCCCCGACCGCACCTTCTGTTACCTCTATTAAGAGCCCCCATCGATAAGCCGAAGCTGCGACCAAGCGGTCGAAAAAGTCCTGCGACATTAGGTCAGGGTCAACGTTCATTTCCGCCCTAAGTGCGTAGCTGCCCACGATTTCATGAATTGTCCGGTAGTCGTCCGGGATATTGATATCGTTGAAACGAATGCGGTGAAGCATCCGATGGAGCTGAGGCTCCATCTCGATGTAGTCGTTCAGGTCAGGAACACCTGAAAAGATCAGCATCAAGGGCCAGTCATGTGATTTCATCAAAGTCTTGAAGGAGTCGAGAACCGCGAACCGGTCTGCATCACTCTTCTCGCGAAAGATATGTTGCGCTTCGTCAAAATGAATGCCGATGATACCGGCGAGCTTGGCCTCCCGAACGACAATGTCCCAGATTTCACTCTGCGTCAGCCTCGCCTTAGTGCTCAGCGGATAGCCAATGGCCTTGGCGGTCGCCTTGCCGAGATCCTTCCAGGTCCCGATCCCTTTCAGAACGCACTCTGCAAAACGCGCCCGCGATCCATCGGGAAGCACGATCTTGTCCGCGTTGAACTGGCAGATCAGCGCACCGATTTCAGTGGTCTTACCAGTGCCGGAAGGTCCGGTCACGAGAAGCCCTTCAGTTTCGAAGCGCCCCCACCGATCAAATGCCCCAAATGAGCGCTGAAGACCCGGGCGAAGTCAGCCTTCAGTTTTGCAGCACGTACCAAGGGATATACCTTGCTGGCCGTATTGGCGGCAGCATCCCGATACGCCTCGACGATGAACTTGCTCATACCTTACTCTCCGTGATGGGACTGAACATGGGCTTAGTGTTGGCCTCCAACTCCTCGAAGTCCTTGGACACCGGCGGCGCTTCTGCCTCCGTGGAAGAAGTTTCAGGCGGTGGATCCGTCGGTTCCTCTGCCGGGGCTGGCACAGCGTGGCACGGACCCGAATGACCAGAGCGTTCCATGATGTTTCCTGGTCCTGATGTCTCCATCGACCGGGACAAGGGCGCCAGTTCCACATGGGCCATTTCGGCTGCATCTTGGCGGATCTTGTCGATTGTGGCGTAAGAGGACGGCAAATTGGAATCTGGGAAAAACCCAGACTCACGGACCCTGCGCTGACGCGCTTCAGCAAGATGCTCTCTAAGCAGAGAGCGCAATTCTGGGTTCGCCTCAATCGCGGAGCGCTTCACAGCCATAACTTCGTCCAATGTCAAATCTGCGAAGATTGTCATCGACAAATTAGCGATAATCTTTTCTTTCTCTCCCTGAGGCAGGACGGTGACATGACGAAGGTCATCCGGATTTAGCAATACCGTACATTTCTTGCTTGCGCCCCCCGCGAACGATTGCAGGGCCGAGGAGTTGTAAGGGATGCAAAAGATCTTGATACCTTCGGATGTTGTAGATGCTTGTCCTTCCACGCCCAGATGTAAACGCAACTGTTCTGGATCGGGCGGTTCGATACCGTTGGTGGTGGTGTAACTTCAGGTCTGGAAATTCATTTGATGCTGGCGCCATGAGCTTCTGCCGGGGCGCGCCCCGGCAGAAGCTGTCCATTCTGGTATTCCATGGAAGTGCAAACTCATCATGGAGACGGACAAATGGACGAGCAGCAGGATACAACGGTTGAGGCCCTCATGGAACATCTGATCGAGCACGGCCCCAACGACATGGCGACAGTGTTCGCCCGAGCGTTCGAGTTAGCGATGCAGATAGAGCGTGAGCGCTTCCTCGGAGCTGGCCGCTATGAGCGCACGCCCGGGCGGCAGGGGTATGCCAATGGCTACAAGCCAAAGCGCATCGACACGCCCGCAGGCACGGTCTCGGTGCGGGTGCCGAAGACTGCCGATCATGGTGGTCAGCCGTTCTACCCGCAATCGCTGGAGCGCGGGCGGCGCTCGGTGCGAGCCGTGATGCTGGCGGTGGCTGAGATGTATGTGAAGGGCGTTTCCACCCGTGAAGCTGAAGCGGTGATGCGCGAGTTCGGGATAGAGAGCCTGTCCTCCAGTCAGGTCAGCCGCGCCGCAAAGCTGCTCGATGACGAGCTCGCAGCATGGCGCAATCGGCCTCTGGGCGAGATTAAATATCTGATCCTCGACGCCCGATATGAAAAGATGCGCCATGGCGGGATCGTGCGCGACGCTGCGGTGCTCTCGGCAATCGGGGTAGGCCCAGATGAGCGTCGCCGGGTGCTCGGCGTCTCTGTGGCCCTGTCGGAAGCCGAGGTGCATTGGCGCGCCTTCCTCGAAAGCCTCCAAGCTCGCGGCTTGCGCGGCGTCCAATACATTGTGTCTGACGATCATGCCGGACTGCGGGCCGCGCGCAGGGCGGTCTTCGGCGGGGCCACATGGCAGCGCTGCCAATTTCACCTCGCCCAAAACGCCATCCATCACGCGCCGAACCTTGCCGTTCGCAAGCGCATCGGTGCCGAACTCCGTGAGATCTGGAACGCGGCCTCCCTCGCCAAGGCCGAAACCAGCTTGGCCGAATTGGTCACCGAGTATCGCGATACAGCGCCGAAACTTGCTGCATGGCTGGAGGAGAATGTCCCTGAGGGCCTCACCGTCTTCACCTTGCCAAAACACCACCGCCGCCGCATGCGCACCTCCAACCCGATGGAGCGCAGCGTGCAGCAGGAGTTGAAACGTCGCACCGTTAAGGTCCGGGTATTTCCCAACGAGGCCGCCCTTGAGCGCCTGGTCAGTGCCGTGCTGGTGGAGATCGACGACAAATGGGCCGCCGACACCAAGGCCTACATAAAGTGGGAATGCCAAGATGCGTGATCATGGTGTCAGAGAATTTCCAGACCACAGGTTGCACAATCCCGTTGGTCCGAGCGGAAACCTCTTCGAACTTCTGCCAAGGGGTTGCACCGAACATGCCGGTCCCATTGTGCGGTGTGTAAGGATACTCATTGATAAAATACCGGGTGATGATCCCCATCAGGGCGTCAGGCGTGATCTCCGCATTCTTTTTGCCGTCATAACCGTTCAATTCGCCCGGCCTACTACCGGTATAGCCGGGCAAGAAGTTCAGGACCTTCCACTGTAGCGTCCCAAACATCCGTTCCACATAGGCATTGTCAGTGGAATTGTATGCCCGGCCGGTCATGACCGCAGTGCCAAGCCCGAGCTGGCTCGCGTAAATATTCGCGTTACGCGTGGCCGTGCCGTTGTCAGACTTTACCAGCGCCAAGCTTACCGGCGGTGCTGGCTCCCGGTTACAACCATAACGGACCTTTTCGCGGAATTTATCCCGCAATGCCATGCGGAGAAGTTTTTCCTGATGGTCCCCATCAGCCGATTCAGCAAGGAGCCAAGCCAGAGGCATTCTCGTGGCCAAATCTAGCATGAAGAACAACCAGAGCCGTCTAATTTCCCCTTCCTCAAGTGGGTCCTGCGCTTTCGTACGATCGATCCTTTTGACCCTAACGTTGCCCTTCGCGTCGGTGAAGATTGACAAGAGGTATTGATCAGTTGGACAGGTCTCGCCGTATTTCAGAGCGCGAACGTCCGTTGTTCCTGCGCCAAACTTGTTCTGCGCGTGACGTTTTCCGTTGCGTCCCACTTCTTTCGTCGCAGGGGATTCCTGGCTCAGCCGTGTGCGGATCGTAGTGATCGACGGAAATTTGAAGCCCCACAAAATGTCATGTTCCGAAAGCTTGAACTCGTCTGTCGCACCCTCATAAAGCCGCGCAAGCTTCGGCTGCTCTTTTTTGAAGTAGAGGTTCATGACATAATCGACAAAACGCTCGTGCATGGGGCACAGACGTTCCCTTTTATCTTCTGGCGGGCCTTTCCGGTGATGCCTGCGCATCAAGACAACCGGCTCGCGCCAGAACCTGATAAAAGTGTTGCGCATTTCTTGAAGTACGCGGCCTGTGGGTAAGGAGTGCGGGCGCTTTGCACTCCCGATGTATGCGCCGTGAAGAAGATGCGGGTTATTGGTTAGCGTTTTTGCCATGTCACGAAGGCGCTGCCGAACATCTCGCCGGCTAAGATACCGTTGGGTAAGTTTCTTACCCTCAGCTTCCAAGGCTTCCATAGCGTGTACGAGCCCTAGGCGCGCATGCACATCGCGCTGCTCATCCTCAGTAAGCTGCGAAACCTTCTCAAAACCGCCTGTATAGGCGCGAAGCGCTTTGCGGCGCTCGGCCATCACTGGCGTAATGACCTTGCCGTCTCCAACAGTCAGGGCATCATTGATCCGCTGAAATGTCAACGGCGGAGTAAAAATCGGCCATTGTGGCGGAGCAAAAGTCGGCCAGTTTGGGGCGAGCGCCTTGGAGCGTGCGGCCCTCATATAGCAAG
>FUFK010039409.1_pt1 | contig 65622 bp, 93 predicted proteins | sample 1021851 | NCBI WGS metagenome assembly FUFK01 (sample SAMEA51879418, study PRJEB19060) | metagenome
ACTGAAAAAACTCTTGAAACTCAACAAATGACAACAGTCGTTGGACTTGTCGTTAAAATGGGTGATCTTTGTTATAAAGATAAAGAGAAGTTTCCAACTGGACCTTGGTGCCAAGAGGGGCAGTTTATTGTTTATGGACGATATGCTGGCGCTCGATTTAAGACCAAATATGGTGAACATCGTATTTTAAACGATGATGAAATCATAGGAACTATTAACAAACCCGAGGACATCCTCGCATTATTCTAAGGAGTAATTATGACTGAAGAAAATCAAGTCGAACTAGATACCGATGATGCAAAAGAAGAAACATTGCATCTCGCAGAAAAACCTAAAGAAGAAAAACCTGAAAAGGTTGAAGTTGATTTAGGTTACACAGACCCAATAAAAACAGAAACAAAAGCAAAAGTTGTCGAAGAAGAAACGACTGATGATAATTTACAAGATGTATCTGAAAACGTTCAAAAAAGAATTGATAAACTTACAAGAAAGTATAGAGAAGCTGAAAGAAGAGAAAAAGCTGCTCTTGACTATGCTAAAGGTTTGCAGAACAAATATTCAGGTCTTGAAAAAAAAATACAAGAAACAGATAAAACATACGTTGAAGAATATGAAGCAAGAGTTGACTCACAAAGAGAACAAGTAAAAAACAGACTTCAAAAAGCTATAGAAGACAACAATTCAGAAGCAATAATGAAAGCAAACGATGAGTTGACTCAATTAGCTGTAGAAAAAGAAAAAGCAAAGATTAAAAAATCTCAATTTGAGGAGGCTTCTGCACAAGCTAAAGCTCAAGTTGAACAACAAGCTCAACAACCAGTACAACAGCCTCAACCTCCATCAAGGAAAGCTGAGAAGTGGGCTGAAGATAATGATTGGTTTGGTAATGATCGGATAATGACAAGTGCTGCTTATGCTATCCATGAAGATTTGGTTACGCAGGGGTTTGACCCAGAGTCCGATGAGTATTACAATGAGATAAACAAACATATGAAGGATAACTTCCCTCATAAGTTTGCAAACGATAAACAACGACCTGTGCAAACTGTTGCTTCTGCTGGAAGAAAACAGGAAGGTCGCAGAACTGTGAAACTCACTCGATCACAGGTGGCTATTGCCAAAAAATTAGGAGTGCCACTAGAAGAATACGCAAAATTCGTGAAGGAGTAAAAAATGAACGAAAAACTAGTAAAAACCTCACGCGCGTCACAAGATAATAAGCCATTAAGGAATAAACCTTGGACGCCTCCGTCAAGTCTGGATGCACCCCCTGCACCAAAAGGGTTTGTACACAGATGGATAAGAACCGAACTTATGGGTCAAGAAGATACAGGTAATGTATCTAAAAAACTCAGAGAGGGTTGGGAATTTGTGAGAGCAGAGGAAATAAAAAATCAACTCGGTGATCATAGTTATCCAGTGATACAAAAAGGACAATATCAGGGGTTAATCGGGGTTGGTGGCCTTGTGTTGGCAAGGATACCTGAAGAAATTGTAGAGCAACGCAAGCAGTATTTTAAAAATCTTACTGCTGACCAAGTAAACGCCGTTGATCAAGATATTCTTAGGGAGCAACGACCAGAGATGCCTGTTAATATTAACAGACAATCTCGTGTAACTTTTGGTGGTGGTCGTAAATCAGAATAATTTTTTGATAAAAGCCATCGCTGTAATATTAATGCTTATTTAAGGAGAATCTAAATGGCAAATGTAAGTGAAAAGTTTGGTCTAAGACCTTATAAATCTCTTAATGGTGCTCCATGGAATGGTGCTCAGAATAGGTATACTATTGCAGCCAACTACGGAACAGCTATCTTCCAAGGTGACTTGGTGGTACCAACAGCTGCAGGTAACATTGAACGTTATGATGTTACTGCAAGCTCAGGAGCTGTAAAACCTATTGGTGTGTTTAATGGTGTATTTTATACTGACCCAACTACGAGCAAACCAACATTTAGTAATCATTATCCTGGTAGTGTAAACGCTAGTGATATTGTTGCTAATGTAATTGATGATCCCAACACGTTATTTTTAATTGATTCCGATGAGGCTTTTACAAGAGCAGGTCTGTTTATTGGTTATAAAACTACTAACGTAACAGGGAACACAGTAACCGGTATATCTAAAGTACAACTTGATACGAGTACTGCAGATTCTACGAATGCAATTCCATTGCAGGCTGTAGATATATGCCAAGATGTTAACAATGAGGACACAACGGCTGCTAATGCAAACATTGTTGTCCGTATTCAAAACCATTTTCTGAATCCACCGGCTGCTGCTGGTGATACAGGGGTATAAGGGAGATATAATATGGCTATTTCAAGATCACAACTGGTCAAAGAGCTAGAGCCTGGTTTAAATGCTCTCTTTGGCTTAGAATANAATNGNTACGAAAACGAACATGCAGAAATTTTCGNTGCAGAAGCATCNGANAGAGCTTTTGAAGAAGAAGTAATGCTANNCGGTTTCGGTAGTGCTCCAGTAAAAGAAGANGGTNCNGGCGTCNCATTNGACCAAGCAACTGAATCTTTCACTGCNAGATACACNCANGAAACAATCGCNATGGCNTTNGCTATNACTGAAGAAGCAATTGAAGATAATCTGTACGACAGATTAGCTGCNAGATACACAAGAGCANTNGCTCGTTCAATGGCNAACACTAAACAAGTAAAAGCTGCAAACGTACTTAACAATGCGTTTAATTCTAACTTTGCTGGTGGTGATGGTGTTGAACTATGTTCGACTGCTCATCCAATCGCTACTGGTGGTACGTTCGCAAACGAACTATCAACAGCTGCCGATTTATCTGAAACATCACTAGAGCAGTCTCTAATTGATATTGCTGCTTTCGTTGATGAAAGAGGACTTAAAATTGCAATGCAAGGTGTTAAACTGATTATTCCAAAAGAACTTCAGTTTACTGCTGAAAGAATTTTAAGATCACCTCAGAGAGTTGGTACTGCNGATAATGACATCAACGCTATGGCTTCTATGGGCATGATCCCACAAGGNTATAGAGTTAATCATTATNTAACAGATACTGATGCTTTCTTCATCATGACTGATGCTCCNAACGGAATGAAACAATTCGTNAGAGCNCCAATCAAAACTGCAATCGAAGGTGACTTTGATACTGGTAACGTCAGATTTAAAGCAAGAGAAAGATATTCTTTTGGTTTCTCTGATCCAAGAGGTATCTTTGGTTCACCTGGCGCTGCATAGTTTCAGTGGTGAAATAAATTAAAGAAGGGGACTTACGAGTCCCCTTTTTTTTTGTATAATATAAAAACCAAGATTATATAAACTAGATATAGACTGACTTGGCAGACACCCTAGAGGACTATATCTTTTTAACTAGGAGAAAAAATGGCAGTACATTTTACAGGACCTATTTTGTTTGCGGGTAAAGACGGAACAAAAAAATGGTTTGAAAACTTACCAATAGACAGAAACCCTGACTATGTGGCTTACATGGACGACTTTGACAGAATCGGATTTGATTCAAACACAGGTCATAGATGGACAGTTGTAAAAGACTCAGGAGCTTCTGTTGCTATTGTTGCTGATACAGTGAATGGCGAAGTAGCACTTACTTCAGCAGGAACTACTGATAATGATGGTGCTTCAATTCAAAAAAATGAAATTTTTGCAGTACAATCAGGCAAAGATCTATGGTTTGAAACTAAAGCAAAACTATCTGATGCAGATCAAATGGATTTTTGTGCAGGTTTTACAGTAAATTTTGCAACTAACCCAGAGGCAATGTTGTCTGCGGCTGACAGAATTTGCTTTCAAGTAGATGATGGTGATGCTTCTATTCTTTGTAAAACAGAAAAAGATGGTACAGAAACATCTACTGATTCAGGTATTGATTTTGCTGACGACACTTATGCAACACTGAGTATTAGAGTACAAAGCACGGGCAAAGTTGACTTTTTTGTTAACAGAAGTTTAGTTGCAACACACACAACTAATATTCCTGATGATGAAAACTTAACTATTGCAGCTATGTCAATATCTGGTGATGCTACAGGAACTAAAGCTACTACTTTAGATTATATGTTTGCAGCAGCAGACAGATAGGAGTAAATTATGAACTCTGATGTAGGTGCAAAAACTTTAACATCAACAGGCACAATACAGTCTGGTAGAACTAGATTATTGTCCATTTACTATGTTGGTCATGCTAGTGCAGGTACTTTAACTTTTAAAGATGGTGGAGCAAGTGGTACACAAAAACTTGTAATCACAACTCCAGCTAGTAGTGCTGCTGATCAATATCAGGTGGACATACCTTTAGATGGTATTTTGTTTAAAACGGACATGCATTTGACAATTTCAAATGTAACCTCTGTGACTGTTTTTGTTACACCAATAACTGCTGACACTGATAATGGATAGTTATTACGAAGATCTTGATTTGTTTGGTCTAAAAGAAGGAGGCATGCCTCCTCGCAATAAAAAAAATTTTAGACCAACAAAATCAGGTGCAGGAATGACTGAAGCTGGTGTAAAAGCTTACAGGCGTAAAAATCCTGGTTCAAAGCTACAAACGGCTGTTACTGAAAAAAAACCAAGTAAATCTAGATCCAAAAGAAGAAAATCTTATTGTGCTAGGAGTCGTGGACAAATGAAGATGCACAATGTAAACTGTAGGAAAACACCTAACAAACGAATTTGCCAAGCAAGGAGGAGATGGAGATGTTAGAAAAAATTAAATTTTATAAAGATATGATAAAAGACTTGTATACAACCAATAAAGACCTTATAGTTGTTGTATTATGTGGTTTATTAGTAATATCTTGGATGCTATAGCAACCTCTATCTTATTGTTGCTATTTTTATTTTTTTTATTAATAGGGAGTGCTTGGGCGATAATTTCTTATCCAATCAATAAATTGTATGAATTTAACAGAAAACTTTTCTCTGGCAGAACTAACAAAATCACAAACAGCAACTCGACTAGGGTTTGACAATAAACCCAATCAGATGCAAGTTTTGGCATTAACAAAACTTTGTGAAAATGTTCTTCAACCAATTCGTAATAAATTTGAAAAACCAGTCATTATATCTTCAGGCTTTCGATCAGCTCGTTTAAGCGAGGCTATAGGTTCTTCAAGTAAATCTCAACACTGCAAAGGCGAAGCTGCAGATATTGAAATATTTGGTTTAGATAATAAAATACTTGCTAGTTGGATTCATGCAAACATCAAGTATGACCAATTAATACTTGAATTTTACAAACCATCAGACCCACAAAGTGGTTGGGTTCATGTGTCATACACTGATGATTGTCGCAAACAATTTTTAAAAGCTTATAAAGATGCTAAAGGAAAGACGAGGTATATACCATGGCAATAACAAGAATGCAAATGGCAAAACAAATTACAACGCCACCAGGAAAAAAACGCAAGGTGGTAAGGGGTAGAAAAAAGGTCAAAAAAAGAGTAGGATGAGGTATGCAAATAACAAAAAACATAATTAAATTTAATAAATTTTTAGTAAAAATTCCAAAAGAAACTAAACGAGTTTGGGATTTATCTGAAAATAGATGGGGTTATAAATATGACAAAACTATGTGCTAGAGGCAAAGCTGCTGCAAAAAGAAAATTTAAGGTTTACCCAAGTGCATATGCAAACGCTTATGCATCCAAAATTTGTGCAGGCAAAATTAAAGATCCAAGTGGTGTAAAGAGAAAAGATTTTAAAGGACCTAAACCTGCCAACAAAGGAATTTTTGCTGAAACAAATTACGAATTTAATGTTGGAGGACACGCTGTTATGGGTTCACCAGTAAGCGTGGATGTTGATGGCGATACAATAACAAATCCTTCTGCTAGTAATTATTATAAAGATCTAATGTAATGGGTTTAAAAAAGTGGTTTTCAGAAAATTGGGTTGATATTGGTGCACCAAAGAAAGATGGAAAGTTTCAAAAGTGTGGACGAAAAAAAGCAGATGGCTCAAAAAGAAAATATCCCAAATGTGTGCCAGCTTCAAAAGCAAGTAGAATGACAGAATCACAAAGAAAGAGTGCAGTGAAAAGAAAAAGAGCAAAAGCTCAAGGTGTAGGAGGTAAACCTACAAATGTAAAAACCTTTGCAGATAATGGTAAATTTATAGTTAAACCAAGAAAAAAATTCTCTTTAAAACCTAAGTTTGATTTTAGTGAAGTTAATTTAGGAGATGTTAAAAGAAGTTATAAGCGACCTGCTGTTGAACTTAAAAAAAAAAATAAAAAATTACCTGATGTTTCTGTTGAATTGTTTAAAGAGTACACGGATGTAAAAACACCTTACTATGAAGATAAAAAACAAGCAAAGGGTTTAACTGGCACTATTGGTGGTAGATATGGTAGAGTGCGAGGACAAATTGCTAAAGACAATAAGACAGGAAAAATTTCAAGACAATTAAGCATTGAAGGAAGTTTTGATTTTGCAAAGGGAGGGTTTGCAAAGAACTATTATAAGGATATACTTTAGTCATGGAAAAAAATAAAAAATCATCTTTTGGAATGTTGTCAGTCAAAGCTGGCATTGACAACAACCCTGATCCTACTCAGGCAGACAGAATTGCTGGTGCTAAAATGAAAGATAAGACACAAAAAGCTAATGAGGGTAAACTTATGTCAGAAAAAGAAAAAGGCAAAAAAAAAGCAAAGCCTGAAGTAAAAGAAAAACCTATTCCAAGAATGGAAGATTTACCACCAAAAAAAGCAATAAATGAGGTGCCTTTTATTAAGATGAAAGACCCTTTTACAGGTAAAGATTTTATTCTTGATACAAGACCAGATAGACCTATGGATATTTTAAAAGACATTGAAAGAAAAAAATATGGTGGCTCTGTAGGTGTTAAAATGGCAAAGGGTGGCTTTAAAAATAAAACACCAATTTATTAAGGTGATGTATGGCAACTTCAGATTCAACTACTTTTGATCTCAATATTGATGATATCATTCAAGAAGCTTATGAAAGATGTGGAAAACGAACTAACAGTGGGTATGATTTAAAATCAGCAAGAAGAAGTCTTAACATTTTATTCAGTGAGTGGGGTAATAGAGGTGTTCACTTATGGAAAGTTGAACTAAAAGAACAAGCTCTTACTAACGGAACAGCAACTTATACAGCACCAACAAATGCAAACGATATATTAGAAGCTTATATAAGTACAACGACAGGCACTACTTCTTCAACCAATGATGTATCTTTAACAAAAATAAGTAGAAGTGAATATGCTGCTTTACCTAATAAAGGTTCAACAGGACAACCCTCACAATATTATGTTGATAGACAAACCATTCCACAAATTACTTTATATCAAACACCAAATGCTTCAACATATACATATTTAAAATATTACTATTTAAAAAGAATTGAAGACGCTGGAGCTTATACTAATACGGCTGATGTAGTATTTAGATTTATTCCGTGCATGGTTGCAGGTCTAGCTTATTATTTGTCTATGAAGTATAATCCACAAGTGGTTCAACAAAATAAACTTATTTATGAAGATGAATTACAAAGAGCATTGGTTGAAGATGGACAAAGAACATCTGTATATATAACACCACAATCATATTATCCAAGAGGATTATAAGGAGAAAAAATGAAAGGATTACGATTAAAAACAGGTGGAGATGCAAACTTAGAATTTATAAAAGGTGTAAGTCCTGTATTAGCTCAGTCTTATAGTGCTATGTTATCTAATATAAAAGATCCAACAAAACAAGATACTTTTAAAAGAAGAGCAGGACAACAAATTGCAGCTTATAAAAACATGCCTGAAGAGCAACAAAAGGCTTTTGTTTCTGAAATGACTACTAAATATTCATCACCAACAAAAGAAACATTTAGTGATATTAATAAAAGTTTAGAGGGCAAATACAGACCTGTTTATCAAGTTGCAGCAACAAGAAAAAGTAAACCTACTGTTGCTAAAGATATTTACAAAGAATTAGGAATGGCTAAAACTGGAGGCATTGCAATCAGAGGTAATAAATTCAAAGGGATTTTTTAATGAAAGGTATGAAATTATACAAAAAAGCTACAGGAGGATATCTGTCAGCACTAGAACAATCAAAACCTGAATTGTTTAAAACAATAAAAAGTTACAGGGATAGATTAAGTGGTGGTGAGCAAGAAACTTTTGATAAAAGAGCGAATATTCAATATGCTGCTACTATGAATATGCCTAAAAGTCAAAGAGATGCTTATATATCATCTATTGAAAAAGAATATTCAAAACCTACAGATACACAATTTAAACAAGTAAAAAGTAGTTTAGGACAAAAGTTTAAACCGACTTATACTTATATTGCTAAAGACCCTGATAAACCTGCTGCCACCACTGGTTACTATAGAGATCTATCATCTGAGATAGCAGAAGCAGATAAAGCTTTAAAAAATTTAATGATTACTGAAACAGAAGAAAGAACAAGACCAAAGTATGAAGTAACTTACCCAACAACTAATATGTATCAACAGCAAAAACCTGCGACTTACACTACTACATTACCAAAGGGTGCAACATTACAACAAGGAAGTTATGGACAGCAGTTTTATCAAAAACCATCACCTGACCCTTTTTTAAGACCACAAGATGCTGGACCTAGGTACAGAAAGGTTGGTACTGAAAAATATACAGTTTCAACAACACGAGCTCAAAAAGCAGGTGATGAAGAATATGATAAACAATTTGCTGCACTTCAAAGACTTCAAAAAAGACATGATAATAGGTTTCTTTATCATCAATATCAGCCATCAAAGGGTCTTACAGGACAAAATGTTTATTCAAATATTGGGATTAATAACACACAGACAACTCAACCAAAACCTTTTGTAAATCCATATGCCTCTTATGGAACACCTTATGGAACTGCAAAAAAAGGAGGAGCTGTTAAAATGAGTAAAGGTGGTAAAGCAGCTATTCGTGGTAAAAGATTTACAGGAGTATATTAGTGGCATACGCAAGAGGTAAATACGCAAAAGCAATTTCTGATCGTTCTGGCATGGCATTTCCTTACAATGAAATGGTAAGAGAATGGAATGGTTCACTTGTACACAAGTCAGAGTATGAAGCAAAACATCCTCAGATAAGAAGAAAACATATTACTGCTGATCCCATAGCTTTAGCTAACGCTAAAAGTCAAAAATTTCAACAACCCATACAACCTTTTATAAATGATTCAACAACAGATCAAACAAAAGCTGATTCAGGAGGAGGAGGTCAAGTAGTTGTTAATTTAACTTTACCAGGAGATTTTGCATTTAGAACAGAGGGTTCAGTCTCTTTGACATCTACAGATGCCAGTCCAACTTACGGAAGTATGGTTCCTGACGATGGTTCAGAAGAAAACAGAAAAAGACAGTTAACAGCCGAAATTGGCAAAATCACAGTTGATGCGACTGCTGTAACAATATTAGCTGTTACTGTTGTAAGCACGGCTGATGGAAACAAATATTTTATTGATGGTGTAAGACAAGCGACCCCTAATTTTGTAAGAGGGAATACTTATAGATTTTCACAACCAGAAAGTGCAAGTGCTCATCCTTTGCGTATAAGTGAGACTAGCGATGGTACACATAATTCAGGTTCTGCTTATACAACAGGTGTAACAACAACTTCAGAGTACACACAAATTACTGTGGCTAGTGACGCACCAAGTACATTATATTATTATTGTAGTAATCATCCAGCTATGGGTGGTTCAATAAATATATCAGGATAGACTATGGCAATCACACACGCAAATTTTTTAACACAAGTAAGAAATTACACCGAAGTTGATAGTAATGTATTATCAGACACTTTAATTGATCAATTTATTAGAAATGTTGAATTAGATGTTGCTGGTAAGGTTGATTATGATGACTTACGAAAATATGCAACGACTTCAACTATTGCATCACAAAGATATTTAAGTATGCCTTCGGATTTAATTTATTTGCGTTCTGTTCAAATCACAAACTCAGGAGTAAGAGACTTTTTAGAAAAAAGAGATACAAGTTTTATTTCTGAATATAATTCAGGAGATGCAACAGGTGTGCCTAAATATTATGCAAATTGGGATGACCAAAATATCGCAATTGCACCTATACCTAATGCTGCTTTTACAATTCAAATTAACTATATCATCGACCCTCCACATTTTACTTCATCAAACTCAACCTATTTATCTACTTATTATGAAAATGTTTTATTATATGGTGTTTTAGAAGAATGTTTTAGTTATCTTAAAGGACCACAAGACCTATACAACCTTAATAAAGCAAAGTATAATGAAGAAGTTCAAGCATTTGGATTACAACAAATGGGACAAAGAAGACGAGGGCAGTATGAAGAAGGAGTGCCTAGAGTACAAATTCAATCACCCTCACCTTAAATTTATGGAGTAATTATGGCAATAACAACTAGTGTAATATGCAATTCTTTCAAAAAAGAACTTTTTGAAGGAACTCACAACTTTAAACAAACTGGTGGTAATTCATTTAAACTATCTCTTTACACTAACAGTGCTGTTCTAGGTAAATCTACAACTAGTTTTACTACTGATGCACAAGTATCAAATTCAGGACAGTATACAAGTGGTGGTGGAGCTTTAGTAAATGGTGGGACATCGTTATCAACTAATACAGCAATTGTTGATTTTGCAGATAGATCTTTTACAGGAGTGACATTAACTGCAAGAGGTGCTTTGATCTATAATGACACTGCAACAGGAGATCCTGCTGTTTGTGTATTAGATTTTGGTGGTGATAAGACGGCTACATCTGGAACATTTACGATTCAGTTTCCTGCTTTTACGGCAGGTGCAGCTATTTTAAGAGTTACATAGGTTTTACATGTCCAATGGATGGGGACAATTAACTTGGGGTGAAGGACTCTGGGGACAACAGGGTGATCAAATTGTTTCACTATCTGGTTTTTCTTTAACTTTATCTTTAGGTGGTTTTACTCAAACAACAGTTGGTGAAGCTACGGGTGTTGCTTTAACCACATCTATGGGGACAGCAGTAGGTTTTACAGACTTTGTAGCTCAACCAAGTGGGTTAAGCACAACGCTAGGTTTTGGGTCAATTACTTTTATTAACGATAGTATTGAATCACCTAGTGGAGTTGCTTTAGCATCAGCGATGGGTTCTGTTACTACTTTTGCTGATGTTGAAATGGCAATAACAGGATTTGATTTAACAGCTTCACTTGGATCCATCAATCTAATAAATTGGGAAGAAGTTAATGTGGGCACATCAGTTGTATGGACAGAGGTTGATAGAGCTGCATAAATGATTTATAATGTGAACTAATATAAAGGAATAGTATGGCGTCAACATATTCAACAAGTTTAAAATTAGAATTACAAGCCACTGGCGAAAATGCTGGTACTTGGGGTACAAAAACAAATACAAATTTACAGTTAGTTGAACAAGCTGTTGGTGGCTATGAAGAGGTATCTATTGCAGGTGGTGCTGGAACTACTGCATTAGCAATGTCTGATGGTGCAGCTTCAAATGCACGAAACATGGTCATCAAGCTTACAGGAACAATTACAGGAAATAGAATTGTTACTGTTCCCGATAGCATAGAAAAAGTTTATATTGTTTCAAATGGCACTTCAGGTGCACATACAGTTCAGTTTAAAACAGCAAGTGGTACAGGATATACTTTTGTTGCTGCTGATAAATCGGTAAGAGTATTGTTTGCTGATGGCACAAATGTTGTTGATACAGGAATTATTAACACCTCTTCAACTGACACACTTACAAATAAAACATTAACTAGTCCAACTATCAATGGAGCAACGACTACAGGTAGTATTGCTAACTCAGCTACAATTGAAGGTGGCACAGTTAGTGCTGTTACCTTAACAAAACCAAAAATTGCAGATGCTGGTTTTATTGCTGATGCTAATGGTAATGAACAAATAATTTTTCAAACAACAGGCAGTGCTGTAAATCAGTTAGAGGTTACAAACGCAGCTACAGGTAATGATGTAGGACTTGCAGTTACAGGCGATGATACAAATGTTGGTTTAGCTTTTACTGCAAAAGGTGCTGGTCGTTTTAAATTTAATGATGCTGCTTATATTCCTGAACAAACATTAACAGANGGAGCNAATATTGATTGGGACTTACAAGCCAAGCCAGTTGCCAAAGTTACATTAGCTGGTAACAGAACATTAAATAATGCAACTAATGGTGTCACAGGTCAATTTGTAAGCTTGTTAGTAATTCAAGATGGTACTGGATCAAGGACTTTATCTTTTTCATCAAACTATGAGTTTGCATCTGATACGGCTCCAACATTAACTACAACTGCTTCAAAAGGTGACTTCTTTGTTTTCTATTACAATGGATCTAAATTTGTTGAAGTAGGTAGAAATCTTGCATTAACATTAAGTTAGGAGAAATTATGTGGGCATTAGTTAAAGCAAATCAGGTTATAAAAATTTTTAACAGTCCTCAAGCATTTGAGCATAATGATATAAAACATCCTGCTAATATTTTTTCTAGTTGGAGTGCTGAGGAAAAAGAAGCCATAGGTCTTTATCCAATTCAAGAAGANAGAAGTAATGTAAAAGATGAAAAATTTTATAAAAATAGAGAAGGTGGTTATACTTTTGATGCAACCAATAAAGTAGTAAAAAAGGTTTGGAAAACTTCTGAAGATCTTGAGATGGAAGATAAAACAACTNATGGTGTAACTGTTAANGGATTAAAGAGTGTAAAAGTTAATGAAGTAAACCAACAAGCTTATGATATTTTAAAGGATACAGACTGGATGGTGATTAAAGCAAGTGAAGTTTCTGATTACTCGTTGCCAGATAATGTCGCAAAATTTAGANCAGCAGTTAGAACAAAATCAAATGATATGGTCACAAGGATTAAAGCAACAAAAGATGTAAGAGTTTTAGAAACTCTATATACATATTCAAATACAGGTACAGAATCCAAACCTGTTATGACAAGACCTTTAGGGGAGTTTCCAAAGCTGGAGGACTTCTAAATGCCACTAATAATTCCAAGTAATCGTTTAGCTAGCACNGGATACACGATAGATCAATCNCTTAGATTTGATGCTGCAGCTACTGTAAATTTAATTGATTCCTCAGTGGGTGCTGGTGATACAAGGAAAAAAAATACTTTTAGTGTTTGGCTTAAAAGAGGTATAATTACCACTCAACAATATATAGGTGCTTATCGTCATAATGCTACCAATTATCAATACTGGCTTTTTAAAGCAGATGATACACTGGAGTTTACAGATGTATCTGGTGGTTCAGTTATAGGTAAATTAGTAACAACTCAAGTTTTTCGTGATCCAAGTGCTTGGTATAATCTCACCTTTGTTTGGGATTCAGCTAATGAGGTTTCAAGTGAAAGAATGAAAATTTATGTTAATGGACAAAGGGTAACATCTTTAAGCACAGAAACATATCCAAGTATAAATACCGATTCAGGTGGTGCTGGTAGAGCATCATCCGACATTAGAATTGGGACTTATGATGCAACTGGTGCTTTTTTTGATGGGTATATGACAAACATAGTTTACATTGATAATGGTGCATTAGACGCATCTAGTTTTGGAGAAACGAATGAAAATGGAATTTGGGTTCCGATAGATGTAAGTGGTTTAACATTTGGTACTCGTGGTTTTTATGTTGATGGAAGAGATGCCTCTGACCTTGGAGACGATGAATCTGGAAATGGTAACGACTTTTCAAGTGGGCTTTCGGCACATGACCAAGTTAGCGATTCACCAACAAATAATTTTGCAACTTTTAACAGCGTTTATAATGATGTGGCTAACATTAGTGATGTAACTTACAAAAATGGCAATCTACAAGCTGACGCAACAAGTAGTCAGTTTGACCATACAGCTTCAACATTTAATTTACCAAAATCAGGTAAGTGGTATTTTGAACATTATTTAGGTGGTAGATATACAGGATTTGGAATATGTATAGTTGGTCAAGAGGCTAGTATTACAAGTGGTTATGGATTTGGTGCTTTATCTACAGCACAAGGATTTGGTTTTCAAGATAATGTTGTTTACAATGGTAATAGTGCTACAGTTACTTTTGGAGGACAATCTAGTTTGGGTGATATTTTAAATTGTGCTTTTGATGTAGATAATGATAAAGTTTTTTTAGGTATAAACGGAACATATTATGCGGCAGACAATGGTAATGATGGGAACCCTTCAGCAGGAACAAATCCAACAGTAACGACTTCATTTAGCTTATCAACAAATGATATAATCCTTGGTTTTTATTTCAGCACTGCTGATGGTACATCTTTTGTCAATTTTGGACAAGAAGGTACTTTTGGAGGAAATAAAACTGCTGGTGGTAATAGTGATGCTAATGGAATAGGTAATTTTTTTAATACTGTGCCAACAAGTTATTTGGCATTATGTTCAAAGAATGTAGGGAGTTAATATGGCGACACCAACGATACCAAATGGCGAAACACAGTTCTTCCCAATAATCTACGAAGGCACAGGTGGTGGGCAGCGTGTCGGTACATTCGTACCTTTTACTAATAATGGCACGATTGCTAATAGTGTTATATTTAATGATGATGACAATGCTTATTTATCAAGAACGAATGATGCTGGAGATAGAGATACCTTTACTATTTCTGTTTGGGTTAAAAGAGGTAACTTAGGTTCAGTACAACATATTTTTGATACTTATGATGGTTCATCAAGTAATGATGGATATATAAGATTTAATGCTGATAATACAATTTCTACTAGAATAGGGTCACCATCTAGTCATCTTTACACTACAAATAGAACATTCGAAGATACCAGTAAATGGTACCATATTATGTTATCGGTAAATACAGGAGATAGTACAGCAGCCGATAGAGTTAAATTGTATGTTGATGGTGATAGGATTACTTCATTTTCTACACAAACAAATGCTGGTTCTGCTGATGATACACAGTTTAATTATAGTTCAGCAACATTTAGAATTGGTAGTACAACTGGTGGTAGTTATGATTTAGATGCTTACCTTGCAGAATTTAATCAAGTAGATGGCACAGCTTTAACACCTGACACATTCGGAATTACGGATACAAGTTCAGGGCGTTGGGTGCCCAAGGCATTAACAGGTATTACTTACGGAACCAATGGGTTCAGATTGCAGTTTGGTTCGTCCAGTAATTTGGGTGATGACACCAGTGGAAATACAAATGATTTTAGTGTTTCAAACCTTGTAGCAGGAGACCAGACCACCGATAGTCCAACACAAAACTTTGCAACATTTGACCCCCTTGATTCAGGCAACAATGCTGGTGCCACACCTGGTACAGCAGTATTAGCTGAAGGTAACACTAGAGTAACAGCACCAAGTAACCCTTCAAATTGGGACCAATACAGAACTAGCAAACCACTTATTTCTGGTAAATATTATGTTGAAGTTACACTAACAAGTCTTAATACTGCAACTTATTTTGGTGTTATTTCAAAACTTCAAAATATTAAAGGTGGTGGTTGGTATTCAGATCAAAAAACTGGTTGGACTTATGATTCATCTAATGGAACAATTGAAAATAATAATTCTGGTTATTTAAGTTATGGTAGTGCTAGAAGTCAAGGTGATGTAGTTGGTATTGCTGTTGATTTAGATAATGGAAAGTTATGGTTTAGTGAAAATGGTACATACCCTAATAGTGGTAATCCAGCAACTGGTGCAAATCCAGCATTTTCAAATTTAGAATTTGCAGTTCAAGATGGTGGTTTATGTTTTACTGAAGCAAGAGGTTATAGTGGACACAATGATTGGAATTTTGGTCAAAAATCTTATACTCATTCAGCTCCTTCTGGGTTTTCTACAGTACAACAAGATAATATGCCAGAAACATCTAAAGGTGTAAGTGGATTATNTGTGGGTTAAAGACCGAGATAGTGGAAGTCTAAATCATGCTTTATTTGATTCAAGTAGAGGTCCTCTCAAATATCTTAATTCTAATACTGATGGTGCTGAAGGCACAGGAGCAGACACACTTACCAAATTTTTAAAAGGTGGTTTTGCAACAGAAGATGGGTTGTTTATAAACACAAGTGGTGATAGTTATGTTGCTTGGAATTGGATAGCAAATGGAGGCACAACTGCAAGTAATGGTAGTGGTGCAATTACTTCAACTGTCCAAGCAAACACAACTGCTGGATTTTCAATAGTACAATATACTGGAAGTGGTAGTTCAGCTTCGATTGGACATGGTTTATCAAAAGCACCAGAAGTTATATGGATTAAAGACAGAGATAACTCATCAACTAATTGGAGATGTTGGCATACTGGTTTTGGAAACATTACAACGTATCAAAAATTAAATAGTGATGATGGATATAGTAGTGCATCGATGTGGGGTACCCCTACAGCTTCAGCTATTATTGTTGGTGGTACTGGTTATGAGGTCAATGAAAGTGGCACCGACTATGTAGCATACTGTTGGCATGGAGTAGATGGGTTTAGTAAGTTTGGAAGGTATACTGGTAATAATAGTGCAGATGGTCCATTTATTTATACAGGATTTAAGCCAGCTTTAGTAATAGTTAAAGGATATACTATAGGAAGTTCTTGGATAATGATGGATAGTAAAAGAGACCCATTTAATGCTGGTTCAGAACTTTATTTAATGGCTAATTCGAGTAATGCTGAAGCTGGAAGTATTGCATTTGATTTTCTTAGTAATGGATTTAAGTGCAGAGATAATGCAACTGGATTAAATGGTAGTTATGATTATCTGTATTTTGCATGGGCAGAACATCCATTCGTTGGGGACGGAACAAACCCTGTGACTGCGAGGTGACATGCCTCTGATTCGTATACCCTTCAAAGGTGGTTTCAATAAACAAATAACAAAGAGTGAAGCATCTAATCAATGGACAGATGGTGACTTTGTTCGCTTTCGTTATGGTGAACCTGAAAAAATAGGTGGCTGGCAACAAGCTGTAGCCACAACAATGCCTGGTGTAGCAAGAGCAACACATATTTGGACAGACAAAGACGGAACAGAATATATAGCCATAGGCACAAGTAAAGGTTTGTTTTTATTTTATGGTGGTGGTATTTATGATATTAGTCCACTTGAAACAGCTATTACTGGTTTAACCTTTACTTCTACAAATGGATCAGCAACAGTAACAGTAAATAAAACTTCACATAACTTAACAGCAGGTGAATATGTGGTATTTTCATCAGTAACAATGCCTGGTAGTGGTACAGGATTTACAGCCGCTAATTTTACTGATAACCCTTTTCAGATTATTACAGCGACAACAAACAGTTTTACAATTACTATGCCTTCAAATGAATCCAGTTCTGGTATGACAGCAGCAGGTTCAGGAACAGTGCAATCTTATTTCCCTGTTGGTGCAGCTACACAAACACTTGGTTTTGGTTGGGGAACAGGTACATGGAGTGGTTCTACAGGTTGGGGTTCTGCAACTGCAGCTTCAGCTACGAGTTTAGAACCTGGTAATTGGTCGTTAGATAATTATGGAACAATACTTATAGCAACAATTAAAAATGGTGGTACTTTTGAATGGAATCCGACTGATGGTGTGACCACAAGAGCAACGGCTGTCACTACAAATCCAACAGCCAGTGTTATGACAATTGTATCTGATACTGATAGACATCTTATACATTTAGGTACTGAAACAACGATTGGTTCTATTAACACACAAGATAAAATGTTTATTCGTTTTTCAGATCAAGAAGACAGAACAGATTATGTACCTGTATCTACCAATACAGCAGGAACATTTCAATTAGATAGTGGTTCAAAAATAGTTAGTGCAGCTAGAGGAAAAGATTATATTTTTATTGTTACAGATACATCGGCTTATATTATGCAGTTTGTCGGACCACCTTTTACTTTTTCAATTAGACAAGTAGGTTCAAACTGTGGAGCTATGTCACAACATTCACTAGTGCATGTAGATGGTATTATGTATTGGATGGGTAAGTCAGGTGGTTTTTATGCTTACGATGGTGGTTCGGTAAAAAAACTGACCTGTTCTGTAGAGGATTTTGTATTTACAACTCAAACCTCAGATGACTTAGGATTTAACTTTGGTCAAAGTGAACAAGTGTTTGCTGGATATAATACTTTGTTTACAGAAATAAATTGGTTTTATTGTAAAGATGGATCTACACAAATAGACAGATGTGTCACTTTAAATTATAGAGAAGGTTTATGGACAACAAGTTCTTTAGCCAGAACTGCTTATAGTGACAAGTATGTATTAGATAATCCATATGCAACAGAATACAGTGCCTCTGGTCTTCCTTCTGTTTCTATTAATGGTATCACAAATGAATTTGGTGCAGCTACATTNTATAAACATGAAACAGGAAATAATCAATTAGACACTGTTGGTAATAAAACTGCAATCAATGCTTTTATTGAGTCAGGTGATTTTGAAATGCCAATGGAAGGTAGTGCTGGTGAGTTTTTTGTAAAAATTAGAAGATTTATACCTGACTTTGGCAAGCTTGATGGAAATGCTCAAATAACAATAAACCTTAAAGACTTTCCATCAGAAACAGAAGCGTCTTCACCACTTGGACCTTTTACTGTTACATCAAGCACAAAAAAGGTTGACACAAGAGCACGAGGTAGGTTAGCATCACTTAAAATAGAAAATACATCAACTGATGAATCATGGCGATTTGGTGCCTTCAGAGCCGATGTACAGCCAGATGGAAGAAGATAATGGCGAAAATAAATATACTTGTCCCTGAACTAAATGAAGATTATGTGGTACAAAACCAAAGACAAATAACTTATGGCATTGAAACATTAGTAAATCAGTTAAATTTTTCTTACCAAAATGATTTGAAAAATGAACAAGATGCCTTTAACTTTTTTATGAGCTGATGACTATACAATATAAAAATCAAGGGTTTTCACTAACAACCACAGGAACAACAAGTGTTTTGACAGCACCAGCTAATGGTCGTTGTTTAGTCAAACAAATACAAGTTCATAATGGCTCATCAAGTGCTGCAGTAAATTTAGCAACACAAGTTACAGACACAAGTGCGTCAGCTACATTTAGAATTGATAATGCTGCTATTGCCTCAAATACAACACGACAGATTATATCACAAACACTTGTTTTAGAAGAAGGTGATATTTTAAAAATGACGGCAGGCACAGCTAACGAAATACAAGGTATAGTGTCATATGCACTACTTGATCGCTCACAAGAAAACGGATAATTTATTTGCAATTGTTGAAAAATATTGGTATTTAGAATTATGGATATAATACACTGCAAATCAGAAACGATTATCAAAAATAAAAAAACTGGTAAAGTTTACAAAAATGAAGATGAAGCACAAAAAGACATCCAAGACGCAACCACTGACACAAATGAAAGTGACATACAAAGGGATGTTAATATTATCGTCCCTGAGTTATCATTGGACGGAGAAACGGATTGACTCCATTAGGTGGGACTGAACTTCAACATAATTTTTTAAATAACTATGTTGATAATGATTTACTTAATAATTTTTCTATTTGCACATCCGTTCCTGAAAAAATACCTTTAGATCAAAACAAAACAAATATTCTTTGGCAAAAAAATGCTCCCAATCAACCGAACATAGCTCCATGGTTTAAAGATAAATCAAACCATACTAAATATGATTGGTATGTTTTTAACTCAAGTTGGAACTATGAAAAATATAGAGACCTTTATGATTTACCAACTGATAGATGTCATGTCATAAAAAATGGTGTAACAAACTTCCCTGAAAGACAACCCTACAAGAAGGGGGACAGATTACGAATGATATTTCATCCAACACCTTGGCGTGGTTTAAATGTTTTACTAGCCACTATGCAATTACTTGAAGGCGAGAACATTGAATTAGATGTATATAGTAGTTGTCAAATTTATGGTAAAGATTTTGAAAAAGATAATGATGAACAATATCAAGATTTGTATGATCAAGCAAAAACTTTACCAAATGTAAATTATCTAGGCTACAGACCTAATGAATTTATTTTAAGTAAATTGCCTTACTATCATATGTTTCCTTATCCGAGTATTTGGGAAGAAACATCCTGTATATCTTTACTTGAGTCGATGGCTGCAGGACTATATTGTATGGTCACTAATTACGGAGCTTTATATGAAACAGGAGCCGAATTCCCTGTTTATGTAAACTATGAAACTAATTTAGTAAACTTGGCACATCAATTTGCAGAGGGTATTAAAATATGCCGAGACACGCTCCACGAACCAATGATTCAAGAACATTTAGATGAACAACAAAAATATATTAAACGATTTTATTCTTGGGATAAAAAAGGTTTAGAGTGGACAAATTTTCTTCAAGGTATACTCGATGCAAAACAATAAACCAATATGGCTAAAAAATGAACGCCCAGTAAGTTTGTTTGTAGCCACTCCTGTACATAGTGATGTGTCTATGCACTATGCTCAAACGATGCTTGAGTTACAAAAAGAATGTATGAAACGCAATATGCGAGTTATGTTTCAAATGATGAAGTCCTCTTTAATTACTCAAGGTAGAAATCTTTGTGTTAGTTATTTTTTAAATACTGACTTTACACATATGTTGTTTGTTGACTCTGACATTGCTTTTGATCCTCATGCAATTTTTAGATTAATAGAACAGGATAAAGATATTATTTCAATACCTTATCCTATGAAGACAGCTCAATGGGATACTTTATTAAAAAAAATTGACAGTGGAGTTATTACTGACTCTGAGCAATTTCAACATCATATACTTCAATATCCCTTATTAATTAAAGATGACAACACTGATATTAAAGTAACCAAAGGTGTTATAGAAGCTACACATTGTCCAACAGGATGTATGCTTATTAAAAGAGATGTATTTAGTAAATTAATTGAAGCTTATCCTGATAGAGAAATAATTCAGAAAACTACAATCGATGGCAAGTATATGGACAGACCTCATTTTTATAATTTTTTCGACACTTATTATGATCCTAAAACAAAAAGATACCTTGGTGAAGACTTTGCTTTTTGCAGATTGTGGTCAGAAATTGGTGGAAAACTTTATTGTTATATTATGAGTTATATAACTCATGTCGGTGAATTTCAGTATACAGGTAGACTTTATGATGAAATGACTGACGAGGGAGTTGAAAAGACTAGCAAATCAGAGTAAAATGTAGTTTAGAAAATTGGAGATAACATGTTAAAATTCATTTTAGGACTTTTTCCTAAAGTCTTGAAAAAATGGCTATTAAATATTCTTGATAAAGATATAGCAAACAAAGGTAATTGGGGTGATACCAAACTTCGTTTTTTATCAAAAGGCGAGGCTTTCTTTTTAAAAACAATTGGTGGCAGTGGCACGATAAATTACCGAACAGGTTTAAAACAATACCCTTTTTGGGTACCTGTAGTTGCAGGTGTAGGTAGTTTTTTACTTGCTAAAGCATCAGGAGCATCCACAGGTAGAGCTTTACTAGCAGGTGGNNTTGGTGCATTNNGTGGNTTTGGANTTGNAAAATTTAGCAGAGGGTGCTGCAGCAGGCAGTTTATTTGAAGGAATGTCTAAAGCTTCAATGATAGGTGGAGGTATCACAGCAGGCTCATTGGCATCAGCAGCTTTTGCTCCTCAACCATCACAGGCAGAATCAGGTATGCAAGCAGGACAACCTTTCAGTCCTGAGCAATACGCTCTTTCTCAATCTAAAGCCGATGAACAAGCAGAAGGATTAGGTGATAGATTTGATTACTCACAACCTGGCTATGTGTCAGGTCAGTATTATTCTCCACCACCTCAACAAGAAGTGCAAGAAGCATCAGTTTATGATTTTAATCAACCTGACATGTACAGAGCAAAAGAAGGTGGTTTGGCTGAAATAGCAAGATTTAAAACTGGTGGTATAAATTATTTACCTAGTAAAACAGACCACGATGAAAATGATTTGAATAATTATATTAGAGCCGAAGGTTATGTAGAAGATGGTTCAGGCAATGGTGACAAAGATGAAGACACTATGTTAGCTCAATTAGCTGATGGAGAATTTGTGTCTCGTGCTGACGCTATTTTAGGTGCAGGTATTATGTCAGGAGCTAGTCCAAAAGATTTTAAAGATATGCGAAGAAAAGGAGCTCAATTTTTTTACAACCAACAAGACCAATTAAAAAGAATTTATGATATTGTAACTGATGGAAATCAAAAAAATTGATGTGGAGTGCGTGGATGTGTTTTGGGATAAAGTTGAACATTGGATCGAATCAGCAACTAAACAATCTAAAGGCAGACATACTTTAGAATCCACTCGCAAATTATTATTATCAGGAAACATGGAAATGTTTCTTGTTCTCGTAAACAAAGCTATTTGTGCTGTTTATGTAGTTCAAAAAACTTTCTATCCTGCAAAAAGTGTATTAAGTATTTTATTTTGTGGAGGTAGTAAAGTTATCAAAAATATAAAAAAAATAGAAATTTTTTTTATTGATTACGCAAAACAAAAAGGTTGTGAAGCTTTAGAAATTATTGGTCGTAAAGGATGGGGTAGAGCAATTAAAAAAAATAACTTAAAATTTAAACAAACAGGATTTTTTTATGAAGTGGCTACTTAAATTTATACCAATAAAAATAAAGATTTGGCTTTACAAAGTTCTTTATAAAGATATAGCAAAAAAAGGTGAATGTGAAGATAAAGAACTTGCACACATTAATGACTTTGAGGCACAACTTTTAAATAACTTAGGTGGCTCAGGTAGTGTTAATAAAACCACAGGTTTAAAAGGCTACTTCGGTGGTGGTGGTGGTGGTGGACCTGCCCCTGCTCCTGCTCCTGCAGCCCCTGCCGTACAAACACAAATATCAAGAGAAGCTCCTGAAGTAGAATCTCGAAAGTTAGCTTTATATGATGAAGCTATTGATTTAGCCACACAACCAATTGCCGTTCCTGAATATCAAGTAGCAGGACCTGCTCCCTTAGAAAGACAAGGATTTACTATTGCTGGCACAGCAGGTGTTGGTAGAAATACTTTAACAAGTGGTATTGGTTCAACATTACAAGCTAGTCAATTAGCTAGCACAGGACCTAATATAGATGCGTTTATGAATCCATACCAACGATATGTAATAGATGAAATAAATAGACAAGCCGATATGAGAAGAAACGAATTATCTGCACAAGCTGTNGGTGCAGGTGCGTTTGGTGGTGGTAGAGAAGGCGTAGAAAGAGNTGAACAAGAACGAGCTCGTTTAGCACAANTTGGTCAAGCACAAGCTGCAGGATTTGGTACAGCTTTGCAAGCCGCTCAACAACAACAACANTTTCAAACACAAACAGCTTTAAATGTAGGTTCACAGTTAGCTAATCAAGCACAACGAGAACAGCAAATGCAACAGGCTGATGTTCAACAAGCNTTACAGGCAGGTCAGATTCANAGNGATATTGCACAAAAAGCATTAGAAGCACAAAGAGCGACTGAACTAGCAAGAGCTTACGAACCTTATCAAAGAATAGAATTTCAAAAAGGTATTATGACTCAGCTACCAACAGCAGCGAGTCAGGTAACACAAACAACTTCACCAGGTGCTAATCCGTTTGCTCAGGCTGTCGGAGCAGGTATTGGTGCATACGCTGCTTATAACCTACTAGGTAATATGGGTGGTAGTAAAGCAGGAGGTGGTTAATGGCTAAAGCACAAGGTGGTATAAATAATTTAAATTCAGATGATCCTGTTTTAAACAGACAAATTTTTGCTAGCTTNGCAAATGGTGGTGAGGTAGAGTCTACTCAAGCTGTAAATCAAGAAAAACCTATCGCAGAAGGAGAAATAACTGAAGAAGATATTGAAAGAGTTGAGCCAGTCCCTCAACCACAACAACCACCAAGTGCAACAACAACTGTGAGCACACAAAAACAGCCAGTTTTAACAAATCAAGAAAAGTTGTCTATGTTTTTATTACCGATGGCTGCTGAATTATTAAATGCACGAACACCGATGGGAGCAAGTAATTTTCAAAGTTTTTTACAAGCAGCAGGCAGAGGTTTAGCAAGAGTTCCTCAACAGATTATGGCTATTAAACAGCTTGAAGCGAAAGGCTTAAAAACAAAAGCAGCCACAAAACCTTTAGATTATGTATTTACAAAACCTTTTACACTTGATGGTGTAACATATCAAGCAGACCAAAGAGCACAACTTTCAGCAGAACAAGTAAATGCAATATCTAAACTTGACGCAACAGCCGTTGTACCTTACAAAGATCCCACATCGAAAAGTGCTACTAGTATTAAAGATGTTAAAACAGGACTAGCTACTTATCTAACTGAAGAAGAAGCATTAAAACAAAACCCACCCGAAATTTTCGGTGATTTTTATAAACAATTAGTAGCACCAACACCTGAATTACAGGGAAAACCTATTGTAGCACCCAACGGACAACCTTTACAGTATAAAGAATTTTATCAAGGAGCAAATGTTGTTAGAAAAAGTTTAGTTCCCACAAGTGTCAAACCTCAAGATCCTGTACAAAGCACAGGTAGTTTTGCTAAATATGTTGCATCTGAAGATGAAGCGAGAGCTTACCTCACTGCTAATGGAATAAAAAAAGAAGATGTTCCTAATTATGACCTTCTTGTTGAATCTTTAATTGCTCCCTCTCCAAGCTTAGAGGGTTCTGAAGTAGTTGAAGGTAACAGCTTTGTTACTTTAGACACAACCAAAAAAGGTGGTAAAGTAATTAATGCTTCTCTTACTCCGTTTAAAGGTGCAACACCTAATATTGTAGCTTCTAGAAAAAAAAGAATGGAGCTACTTGCAAAAACACTAGAAGAAATGAAAGGTCAATCTGAGGCTGTAACAAGAGCCGAGATGTTGTTACCTTTATTTTTAACAGGTGAAGCAAAAACAAATAAAAAAGAAGCAGCAACAATGTTAGTTAGAGAATTAGGTGTTGGTTTAGGTATAGCAACTGAAGCGACAAAAGATAAGCTAACAATTCAACAGTTAATTGAATCTTCTTCTTTTGCTTTAGCTCCTGTTATGAGGGCAACAGGTTCAGGTTCAACTTCAGATATGGAATTTAAAGCTTATCAAAGAGCTATTGTTGATATAGCTGCAACTGAAAGAGCTAACTATATAACTTTATATACTTTTGCAAAACTTAAAAACCTAACTCAAAAAAGAGCAATGAAAGAGCAAGAACTTTTAGAGCGAAATGCACCAGACGCAGAGATTAAAGAAGAGTTAAAAAAATTAGACACAGGTATATATGCAAGTTATAAAGGAGACCCCAATGATGCTGAGGCTGTATCGAAATTTGTTGATAGTTTACCACCAGGAACTATTATTTATCAAAATCAGGAAGATTTACAAAAATACAAAAACGATGCTGGAGAAATTGTTTATCCATTTTTGAAAACAGATGGTACACCAAATACAAAGACTTTCATAATTAAAGGTTGGAAAGGAGGCAAGTAATGGGTGTTGTGTTAGATGATGAGCCTCAAGTCACTGAAGAGAATATTAAACAAGATGTAGCAGAAGAAATTGGTTATGAGTTTCCTGAGTTTAAAGAAACTTCAGAAATTCAAGATGTTGGTTTTTTTGAAAAACTAATACCTAATATAAAATTACTAATGGCTAGAGATGATAACAGTAAAGCAGAGGTTCTAAAAAGAAGTTTTGGTGATGACAAAAGATTTGGAGGTGTATTTTCAGATGAGTATGATAATCCCATAATTGTATGGAATGGCGAACCTTACTATGTGAATAAACCAGGTTTTTCACCAACAGACCTTGGAACATTTGCTGGTGAGGTTATTAAATTTTTACCTGCAAGTAAATTTGTAGGAGGAGCAAAAACTTTAAGTAAAACAATAGCAAGAGGCGTAGCTAGTTATACACCAACAGAAGTAGCTTCTCAAGCATTAGAAGCACAAGTAGCTCCTGAAACAGCAAAAAAGAAAAGCGAAGAAAGTATGCTTAAAGGTAGAGCCGAAGATGTTGCAACAAGCGTGGGTGTGGGTGTGGTTGCCGATGTTACTTTGCCACCAACAGCCAAAATTGTTGGTCAAGGTGTAAAAAGAGTTGTTGCTCCAGTAGCAAAAGGCATATCTGAAAAATTAACATTTCCTAAATTTGAAAAGGTTGATCTAGTTGAGGATGAAGTACCTTTAACATTAGGACAAGAAACAAGAGATCCTGAAATATTAACTAAAGAGGATATTATCAGAGGGTCCTCTGTTTCTTCGAAGGCAAAAGACATACTTGTAAATTTTGATGAGATTCAACTTAATCAAGTAAAAAAAATGGCAAGAAATTTACAAGAAGAGTTTGGTACAGGTCAAAAAGAAATTTTAGATTCAGGTGATCCAGTTACTGCATCTGCTGAAACCATTCAAGATATTGCATCCTCAAGAGCTAAACAATTAAAAAAACAATCAAAAGAAGGGTACACAGAGGTCAAAGAGGCTGTTGATGTAGATACAGGAAATCCTTTTGTTGTTGCAGACGAAGAAGGTTCTAAAGATGTAGCTGTAAACATTATAAATAATGTTCGAAAAGAACAGATTGATTCAGATATTCTACAAGAAATGCCCTTACTTAGTAAAGAACTATCAAGATTAGAAAGAGTAGTTAAAACAGGAAAATGGAACGCTGATAAAAAAGGTGTTCAAGATTTAAATGATGTATGGAGATTTCAAAAAAATCTTAACATCCTTGTACGAAAAGCAGAAGCAGGTTCAGATGAAAAAAGAATACTAGGCATTATCAAAAATGATTTAGACAATGCTGTATATGAAAATGTGGATAATGCTTTTTTAACAGGTGATCTTGTGTATTTAGATAAATTAAAAAATGCAACAGGTTTATATAGACAATATTTAGGTCTTACAGGTAAAGCTACAGCAAAAGATCCTATAGGTAAGTCAGCAAATAAAATCTTACAAAAAATCACTAACCCTGATTATAGTCCACAAGATGTAGCCACTGCTTTATTTGGACACGCAAAATTTAATACAAAAAGTGAGATGAAACAAGTTATAAATACTCTTAAAAGAGGTCTTCCAAAAGAAGAAGCAAAAGAAGTAATGACTCTTTTAAAAGATGCTGTGCTGGAAAAAGCTTTTACCAACCCAAGAACTGGTCAAGTCACAAGAAAAAATATTATTGACAACTACAAACAAGTCTTTGAAAAAAATAAATTTATAATTGATGAGTTATTTTCTAAAGAAGAGATAGCTCGTATTAAAGCATTTAGAGATAAAGTTGTTCCGTCTTTAGATGCTGAATTAAAAATGAATCCGTCAGGTAGTGCTTATACAATGATTTCTGCACTACAACAAAGTGGTCTTTTTAGTTTTACAAGAGCTATACCTGTTATAAGAGAATTTAATATCGGTGGGCGTGAAGTATTGGATACACTTGCTGCTGAAAATTCTGTTAAAGAATACCTTAAAAGAAAACAAATGCCTTTATTTTCTGTTACAACACAATCAATCATAAGAAATCAAACAGAACAAGAACCTGCTCTTCCTGAAGATACTGAAAGATTTGATGAAGATAAAATATCAGCCGTACAAAAACCAATGAAAGTTGCTTCAAGTCCAACAGCACCTGATGTTAATATACTGTTACAAAGTGAGAATGCACAACAAGCCATGGCTCAGGGAGCAAAAGACATGGGAATGGCTCCTATGCCTCCTGCACCAATGCCCACGGCTCAAGCACCTATGCCTCCACAGGGTGGTCTGGCAAACTTACAACAAGCACAACAATTTGGAGCACTGTTTCCTCAAGACTCTATGGGACAACTCATAGCTCAAGGAAAACCTAATGTCTAAAGCTAATCCTAAAACAACGAAAGAACATATTATTTCTTTGTACGGACATGTAGAGGGAGTTAAGAAAGAAGTCACCAATATTAAAGACAATCATCTACATCACATGCATCAAGATATTGATAAAATTGATGGTAAGATAGATAGACTTATGTTTTGGTTATTAGGAGGTTTGCTTACAATTATAGCAACTCTAGTCGCTAGTGTTCTATATGGTGGTTAATTATGGTTCAAGGTATTGCATCATTCATGGGTGGTTCTACAAGAGAACAACAGCTTAGACAACAGAGCAAAGAACAACTTCTTAACACTAAAACACCAATACAGAAAAGACGAGAACGAAGAGCAGGTCTTAAAGGTGGTGAAGGTGCAGATAGTGGCATTGGAAAATTTGCAACACAATTAGGAGTAGGAGTTTTGCCTGGTTCAGGAGTTGCTGATGTCGTAGGTGTATTTCCTGATGTAGAGGGTGGTTATGAACCAAGTATGTTGGTTAATCTACAACAGGCAAAACGCTCTTTTCAAGAAGGTAATTACAAACAAGCAGCAGCTCAGGGTATATTTGGTGCTTTGCAAGGTTTAGGTGGAGCTAGTGATGTTGCTCTCGCTGCATCTCCGTTTGCACCATTTGCATTACCTGTGGCTGTAGCTGGTAAAACAGTTTCTAGTGTTGGTAAATCTTTAATTAAAAAAGCACTGCCTAAAAAAGAAAAGATTGTTTACCACACAACAGATGCAAAAGAGGGTATTCAAGGTGAGTTTAAAACAGGCTCCGATATTGGTTTCCATTTAGGAGATACAGAAAGCATTTCTAAAAATGCAGCCATTAAAAGTGAAAAAGATCTAAAAAATTTAAAAACAGAAAAATTTAAATTAGATGCAGATGATGATGAAATCTTGACTATTTCTAGAAAGGGAGGTCGTTTTCAACCTGACGAATTTGCCGACCAACTTCTTGAAGCTAAAGCAATTTCGGAAAAAGAAAGAAAATTAATAGGTAAAAAAATGGATGACTTTATGTTGAAGTTCGGTGAAAACACACCTGAATATTATTCAGCTTTTAATAAATTTTACAAAGATTTATTAGGAAAAAAAAATATTAAAGCCATTAAATATTTTAACGAATATGATGCAGGCATAAACCCTATTTTTTTAGAAACTATGAAAAAAGCAGATATTGACCCAATACAAGCTTTTCAAATAATTGCTAAGGGTGATAAAGAAAAATTTAAACAGTTAAAAGATTTAGATTTATCTAACACTGGTTTAGATGTAAAACCAGCAGATTCCTATGTTGTTTTTGATGATTCTGTAATAAAAAAAATCTCAGAAGAAAAAGGCATAGAATCATTGTCTGTTAAAGACTCTGTCGTTAATTATGTTCAATCACCTTCTTTAATGTCTAGAGATGAATTAGTTAAATCATTAGATAGTGACCCTACAGTGGCTGAAAAATCAATAAAGGCATTAAAAGATTTAGGTAAAGTAAATGATGATAATACAGTAACTATATACAGAAGAGTTCCGTTAAAAAAAGGTGAAGAATTAAAAGACGAAACAGTAATTTCAGGTTCACACGATGTAAGAGCCGTGAGAGATGCTAATAAAGCCTTAGAGAGTACAACAACTTTTGATATATTTGGTCAACCCAAATCAAGAGGAGAGGAAGTATTTGTTAAATATAAAGTCCCTATTGATAGAATTAAAGGCTATCTTCCTGAAGTAGGAGAGTATACTAGAGGCACACAAGCAAGAATACAAAGAGCTGTGGAAGGTAGAATGGAGGAAAAACGAAAACAAGGTTTAGGTCAATTTACTAAACTTAAAGAGACAAAAAGAATATTTGAAGAACTTGTTAATAGAGAAAAAGAAATAATAGCTGATGTATCAGGTATCAAACCTGAAAAACTGGATAGAAACATTATTTATGATTCAAGTTTTGACGATATTATTGAAGGTAAGGTGAAAACAGGAGATGAATATAAAAAAGCAAATCCTGGAATTACTTTTAATGAAACTGCAAAAATAAGACAGGCTTTAGCGGGAGGTAAACCTGTAAGAGCAGGTACAAATGAGCCAATCGAAATAGACGAAAGTTTAACAATCAATCCAAAAACAGGAAAAAGATTTACTTATGATGAGTTTATAGATTATGACAAACAAAAAGCTCAAGAATATGTAGATAAAATTAGAGATGATTTTGGATTAAATATTAAAGGTACTGAAACAAAAGGCATAGCTTCACTGCCCACGGAACAAGGTGCAACTAAAGTTGAAAATATGTTAAAACCTAAAACTGAAATAAGAAGTGAAGGAGGTTTTAAATTTGCTCCTGAAAAAATAAAACAAAATTTGCAATTACAAAAAGTAAGAATTGCTAAAATGAATGAAGGTAAGACACCTGCTGGTGAGCCACTTAATGAAAGAATCGAAATAAAAGCACCTGAAGGAAGCAATCTTCCAAACTTTGTTGTTGGTAAAATTAAACCGAAAGATTGGCAAGAAAGAACAGAAAAACTTTTAAGTGATGAAGAAATAGAGCAAGCCTCGAATTGGTATAACGAAGTCTATGATTACTTTAAAAAAGCTCCTTATACAAAAGACGATGAAGAAGCAAAACAATTAGCAAGAGCTTGGTTTGCAAGTCAACAAAATAAAAGTCCTGCAGGAGGAGTTGCTCATGTGCTTTCTATAAGAAATTTACTAAGGGAAGGCAAAAGTCCTGAAGAAATTTTAGCAATGGAAAAAATACCAGCAGGAGGTCTTGAAGGTGCTAACAAAGCTATATTATCAGTTTTAACAGGAAGAGAGGTTGAAGGTGTAGGTCCAAAAATATCAGATTTCAGAGATGCCTTGGATGGAAAAAATGTGCGATCTTTTATGGGTAATGATACAATAGGAGGTCAACCTTTTGTTGTTGATGTTCACACAGGAAGAGATACTGGTTTAGTCGATAAACCATTATTAAATGTGTTAGAAGCCAAAGGTTATACCATTCCAAAAAATATAAAATTAGATTTTGGAAAAAAACAAGAAGGTTTACAAGGTGGTGGTGTGCCGTCTGGTCAATATGAAAACAGGTCAGTTTTTGGAAATGAATTAACTGAATATCTGAATAGTGTTAATTGGAAAGGTAAAAATGATTGGGAACCAGCTCAAATTCAAGCGATTGGGTGGACAGCTTTAACAAATTTTTATGGTGGTGTTAATACAGCAGGTAATATAAAGGATGCTCTTAATTTAAATGTTCAAAGAATTTCTATGGAAGTGGCACCTGGTGAAGGGTCTCCGTGGGCAAAAATGTTTGGAGAGGATTACTCAAAATTATCAGTTGATAATCAGTCTAAAATTAACAAAGAAGTAACAGATGAAGCAATAAAGAAAATTTCGGAGGCTGAAAATGTTGATCTTTATAATAATGTGTTTGGTACAGGTGGTTGGCAAACTTTTGTAAATCCAAGCACTGTGCAAGAAATACTTGGTTCAAAAGATCAAGCAGTCAGAATAGCATCAAAATTAGGATATGTACTAAATCAGACAGAAATGTATGTTAATGCAACTAAAAAATTAACAAAAGACCCAGAAGCTTATGCCTTTGATATAGTAGAAGTTGGCTCTGAAAAATTAAAAGATTCAAAGTATGTTAATGAATTGTTTTCAAAAATTTATGAAAAAACAAATGGAGTGGTCGTAGGTTTTCATCCTTTACTAACAGTTGATAAAGAACCTGCTATTCGTATGATAGTTGGTCCTGATAAAATTAAAAAATTTTACGAGGATAATAATTTGATTAAATCACGCAAAGAAGACCTACTTAAAAAAAATAATTTTTTTGAAAATGATTTGAAAGAACAAATTAAAAGTGTTATTCTTGGTGAAGATGCAGATTACGGATTAGTTTTACGAGAAGCTGATTTAACTGTGCTTAAAAATGAATGGAATAAGAAAGGACAACAAAATGGGCAAAATTATGTACGACATTTCAGTAAGGGAAGACAATCAGGGACCAAAGATGATGGATTCAGGGTACTCGATAATATTAGGCAAGAACTTACGGACTTCTTCCGACAAAAAATCAGAGACGCCCAAGGAGTAAAAACTCCCAACGAAGAAGTCGTTGAAATAATTGAAGATCCCCCACCCATAAATAAAAAAGCCTTTGGTGGTTTCGTAGAGAGTAGTAATTACGATCATTATAGGATAATATAAAACTATTATGGATCCATTAACAATTGCAACGGCAGCCTTTGGAGCAATCAAACAAGGTGTTTCGATAGGTAAAGAACTTCACAGTTTATCTGGACAAATAGTTAAGTTTGTCAAGCAAATGAGTATTGTGGAGGAAGAGCATAAAAAAGAAAAATCAAAATGGTTTACTTCTTCAAATGAAGAAGCTCTTGATACATACTTCAAATTAAAACAAGTCCATGACATGGAAAATCAACTTAGAGAAATGTTTATGTTATATGGAGCACCAAATGCTTGGAGTGAATTTATTGCAATAAGAACAGATATAAAGAAAAAAAGACAAGCAGCAATAGCAAAAAAGAAAAAAGAAAGAGAAGATTTTATTATGATATGTGCCTACTGGTGCACTTGTAATAGCTTTAATTGGAGTCTAGCCTCTTTACTGTTATTAAATAGTAATTTACTTAAAAACTAAGAAAAAATAAACGATTTTAAGAGCCGTACACGAAAACTTTTTAGTGTTCTGATGGTTTACTACCTAGCAAAAATTGATTAAACTGATGGCAGTTAACTAATTAATTCTTATAAGGAGATACTATGAAAAAGAAAATGAAATCTAAAGGTTACGCCAAAGGTGGAGCTAAAATGATGAAAGCCATGGGTGGTCGAATGATGAAGTCTAAAGGTTACGCCAAAGGTGGAGCTAAAATGATGAAAGCCAAAAAAGGTAAAATGACAGACAAACCAACTATGACTTTAGCACAAGCTAAAAAAGTATTAAAACAAAATAATATGAAGGCAGTAAAAGTATAATTTACTTGTCAATTTTTAGTTAGACACTATTATAGGGTATGGCTTATTTGATAAGTAACATACCCTATTTTAAAGTTTGGGTCAGAAAAGAATTCACACACAATCACAGAAAATATCATGGAGAATATATCCATGGTTTAGCAACAGCAATTACAAGTATTCCTGATAGATGTTTAAGCTTTCAAGTTATATTCACTGGCTGTGAAGATGAAGAGAATAGACTTGAAAATCCCCATGGTGGAGCAATGTGGGCACGATTACCCATAACAGCTCTTGTGGCAGATGAGCCTCTTGATACCTTCCCTCCCCCTATACAGACTCATTTGGCACAACCATGGGATTGTTCAGCACGAAATTTTGAAGTCATAAAATTTGACAGAACTTCTTCTAGTCCGTGGCTATGTAAAATAGATGGTGAATTTTATACTGGTAAATATTATTTTACAGTCGATTATACAGGATCAGAAATTGCTGATGATGCAGCTCAACATAAACAATCACATGTTATAAGATTAACAAATGGTCCTTGGGAAGGGTGTGTCGTTGCATTACCTAATAACAGAGTAAGAGTTACTTCACCAGCTATGTGGGTCACAGGAAAAGGTGCACCTGATTTTATACCGAGTCAATGGACACACAGTGCTGAAGAACATGACAGCTATATGGATTGGGAAACAACCTTTAACAATTTGTATGCCGATGATAAAGATTCTTGACGCTATTCAAATATATAAAAATAAATTTGGTCATGACTTTTGCGATAACATACAAAAGTATGCTGACTTAGTTTGTAGACAAAAAGGTAAAACTGTTCAACCTGAAGATAAATCCTCAAGAGAAGTTTTAGCCTATGGTTTAAAAAATGGTAATCAGGACGAATTATACAAATCAATCATTTACACAACAACAAGTAGAGTTTTAAAAAAATATCTGAAAACATTTAAAATGATCTCTGATTGTGAAATTTTAAATGTTGATCTTTTAAAATATCCTGAAGGACATTATTACAAACCTCATGTTGATTATTCTTTAAGCACTCCAAGAAATTTATCTATCATTATAAATCTTAATGATGACTATGTAGGAGGTGAGCTTTACTTTACCTCTCAAAACTCGGAAGATATTTATAAAATCTATGAATTAAAAAAAGGTGATGTAATAATTTTTCCTAGTAATTTTTTATTTCCTCATGGTATAATGCCAGTGGTTAAAGGAACACGATATAGTTTAATAACATGGATAAAATGACAGAATATTTAAATGACAAATTTTTTTTAGTAAATGAAAAAGGACATTTAGTCTACACTAAATCAGGTGGCGTGCCTGTATTTGTACCTGAAGATTATAGAAAATATTATGCGTTTTATAAGAAAAGATAAATCTTTTTCAATTACCGATTTCTCTATAGTCAATAAATATAATTACAAAGATTACACAAGAAGTGACCTTGACTCAGGTAGAGTCTATAATGTTGCTGAAAAGAAAGTACCCTCAGTAACAACTATATTATCTAAAACTCAAAGCAAAGAAAAACGAGAGTCATTAAACAGGTGGCGTGAAAGAATAGGCTATGAAGAAGCTGCACGGATCACGAACCAAGCTTCAACACGAGGGACAGAAATGCACCATGTCTTAGAGCAATACTTAAAAGGTATAGGTTATTTAAACTTATCAAAAGACGGAGCACTACCACGAATGATGGCTCATACAATCGTTTCTAATCTTGACCAATTTAGTCAGGTATGGGGAACAGAGGTCACATTATCTTATAAAGACAGATGGGCAGGAAGTGCAGATTTAATTGGTGTGTATGATGGTAAACCATCTATTCTTGATTTTAAACAATCCAATAGACCTAAAAGAGAAGAATGGATTGAAGATTATTTTTATCAACTCTGTGCATATATCATGGCTCACGAATCTATGTACGGAAAAATAGAACAGGGCGTGGTATTAATCTGTACTGTTGATTTAGTATTTCAGAAATTTATTTTGTCAGGAGATCGTTTAGAAGAGTTAAAGAAAAAGTGGTTAGAGAGAGTAGAGCACTTTCATGCTCTACAATCCCTCGGAGAAAGAACTAAAGAAACTCCATGACCTCTTCACCTAAAGTGTCGGCACTGATCCTTAATTTATTGTTTAAAGCTTTAATAACAAACTCATCAATTGTTCCTCTTGCAATAATATCTATATAAGTCACACTTTTCTTTTGACCAAGTCGGTGAGCTCTATCTTCGGATTGCACTCTTACCTCTAAATCAAAAGTATTATTGTAATAGATAACTGTATTTGCTTTTGTTAAATTCAAACCATAGCCACCAGTAACAGGGTTACCTACAAAAAATCTTACCTTATCATCCTCTTGAAATTTTTTTACATTCTCTGTTCTTTGATCTACAGACACACTTCCGTAAATGGCTACAACAGAATTAGAACCATAGGTCTCTTTTATTTTTTTTATTATACTTTCAATATTGTAAACAAATCTTGCCCAAATAATTATTTTACCATCGGTCTCTTCAAGAATATTCATAAGTTCATCTAACTTAGAATCTTTTATAATTTTTTTTTCTCCTGAGTTTGTCACAATGTGACCATTACAAACTTGCTGCAATTTTATAATTTCAGTAAGCTTGTTGTTATAGCTAACGCTATTATCTTCTATAATTGTTCGAGCATATTGTTTTAAATCGTTGTAAAATTTTTTTTGTTCTGTCGAAAGATCAACATACCTTTTTTGATAAATTTTGTCAGGTAAATCTAAGCAGTCTTTTTTTCTCACTCTGTATGAAAATTTTTTTAATTTATTTTCAAGCTCATCTAAATTTTGATAGTATATAGGTATTTGAATATGTCTGCCGTTTGTTTGTATTTGTTTCATAACAGAATATCGAGCACGAAAGACATAATAATTATCATAGCCTAACAATGATGGACTTAAAAAATCACATTGGCTAAATAAATCTAAGGGAGATTTGGTAATTGGAGAACCTGTTAAAATTCTTTTGTAAGTTATCTGTCGGCATAGTTCTATTATTCTTTTTGTGCGTTTGGCTTGTCGGTTCTTAATTGTCGTTGCTTCATCAACGATGGCACACATTCTTGATTTGTGATAAGCAATTAAATCTTTAACTGCTTTGCTTCCACTATCATGCGAAAACGCTTCAACATTTATTAAAAAAAAATTTAAACAATTATCTTTTACTTCAAAACTTTTACTTAATTTGTGAACACCAATATTAGTTTTTACAGGACAATGTGTTTCAATTTCATTGATCCAATTTCTATAAACTGAGTTTGGTGCGACAACTAAAACAGCGTCAATTTTATTTTGTTGATGTAAGTATGCAACATTATCAATACTTACTTTTGTTTTACCTGTGCCCATTTCCATAAAGTAAGCATAGTTATTTTGACAAGCTCCCTGAATGAGAGCTTGTCGTTGATGTTCATAAGGTTGTGTTTTGTAATTATACTTTGTCATTCTACACAATCTTATATGAATAAGTTTTTCCTTCAAGAAAAAACTTGTACTGATTACCTTTAAAATTAAAAAGAGTCCATCTGCTACACCCATACCTAAGTGCTGAACGAATTTCTCTTGCACCTAATTTTGGATTTTCCTTAGCCAATACTTTTTTTAATTTGTAAAAAGTATTATGACCATTTTTAATATGAATATAAATATCTGAACAAAGTCTTTGTTTAAAAGTTTCTGTTAATCTAATTTTTGTCATTTTATCCTCCATACTCTAATGTTGTTTTCATCAATCCTTTGTGTTGTGCATTTTATATTTCTAACTCTAAATCGTGATGCCCACAAATTTTGAGTTTTTCCTGCTGATCCATTTATTGGAACAACAAAAGATTGACCAACCTCAAGTTCGTTTAAAAAATCAAACTTAGCTCGATTAGGTAATGGTATATTGTTTTCAATTTTATACATTTTATTCTCCGTAAAAGTTGGGGACAACTTTAGCCGTGTCCCCTTCGGCTCATAAATAAATTACGCCACCTCCTTTTTTTCTTGTAGTTTTAATATAAAGTCTAGAGCTTGAGTTGCTTTTGAAAAAGCTTTAAAGATTGCTTTAGGCTCGTTCTTAATTGCTTTCATCCAACCATTAAGATATTGAGCATGATCTTTTCTTGGTCTTGGTGATAGACCTAAAACACTCATTAATAATGCAGAACCTGTCTCAGCTACTAATTCTTCGAAAGCATAACTCTCTTTGTCAGATTTAAAATTTCTTTCCAAACGATTTTTATGTCCTGTCCAATGAACCAATTCATGTAAAACAGTTCCATAATAATCTTCGGCTGTATTGAAGTCACTTACATTTGGCACTTGAATATAGTCGGCAGTTGTATGATAAAAAGCACGACCACCAAGATGTCTAATATCAGCGTTTGTATTTTTGACAAAAGAGTTAAAAGACTCAGAAATTTGTAAAGGTGTTTTCTTAACAGTCTCAACTTTTTTTGGTTGATAGCCTTCAACTAAATCGGCATTAAAAACTTTACTAGCTTTTAAAAACCAAATTGTTTTTCTTTTTGGCTTACCATTGTCATCAAGAATTTCTGACTCGACATCTTTCTGACCCCAAAATAAAATAGTGACAGCACCCTTTTTAATTTTAAAATCTTCATTGATAGATTTCCATTGATTGTAAGTTGCCCACTCGTTAGAAGTGTAACCTTCTTTGTAAGCAGTCAAAGACAAACTAAGTAAATTTATACCTTGATAAGTTTTTTTAGTTTTTGCATTTACAGGAAAGCCACTTGCAATTTTTGATGACCAACCTTTAACCCAATTAGTGCCTTCAGTTTTCATAAGATTAAGAATCTCATCAAGCACTGAATTAAGTTCTTTTTGTGTGTAAGTAAGTTTCATTTTTTTCTCCGTAAAATTAATATTATCTTATTTATATAGCATATTAAATGTGATGTAAATCTTTTTTTATATTTTTGCAAAAACTTGATTGGCTCTTTGGCAATCACTCAAAGGAAAACCATCTGAATCAGTTGTTTCAAAATATACATCCATATCCATTGCATTTGTAAATTGTCTACCTTGCTCAGAAAAATTTACTTTAGCATCTTTTAAAGATGGAAAAGATTCTACCAAAACTGATTTGGTTACAGAAGATATATTATTCATAAGATCGAAAGGTAATTCCATCCAATCAACATTAGTATTTAAAACTGCTAATGCGTTTACCACATAATCATCATCGTATTTTTCTACTTTAAGATTTAAAGCAACTATGCTTATCGTCTTGCTCACTGATATTTCTTTGTTTAAAGTTAAAGTTTTCATTTTTTTCTCCGTTTAAGTGTGAAACTTTATTGTCCCACACCTATATACTATCACATCTAGCATGTGATACAACCCTTTTTTTATAAGTCATTGATTTTATTAGTTTCTTTTTTTATTTTTTTTTAAAATTAATTGCTTATCACATTTTTTCTTGACGGAAATAATTATCTGATGTAAGTGTAGGTATAACTTTTAAAAATAAGGAGTGCTTATGGACTTAGAAAAAGAAGCTACAGTAAATGTAGATACAAGCCTTACAGTTGACATAGCTAGTAAGTGCAATGAGTTATTAGCCACTCGGAAACAAATTGAAAAATGCGAAGCGAATCTTGCTAATCTTAAAAAANGACGAGAAAATCTTAGCAACAAATGAAATTCCGAAGGCTATGGCAGAGGCAGGTGTGACCATGTTAAAATTATCCGATGGTTCAACTGTTGATGTAAAACCAATTTATTCAGCTCGCATGCCAAATGATTCTCGAAAGCAAGAAGCGTTTGAATGGCTTCGAGAAAATGGTGCAGGTGACCTGATTAAAAATATTGTGTCTTTGAATTTTGGTAGAGCAGAAGATAGCGATGCTAAAAAACTTTTTGAAAATTTACAAGAACAAGGATACAATGTGAGCCAAAACGAAAAAGTTGAACCGAACACATTGAAAGCTTTTGTAAGAGAAAAATTACAAAAGGGTCAAAATGTTCCAACTGATTTGTTTTCAATATTTGTAACTAACCAAACAACAATTAAAACGAAGGAGTAATCATGAACCAAGTTACAGAAAAAAAAAATAATGTTCCTCAGAAATTTAATCTCGAAGAACATGCCGATCAAGGTAATGAATTTGTTACAGCTCGTGACACTAAATTACCAATTCTAAAAATACTTTATTCTAATTCACCAGTCCTCGATGAGAGTGATGGCAAGTTTAATGATAAAGCCAGACAAGGTGATATTTATAATGAGATCACTGGAAATTTATATAAAGGTAAAGATGGTGTATTAGTTGTACCTTGTCTCTATGTAAATACTTTTAATGAGTGGAAAGATAGAGGTGATTCGCCTGGTAGACCAATTGCTATTCATAGAGACTATGACATCATGAGAAAAACATCTCGATCCGATGATGGAAAAGATAGATTAGAAAATGGTAATTATGTTGAGGATACAGGAAATCATTTTGTTTACATATTAGACAAAAATTATGCACCTGTTGAGACAGCGTTAATTACAATGAAGTCTACACAAAAAAAGAAATCTAAGTTGTGGAATTCAATGCTTCAATCAAGAAGAGTAAAAGGATCTAACGGATTTTTCTGTCCACCTTCTTGGAGTCAAGTATATAAATTAACAACTACCAAAGAATCAAATTCTCAAAACTCATGGTACGGATGGGTTGTTGAGTTTGATAAAATGTTAAGTCCTGATAGCAACCTTAATACTTTAGAAGTGTTAAATGCTTTTTATAAAAGTGCGAAGACTTCTGATATTTTTGGGACTGTTGCATTTGAAGAAGAAAATAAAAAAACAAGCACAGAATCTGTTCAGCAACCAGCTCAACAAGCTGATGCTAATTCAGATGTTCCTTTCTAATGAAGGAACAACTTCTTGAATTGTTTACTAGTGACAATTCTCGCTACCTCAAGTCCTCCCTNACAGGGGAGGACGATGAGAGAGGCAAGAAACAAGCTCACTATGCCACGATCCACGAACCAGTAACGGCTGATGTTTGGAGTCAACACCTTGATGGAAAAATAAGGTTAGGCTTAAAACCTGAAATTGATAGCCAATGTAAATGGGGTTGCATCGATGTTGATCCCAACAATTATAAAGATTATTCAGAAAAAAAGTATGTACAAATAATTAAAAAATATAAATTACCTTTTGTGCCAGTCAAATCAAAATCAGGAGGCTTGCACATTTTTATTTTTTTTACAGAAATGGCTGATGTAAAAAAAGTCACTGATAAATTAGCTGAAATAAACGAGCAATATTTTTTAGCTCAAGAAATTTTTCCATGTAATAAAGCAGTGAATATGCCTTATCATAATATGAATGCTTCTATGGAATTTGCTTTTGATGAAAACAATACTCCTGTAATGATTGGCAGATTTATTCAACTTGCTAAAAAACAAATGATAGAACCTAAGAAATTTTTTGAATTAAAAGTTGAAGAATATGAAGCTGAAAGTGAATGGAAACATTATCCTCCCTGTGTACAAAAATTAATTCAGGAGGGATGGAGTGGTAATAACAGAAACAATTTTTTGTTTAATGTACTTGTGCTTGAGATGAAAAAGAATTCTACTTTAACATTACAACAACTCGAAGAAATTGCTCAACACAGAAATACAAATATTTTTACAAAACCTCTCAGCAAAAACGAAGTATCTCAACTAACAAAGTCAGTGCATAAAGGTGGTTATGAATTCCAATGCCCACCAAAACATCCTGAGTATAATCCAATTTGTAATAAAGAATTATGTAAAACAAGACGCTTAGGAATTGGTGAGGCTGTTCCTGAGATCATAGAATTTTTTGAAAATATNAATTACATACAAGATACAAAAAATATTTGGTATGAGTTTGATTACAAAGGTCAGCGAATTAGTGTNACTCCTGAAGATATGAAAGATGAAAAAGCATTTAGAGTAAAGCTACTTCGACACAGAGTATATTGGTTGACTCTACCAAAACCAAGAAAAGGTCCTAGTCCCTTTGAATTACTTATGAAAACTATTGTCGATAAATCAGAAGAATCTACAGACCATCAATATACTGACACTGTAGAAGAGGAACGCTATTCCGTCCTAAAAGATTTTTTCGAGTCACATATTGAACAGGATAAGTTTGAAAAATTAAAAGATGGCTATGTGGTCTTGGACTCAAAAACAAATACTTGTTATTTTAAAAAACTGACTCTTGATAGATTTTTAAAAAAGAATGCAGCTCGAACATTTAACACCACGGCTGACGCTTTACGAATGTTAGGATGTAAAAGAGCCGATTATAAAGAAGGTGAAAAAAATGTATGGTTTGTTGATATGCCTGATTTTGTGAGTCATCAAAGTATAAAACCTAAAGATAAAAAATCTACAGAAATGGATGAAGAGCATTATGACAAGTTCAGGGATACAAAAGCATAAAAACTTATATAGAAAAACAGTAAAGATTTTCGGTCCTCCTGGTACTGGCAAAACTCATACTTTAATTGAAAGAATTTTAAAGAAACATTTAGCCAGAGGCATACACCCAAAAGACATTGCTTTTATTTCATTTACAAACAAGGCAGTGGATACAGCAAGAGACAGAGCCTTGGCAACTTTTACACAATACACCACAGATGACTTTCAACGATTTAAAACGCTTCATAAATATTGCAGGCGTTATTTTGAAGAAGAGGTTTTTGATCCTAAGAACTGTATGCTTGATTATGCATTACAAGCTAAGATAATTAAAACATCCGATAATCGTTTGTCTGATGATAATTTTCATTATAAAGATTGGTCATTAGGCGTGTATGATAAAGCACGGAACACGCTCCAAGAACCTCAGCTAGTCTATAAAAAAGAAAGTTATAAAAAAGATAGTCTTGAAATTTTTCTTAGAAAGATTAACACATACGAGCACTACAAAAAAGATTCATTTATTGACTTCACAGATATGATTGAAAGATCGATTGACGAAGTTAATTTTCCTCCACTTGAAATTTTAATCTTAGATGAAGCTCAGGACTTTACACCTTTGCAATGGTCCGTAATTTATAAGATGGCAGATAATGTAAAAAAGATTTACTTAGCAGGAGATGATGATCAAGGTATTTATAAATGGAATGGAGCAGATCCAAAATATTTTACTACTTATTTTCCTGGTCGCAAAGTTATCCTGAGACAAACAAGAAGATTTGGTGAAGAGATTTATCGCTTTTCTCAAATCATCAGACGAGGAATTTTTGATAGCGTTGAGAAAGATTATGATTGCTTACCTAAAAAAGGTAGCGTAAAAAGATATCTTAATTTTAGTGAAATACCTTTTCATAGACTAGAAGGCACTTGGTATATTTTGGGTAGAATTCATTCGACTGTAAATGAATTAAGAATGTGTGCGAAAGATGTTGGCTTGTATTTTTCTGATAATAAAGGTAATAAAAGTTTTGATGTAAAACAATGGGAGGCAATTAAAGCTTGGACAAAGATTACTAATAATAAAAAAATAAGTAGGAATAGTGCAGAAAATATGTATAAATACCTAAGAGAACTAAAAGATTTTAATTTTAGGACACAAAAGTTTTGGCAAAATATACCTGAGACTCAGATGTTCGATTTAAAAGATTTGAGAGAATGGTGTGGCTTAGACATGGATGATTCTTTTTTAAAAAAAAATTGGTGGGAAGTTTTGAAAAGAAATTTTAAAGATAATCAGGTAACTTATTTTGTTCAATTGTTAAAAAATTATGGTCAAAAAATATTATCAAATGATCCCAATATAATTATTGATACAATACATTCAGTTAAAGGTGGTGAAGCTAATAATGTTTTAATTTATTCAAAAACTAATTATGCATCGACCTATGATAAAAAAAGTAAAGAAGAAAAGTCAGATGAGAAAAGAGTTTATTATACAGCCGTTACAAGAGCCAAAGATACTTTACATATTTTATCAACCGATTTCCGATTTAATTATCCCATCGGAAAAGACTATTTAATTTATTTACAGGAGCAATAATGAAACCTTTTTTTCAAGAACTTCGAGTGGGTCAATTTTACAGTCCTGAGTTACATGACATAATTTTTAATCCTGAAACTGAATGGGTAAACTACTTTAATTTTACAGCTTGTCCCATTGATAAAGAAGTTTTATTTAGAGATCATTTTTATAAGTGGCTATATGATAGACATCCTTATAAAGCTGGTGTTTTAAAAATGGAACATCAGACAATGTACAACTGGCACAAAGATTCAAATAGAGGTGTCACAGTAAACTGTTTGATCAATACACCTAATACTTCATACACTTTTTTCAGAAAAGAGTTTGATGTAAACCATCCAATTATTGAACTGCAATATTTTCCTGGTAGTAGATTTTTACTTAACAATCAACAAGATCATATGGTTTTAAATTATAACGGAATTAGAATGGTTCTAACTATAGAGTTTTTAGAAGATAAGAATGAATTACGCTTTGAGGATTTATTGGAGGAAATAGAAGGGGATTATTATGAAAAGTGATATTTCAAATATGCTCTCACGCTTTTTTAAAAAATATAAAAATCAATTAGACCCAGATGATTTAGATAAGTTTGGTCATTTATGGAAAGGTTTTTATGACACAGTTGTTGAGGATNATGTTTGGAAAAAAGGAAGCAAACATTATAAAAATTTTCACATACAGCCTGGTCAATTTATATTAGTCAATAATTTAAAATTTCCTGAAGGTAATGTTATTAAATATACATCGAGACATAATCAAGAAGGTGGTGGTGGAAAAAAGGACATTGAGAAAGCTATTCACTATTTAGAAATGATAAAAGAAAGAGACTACGAATGAAATGTTGGCACTGTGATACAGAATTAATTTGGGGTGGTGATCATGATATTGAAGATGAGCATGATGAATTTTGTATGGTCACAAATTTATCCTGTCCTAATTGTGGTGCTTATGTTGAAGTGTATTTACCAACAGACGATGCTGAACCAACTTGGCAAAAAAAAATAGTGACTGCTAATGACTAGCCTACAACTTACATTTAACTTTAAGAAACATATTTGGTCAGCTCCGAGTGAATATAAGGATCTGTCCGATGCACAGGAAATTGCAATAGACTTAGAGACTAGAGATGACGGAATCAATAATGGATTAGGAGCTGGTTGGGCAACAAACCAAGGAGAGATAATCGGCTTTGCTATCGCCACTGAAGGATGGCAAGGCTATTATCCTTTCGGTCATTTCGGTGGAGGTAACTTAATTAAAGAACAGGTGTTGCGATATATGAATGACATTTGTTCGTTACCTTGCCGAAAAATTTTTCATAATGCCCAGTATGATGTTGGATGGCTTAACGCTTATGGTATCGAAGTTAAAGGAGAGATCGTTGATACCATGATTGCAGGAGCTTTAATTGATGAGAATAGATACACCTATAAATTAAACGCTTTAGCTAAGGATTATCTAGGAGAGTTAAAAGCAGAGACCGATTTGAATGAAGCAGCTCAGGCTCATGGCGTTGATCCAAAAGCCGAGATGTGGATGTTGCCAGCAGAACATGTTGGATACTACGCTGAACAAGATGCACGGCTCACTTACCTTTTATGGCAAAGATTTAAACATGAGATACATTCACAAAGTTTAGAGACTGTATGGGATCTTGAAAGACGCTTGTTGCCAATACTAATTAAGATGAGAAAAAAAGGTATTCGAGTTGATGTTGAAAAAGCGTCCTCTTTACAAAAAAAGTTTATTGAAAAAGAAAAAGATATTTTACTTAAAATAAAAAAACTTGTGGGAAAAGATATAGATATTTGGGCAGCAAGACAAATTGCTTTTGGTTTCGATAAATTAGGTATCACTTATCCAAAAACACCTAAAAGTGGTGAACCAAGTTTTACACAAAATTGGTTAATAAATTCTGATCATGAAATTTCTAAATTGATTGTACAGGCTAGAGAAATAAATAAATTTCACAACACCTTTTTAAATTCAATAATGAAGTTTGAACATAAAGGTAGAATTCATGCCGAAATAAATCAATTACGCTCTGATACAGGAGGCACTGTCAGTGGAAGACTAAGTATGTCAAGTCCTAACCTACAACAATTACCTGCACGCAATAAAGAATTCGGACCAATAATTAGAGGACTTTTCCTTCCTGAAGAGAACTACCAATGGGGTTCTTTTGATTATTCTCAACAAGAACCTCGTTTGGTGGTGCATTATGCTTCAAGTATTGGTGAAGGCTACGAGGGTTCACAAGAGCTTGTTGAGGCTTACACAAGAGCTGATGCTGACTTCCATCAAACTGTAGCTGACTTAGTTGGTATAGATAGAAAGCAAGCAAAAACAATTGGTCTCGGTTTGATGTATGGTATGGGTAAAAATAAATTAGCTAATATGTTGGGTTTAGGTTTTGATGAAGCTAGTGCACTCATTGCTAAGTTTAATCGCAGAGCACCTTTTGTAAAATTACTATCTGATAGATGTATGAAAAAAGCTAATAGTGAGGGAGTTATTCGAACCAAACTTGGAAGAAAATGTCGTTTTGATATGTGGGAAACAAAAGATTTTGGTATTCATACTCCTGAGAAATTTGAGAACGCTTCTGCAAAATATGGTGCGAGTAATATTAAAAGAGCTTTTACTTATAAAGCTTTGAATAGATTGATTCAAGGATCAGGAGCTGACCAAACAAAAAAAGCCATTGTTGATTGTTATGAGCAAGGTGATTTGGCTCTATTACAAATACATGATGAATTATGTTTTAATGTTTCTTCTGAGGAGCACGCTCAGAAAATAAAGACAGTGATGGAGGATGGCGTGAAACTAAGAGTTCCAAGTGTAGTAGATGTTGCGTTAGGCAAAGACTTCGGTGAAGCGAGTTAGTATTTCGCTTTTGCTTCTCTTATATCGGCTAGTACCAAAGCTTGCTTTATGGCTTCAATTTTTTTCTCGATATCTTTCATCTCGATGGAGTAAACACCACTTTCATTATACATGGCATTCCACTTAGATTCTAAAGACATCTTAGCATGTAACAATTCAGCTATTGCCATTTTCACTTCCTTTCATAATAAAGTATAAAAAAGATTATAAAAGATGTCAATTAGCTTGCATTATCACATTTAAACATATATATTAAAAATTGATATTAATTATTACGAAGAAAGGCTTATATATGATATCGTACTTAACAAAAGAACAGTTCATTGATTTGAACGAAAAAGCAATCAAGCTTAAAAAAAATCGATCTGTCGAAAGACATGCATATGAAAATATTGAAGAAGGAAAAAAACTTCCTGTGATATTTCACATGTTGCATAACGACATTGAAATTAGAACGCAGATTGCTACTAGCGAAAATTCTGTTGCTTGGTTAGACATGGATGTTGCTGATTACAATAATCTAAATAAAGTATCTATACCTGATCATCTAGATACCAACAGACCAATTTTATAATATTAATATAGGGTGTGAGAATATTCTCACACCCACATACATAAGGAAAAAATTATGGATACTACAAAATGGCATACAGTTGCTATAAGAAAAGATTGTTACTACAAATTGAAAGGTCTGTGCTCAGTAAAATACAGAAGACCTAATAATATGATTAGTAAAATGATTGATGAAACAATTCGTTATCAAGCTCGAAAAGAGGGCACAAGTTATGAAGCCTTTTCTCAACATCTTTTAGAAAAAGGAAAAAAATCCAATGCCAGAGACTAAACTTAGATGGGCACAATTTTTAGTTTACATGGATAATAAAAATTATGCTACAGGTTATAGAGACGATGAGCAACCTCATGAAGATTATGAAAAAGGTATTTATGTTTCTATACCTACGAGAATTCCTATAAGAACAGATACAACTTTTGAATATGGTGGTCATAAAATGAAAGCACTTGTAGTAACTAAGTGTGACCATTTTGATGATCATTTTAGAGTTTTTTGTAGGGAGATAAAATGAAGTGGATTTTACTACTGTTTCTTTATACTGGTGAAGAGATTGTTTATGGTGAAGTTGAAGCTTGTATCATAGATGAAATTTGGGACAAGGTTGAAATGTATGAGCAAGAAAATGACATCGACATTCAAGGATGGGGATGTTATGACGAAAAGACTTTTAACATACGACAAAAAGCACGAAAGAAATTAGGGATCGATGTTTAATTGGTTTATTTTAACTATTTGGATAGAATACAATAACAAATTGACAATGAAACATATTCCTAATTTTAGATATATAGAGTGCCAAACAGCCATAACAGAACTTATTGAGGATTTTGAGAATAAAAATCCAAATAAAAAAATAAAAGCAGCTAAGTGCAATGACCCTGTCACTTGGTTTAAAAAATATAAATTAAACAAATGGGATCAAATAAAAGATAAGGAGTAATAATGGAAACATTAATTGTAGGATTAGTAATAAATCTATATACATGGAGCAATGCCGATTTTTTTGTGCAAAAGAAAAACAATGAAAGAGAATATACTTGTGTGTGGGTTGATAAAGGATGGTCGAAAGCAGATCCAAAAAACCCATCATTAAGTGTGCTTGGTTATACAAAATATAAACAGCAATGTGTAACGAAGGAGAAAGAATAATGACAGGAAAAAACAAAGTAGGTTGGACAAAAGAACACGAAGAAGCATTTCAAGGTCTTTTGAACCTTAATAAAATGTCTTATGTAGAAAAGATGATATGGCTAGAAAAAAGTAAATGGCTTTTTCCTGCTATGTTGGGACCGAAAACAAAACTAAGTGGAGAAAAATGAATTTAAAAAAAAGAATTTTAGTTTATGAAGTCTGTGAAGAATGTCACGGCAATGGTTTTATCCGTCCTGACAGATTCAAAGATAAAGAAATAGATACGACTTATGTTTGTAATGCCTGTGGTGGCTCAGGTCACTCAGGAGCACGGACCAAGCTATGAGACAAATTACATTAGATGAAAGTCCTAGTCGATATTTAGATTTATTCTTAGATGAATATTCAAAAATAAGAAATATTGATAAAGATAAAGCTAAAAAAATTATTGTTGAAACCAAAAAATTTTATAAAGGTGATTTGAATGAAGGCTATGCAAAACAACTCGAAGATAGGTGGTATGTATCTTTAGATAAAGATGATGCAGATTATAGTGTATATTGTGATAAATATTATTTCACTGACCTTTGGTGTTGTTGGCAACTTTATTCAAGGGGTTATGTTGCAAGTTTAAAAAAAAGTATTTGTAAGGATAATAATCAAAAGCTATTTGATTATCTAGATAATATAAACACTATCGTTGATTTAGGTTGTGGTTTGGGATTTACAACTGCTATGTTATCAAAACTCTTTCCAAACGCACAAGTTTTTGGGACTAATATAAAAGACACGGATCAATATAAATTTTGTGAGCTGTTAGCAAATAGTTATAATTTCAACATGATTGAAGAGAAAGACATGCCTAAGAATATTGACCTTTTATTTGCAAGTGAATATTTTGAACATATTGAATATACTGAGCAAAATATACAAAAAATTATTTATACAAATAAACCAAGATTTTTATATTTAGCCAACTCATTCAATACGAGATCTGTTGGACATTTTATAAAATATAAGTTTGTAGGTGAGCACTCAGAAGTGACTACAGACCAAAAAAATATATCTAGACAGTTCAATAATTTACTCAGATGTTGGGGGTATGATAATGTTAAATTAAATAATTGGAACAATAAACCAAGACTTTGGAAAAAGATGAAATGACTAAAAAAGCAATACAAGACACCTTGTTTGAAGTTCCAACTGAGATTGAACGGCATTGGACAGATATGCCAGAATACAATAATACGGAAATTGATGGTCCAGAAATTACTTGGAAATTTAAATTTAGGAATGAAGAAGATTATGAAGATTTTAAAGAAAAAGTAAAAAAAATAATTTACAATGGCGATAAATGTATTGATGGAAACCAAGCAAAAAAAGAAAAACAGTCATGGTATCCTTTAATAGAAAAATCAACCAACTATGCATTTTATGGAAACAAACATCCCAGATTCCCTATTTATATTGTAAGTAAAGGTAGGTATACGAAAAACCCTACATCCGAAAGTTTAAACAAAATGAATGTAAATTATTTTGTAATAGTTGAAGAAAATGAATACGATAAATATAAAAAAATTATAGACAAAAAAAAATTATTAATTTTACCAAAAAAATTTAAAAAAGAATACGACACTTTTTGGAAAGATGATAACCCAATGACAGGTTCTGGTCCTGCTCGTAATTTTGCTTGGGAACATTCTATAGAACAGGGTTTTGATTACCATTGGGTTCTTGATGACAATATTGAGTCGTTTGTAAGATTTCATAATAATAAAAAAATACCATGTTTATCTGGTGACCCTTTTTACATTTTGGAAGATTTTGTATTACGATACACAAATGTTGTTATTAGTGGTTTTGCTTATGCTAATTTTTTACATTGGCATGAATATAGACCACCAATTAAATTTAATACAAGGGTATACAGTTGTTTATTAATTCAAAATAAATTGCCTTTGAGATGGAGAGGTAGATACAATGAAGACACAGATATTTGCATAAGAGCATTAAAAATGGGTTTATGCACTGTACAAACAAATATTTTTTTACAAGGCAAGATGTCAACAAAAAAAATGAAAGGTGGAAATACAGACACCATTTATAAAAAAGGAACAAAGGAAAAATCACAGATGATTCAGGATATGCATCCAGACATATGTAGGGTGGCTTGGAAGTTTAACAGATGGCACCATCATTGTAATTATAAAATATTTTCAAATAACAAACCTAAATTTAAATCAGAAAAATTTTTACCAACTAAAGATGAAATGATTTTAAAAAAAATAAAATAGAATGGCTAACAAGCATACACGAATACCTAATGAAAAACTGTTTGTCGAAAATTCAAGCTACAAAAATTATTCACATTTAAAAAACAGAATTATCAATGAAAAGCTTATTCCTTATGAATGTGCTATCTGTGAAAATAAAGGTGAATGGAAGAAAAAAAATTTATCGCTTGTACTTGACCATATAAATGGGGTAAAAAAAGATAATAGGCTTGAAAATCTTCGATTTGTTTGTCCTAATTGCGATAGTCAATTACCCACCTTCAAATCCAAGAACATCAAATATCAACGAGACAACAATTTTAATTTTAATTTAAACGGCTACGATCCCACAATCTATAAAAAAAAGTAAAGAGTGTGAATAGTAAGTAGTTTTTGACTGAGGTATACTATGGTTATGTCTAGTAATAAATTTGAATGGGAAAATCTTCTCGAACATGAAGATATATCTTTTCTTGTTGATCCTAATAGCATGTCACCTGACGAAAGACACGAATTAATCGAAAGTTTATATGTCGATTACCTAAAACTACGAGCAATGAAAAAAATTGACAAAGGCATTCTTACTAATTACAAAAAGATTTTAAGGGAGTTAGTCAAAAATTTTGCTCACTAATGAGCTCATCTCCTTATCTATATAAATTAATGGGACTAAGCTTTACTCGGTCCGTGATCGATAAAAGACTGAATCCTGAAAATAAATTATGGCGTGCTGTCGTTATAAACGCCTTTGATGATACAATGATCACGCTCTCTGATAGAAAATCATCAGTGCAAAAGATCGAAGCTCATAATTGGATTCTCCAAGAATCACGAGACTATAGAGAAGTTTGTGAATGGGCATTACTCGATCCTGAAGAAATGAAAGAACATTACATTAGTGCATTAAAACGAAAAGTAATTGCCTTTACGAAAAAACAAGTGCGTTGGGCAGAGTATAATAAAATCTATAAAGTTTTGTTTTGTGATATTAGTGTAGAGCAAAAAAAGATGATCAGGAGACGATTAGACGAGCTCAGAAGAGAAATTCATGATACAGCTACCTCTTATACCGATTCCATAATTCTTGAAGCTTTGTAGTTGTTCCCATGACCTTTAAATTTCTCAGATGTGTCAATACCATTGCCAAGCAGAGTAAAAACATCGTTGTCAATTCCATCTCAATACACCACCATATCCAAATAACCTGAGAGCCAAGACCCACGATTGGTGCTAAATATGATCCATTACCATAGACATAGATACTAATGATCGCTGTACACGCTGCAAGGAACTCGAGCCAGTATAAATCCATAAATTAATAATACATGATTTTTGACAGTTTTCTATAATACAGTTCCTTAGAAAAAAAAATAAAAAAGTAAAAAGGTAAAATAGGACTATATTTTGGGAAAACTAGGAAAAATAGCAGAAAACAAGGAAAAAAGACAAAAAGTTTTAGGAAAATTTTAGGAAAAATTCCTAAAAAATAGGAAAAATTAAAATTTTTGAGGTGAAATATGCATTTTTTTTTATTTTTTTTTATTTCTAAGTAAATATATTATGGTAAAATTGGGAATGCCAAGAAAACCAAATCAGTTAAAATCTACTACTGAATTAACAGTTCAACAAAGACAATTTGTTGATATTCTTGTTGAGAATTGGGGAAACATATCAAAAGCCGATGCAGCTTCAAAAGCTGGCTATACATCAGAGAGAGGTAAACCATATGAACAGGCTAGTAGATTGTTAAACCCTGACTTAAATCCCCATGTGTGTAGATACTTTGAAAAAAGAATGTCAAAAGAACAGGAAAAATACGATAAAGATAAATTAAGGCGTTTTAAGATCTTTGAGAGACTAAGAAATGGAGCTGAGATTAAAGGTCAATACACAGGAGCTATTAATGCAGAATATAGAGCAGGACAGATGGCAGGCATGTTTGTTGATAAAAAAGAAATTACTCATAATACTTTAGAGGGAATGAATCGAGAGCAGTTAGAAAAAAGATTGGAAGAGCTTGAGGGAAAAATAAAAGATGCCTCAAATATTATTGATGTAACTCCTGAAAAAAAATAAAAAAAATAAAAAAAAGACTTGTATCACATATTGGATGTGATACAATCTAAGTATGGTTAAGGGGTTGCACCATAAGTCAACCCCAATTTTAACGGAGAAAAAAATGAGAAAATTAACTAAATATCAATGGCAAAGTCTTAGACGAGTTTATGACTTTGACACAGTATTAAAGATTGAAAAGAATATAATTAATCTTATTAACACATATACTAAAAATCGTGATCTAACTCGCTTTGAGAAAAAATATTTTATTATTCAAATAAAAAGTGCTTTTGTTGAATATTATTTAAACAGAGAAATTAATTTCTACAATTCTGATATTTTTCAAAAGTACAATATTTTGCCATACGATAATGTTATGTCTTTTACACATAATATCTTTTCAAAATTTGGCTCAGCATATACTGAAAAAAGAAAGCAATACCTTAGATGGTGTGATGCTAATCAGATAGCACCAAGAGAATATAAATATTGGAAACAAACAATAGACTCATACAAGGATTGTCGTTTTATGTAAATGGTTAAGAGGGAGTACCAAAAATCTCCCTCAACTCTTACGGAGAAAAAAATGAAAAAAAATAAAATAACAAAAGCCGTAGTAAATGGCATTGCTTACAAAGTTGAAGATGGTGATTTATATTATCTCGATACTGTTAATAACAAATATGAAATGGTAACTTACTTTGAGGATTTTTCTGAATTTGAATTACATTTTTTGAAAAGAACATTACCAAAGTTTAATTTGTATCATGGGGAGTATCTGTAATGGGCAAAGTAAAACAAATGGCATTTGACCAAGAAGAAAAATATATTCAAAAAACAATTGAAGAGGGTGGAGATTCTCAACAAGAAATTTTACATAATATTTATAAGAGAGATATTATATTTCACTCTCAGGATGTAATTGAAGATCTTATCTACGATTACTTGGAAGATAATAAACCATAGATCAATCTTGCTTTCTTGCCTAATCTCATGTAAAAAGATTAGGCATGAGAGAATCACAATTGTGGAGGCATCTTGCCTCGATTCAAAAGACCAAAAGAGATTGGCATTTTTTCAGAATAGAATCTAGTACAATCAACGGAATACCTGATGTTAACGGATGTGTGAATGGCGTTGAGATTTGGTTAGAATTAAAATCAGGAGAGAGCAAGAATTATGGTCTTTCAAAATATCAGATCAATTGGCATATCGAAAGACTATCCTGTGGTGGTAATGTATTTATCTTGCTTTTCACCCCTAAGCTGAAAAGCCTGAAAATTCTCAGGCTTGTTCATCAGGCGTTCATCTTGCGTCAAGAAATAAAGTTCGAGCTCCTTGGATCATGTAAATTTAGCGAAAAAAACTTGGAGCAATTGCTAACGGATGTGATAATATGGCAAAATTTAACATAATGTATATTATGCGACAATGTTTTNGTAATGCTCCTCGGTTTAGAAGGCTCATATATTTTCTGGTTTTTGGTAATTTTTTTTTTAATTTTTTCTCTAGGTCAGAAAAAAAATGTTACTGTCGGTTGACAGTATAGGTTAAGTTGAATACTAACATATAGAAAGAAAAAGTCTAGTATGAAAAAAGATTTTTTAACAACAGATAAATTAAGGCTCGAAGTAGAGAAGTTATGGATACAACACATCAAGCTTTGTCAGGATAATTTTTTATATTTTGTTCAAGAGATGTGGCAAGATTTTATATGTCGTAAAGAAAAAGATCCGAGTCGTTGGGGACATCACCAGATTATAGCAAAAGAGTTTACCGATATTGCTCATGAAAAAAAAGGAAGGCTCATAATAAACATGCCTCCAAGGCATACCAAATCAGAATTTGCATCAATTTATTTTCCTGCATGGATGATTGGTAAGAATCCTAAATTAAAAATTATGCAAGTATCACATAACACAGAACTTGCAGTAAGGTTCGGTTCTAAGGTTCGAAACATTATTGATTCACCACAGTACAAACAAATTTTTGGTGATGTAAAACTTCGTGAGGACTCCAAAGCAAAAGGTAGATGGGAAACAAATCATGGTGGAGAGTATTATGCAGCAGGTGTCGGTGCGTCCATCACTGGTCGTGGTGCTGATTTATTGATTATTGATGATCCACACACGGAACAAGATTCAATGTCAGACATGGCAATGGAGAGAGCTTTTGATTGGTACACTTCAGGACCTCGACAAAGATTACAACCTGGTGGTTCAATTTTATTGGTTATGACAAGATGGGCAGAAGATGATTTAACAGGAAGGCTCATAAAAAATCAGTCTGAGGTAAAAGCCGATCAATGGAGACAAATATCTTTTCCTGCAATTTTACCGAGTGGGAATCCTGTTTGGAATGAATATTGGTCTTTAGAAGAGCTAGAAAAAATAAAAGCATCATTACCTATTCGTAATTGGTCAGCTCAGTATATGCAAAACCCTACATCTGAAGAAGGTGCAATTTTAAAACGAGAATGGTGGCAACCATGGAAGGGTGCGACTGTTCCAAATTTAATTCATGTTATACAAAGTTATGATACAGCGTTTAGTAAAAAAGAAACAGCCGACTATTCGGCTATTACAACATGGGGAATATTTCATCCTGATGAAGCTACGCCAGCTTTAATTTTATTAGATGCCATTCGAGGCAAGTATGACTTTCCTGAATTAAAAGCAGTGGCNATGGATGCGTATAAGTATTGGGAACCTGAAACTGTTATCATAGAACAAAAAGCAAGTGGTGAACCCTTGACTCAAGAATTTAGACGCATGGGTATTCCTGTTGTGCCTTTTGTTCCGAGTAAAGGTAATGACAAACATACCAGAGTCAATTCAGTTGCTCCGATATTTGAAAGTGGTCAGGTGTGGTTTCCGTATGGTGAAATGTTTGCTGATGAAGTTATGGATGAGTGTGCTGCTTTTCCTAATGGAGCTAACGATGATTATGTTGATTCAACCACCCAAGCTGTGTTAAGGTATAGGCAAGGTAATTTTATTGAGTTATACTCAGATTACAAAGAACTTGAAGATTTACCAGAGAAGGAATATAGGTACTATTAATGATGAAATCAATTACACCCTTTTACAATCCTCTTAGTGAGATAGAAAAAGAAAGAAAAAATAAAAGATCTAATTCTAGAAGTGAAATAGAAAAAGAAAGATTAAAAAGAGGGGTTCTTAAATATAAAACACANAGACAAAAAAGAGATGAGGAAGACAGGCTTACTGATTCCTCGGCTACTCCTTCAGTGACCACGGATCAAGAATCTTCAGGAATGAGTAAAGGTGAAAAACTGTTAAAGATTTATGAGACTATGGGTGGTGATCCTTTTGCTTTTTTTAAAGAACCACCAGCTCCTGTTTTTCAAAGCCGTGATTTAATTGGTGAGATTAAAGAAAANAATGAATCACTAAGAAGAAGTGGTGCTACACAAAAAATGTTTCCTATGTATTATGAAAAAATGGGAGCTAAACAAGGAAAGTTTGTAAAGACTAAATGTAAACTTGGAAAAAATAAAAAAACAAGGATTTATTAATGGCTGTAGAAAAAAACACTCAACCTGAAGAGAATCAGGAAGAGGCTAACGAAGAAAAAAAACAAGACCTTGAAGTTGAAGTTGTTGAGACTGATGAAGAGGTAGTTCCAAAACAAGTGGTCAATTTAGAAGATCAACTTATGGAAACCTTCTATAAGAATGTGGCTACTGATCTTGATGAACAAGTTTTGTCTCGTATTGCAAACGAACTCGTAACTGATTATAAAAAAGATAAAGAGTCTAGAGGAGACTGGGAAAAAGGTTATACTTCAGGATTAGATTTACTAGGNTTTAAATACAACGATGAAGGACAACCTTTTAAAGGTGCAAGTGGTGTAACACATCCTTTGTTATCAGAAGCCGTAACACAATTTCAAGCACAAGCTTATAAAGAATTATTACCAAGCGATGGTCCTGTAAGAACTCAAGTTGTTGGAGAAGTAAATTTTCAGAGAGAAGAACAGGCACAAAGAGTAAAAGAGTTTATGAATTATATGCTCATGGATCAGATGGAAGAATACACACCTGACTTTGACCAATTATTATTTTATTTACCTTTAACAGGTTCGGCTTTTAAAAAAATATATTTCGATGACATTATGCAAAGACCTGTAAGTAAATTTGTACACGCTGAAGATTTAGTTGTTCCTTATTACGCTACCGATCTAAAAGATTGTGAGCGAATTACTCATGTGATTAAAATGAGTGAGAATGAATTGTTAAAAAAACAACGCAGTGGTTTTTATAGAGATGTAGAAATTGCTCCGTCCCANATGGATGATGACCAAATTGAATCTAAATATCAAGAAATAGAAGGTGTTAGTCCCTCAGCAGANAAAGANTATCAATTTAATATTTTAGAAATGCATGTTGATTTAGATTTAGAAGAGTATGAAATNGAAGANGCACCAAAAAATGTTAAAGTTCCTTACATTGTNACGATTGATGAAGGCTCTTCACAGATTTTAAGTATNTANAGAAACTATNANCCTTTTGATGAAACCTATAAACGCAAAGAATATTTTGTACATTTCAAATTTTTACCAGGTTTAGGGTTTTATGGCTTTGGTTTAATTCACATGATCGGTGGTTTAAGTAAAACTGCCACTGCAGCGTTAAGACAATTACTTGATGCAGGGACTTTAAGCAATCTCCCTGCTGGTTTTAAGTCTCGTGGCATAAGAATCAGGGATGAAGATCAACCATTTCAACCTGGTGAGTTCAGAGATGTTGATGCACCTGGTGGAAATATTAAAGATCAGTTTCAATTTTTACCATTTAAAGGTCCTGATGCCACATTATTCAGTTTATTACAGTATTGCGTAGCTGCAGGACAGCGTTTTGCGTCAATTGCCGACATGGCAATAGGTAATGATACACAAAATAGAGCCGTGGGCACTACAATTGCTCTCATGGAGCGTGGTTCAAGGGTCATGAGTGCCATTCACAAGCGTTGTTACTATGCTATGCGACAAGAATTTAGGTTATTAGCCAAAGTTTTCTCGACATATTTACCACCTTTGTATCCTTATGCTGTTTATGGAGGTAATCGCTTCGTAAAAGTTGCTGATTTTGGTGATGAAGTTGATGTTATACCTGTTGCTGACCCTAATGTCTTTTCTATGGCACAAAAAGTCACGCTTGCACAGACACAATTACAGATTGCACAGTCAAATCCTCAAATTCACAATGTTCGAGAGGCGTATAGACGAGTTTATGAGGCGTTAGGTACAAAACAGGTCGATGCGTTGTTAAAACCTGATGAAATACCACAACCTTTAGACCCAGCGATTGAAAATGCGAGAGCTTTACAGATGAAAGTACCAAAAGCGTTTCCATTACAAAACCATGACGCTCATATTATGTCTCATTCTGCCTTTATTCGCACACGCATGGTGCAAATCAACCCTATGGTTTATGCTTTATTGCAGGCTCATATTTCTGAACACTTATCGTTCAAGGCTCGTGGTCAGGTATTACAGATTATGGAGAAAATGCCTGAGTTTCAAGAGTTAGCTAAGGTTAATATGGAAGCGTATCAAACTTATACAGAGTCTATGGTTGCAGAAAGAGTAGCTGCATTGACTGTCGAGCTACAGGAACTTGAAAGAATAAATGATGCTAACAAACAAGACCCATTAATTCAATTAAAACAACAAGAGATTGATTTAAAAGCTATGGATATGCAACGAAAAGTTGGTGAATTTGTTAGTGAGTCTGATAGAAAAACAAATGAGTTTGAACAAAAGATAGACTTGGAAAAAATGAAAAGAGAAGACGCTGAAGATTCTTCAAGAGAAAGAATTCGTGTTGCTGATGAGAAGTTAGATGTTGCACGAGCCAAGGTTCTTAAAGAATTAGAACAGGAATCAAAAAATGAAAAATAAAAAAGAAGAAAAAGATGTTTATAAATATAATTACCATTGGCAACTTACACCGACATGGAGTCAATGGATAAAAGTGGAGCATAAAGATGAAAGGTAAACGCTTTGGAGCTCCACCGAAAAAAGGACCTCAGCCACAAGGAATGCAAGAAGGAGGTCAAAGTCAAGGTGAAAAGTTTGTAGAATTTTTTGGTCAACAGTTCAATCAAAATAAAGATAAAGTTATTAAAGAAGCCATGACAGGCTTGTTTAGAAAAGATTTTCAACAGCGTTTTGAAAATTTAATGAATCAGGCTCAAAGTGACTTTTATCAAAAAGAAGGAATCACTCCTTACAAAATGAATTTTGTTGCTTACAATCCTAAAAAAGAAGAGACAGGTATTTCAACTAAAGAAACTATGGGTTTAAAAAAAGGTGGAACAGGTTGCCCTCATAGAGAAAATGGTATAAAAAGTGATATTAAAGGAATATCTGACATTCAGGTTAAAGGCAAAAAATTTATAGGAATTAAGTGATAAAAGGTGATTCATCAGAATACGATCTGATAACAAAACACATAAACAGTTTAAACATTGAACAAGTCACTATGACTTGTGAAATTGGGTTAAGGGAAGGGTTGGGATCAAAAGTGATCATGGACGCAGTTCGTGAACATAAACCAAAAATATATAAACATATTGCTATTGATCCTTATAATAATTTAAGTTACCAACATTATGATAACGAACCTTTTGTTGTAGCTGGTTACACTGAAGAAATGAAACAACAAACTGTTTCTGAACTGTATAAAAATTATCCTGAGTTTGATTTTTATCATATGACAGATAATTATTATTTTAAAACGATGGGTGAGGGACATCAATTTAATGTTGAAAATAATTTAATGTTATATGGTTTGTATAAGGTGGTGCACTTTGACGGACCTCATACGACAAAAGGTGTAATTGATGAATTAAATTTTTTTATACCTCGTGCAGATTCAAAAGCTCTATTTATTTTGGATGATTACAAAGACCTACAGATGGGTATTGTCGACATGCTTTTAAAGACTTATAATTTTAAAGAAGCTGAAAAAGGCGAAAATAAAATTATTTATCAAAAGGAGATATAATGTTTACAGCAATTTTAGGTCCTGTTGCAAGTTTGGCAAAGACATGGATAGAGGGCAAACAAAAAAAAGCACAACTAAAAAGTCAAGTTGAGCTGACTAAATTAGAAGCGACAAAAACCAAAATTGAAAAAGATGGTAATTGGGATGAGTCAGCTATGAGAGCATCAGACAATTCATGGAAAGACGAAGCGTGGACGCTTACCTTTATTTTTATCCTTTTTGCCTCATTTTTTCCTGCTCTTCAACCTTATATGCAACAAGGATTTTTATTTTTAAAAAACGATTGTCCTGATTGGATATCCTATGGTATGTTGGCTTCGATAGCAGGATCTTTTGGACTCAAAGGTATTGCCAAGATAAGAAAATAGATTAGAATAATTTTAAGTGGACTGCGATCAGTAAGATAACCAGCACTTCTAACAAAGGGAGATAATTATGTGGTCAAAACCAATAATTACAGAAATTTCTGTTGGTCTAGAGATTAACAGTTATGCCTGTGCTGAAAAATAATTTAATGGGAGCTCTTATGCTCCCATTATTTTTTTGTGATTCTGCTTTTACAAAAAATTACAAATGGTCAGGTAAAGGTCAATTGTATGATGATAGAAATCAATACCATGTAACTTGTAGATTAACAAAAGAAAAAAGAGTTGATCCTTTTTTTGGCGAAGACTCCGTAAAATGTTTTTACACATGCACAGATAAAGAGGTTATGGTTGTTACAACACATAGTGATCATGTATGCGAAAGGCAAATAGCGAGTCCAAGGGGGGAAAAAAGAGATTGGCGAAACAGATTAAAATATTAACTTTGAAAGATTGTAGTGGTGAACGATTTCCAAAACTTAAAAATAAAAAGATGGGATATAAAAATCCTGTAATATATTATGGTAAAAAAATTTCATAAAGTAGAAGTAGTATTTGTAAAAAGAAAAAAAAGAAGGTATAACAAAAATGGACTTACACATAGAAAAAAATTAGGACCTAAGTCACATTTAAGACATGCTTGATATTGAAACAATACAAACAATCAGACATTACATCAGAAAAGAAATTGATAAAACTAAAGACCATATTTGCTATGGTATAGACAAGTTGGACAATCTACATTATGCTAAGGGCAAGCTCGCAGCTTTAGAAGCTGTGCTTCAGGATCTTAAAGACCTGCAAAATAGAGAGGATGATGTAGATGACATTGATCAAACCTGAAAAAAAACTTGTCGTTCCACCGAATGATGAGGACGAACCTTTAGTTCCAAAAGGTGCAAAAGAAGTGGAACAATATCTTAAAGTATTACCCAAACCAGTAGGCTATAGACTTTTAGTTAGACCTTATCAACCAAAAGAAAAAACTAAAGGTGGTCTTTATTTAACAGAGAAAACTCTTGAAACGCAACAACTTACCACTGTCGTTGGTTTTGTTGTGAAGATGGGTGACCTTTGTTATAAGGATAAAAATAAATTTCCTACAGGACCTTGGTGTAAAGAGGGACAGTTTGTTGTTTATGGACGATATACTGGAGCTCGATTTAAAACAAAATATGGTGAACATCGTATTTTGAACGATGATGAAATCATTGGAACTATTAATAAACCAGAGGACATCCTCGCATTATTCTAGGAGTAATTTATGGCTGAGAACAATAAAGTTGAACTTGACACTGATGATGTTAATGAGACAGATATTGCTATTGAAGAAAAAGAAAAAATAGATACTAAACCTGAAATAGGTGAAGTTGATTTGGGGTATAGTGACCCTATAAAAGCAAGCACTAAATCGAAAGTAGTCGATAAAGAAAAAGAAAAAACAGACAACGAAAAAGAAGAAAAACCTGAACAAGAAAATCTTAATCAAGTTACTGAGAATGTTCAAAAAAGAATTGACCAACTGACTCGTAAATTTAGAGAAGCCGAGAGAAGAGAGAAAGCTGCTTTAGATTACGCTAAGGGTTTACAAAAAAAATATTCTGATGTTGAAAAAAGATCATCTGTAATTGATGATAATTATGCAAAAGAATTTGATGCTAGGATTGATGCTCAAAGAGAACAAGTAAAACACAATTTACAAGTTGCTATTGAGGCTAATGATTCAAAAGCGATTATGGAGGCAAATGATAAATTAACTCAATTGTCTGTTGAAAAAGAAAAAGCACGAATACTTCAAGAACAAAGAAAACAAGAAGAAGAGCAAAAAAAAGAACAACCTGTTGAGCAAAAAACTCAACAACCTGAACAAAAACCTGTAGAAAGACCACCAGCTAGTCCTAGAGCTCAAGCGTGGGCATCAAAAAACACTTGGTTTGGTCAGGATAAAGCAATGACAAACGCTGCATTTGGTATTCACGCAGACTTAGTAGAGCAAGGGTTTGACCTTGAGTCTGAGGAGTATTACAATGAAGTAGATAAACTAATGAGAAGTTATTTTCCTCAAAAGTTTATGAATGATAATAAACCGATTCAAACTGTAGCTTCTGCTGGAAGGAAACAGTTAGGTCGCAAAACTGTGACACTCACTCGATCACAGGTGGCTATAGCCAAAAAATTAGGAGTGCCACTAGAAGAATACGCAAAATTCGTGAAGGAGTAAAATTATGAATGAAACTATTAAAAGAACCTCACGCAGTTCAAGTGAAACAAAAAGCGTTAGAAACAAACCTTGGACTCCTCCATCAAGTCTAGATGCACCTCCTGCACCTAAAGGATATGTACATAGATGGATAAGAACTGAATTCATGGGTCAAGAAGATACAGGTAATGTATCTAAAAAACTCAGAGAAGGATGGGAATTTGTGAGAGCTGAAGAAATTAAAAACAATCTTGGTGATCATGATTATCCAGTAATCCGTAAGGGACAGTATCAGGGGTTAATTGGGGTTGGTGGTCTTGTGTTGGCAAGAATACCTGAAGAAATAGTCGAACAACGCAAGCAGTATTTTCAAAATATTACTGCTGACCAAGTTAAAGCCGTTGACAACGATATTTTAAGGGAACAACGACCTGAGATGCCTGTTAACATTAACAGACAATCTCGTGTAACTTTTGGTGGTGGTCGTAAATCATAATTTTTTGATTAAAGCCATCGCTGTTAGTAATTGTTTAATATTAATGCCTAATTAAAAGGAGAAACTTATTATGGCTAATGTAAGTGAAAAGTTTGGTCTTAGACCTTATAAATCGCTAAATGGTGCTCCGTGGAATAACGCCCAAAATAGGTATACTATTGCAAGCAATTATGGTACAGCAATTTTCCAAGGCGACTTGGTTGTTCCAGTAGCTGCTGGTAACATTGAGAGATACGATGTTACAGCAAGTAGTGGTGCTGTAAAACCCATAGGAGTTTTCAATGGTGTTTTCTATACGGACCCAACCACGAAGAAACCTACATTTAGTAATTATTATCCTGGTAGCATTGTTGCCAGTGATATTGTTGCAAATGTAATTGATGATCCAAATACATTGTTTTTAATTGATTCAGATGAAGCTTTTACAAGAGCAGGTCTGTTTATTGGTTATAAAACAACAAATGTAACTGGTAATACAACAACTGGCATATCTAAAGTGCAACTAGATACAAGCACTGCCGATTCTACGAATGCAATTCCGTTGCAAGCTGTAGATATATGTCAAGATGTTAATAACGAGGACACTAGTGCTGCAAACGCAAACATTATTGTTCGTATACAAAACCATTTTCTGAATCCACCTGCTGCTGCAGGGGATACAGGCGTATAAGGGAGATTTATTATGGCTATTTCAAGATCACAATTGGTCAAAGAGCTAGAGCCTGGTTTAAATGCTCTCTTTGGCTTAGAATACAATCGTTATGAAAACGAACACGCAGAAATCTTTACATCTGAAGCATCTGATAGAGCTTTCGAAGAAGAAGTAATGCTTAGTGGTTTCGGTAGTGCTCCAGTAAAAGAAGAAGGTAGTGCAGTCACTTTTGACCAAGCTACAGAATCTTTCACTGCGAGATACACTCACGAAACAATCGCTATGGCGTTTGCTATCACTGAGGAAGCAATTGAAGATAATCTTTATGATAGATTAGCTGCAAGATACACAAGAGCTTTGGCTCGTTCTATGGCAAACACTAAACAAGTGAAAGCTGCAAATGTACTTAACAATGCATTTAATTCAAGCTTTGCTGGTGGTGATGGTGTAGAACTTTGTTCAACTGCTCATCCAATCGCTACTGGTGGTACATTCGCAAACGAATTATCAACAGCAGCAGATTTATCAGAAACTTCATTGGAGCAATCTCTAATCGACATTGCTGCATTTGTTGATGAGAGAGGTCTAAAAATTGCGATGCAGGGTGTTAAACTGATTATTCCAAAAGAACTTCAGTTCACTGCTGAGAGAATTTTAAGATCACCTCAGAGAGTGGGTACTGCTGATAATGACATTAACGCTATGGCTTCTATGGGTATGTTGCCACAAGGTTATAGAGTTAATCATTACTTGACAGATACTGATGCTTTCTTTATTATGACGGATGCACCTAACGGAATGAAACAATTCGTTAGAAGTCCTATAAAAACTGCTATTGAAGGAGACTTTGATACTGGTAATGTTAGGTTTAAGGCGAGAGAGAGATACTCTTTTGGATTCTCTGATCCAAGAGGAATTTTTGGCTCACCTGGTGCAGCTTAAATTTTTTTTTCTTCGTAAAAAAAAAGGGGACGAAAGTCCCCTTTTTTGTTTTAATTAAATTTTTTTACCATCTACTAAAACATCGCTATGTGTTTCTATAACTACTCTAGCTCCACAACTTAGTATTGGTTTATTATTTCCTCCATATAATACTTTTGATTCACCGAGAATAGTTACTTCGTGTCCGTAGATATTTTGTTTACTTGTTTTGACTGTTATTACAGGTTCATTTAAATTATTTTTTAAATTACTTCTTATTTTATGTTGATTTATATGTATGTATTTTTTTGTCATTTTTGTTTACCTTCCCAAAAATAAACAACTAAACCTAAAATTATATAAATTAAAACTATTTCCATTTTTTTCTCCTAAATAGGTTTCCTACTACAAACCTTTATCAAAGTTTCTTTAAATCCATTATATTCACCATGTTTTTTTATTATTGCCTTAAACTTAATAAATTTGTCTTTAATTATTTCTTTTTCATCATTATAGAAAAAATCAAATATCGAAGAATTACTAAATGACTTAATAATTTGATTATCTTTAGTAGTTAATGTCCACAAATATGAACCACCAAATGGATTGTGTATCCATCTTCTATCTACAAGTTTAACATCAAGAACCTCATTTTCTCCAACAGTTCCAATATGTTTCAAACTATCTTTTTGTGCTTCTTTTTCAGCTTTAATTCTGTCCAATTCTTCTTTTCTTTTTTTATTATCTAAATAAGCAAATACACTCGCTACTATTCCTCTTGATTTAGCAACAACATATTCAGTTGATAAACCATTTTTAAGATTAATTTCATAATCAGATTTAGCATTAGATAAATCATTTTTAACAGTAGTTATAATTTCATTAATTTCTTNATCATTATTAGAAATCTTAGAAAGTTCTTCAAAAGAAGAACGATTAATAAAATCTTGAACCTTTTTTTTGGTTGCAAATTTATCTCCAAGAGCATTTATTTCTTCATTGGTAGCATCTTCATTCATTAATTGATACATACTTACTGATTTAGCTACTGAGATATATTCACCATCTTCTTTTATAATCTTTCTTACGATACCTAAAAATCTGTTTAATGGAAAAGTAAAATCACTTCCTGAGCCACCTACTTCAATGTTATTAGAATCAGTATCCCAAAAATTAAAAAAACTTGGATCAAAACTTATGTAATGATCTTGACAATCAGAACCAATATAAACTAATTCATCATTTTTCTTAAAAACAAAATATCTTTTTCTTAATCTTTTTTTATTACAATGACTACAAGTTAGTTTATGGTTTGGAGTTAAATCACCTACATCTTCTTTAAAACTTCTTTGTAACCAAATATCTTTATCAGCTTTTTCAACAACACCTAATAATTCATAATCAGGATTAATTTGAGTTTGTGTTTTAATTTTATAATTAAAAACACAAATTTCTTCTTTTGAATTTTCCTCCACTTTTAATTCATATTCTTTACTAATTATTTCTGTCTCAGGCAGATTTAATTTTTTTAACTTTTTGTTAAGTCTTTTTAATCCCCTTTTGAACTCACTATTTTCCTCAACTGGGATAGTCTTTTTTAATATTATTTCTTTGATTTGTTTCATTTTTTCTCCTTATTATCTTATTTATATAGTATTTTAGATGTGATGTCAACACAATATTTACTTTTTTTTTATTAAGAGTACAATTAAATAACCAAGACAATATAAACTGGATATAGACTGGCTTGGCAGACACCCTAGAGGACTATATCTTTTTAACTAGGAGAAAAAATGGCAGTACATTTTACAGGACCTATTTTGTTTGCGGGTAAAGACGGAACAAAAAAATGGTTTGAAAACTTACCAATAGACAGAAACCCTGACTATGTGGCTTACATGGACGACTTTGACAGAATCGGATTTGATTCAAACACAGGTCATAGATGGACAGTTGTAAAAGACTCAGGAGCTTCTGTTGCTATTGTTGCTGATACAGTGAATGGCGAAGTAGCACTTACTTCAGCAGGAACTACTGATAATGATGGTGCTTCAATTCAAAAAAATGAAATTTTTGCAGTACAATCAGGCAAAGATCTATGGTTTGAAACTAAAGCAAAACTATCTGATGCAGATCAAATGGATTTTTGTGCAGGTTTTACA
>FUFK010039173.1_pt1 | contig 65618 bp, 58 predicted proteins | sample 1021851 | NCBI WGS metagenome assembly FUFK01 (sample SAMEA51879418, study PRJEB19060) | metagenome
ACTAAAAACACAATTGACCTTTCGGGGTGTAGCGTAGCCCGGTTATCGCGCCTGCTTTGGGAGCAGGAGGCCGCAGGNTNNATTATCCTGCCACCCCGACTTTTNATGTTTNANTTNACATNAAATAATACCTAANNAAATGATTTTCAATACNTTAATANAATTGANGNTCATTTGTTTTCNTTTAAAACCATCCTTAAAGCGACCTAATCGGTCACCTATTCGGTTACCTTTTTTTTCTTAACTTTCAGAGTCCTACCGGGCTTTTTAAATTGATTTGATTTTCGTTTATCTCAATTTATTAACTTTCAAAAGAGAAGGTAATGGAAACAAAAATCACATTTAGTATCCTGTTTTGGCTCAATGTCACNAAATCTAAAAATGGTGTTGCNCCTATTTANGCCAGGGTAACNGTAAATGGGCGTCGAGCGGAGATCAGTNTAAAACGGANNTGCCCNGTTGATTCCTGGGANCACGATGCNCATAGNATNAAAGGNCGNAAGGCNGAAAANANNNNTATTAANGCNTATTTGGATAGAACGTATTCCAGGTTACTGGATTGCCAGGAAACCCTCCAAAAAGAAAATAAACTTATCACCGCCAAGGCTATCAAAGCACGCTTTTTAGGTGTGGATTATAAAAGTAGAACTCTCCATGACATTCTTGATTATCACAAAGAACATATGAAGGATGTGCTTAAACGGGGGACGCTTAAGAACTACAAAACAACTGAACTTTATCTCAAAGATTACCTTAAACAAGAAGTTAAAACTTCCAACACCTATCTTAAAGATCTATCTTATGCTTTTTTGATCGACTTCGAAAAATACCTAAGACGGAAAAAAGATAAAAGTGGCAAGCTTCAATTAACCAATAACGGTATTATGAAGCATATGGAACGGTTTAAAAAACTGGTGAATCTAGCCATTAAATTGGAATGGATGGTCAATAATCCATTCCGGGATTATAAAATGAAATTCAAAAAATTTGATCGGGCTTTTCTAAGCACCCTAGAGCTCCAAAAATTGGAAGAAACTAAATTTACCAGTGCCACTTTGGAAAAGACAAAGGACATCTTCCTATTTGCGTGCTATACCGGTTTATCATATATAGATGTAAAGCAACTATCCAAAAACCATTTGGTAAAAGGTATTGATGGGAGAGACTGGATACATTGTATTCGGGAAAAGAGCCAGACCTCTATGAAAATTCCGTTATTGGAAAAGGCCAAAACAATACTGAATAAATATCCGAACGATCAAGAATCTGAATTATTACTGCCAATATTTTCCAACCAGAAAACCAATAAGCACCTTAAAGATATTGCCGGGCAGTGTGGCATTCATAAAAAGTTGAGCTTCCATGTTGCCAGACACACTTTTGCAACGACGGTAACACTTTCGAATGGTGTGCCTATTGAAACGGTCTCAAAACTATTGGGACATACTAAATTATCAACTACCCAAATCTATGCCCGTGTTGTAGAAGAAAAAATTGGAGAGGATATGAATGAGCTTCAATTAAAATTAGGAACATGAATAAATCCTAGGCAAGGATTTTTAGCAAAGAATAGTTAAAAACGTCTATTACCAATTATTTTACATAAAGTTTACAATGCATGGATTTAACTTTTTACTAATTAGTTGATGATTGAAGCTTTTCGTAATTCTAGAAATTTCTAATTCTTATTAAATAAAAACTTATTTGTAATAATCGTTGAATAACTATTAATACAGACAAAAAACTTATTTAACTTAATAAAATCATAAAATGAAATATTTTTCCTACATTTAATGCACAAACCAAATCTATTTTATTATGAATTTAAATTTACAAAGATTATTGTTAGCCTTAGTGGTATCAATTTTTATCTCTGGATGTCAAAAAGAAGATTCAGTTGGCGATATTAACTCTCCAGAAGTTTCTGCTTTAGATCTAGAAAAAATTAAAAATTTAGGCTATAGCACCGACAGTATTAAGATCATCCAACATGAAGAATTTGGGCAGGGTTACATAGTTGAAAATGATATTATATTATATGATTTTCATTTAAATGATTCAGAACAGACGGTTCTTAGGGTTGGAGATCAAGAACAATATCGAACAACTATGATTCCAGAGTTTGGCTACACTACTGTCAATAGAGATGGATCTACGAGTTATAGACGAGAACAAGTGTTTATTGTTTTAGATGCTACGCTACCTGCTGTATACTGGACTGCTTTACAAGAGGTTAAAAACAGATATGATAATGTACAAGGTCTAAGATTTGAGTTAGAAGTTTACATGGAAGGAACTTCTAGTTTCGCCGATCGGAACACTAATATAAATATAATTCCTGGTACCGGAACTTATTTGGGAGCAGCGGGACCTCCCATGGAGGTGACTTACACAACAAGAAGTGGATCAACATACACAGAAATTGAGCCATTCCCTGAAATCAGACTGATACCTGGCAATATAAATAGTACAGATGTTAATCACATTGCAACAATTATGGCGCATGAGATTGGGCATTGTATAGGTTTCAGACATACTGATTATTTTGATACAAGTATTAGCGACTGTCTGGGGGGAGGCAATGAAGGACCTGGAGAATTCGGAGCTGTACATATCCCTGGAACCCCTACTGGTAGTGATGCCAACTCATGGATGTTAGCCTGCATTGGGCAAGATGTTAATCGTCCATTTACCACAAATGATATTGAAGCTATACAATATATTCATGGTTTTTAATAAAAATTTTATAAATCTAAAACTCCCATTTGAAGATGGGAGTTTATTTTTTATGGTTAACAAATATTTAATTTTATTTTTACTTACTCTATTTATCAATTCTCACCAAATTATCGCCCAAAAAGAGAATTTTAACCTTAAAATAAGTGACCACTTAACTCGAAAATACAAGCAAGAATCGAAAGATTTCGAACTTTACGTATTAGCGAATAATAAATTTTCAGCAGAGAATTGGTTTAAAATTCATAAAGTAAATTATAAAATTCTTCAGCAGATAAATAGTGGAGTAATTATAAAGATAAATTCTCTTGCTTCCAATCAAATTAATGCTCTATTGTCTAAAAATTGGGTTTTGTATGTAGATAGAATTACTATGCCGAAAGTAGAAAATTATTACAATGAATCAGATTATTCAATAAATAATGTTAGTAAACTCCATCAAATTTACCCTGAATATGGAGGAAATTCAGTAACAGTTTCAATTAAAGAAGAACCTTTCAATTTAAATGACATTAATCTTTTAGGAAGAACCCTCAACCCCTCGGGAATGATTTTTGAACAGTATTCAAGACATGCTACAGAAATTGCTACTATCATAGCAGGAGCTGGCAATTCATCTAGTAATGAAAAAGGAGTGGCGTGGAAATCGAATCTTAAGTATTCAAATTTTGCTAATCTTTTCCCAGAAGAAATTGATTCATTATTAAAATATAATGTTAGTGTCCAAAACCATTCTTATGGCGTCGGGATAGAGAATTATTATGGATTGGAAACTTATTTGTATGATATCCAAATGAAGGATAACTCAAAGCTTTTACATGTGTTTTCTGCAGGTAATAGCGGAAGAATGATACCCGAAAGCGGTGCCTATAAAAATGTTGGTACATTTGCTAACTTAACTGGTCAGTTTAAAACATCAAAAAATAGTATTTCAGTTGGTGTGGTAGATATTGAAGGGAAGGTAGTTGACATAAGTTCTTCAGGACCTACATTTGATGGCCGTTTAAAACCTGAGGTTGTAGCATTTGGGAGAAATGGTACTTCAGAATCTGCTGCCATGGTCACAGGAATAATTGCTCTTCTTCAAGACTTGTACTATCGTCTTCATAACAAATTACCAAACTCCTCATTAATAAAAGCGAATTTAATCAATAGTGCTAACAATGAACCTTCCGAAATAAGTTTTAAAACAGGCTATGGTATTGTAAATGCGCTAAAATCCTTTGAAACTTTTAGAAATGGTAACTTTTGGGAATCAGATGTAGTCCAAAATCAATATAAAGTTCATAAACTCATAGTCCCAGAAAACACTAAAAAATTGAGTGTAACTTTATCTTGGACAGATCCGGCATCACAGCCCGGCAACAATTATAGTTTAATTAATGATTTAGATCTTGCTATAAGCAAAAATGACACTATATGGTATCCTTGGGTTTTAAATTCATTTCCTAATCAAGATTCTTTAGTGAAACCTGCAAAACAAAAAATCGATACTGTAAACAATATTGAAAAAATAATAATAAAAAACCCGTTAGAAGGTGAGTATTTGATAAAAGTTAATGGAGAAAAAATGTTAACCCCAACTCAAGCCTATTCCTTAGCCTATACCATTGATAATTCAAACATTTGGAAGTTTCCAGCTGTTAACTCCAAATTAATGTCGAAAAAAAACTATTATTTACGCTGGGAAATTTCTAATATATCAAATCCGAAAGCCAAATTGCAAGTAAGATACATAAATAACGATCATCCTGAATCTTGGTTTACCATTTCAAACAATATTGATTTACGAAAAGGTTTTTTTAAATGGGTCACACCAAATTTAACTACCCAACTTCAAGTGAGGGTAATGAATGAAAACGTTGTACTAACTTCCCCAACCTTTTCAATTTCGCAGTTAAAAAACTTTAATATAGAATATAATTGTAACGAGAATGCATTAATGACTTGGGACAAAATAGATAATGTTAGTAATTATAATATATATAAACTTGGTGACAAATATTTAGAACTAATAAATAATACGGCCGATACCCTCTTCTTGCATACATCAGTTAATACAAATTCCGATTTTTTTACAATAAGGCCTGTTATGAATTCTATAGAGCTGGGTCAAACGAATGGACAATTTATAAATGAGGCGATTCCGTGTTACATCTCCAATTTTTATTTAGAAAGGTTAGTTTCAAACAAGTCAAAACTATATTTAAACCTTGATTCCTTCAAAAATTTGAAGAAAATTACTATTGAAAAAAGGGTCAGCGGGTTGTATGAAAAAATATTTGAAACTCAGGAGGTTGATTCGTTGTCCTATACTTTTGAAGACAAAAATATGCCAGAAAAAACACAAGACATCTTTTATAGAGCTATACTAAAACTTTCTGACGAAACTGAGATTTATAGTAATATTATCAAATTTAGGTTTTTTCCAGATAAAAAAATGGTTGTTTATCCGATACCAGTTAGGAAAGGTATGGATATCAACATTTATATTAATTCAAATAGCGAAAATTTGATTGAAATCTTTGACCTATCAGGTAATTTAATTAAGTCCTCATATCAAAATAGCTACTTGAGAAAATTATCTACAATTGGATTAGAAAAAGGTGTATATATAATTCGACTGACAACGGAAAACTCTTTACTTTCAAAAAAAATAATTATATTGTAAAATAAAAATGAAAAATCTTTTCTCTTTAATAATACTTCTTTCAATTTTATCATGTTCTTCTAATAATGATTTGCCTGATGAAAAATGGGATTTAATAGCTAAGACAGTTGGAAATTCAACTCAGCCTGCAATTACCGACAATATTGAAAAAATTTCTTATCAATTTAATGGTAATGGAAACTTCTCTAAATTAATTCATAATTTAGATACTACTATTGTTTTAAAAGGAAAATTTGAATTAGATAAAAAATATTACCTGTTAAGTTTCGATAACTCAAGTCCCTTTATTGAAAACTGTAATAATTCAACCAATGAAAGAATGTTTTTATTTCATTCTGATTCCCTAAAAAATATGTCTACATCTGAATGTGATAAATCTAGTTCGGTTTTTATAAGATCTAACTAGAGGATATTTTATGTTGTATAAAGCTTTTTTTATGTGTCACCTTCTGATACTCACGATTTTTAATTTCTGAGGAAATAATTCTCGAGATGCTTGCAGCCAGACACTGTTAGTTAAAAAGGTAAATTTTAAAAGTGGTTGATAAAAGTCTCCCTCTTGGAATCTTTTGGGAAAGATTAGTTTAAGGTTTAGCAAATTAATCAAATTAAATTAGATAAAAAGGGAGGTACAGCAAGAGGATAACACGCTACGCGATGTTATGGTCGATTCCCCCTTAGTTTTTAGGATGTTTTGAAGTCAAATGATACTGAATTTTATAATTTTTAAATTTCTGGAAAAACTTTTTTATGAAAAAATGCTATCAGCCCAGTTAAAGCGGGAAGTTTTTTATGAAAAAAATTTTATTGTAACAGGCTTTTCAAATTTATTCTCAACTGGCTTAGATTTCATTTTCAGCACAGAAATATGCCAAAACTTACGTTTCAACTACACAAATTTATGCGAGAGTAGTAAGAGAATAAATTAAGTGTGGATTTTAATAAATTAGTTTTAGATCTTGAAAATAGCAGAAAATTAAATTCAAAAACTCGAAGATTTTTTGAACCATTAAAATGAAAGAAGTCCAATTCTACCGGGGCAATTTATCATTCTTGAATAATTTCTTCTATCCCTTCCGTTAAGGGAAGAAATTCGTTCTACACTATCAAAAATAAAAAGAAGATCTACAAATTTTCGTAAATATATCTTATAAGTCAAGGTTTATTTGGCCAGGTGCGTTCAACCTATTTTTATGAATATACTTGATTAAATTTATAGTTTCGATAACTTCATCAATAGCAAGGGACGCTTGATATTTATTATATTTTTTAAGATAATAATTCATTCTTTTAGTCAAGTCATAATTTTCCTCAACATTTCTAATCATCTTCACTAAATAACTCATACAGTTTGGGGTAATGTCTACACCAAATGTTGAGTTTAAATAGATAGCTCTTAATATATTTCCTTCAATAGTTGGATTTTTATTTTTATAATAATTATTTTTTCTTATAATATCTAATCGTTGATTTTTAACAAAGTCATTATAATGATTACACCTAAAATTATTAGTGTGTACATTAACTACTAAGCCGTCATAATTAAAAAAGCATCCATCGGAAATATTCTCTAACAAATAATCTTCATTTCTTTTGACTACATCCTCGCGAAAAGCCCAATTATTATCTATACTCCACAAGTCCACCTCAAAATTGTTAAGCTTGATTTTTACTCCCAACATTTTATTTATGGTGTAATTAAGTTTAGATTCTATTAATAATTCTTCGAGTTGATTATGGCTTAAGGAAACCATCATGTCTAAATCTCTAGAATTTTTATCGTTAATTAAATCTCTTACAAACCCCCCAACAACATATGCTGTGTCATAAATTAACAAATTAAAGAGCCACTTTTCAAATTCTGGGTTTTTTTTTAAAACTTCCCTAAATCGAGTAGCAAATTTTTTTTTGAAAAGTCCTTTATCTTCTATGGTTTTAAGCATTATAACCTAATTCCTTTAAGTTTTCGATATAAATTTAAAGCATAAGTATCCGTCATTCCACTAATAAAATCTACAATTAATTGGATGCGCCGATATTCCTCATTAGGATAGCCATAATTTTCATATACATATCTATAACTCGAAGAAATACTTTTAAATAATCTGCCATTTCGATTATTCTCTTGTGAATTAAAAGAATTAGAATCGGCGGCTTCCATAAAGATTTTTAATAACCCAGTAATAATTTCTCCTCCTGCCAATTCAGTTTGAATGATTTTTTTATTATCGAAAACTTTATATTGTAACCTTTTGAATGATTCACGGATATCACTCGCTTTTGAACTTTCCAATAATTCTTTTTCAAATTCTCCACTCATGATTTCTTCGTAATTCTGCTTGAAGGAATTTATAACACATTCTATCATTCTACCTTGCGTAAGAATTCTAAATTGTTGTACAGTTAAAGAAAGCCTATCTAATGAATTAGATTTATTTTTCCCATATAAAGTTTCCAAGGTTCTACTTAAATCTTTATTATCATCAAGATTCTCTTTAAAAACTTGTTTAATATTTTCAAAATTTATAATTCCTAGTTTGGCGCCATCTTCTATATCAGCGGCACTATATGCAATATCATCAGCGGCCTCGAGTAAAAATACTAGGGGATGTCTTTTATTGTTTAGGCCTAAGACATCATTAAGTCTTCTGTAGTCATCTTGTTCACTAGCAAAATATCCAAATTTCTTTTCGGATATTTTTTTAGCTTCCTTTCCTTTATTTCCATCATGGGAAGATGATGGATATTTTATAATGGTAGCTAAAGTTGGAAATGTAAGATTATAGCTATTTTCATCAAATAAATACTGTAATCTACGGAGTATCCTGAAGGTTTGAACGTTTCCGTCGAAATATTGAAAGTCTTTTTTCTCTTGATCGTTTAAAGAACTATTATCCCTTTTTTGAAAATATTGATTATAGAAATCCTGGATGGCTGTTTCCCCAAAATGCCCAAAAGGAGGATTCCCCAAATCATGAACTAATCCAGCACATCGCAAAATAGAGCTAATGTGGCCGTTATACTTAATATCAAGACCTTTTTCTTGAATCAAAAATCTCTCAATACTGGTACCGATTGAACTTGCTATGTAAGAAACTTCAAGAGAATGAGTTAATCTTGTTCTAATATAATCACTTTGCTCCAAAGGGAAAACTTGAGTTTTATCCTGCAATCTTCTGATTGGAGAACTAGATATTAATCTACCATAATCATTTTCGAAGGGATTTCTTCCATCGAATGATTTAATATCTGACCTTTCTCTAAATGTTTCTGGTGTTAAAAGTTTTTCCCAATTTTGATGCATAAATGACTTTTTAAAATTATATGCAAATTACATATTTTAAATAAAAGGGTTTTTATAAAAAGTTAGAAAGGGGTGATAAGCAAGAGGATAACGGGCAAGGCCACGTTATAATCCATTCCCCCTTCGATTCCGTTCTATTTGTGTTTATTTAAAATCAATGGCTATTAAATTGAAATTTTACGCAAAAGTTTTTCACGGAAAAATTCTCTTAGCCCCTGTAATTAGGTAAATTTTTCACGGAAAAACATCGGATTAGGTTGTAAATTATGCTGCCTGGACTTATCCGATGAATTAGTAATTAGCTTGATGAAAGAACACGCTCACCACTTTTATGAGGTTTGCGCAAAAGCTTCATCCTTATAAAAGAGGTTCACTGGAAATATCTTGGACACAAGCCAAAAAAGTACGATAGTTTAGATTAAATTATAATTGAACAACTTTTTTGACTTAAGTCCGTTTGTTCGATTTCCAAAACTAACTTTTGGGTATAAAAGAGCGATCATTTTTTCAATAATCCCACAACTTTCATAGCCTTACCTTTTGATGCTAAAGAAACAGGATTTGAAATTAGCGGCCTGCATAAAGCCGCGTTGCTATTTATAAGGCCTTTCTAATTCCAAATCCTGAAAGTAAAACTGCATCAAAAGGTAATGCAAACAGCTCTAGAAGAAGTAAATGAAATGAGACGGATTATTTTCAATTTGATCTAAATATGCAATACAATTCAGAACAAAAGGAAAACACACCAGGTAAAAAAAGTAAATGGTTTTTTAGAAAGTGGCAGTGATCATAATTCTACCAATGAAAGAATTTTAATTTTCATCAGGTGAAATTCTCTTAGATGTTAGGATAGGACGTATTTCATCAAGTAATTCGGCTTCATACATTGGTAATAACTGCATTATTAATTCTAATGTGCTCTGAATGTTGGGGTTAGATTTTATGCGCGGAGACGCCCCTTCTGCTCCGTAGCATAACTCCTGGATACATAATTTTAATAAAACATCAATAGTATCCATTAGATCCAGATAACTTGAAAACTCCACCTTAACTACATAATTATGTTTTCGATCTGTTGCCTTTAGCGTATTAAAGTAGGTAGCACTATTCTTTTTGAGAAATTTCAATCTTTTCTTCTCCTCATTCTTCATGATCTTCAGGTTTTAAAAATTCTTTTAATTCTTCGGGAAAGTATCGGTGTTCAACATCATTTTCTAAGATGGCCATCATACGTTCTAATTTGAAAATGTCGTCAAATGGTAACAACTCAATAACCATTTCCAAAACAGAGCCTATACTTATTCCAGCTGATTTATGGGATAAAATTTTTGAGTAAAAACCTCCATTTCCATCTAGTGCCAGCACGCAGACTTCCAACAGTGATGAAATTCGTAATAAGTAATCCTCATGATCTGCTACTCTAAAACGTGCTTCCATAAAATTTCTCCTTCCACATTTGATGGGTTGTAAACCATTGTGTTTTTCTTTGGCTATTTTTCGAAGGACTTTAAGCCGTTTCTGATTTTTCTTTCGTGTTTTCATTAGAGATAAGATTTAAGTGTCATAAGCGATTTTTAAGAAGTGGTTCGGCCTGACGTTTAAACTCCAGACATAACTCGTACAGTTTTTCCACATCTTCACGAAGGAATATATCGGTATTTCGAAAACGGAGATCATGGTAACTGGCTGAAAGCATTTTTTGTAATGCCTTAGGAAAGTTTGGATTAAGGAAAAATAACCGCTCAGGAATATTTGTAAAAAGACTGCAAAGTTGCAGTAGGTATTGAATATGAAAATGATTGGGGTGATAGTGCAAATACGCATAGAGCAATCCCAGACAGAACTGTTCAATGATAGTATGTAGCATATATGCAGCGATCAGGGGCTGTTCTAAATAGCTTGGAATGGATTCCAAGAGTTTTCCTGCAATTTTGAAACGGGTCCGGCTATACCTGGAAATACTGGAGAAATCCAGTTCAGGAAGGTTGGTCAGTTTTAAATCGGCTAAATCATAGGGTTTTCCGCAGACCAAACAACCTGACTGGATTATTGAGGCAAAAAAATATTTATGTTTAGTATTTGCTGTGGCTATTTGTTTGGGACTGTAGCATAATAGGGTAATTGTTATTTCACCCTGTGATTCCTTCTGTATAAAATCCATAAGGTTTGCAGTGACATTATTCTGAAGCTCTTCTGAAATAAGCAGCAGGTATAAGTGCCAATTAGAAATACTGGCATTTCCTTTATGCTGAAGCATATTGAATTCAGTGTTGCTTTTACTTCTCATTCCGAAACAGTACAAGGACGTTATCAACTGGTATTGTCCTATTAGGCAAACCACTTGGTCAATAACTTGTTGAAGACTTTTTTCCTGTCTTTTCTGAAAAAATGAATTAATTAGTATCTTTGATAGTGGCTCCATAATTTTATCTTTTACTTAGTGGAAGATAGAAACAGGAACCACCGTACCGAACCAAAACTTTCGGTATTTTACCCGAAAGGGTTTGTTTATTACCTGTAAGGGTTATCCTTATTTTAAAGCAAAAGAATACTTATATTTGACATTATGACTACAACCACGAAACGAAACCATATAGGCCGTAAGATTGCCCGTATTCGCGAACTGCGAGGTATGAAACAGGAAACCCTTGCCGAGGAACTAGGAATTAGCCAGCAAAGCGTTTCCAGCTTGGAAAAAAGCGAAAAAGTTGAAGAAGGTACTCTAAAAAAGGTTTCAGAAATATTAGGTGTAACATCAGAAGCTATTAAAAGCTTTTCAGAAGAATCTGTATTTAACTACTTCAACAACTTTCACGATAATAGCGCCTTTAATACACATTGTACCTTTAATCCATTAGATAAACTAGTTGAAGCTTACGAAGAAAATAAAAAACTTTACGAGCGATTGGTTCAGGCAGAGAAAGATAAGGTTGTCTATTTGGAGAAACTTATGAAAAAATAAGGCATCTTTTCAAATTAAAAAATTTTTGAAGGTTAATAGCAGAATTAATGCAATTAAGGCTTGAAGACCATAGATTGGGAAGATAGTCTTATTCAGAAGAACTGCTGGCCATGAATTCTTGCCATCTAAATAATCTTTTTTAAGTTTAAGATTAAAATCTATATCTGTATTTGCGGAATCAATTTGTCGAACATCATCATACAATTCTCGATAGCCCTTTTCTTGACTCAAATAAAATGCATCTAGTCCCCAAAATATTAAGAGGGAAAGATATACGATTGAAATATAAAGAGGATTAAAATTACTTGCAGTTATAGCAAGTAAAGCTGAACTAATAGTAACACTCATAGCTTTTACTTGGAAACTGTTTCTGTTCATTCTTGTTATAATATTTTGAATAAATTCTAGATATTTCAACTTTGATTCATCCTGCATATTAAACTTCTAATTTAGTTTGTGCATGTTGACCTGAGTACTCATTCCAGTTAATCGGATCTCCATGGATACCAAAATCAAATTGATTTTTCATCCATTCTAAAAATTGAGTTGCAATCTCACTATCAATACTGGAAGATTTCATATTTCTTCCTTCGTTGCACAAGCTTTTAAATTTTTCTGGAATTTTTGGAGCTTTTCCTCCGAAATAATAAAATGATTTTGAAAATAAAACATTTTCACCACTTAGGTCATTTTCCATATGTCTTTCTTTATCTACTTTAGAGTGTGCAGATTCTTCTTGGATCCAATTTTTTCCTTCTTTATCTAAATGATAAAAATTATCTCCGAAAATTTGGATTAAACTTCCATTAAGAACCGGTTTCTTATATTGAAATCTTTTATCATTCCAATACTCGTTAAATGAAATTATTCCTTCAACTTTCATTGCGAAAATAAGATGATTAAGCTTGCCTATTTTTTTACTGCCTGTTCCAAAGATCCAATCCCCAATTTTTAGATTTTTATTGCCTCGAATAGTTGGTTTACATACTGCCAAAGTACAATACTCGCCAAAAGGGTTTGGCGCTAAACCATAATCATGTTCAATTTTGTAAGAAAAAAAATTCATTTTTTTTAACATTTAATTTTGGGTAAAGAATAGGCTGGTGCACGAGGGGTTCCATCAGGTTTTTCAACTGGAAATTCCTTATTCTTCATTACATCTCCTAATTTATCTAGAGAATTCCACCCCATAAGAGGTCCTCCATATTTCTTGAAAGCTTCTGGAAGCTCCACAGCATTATTATTTCCGTGTGTATAAATCCCGACTATTTTCTTTCCTTGTAAATAAGCATTTCTAATTTCGAAATTTACCCATTTTCTTGAATGAGTTTCCTTCCCTAACAAACAAATAAACGTTCCTGACCAAGTTATCTGTCTACGAAGATATCTAGCTATAACTGGATCTTTTGGCCTCCTGCCATCCTTATGTTTTGTACTATCTACTGAATAATTACAAGTTGTATAACCTTTGTCGGCTAATCTTTTTTTTTAAACTCTGAACNTTCTCATCATCCTTTCCATGATGACTAATAAATACATTATGCCTTTTGTCGCCCATATTTTGGGATTTTTTTATTGATACCCCATTTAGGAGGATACCAATATTCAATGGGTATGTCAGTTTTCTTATATTTTTGTTTGATTCGTGTTCTTCCAGAAATACCATTAACATTTGGATGAGCAATCCTAGAATATTTGTCTACCTCACAAAATAAATTTTGACAATCAATTAATTGTAATTTTCTACCCCATAAATCTTTAAAACCTAATTTGAATCTTTCAAATTCTAATTCTTGTTTATCTGCCATATAAGCTATAATTTCTGAATCAGAATATTCACCTGAATTTACAAAACATTTTTTAATTCCATCTTTTGCCCCAGGACCCGGAATAACAAAATCCATTTCATCAAATGAAGTAACGTTACTATAATTAATGTCCACTGTATATTGATATGCTAGAAAATTGCCGATTGTAGGATATGTAAGTAACAACTCAAAAACCTCTTGCATTGTTTTACTTTTGGTAATTTTACGTGTAAAACCATCCTTCAGGATGAATTCAATTAGTTTTAAATGGTTTCTGTGCTTCTTTGAATAACCTGAGAAATTCTTCCCCGAGGTCATAATATACGCTCCGGAATATATAGAAATCCCTTGTTCAAGTAGTGAGGATAAAATCAAGTCGTATTTATTAAATTGAAATTTTGAAAAGGTAATTTCACCCAATTCTTCTTTCAAGAATTCCCAGGTTGATATTCTATTGAACGTTTTAAAAAGTAATATTCGAAATAGTACCTCCTGAGGTTCCTGGTCACCTTCGTAAATAACTTTCTTAATTAAGTACTGACTCACTCTATCAGATGCTCTGTAGGCGTTGGTAAACTTATACTTCTCAAAAATACCATCTATGAAAATATTTTCCTTATTGTATAACCTATTAAAGAAAATTTCTTGCCGTTTAGCAGCAAACTCCCAATATGTTTGGTAAACAACCGATTCTTTTGGTTTTGTTTTTTTTACTAAAAAATCCATTAAGCAAATTATTTATTACCTAGATATATAAGGTTTCTGTTCTTACTACTAACTAGAACCCTACCTCCATTGTTCTCAACTAAATCGTTGAATACCTTGTATGAATTTAAAATGGCTTTCTCCCACATTTTTGCTGTGCATGATTTAACCTCTAAATTTTTACTGAACTGTTTGACCATGCTCAAAACATCTGAATCCACACTACTACTATATTTGAGCAGATTATGATTTTGGGAATAAGAATAAACTAATAAGGAAATTAATTCCTCCACTATTTGAGCCCTTGCTCCATCCTCATTTTCATCAGTTTCAGGGTTACTTTTACGCTTCAGTTTCAATAACTTTCTAATTACAGGAGACCAACCCAGATGTGCCAAATAACCATAATGGAAAATGTCATGAAAACGATATCCATCGTCTTCATGATTATTATCTGTCAGGGGATCACCAATTGACTGACCTGTGTCTTTATTAATGATTTTCACCAATTTTCTATTTTCCTCCTCAAACGGAATAAACTCAATCTCAAATTCTTCAGGGAAAGACTCGTTGCTTGGAAAATTTTTATCAAAATTTGTGTAGTTTAATTGATCCGCATCGCTAAACCTATCTTTAATTTTTTTTAGATTGTTTTCTGCAATCTCATTTAAATCTAAGTTTTGTTGACTAGCGATTGCGGAAACGTACCACAGGACATCTCCCAACTCTTCTTTAAGTTTAGAATGAAAATTACTATAGGATTTACCATCTCGTAATTTTTTTTTGATTTCGCTTATAACTGATCCCGCTTCACCAATTATTCCTAAAAAAGGAATAATTTCGTTTGTAGACTTTTCAGAATGAAATTCTTGAATTGTTTTTCTAGCTTCGGATTGGTAATGCTTAAAATCCATCATCTCAATTTTTATCTAAATATCAGGAAAATTCTTAAACTTAAATATTAACCATTGACTAATAAAAAGCTTTTACATCAAGATTTCAAGAGTATCAGATATTTTTTTTCTAATACTCGTGCATATTTTTAAGTTGCAGAGAGCTTAGAATGTCTAAACATTTTTGAAAATGATTCTATAGGTATTCCTTTAGATAAAGTAAAAGTTGTTGGAAAATTATGCATTAGTAAATGAAAAAGTTAGTTTCTTTTTTATTTTAAGTTAACGACAATTTTTTTAAAATGATTTGTTTTCTGGTTAGAATATAGTGGAAGAATATTCACAGTAATTTTTATTTTTTTAAATAAATCAGCATTTATCAAATTGAGGAAAAAAAAATTTGCTTAATTTAGGCTTAAATAAACCTATTTCATATCATTTTAGAAGTTACCTAATCGGTCACCTGAAGGAATAGAAATTAAGGAACGTATTGTATTTAGAGGGATACGGGGAGGTGCGATCAAGTCTGCCACCCCGACGAACCACCTAATAAGTGGATACAAAACACTGTTAATCTCTTGATTTTCAGTGTTTTTTTGTTTTTAGGGATATCAAATAATATCATTTAAAAGCATAAGTCTGGTGAATCATTCGGTGAATCATTTATTACAAATAATTGCTTAACTTCATAAGGCATTTTAGTTGATTTGACTTTCGTCTTTGCTAACTGATTGTTTCATTAAAGACGCTTGAAATGCCTAATTACACTACCTTTTCCGTATTATTCTTTGTTCGCAAACATCATGATGAGACGAAGAAATTATTTATTTACACCCGAATTACTGTCAATGGAAGACGCTCCGAAATCAGTCTAAAAAGATCAATTCCGGTGAATCATTGGGACGCCTCAAAAGGACGCGCCAGGGGAACAGCTACAAAATCACGAATCCTGAACCAGTATTTGGACCAGGTTTACAATAAGTTGCTTGACTGCCACAAACAACTATCTTCAGAGAATAAAATAATCTCCGCCCAAAGTATCAAAGCTCGTTTCTACGGGAGTGATGATCATAAGAAAACCTTATTGGAACTCATGGATTATCATAATTCTCATATGAGAAATGTGCTAAAACCCGGAACGCTCAAAAATTATTATACCACTGAAACTTATTTAAAGGAGTTTTTAAAGAAGAAAATGACCTGCAATGACATCATCCTTAAGCAAATCAATTACCGGTTTGTAACCGACTTTGAACAGTTTTTGCGCAAGTATTCTGCAAAGGTTTCCAGAAAGACTTGTGGCAATAACGGCACGATGAAACACTTGGAGCGCTTTAAAAAGATGCTCAATCTGGCAATTAAACTAGAGTGGTTAGTTAAAAATCCTTTTAATAACTTTAAATTCCGGTTTGAAAAGAATGAGCGGCAATACCTAAGTAAGCGAGAGCTTCAAATAGTAGAGTCTACCGAATTTACTAGAAGTAGCTTAGAGAAAGTAAAAGATATTTTTATTTTTTCCTGTTATACTGGGCTTTCTTATGTTGATATTAAAGAATTAACTATTCATCAGATTGTAAAAGGAATTGATGGGAGTAACTGGATCTTTACCAAACGGGAAAAAACTGATGAAACCGTAAAAGTGCCATTACTTCCCCAGGCGCAATTTCTATTAGATAAATACAGGCACCAAATTACTTCAAATGATTATTTGTTTCCGGTATGTTCTAATCAAAAGGTCAATAAATATCTAAAGGAGATTATGTTGCAATTGAAAATAAAAAAGAACCTCACTTTTCATTCTGCCAGGCATACTTTTGCCACTACAATAACTTTATCTAATGGAGTGCCTATTGAAACAGTTTCTAAGCTATTGGGCCATACGAAATTATCAACTACACAAATTTATGCAAGAGTTTTGGAAAATAAATTGAGTGAAGATATGCTGGCATTGAAAGACAAACTTAGTTCATATGTTTAGGAGTGTAAGATGTGTGCCTGTCGGCAAAATCTTTATTACCACCGATGGTTGCAATAAAAAATAGATTTTTCGGGGAAAAAATTAGAAACTTAAGTTTACCAAAATTATTCAAAAAAGGGATTCTATTTATTAGAAAATAGAATCCCTTTTTATATTAAAGGTTATATAATCTATCGTCTAACAATTATCTTATAAGTTTCCTCTTCCTCCTTAACTTGTATTTTTAGAAAATACATGCCTTCCTTTAAGTTAGAGACATCCAGTTTGGTAGTTCCGTATGGATCAAGCTCTATATCTTTGACAAAGGATCCGTTAAAATCATATAATTTCGCGAGTTGAGTAGGTTGTGCGATTACTAAACTTTGCGTTTCATAAGTGCTGTTTGATTTTTCTGGATTAGCCTCTATAGTGACTTCGCTAGATGCCGGATTCGGATATACATTAAATCCTCCCGGACCTCCCAAACCGCAGGTTTCTGAGGTAACATACATTGCACCTCTACTTTCTCCTCCACAAGGATTCGATGTAAATAGTTGCACTAAATAAGTACCAGGGCTGCTGGAAGAAAAATAAATTAATGGCACTGGAGCGTTTGTAAAGGTAACTTCACTCTGACCATTAATTTGTAAATTTGGCGAACCTGATTCTAGTCTATAGGAAGTTGCACCGTCAGAAGCTGGGAGAGTATATGGGTCTGAAAAACTGTTTGTGCAAAGGTTTGGTGCCTGCGGTAGGTTAGCATAAGGTTTTCCCACATAGACTTCTTTTGTAGCTTCAGCTCCATTATTATAGGTTGCCGTAATAAAACCATTCCCTTGACTTGTTGAGTATTTAGCTTTCACAGTAATAGAAGAACTTGTAAAAGTAACTATATCCATATTATTGCTAATTNACCAATTATAAGTAGAAGGTGGATTCTGTAATATATATGTGTAGTTGGATCCAATACAGATGAAATCACTACCTACAATTTCTGGGATTGTACAAATAGAGCTAACAGTTTGTTGCAATACTGATTCTGTCTGTATCATTACATTCATGAAATCACCTTGCTCTTGGGTAAAACTATCCCGACAGTAGCGTCTGGAATAGGACATAAAGTTACTTGTGTCAGGATCATAAGGCAAACCATTTCTGGTTTCAGCAGCTGTATAATTACAGCTAGTATCAACTTTATATACTGGAGGATCGACAATTTGATTTAATAAATTGGGATCTGCAGGTGTAGAACAAAAGCCATCTCCGGCTTGGTTACAGTTAGCATTAGAGCCAGAACGTTCTATATTCTCTGTGCCAGAAGCAGTAGAATGCGTGTGTAGTAAACCAAAATTATGGCCAATCTCATGAGCATTAGTTGTTGATAGAACTGAACTCGAAGCGATTACAGTAGAATTCCCTGGACGCTGGGCTCTTCCTCCAAAGCTTTCGGCATCGTTAACGATATATAGGTTAATTGCATTGGGATCATTATCATTCAGACTTATCAATCCATTAAATTCTGTTACACCCTCATCATCCCCATTATCATCAATGTTGTAATATGTATCGTTTTGAATATGATTTATCCCGACGTTGTTAAAAAAGATTTGATGTTGGTTAAAAGCCAAGTTTAAATCATTTAAGATTAAATTAATATGCGAATCTGGAACTGCACTATCTCCTGAGGAATTCTGTAAAATATGAAACCGTATATTTACACAAAGTTCTACTTGCATCATTTTTGACTGAATTATTAAATCCTTTGTTTTTTGAGTTAAAGGATTGTCAGGAGTTCCACATATATCATTTTGAGCGATAGAAATTATTGGAAATAGAAAGAATATCATTAAAAGTACAAGTAGTTTTTTAGGCATATTAGTTAGGTTATTGCTTTCTATATTTAATTTTTACTGCCTCATCACCAGCTGATCTAATTAAAATCATTAAATCATTTGTAATTTCTGCAACAGTGGAAACGCTTGTTTCTGAACTGCAACCACTCTCAAAATATAAAATAAGCTTCCTATCTTCTTGATTTACCTCATAGAATCCGTTGCATTGTGAGTTAGAGGTATTTAAAAAAGAAAGGTCACTTTTAAATGTAAAAGTATATTGATCATCTTTCTCTATAGACTGGTAAGGTTGGAAGTCACTGCCTGAATGATCACTATATTCGACTGCCAACCAAGTTCCCTTGATATTTTCTACCGTGATATCCAATTCTTCTTGCAATTCATTTTTATTCTTATTATCATCACTAGAACAGGCGATAAGCGAGACAAGAAGAAGACAAAATATTAATATTTTATTTTTCATGGGTAAGTGAATTTAGATTTAGGATATAGTAGTGTGTATTGAATAGATGCAAAACATATTAAATGGTTGCGTTAAAATATTGGCTTTTTAAGATATCTTTAAATATACGGTTTTATATTCAATGCTGAAATTCCGTATTCTTTGCAACCTCCGGGCGCAAAGCAAGATTGTCATGACAATGACACATCTTGCTTTGTCTTCTTTTTTCTTAATTCGTGAAGTGATCTAGTTGTCCGTCTTTAAGCCAATTTTCTTAAAAACCCCTTAAATAAAATCCTTAAAACCTAATAAAAAATAACATCACTCTCTAATATAAAAATTTACTTTTTTTACCTGGAGCATTTTCCTTTTGTTTTGATTGAATGGATCCCAGTAAGATTAAATGAAAAGATTTCAGCTTTTCTAATTTACTTCTTTCAGAGCTGTTTGCATTACCTTTTGATGTCAATATATAATTCAGGATTTGAAATTAATAAGGACTTATAAAAAGCAAAGCGGCTTTATGCAGTCCGCTAATTTTAAATCCTGTTATTTCAGCATTAAATGGTAAGGCGATGCAAGAATAGCAGATGAGGATTGAAAGGTAGATCTGGATCGTTTTGTAGAATAAGGTCATGAAAACCAATCTGGCGGACTTGAGTCAAAAAGGTTTTGCATGTTTATCATCCACATCCAACTTACTCATAGCTTTTTGGCTCGTGTCCAAGACCTTTTAATTAAGCCGCTTTTCCTGAAACGAAGCTTTTGCGAAGAGAAAGGAAATGTGGTGAAGGCTCTTTGTTTCTTCCAGAAATCTAATTCTACTGTAGTAATTTTGGAGATATTTTACTCTATCACTTCTGTAAGAATTGTATTCTAAAATAGATATTTTTTACTAAAATCCTTGCCAATTTTACTGGGCTGCGAAGGTTTTTTCGTAAAAAACATTTTTAAATTCAAATTCAAAATGAATCTTTTGGGTTATTTCGACGGGCTGGATAACATTGTACAAATTAGATTTTTGCGTGAAAAATCTGCTTGTTTTCAAGCGTTTCAAAGGTTTTTGCGTGAAAAATAGAATGTATTTTTAAATCACAAAGCGATAAACTCATTGAATATTTAGGGGAATTGGATGTCGTAACGTGGCTCTGCCCGTTACCCTCTTGCTATTCCCCCTTCATTTTTTTTCAAAAATAAATGAGAAATACCCCTTGTAAGTTTGACAAGGTAATCTATCGCAAAAATTTACTTTTTTTGATTAGTAGTAAAAACTCTGAAAATTGGCTTTTGGGCAAGCTTGTTTTTAAAGAAAATTATATCTTTATAATACAAAGACGAGCAAATAATATTAATCTTCTTTGTTTTATGAAGTTTGGTGAATCATTCGGTGAAGCATCTAAATAATTAGCAGTGAAAGTATTGTGGACAGGGCGTTTATGCAAAAATAAATTATCCTGCCACCCCGACTTATTAAAGAAGATTAAAAAGGTAATTTCATGAAGATCATGTTGTTACCTTTTTTTTATGTCCAGGTTTCTTGAAGTGTCTGTATCTACTTTTGTTATTTAAGGATGAAAGTCTATCTATTTACTGCTAAATCACAATACCTTGAATTAGAATAAATTAATGGCATTGTGAATATTCAGGGACGAAATCAATAACTCCATAGTATTTTTTTTATTTTTTAATTTCGAAACTCAAAGCCTAATTCCACAATTCTTAAAATTATATCATAATTTAGCAAGCTAATCTCTATGGCTATGATCGATCAAAGTGACGTATTAAAACGCAATAATGTTACTATTAGGGGAAATGGTCGTCAGCCTATTGTTTTTGCGCATGGTTATGGTTGTGATCACTATATGTGGAGATTCGTTTATCCTGCCTTTCTAGATGATTATAAAGTCATTTTATTCGATCATGTAGGTTCTGGAAACTCTGATGAAGCCTATTATGATATACAGAAATACAATAGCCTGCAAGGTTATGCAGACGATATTCTGGAAATCTGCCATGCATTGGACCTGGAAAATGTTATCCTCGTTGGTCACTCCGTTAGTTCAATGATCTCATTGCTGGCAGCTAATAAGGAGCCAACATTATTTTCTAATATCATCATGATTGGACCTTCTCCATGCTATATAGATAAAGGAGAGTATAAAGGTGGATTTAGTCAGCAGGATATCGATGAATTATTGGAAACCCTGGAAAGCAATTACCTTGGCTGGGCATCTGCAATGGCGCCGGTTATTATGGGAAATCCAGAGACACCAGAATTAGGGGAAGAATTAACCAATAGTTTTTGTAGAACAAACCCGGAGATAGCAAAGCATTTTGCGAAAGTTACTTTCCTTTCAGACAATCGTGAAGATCTTAATGATCTTAAAATACCTACTTTGATCATTCAATGCGAAGAAGATGCTATCGCACCACTCACAGTTGCTGAATATGTTAGCGACAAAATTACGAGCAGTACCTTAAAATTGATCGATGCAACCGGACACTGTCCAAACTTAAGTGCTCCGGAAGAAACGATTTCTGCGATAAAACATTACCTGGAAAAGAAGGACTAAATGCAAGAGGAAACCCAAAAGAATCCTGAAATATTTGAATCTGCTGAAGATTTGTATCATGACGCACCATGCGGGTATGTTTCATTTAGAAATGATGGTACGATATACAATATAAATAAGACGTTACTGGGATGGCTGGAATTCGACAGAAATGAAATTCTGGGAGAGAAAAAGATCTATGAGCTTTTTAAAATGGGTGGAAGAATGTATTTCGAAACTCATTTTTTTCCATTAATAAGGATCCAGGGTTTTGCAAATGAAATCAATTTCGAAATTCGAAAAAATGATGGATCCACTTTTCCGGCACTCATTAATGTCAAGGAATTAAAAGGTCCTACTGTTCGTGAGAATCGCTACAGAGCTTCAGTTTATGATATTTCTGATAGAAAGAAGTACGAACAGGAATTGATGAATGCTAAGCTAAAGGCAGAAAAACTTGCCCAGGTAAAAGCAGAATTTCTTGCAACCATTAGTCATGAAATAAGAACGCCGTTGAACGCCATTGTTGGAATTGGCGATCTATTGACTAAAACGTCCTTAGACCAGAAACAGAAGGAATATGCTGATATTCTCAGGTTATCTTCTGAAAATCTGCTAGGCCTTGTAAACAACATTCTTGACCTTAGTAAATTGGAAGCTAAAGCGCTTCAGTTGGAAAAAAAGGCTTTCGCCATTCGCACTCTAGTCAATAGCCTGATCCATACCTTTAAATTGAAATGCAATGAAAAAGGTATTGAGCTCCTTGCTGAAATAGATGAGAATATACCCAATTACATTTCAGGAGATCCCATAAAGCTTAGCCAGGTACTTACAAATTTACTTGGAAACGCGATAAAATTTACCTGCGAAGGTCATGTAAAATTAATCGTAAAACTTACTGCATCAACTTCAGAAAAANTAGATCTTAACTTCAGTGTAATTGATACCGGTACTGGAATTCCAGAAGATAAGTTGCAAAGTATTTTTGAAGAATTTTCACAGGCTAGTTATGAAGTGAATCTGGAATACGGTGGTACAGGTCTGGGCCTAACAATTTCCCAGCAATTATTGAAGCTTCATGGAAGTGAAATTAAAGTAGAGAGTGTACTGGGAGAAGGCTCTGAATTTAGCTTCGATATCACTTATGAGAAGTACACCAATTCAGTAAATGAAATGGATGCCGATGACAGCATTCAAAGAAAAAAATTGGATTTAGCAAAATTACTGATCGTTGAAGATAATCCTGTCAATATTTTTGTTATTTCAGAGTATCTTAAGGAATGGAAGATCAATTTTGATACCGCCAAAAATGGTAAAAAAGCNATCGAAGCCGCGAAGAAAAAGAATTACGATGTAATTCTNATGGANCTTCATATGCCTGTTATTAACGGTTTTGAAGCNTCNTCTACCATTAGNAACCTTAATCTTGAAAAACAACCTGTNATCCTGGCATTATCGGCNACGAGCAGGGAGGCAATAGAAGCTGAGCTCAATCGTGCAGGAATAGATGATTTTATTTCCAAGCCATTTGGACCGGAGGACTTGCATAAACTTATTTCAAATTATATAGTTACTGCTTCAGACCGTATAAAGACTAGCGAATTGGAAAAGGACAAACTCGGTGTGATTTCTTCGGAAGAAAATAAAATAGCCTCTGAGAATTCTATTGATTTAAGCCGATTCGTAAAAATGGCGAATAATAAGCCCGAATTTCTACGGAAGTTTATAAACAACACCCTGACAGCTTTTCAAGACTATTTAGAAGATTTTCAGAAAGCTGCAGATTTGCGGGATGCTAATCAAATCTCAGAGCTTATTCATAAAAGCACNATGTCGGTATACTACATTCAGTCTGATAAACTGGTGAAATTACTANGAGACTGCCAGAGTTGTTTTGAAGATAAGAACGCAAGTTNTGAAGANATAGAAGCTGTNATTAAAAANGCCACTGCAGAATTCCACCAGGTAATCATNTCCTTAAAAAATTCAGATTCAGAATCTTTACAGATAAAGTCCCAGAGTGAGGCATAGTGATATAACTTAAAATTTCAGGTTTGAATTAATCANCCTTNAGTTCATCTTTATCTTTTTTAAATACAAGCGTTCTGTGAGGGAAAGGTATTTCCACGCCNTCTGCATCAAATCTTTTTTTGATACTCTCGTATAGTTCACATTTCATCACAAAGGCTGAAGCGTAATCCCACGCCCAGGCCCACGCTCTAATGGTAATGGATGAATCTCCCAGGTTGGTCACTCTTACTATAACCAGAGGAACTCCGTTCCTAAGATCCTGATTAGNTCTGTTATCAAATAGATTTGGATGCGCTTCACATTCTTCTTTCATGATCTTTTTAGCGAGATCGATGTCACTGTCGTATGAAATTCNAATTTCAATCCACTGGCAAATTTTCTTTTCATCCAGATCGTAATTGGTTACTTTTTCTTTATTGATTATGGCATTAGGAATCACGATCATCTTATTCTGATAGTTTCTAATTACTGTGTGCCGAAGGGTAATATCTGTCACAGTACCTACGAGATCATCTGTAATTTTGATAACATCACCAACTCTAAAGGGTTTAAAAGCAATTATAAATACCCCACCAATCAGGTTTGCCAGTGCTTCCTGGGAGGCCACACCTATTACCAGGGCCAGTATACCAGCACCACCAAGGGCAGTTTGAGCAATTCCTCTAAGAGCGGGAAAAGCCAGTGTGGCTATTATAGCACCAATAAAATAAACGCCAAACACACTTAAGTATCGCAAAAACTTATAGCTGGTGGGATCACCACCAGAAGCAGTTGTTTTCTTGATCGTTCGAGCAAATAAAGCTTCAACAATACTGGCTCCAATGATCGTGAAAATAAGTACGAAACCAACATAAAGTATGAGTTCGAAATTCCTGGTAGCAATACCATATTTGTCTTCAGAAATAAATATAAAACTCAGTGCAATCATTCCCAGGATTACCCATAATGTATTCAGGATACGCTTTATCAATTTCAGCCTGGTATGCTCTTCATTGGGAAACTTTGCCGTAGCCTTTTTTAAAAGCCATCGAAGAAGATATTTGGTTGCAACCAGCAGTAGCAAAACCGATGCAACCACAATTAAGGCGTAGATAATAGAATCACGGTAAGTATTCCAGAAATTGATCATTGTTAGTTTTAATTACAGGATCTTATTTATTCTTCTGCAATTTAGTGAAGACTAATTAGATAAAATATTTAATTGCTAAGGAGAATATTCAAAAGGCTTTAGGGGTGGGCTCTGTTATCAATTTAGTGGTCTAGAAAAGTTTGACCCAATAGATTGATTGCTAGTTAAAGACCCAGGCATAGGACTTGGATACAGGTATGATGAAGCAATGACGGGTATGCTTGGTTTTCAAATTTTTGATAATCTTTTTGCNGGTTATTCTTATGATTATGCGACCAATGACTTTGGGGAATATCATAACGGCTCACATCAAATCGTATTGAAGTTTAAATTTTGTAAATCTGGATATCAATCCAGTGGAGCATTGAACTCTTATTAATATTAAAGTTTACAGTAGGGAAATAGTCGTCCAGTATTCTACACATATGGGCGGCTATTTATTTTTTATTTAGAAATGATCTATGCGACCTGGTGATTTACATTAGTTTTTTTATTCGCCTTATGACTACTTCCAAAGTTATAGTTCCAGTAGATACTCATTAGTTGGAAACCTATTTTTAAGGAGTCCTTCATAGACAATTTAGAACCATCTTCATGTACCCATCTTTTTAATGGTTGTTCGCAGATCATCTCCTGAGCTTTATTTTTGCCGAAGTGTTTTTTCATCCTCATAAAGATCTCTACATCAAACAGCCATTTGGTTAGAAAAGGCTTTTCGAAAGCGATCGGGATCAATTCTTTTCTCATGATCTTAGCCCCACACTGAGTATCCTTAAATGGCATTCCCAGGATGGAAACAATGATGAAATTAATGGTCATACTAATGACCTGTCTGGCGCTTTCTTTAGCAATATTAGCACCCATTCTACTAATTCTCGAACCATTTACGATCTGGAAACCTGTAGTTTCAATAGTTTTTACGAGATCATCGAAATCCTGAAAATCTGTAGAAAGATCGGCATCAAGAAAGCCTATATAATCGAGGTCTTCAAATTTGGAAAGATGCAGTAAACCGGCTCTAACTGCTTCAGCTTTACCTCCATTTTCAGGGCAGTCGTAAATACTAATAAAGTCTTCTCTTCCTTGTTGTAATTCCTGTAATACCTGCATCGTTTTGTCAGTACTTCCATCATTGACAAAGCACAAATGATATCCGGAAGTCTTCTCCAGGAATGATATAAATTCCGCAGATTTCAACCTGTTTTCTTCATTGTAGCATGGGATCACCACCCCAACACATCGATTCTGTATGATACTATTTGCTACAGATCTAGAAGCTGTTAAATCCGGATGTCCAATCAACCTCTTAACTCTGGCGCAAACTTCATCGAGACTTAAGGGTTTCTTCATATAATCCTGAATCCCAAGATCAAAACCTTCAACAATTAAGTTCTCATCAGTATTTCCAGATAATACCATTACTGGTGTATTATCTCTCATTTCGTTTCTAATTATTCGAATGATCTCAAGTCCGTTGGAAAGCGGCATGTTGATATCAATGATCAATAGATCTGGTTGAAATGTTTTGAATATCGCTATAGCTCTTTGAGCCTTTGTAGTAGTTCTTACTTCATATCCTTCATCTTTCAATCTTTTTTCAAGCGGCATTAGAACTAACTGCTGATCGTCTACGGCTAAAATTTTCATGGTGATTGGTTTTAGATTATGGTCCAAATTTACAGGTTGAATGCCATCATTTTCAGCATTTTAGATAAGTCGGTTTATTGGCGTAGACGAATGGTGAAAATCTATCGATGAATGAGTTTGACACTCTTCAAAGCCGCAGTAATTTTATTTTGAATAAATTACCATACTATTCGCATGAAAGAAACTACGAACAAATACCTGATCGCAGCTCTTATTATAGGAGTCGTATTTCATTCTTCCACCATATTTTTCACTTTGGAGAATACGTACGATGCGCTTATTCATTTGTTTTTCGCAGAGCATTATTCAAACAACTGGTTCGAACCCTGGAACTATAAATGGTATACCGGCTTTACGGTGATGGGATACCCGCCGCTGGTGCACCAGGCTATTGGTTTGTTTTCTTATGTTGGCGGATTAAAATTCGGAATGTTTCTGGTTGCGATCATAGGGGTGATCTTATTTATTACCGGGATCTATCGATTTGCCCTATTAATGACCGGCAATAGAAAAGTAGCCGGTTACGCCGCACTGCTGGCAGTTTTCTCTTCCTCATTTGTAGAAACACTTCATATTTTTGGTCAACTTCCTAGCATCGTAGGTGTTTCCATATTANTGCATTCATTACCAGAGATNTANCTCTACATCAAAACCGGGAAGCGCAAATATTTTTTAAGAGCATTATCCTTACTGGCGGTTACCGTCACATCACACCATGTAACCCCTATTTTTGGAATGGTGTTTTTTATATTTCCGTTAATAGGGATGGTCATTATGGATGTTTCCAAAGAAAGAGTGGGGGCTTTTAGTGAGATCACCTTTAAAGTTTTCCTGGATACATTTCTAAAGTTATTCTGGAGGATAGTAACTTTTGGGATGTCCTCGCTTGCGGCAATCATTATTTGTATCCTGCCTTACTGGGTAAACACTAAAAAGAACCCGATCACCCAGGTGCCTATTCCGCATGGGAGCAGGGATAGTTTTATAGAAGTGACTTCCAGCGGACTCGTATTCTTTGTCATTCCATGGGGAATTATCTTTTTCCTATTCCCTTATATTCTTTATCGTTACTACTCTAAGCGCTACCTTTTCTTCGGATTATCCTTTACCATATTATTTATACTGGGAACCGGTGGAACAACGCCAATTCCTAGAATGGTTTTAGGTGATACTGCTTTTAATATTCTTACGTTGGATAGATTTACGCTGTGGGGCTCTATTATGGCGCTGCCAATTTTTGGCGAATTTGCCTACAGGTTTTCCGAAGGAGATCTCAAGCAACTCATCCAGCAAAAATTTGGAGCAATTTATCATAGGTTGATTGGAGCGCTGCTGGTAGGATTATTTCTGTTCATTTCTGTCTTTACGCTAAGTCTGGGATATTTCAGGCCTATGCAGCCACAGAGTATCAAAATGCTTCCAATAGTAAATTTTCTAAATCAGGATCAACATGATCACTGGAGATTTCTTACCCTGGGCTTTGGAGATCAAATGGCATGGCTTTCTGCTCAAACCAGGGCACTAACCGTAGATGGAAATTATCATTCTGCCCGCAGATTACCTGAACTTACCACTCGTGCCGTAGAACGCCTTGAGAATTCTAAATTCCGGGGAGTGGAAGGGATAGGTTCTTTACAGCAGTTCCTGGCAGTTCCGGAAAAGTACAATCTTAAGTATATTTTCTCCAATGATAAATTCTATGATCCGCTACTATACTTTAGTGGCTGGCAGCGTTTGCAGCAACTGGAAAATGGGATTATGGTATGGGAAAAACTGAATATTCCGCCACTTTCCAAGATCATTGGCTACGAAGATGTACCCATGTTTTTAAAGCTAATGTGGGGAATTATCCCATTGCTGACCGTACTCATTGCCTTTTTTATAAACCTTCAATTAATCTGGTTTCATACGATCAAAACCGGCAATCCCGATAAACCTCATTTCTTAAACTTCAGGATAGAATATAAGCGCTTTCGAACGGGAGTTCTACACGTCAACCAGATCTATGCACTTATATTAAGCGTGGTCATTCTGGTCTCGCTGTACTATATCTACCGGGACAACCAGGATCAACTTTCAGAAAAGAATGTGGTAGAAGCTTACTACGACGCGATCGATTTTAAAGAATTTGAGCGAGCTCATTCTTATTTTGATCCCGCCGGAAATAAGACGATCGCCCAGTTCATGCTGGAGGTAGCGGTGAGTGACGGGATTTTAAGTAGTTATGCAAAACTTGATAGTATTCGGGTTGAAGTAACTAATATTAATGATTCTACAGCCCTCGCAAATGCCTATACCAGCTGGGTGACACCTTTAGATATCATAGAACAAACCGATATCCATCAGCTTCGGAAGATCGATGATCGCTGGTTTATAGCACCAAAGGAACAGGATACAGATCTACCACCAGACCAGCTATTTTCTGAAAATCAAACCAAGTTTTATAACCACGGAAGGCGAAAGATAAGTACCCAGCAAACCTATCACGAAGATATTCTGAAACAACCGGTGCTCGAGGTGCTTTCCGCAAAACTGGTGCAGTTTGAAGACAGGTATGCCATCGTTGGAGAGATTCAGAATGTTGATCATGTTCCTGCAGATGTAGTGATCAAGGGAACTTTATACGACAGTAATAATCGCGAATTGGCCAGTTATAACGCCCGGCAGGTTTTAAAACATAAATTGATGCCGATGGAAATTAGCAGTTTTCGTGTAGATTTTGAAGGTATTGCCTGGCTTGCTCAGGATTCAAAAATTCCCGAAACTTTCGATCCAGACCAGTTTACACCACTTGAACTGAATGATATCCCGGTTACCTTTAACCTGCAATGCGCGGGTAATGTAGCTATAACCGACCTCTATAAAAGTACCAGTATCAATGATCTTCAGCTTGAAAATAATGTGCTGGATGGAGCAATTTTTAATTACGGAGTTCAGGAAGTTACTATTCCTCAATTGCTGGTTTCCTATTATGATAACGGGAGTTTGGTTTGGGTAGAACATGATTATCTTGAAAACGGGATCAGGGTGCAGCGAAAGCAGGATTTTAATTATGAGCTTAAGAATCTATCCGGTTTAAAGCTTATAGATGATTCCATGGATAATATATTCGTGAATGGTTTACCAAACCTTGATATTTCACGTAAAGTTGTGCCAGAAAGAGTGCGATCACAGCAAGAACTTTCAAATCTAGAGATCGAAGGATCCGGTTTTAGTTCCATAAAACTGGAAATGAATAATTACGTAGGAAACCCTAAATAATGAACCTGAAACAATTCTTCATGTTGATCTTTTTCTTCGGAATCATTTCTGAAGATACTCCGGTAGTTTCTACGGAATCTATTCCTGAACGAAGCGTGGCCGGGGACGAATTACTGCTCACATTCGATGCTACTTCGGCTGAAGCATTACTGATTCTTAAAAACGCCTACGGAAGTACAGCGATCAAAGCTGAAGAATCCAGAGTCTTTAAAGTCCCGAAGTTTATGTCTGATAAAAGCGGGATTCTGAGATGGAAATACTTAAATAAGAAAAGTTCCAGATCTGGTGAGATCAAAATTTTACCTCGAACCACTCCGAAGTTGATCGAAACTTATTTTGGTCCGCGTAGTATACAGGCTGGCTATGATGATTTTTCCATGCTGGTTAGTATTCCGACAGATTCTCTGGATAATCCACTGGCAGATGGAACTTCAGTAAATATTTCAGAATTTTTCCAGGGTAGTTTATGGCAGCAGGATTTTCAAATGGAGCATATGTTTGCCTGGAAGAATATTAATACCCGGGAAAAAGCTGGTAAGATCACGGTAGCCACTTCCGCAGAAGGCGTAGCAGGTAAAGAAATGATTAGTAACGTATATCCTTCACTGGCTTCAGATTTCAGCATTACTACAAATTCAGAGCATTTGTATGCTGATGGAAACCAGGTTACCCAGCTAATAACATCACCTATAACTGACGATTTTGGTAATATTGTAAGTGATGGAACTTCCGTAGAATTTGTNGTGGAAACAGNNNAGNGGNTGANATTNAAAACNANNGCNAACACNATNAACGGANTAGCTACNGCNCAATTACTTCANCCTGAAGAGGCTGNAAGNTGGAGTATACAGGCAAATGTCACTGGAATGGCCATTTCTAATTCGTTAAGCATCGAATTTGAACCAGTTTTGACCGANATTCCTCACGATATAAGCGATCGAANTATTACAGTAGGTCCATTGAAAAGTTTTATGAACCAGTCACTGCCAGATGGNGCAGATGTTCATTTCCAAATAGTGCTGGAAAATGATGATATCCATAAAGAGAAAGTACCAACCCAGGACGGAGTAGCGAACTTTAAAATCCCGAAGACCATAGCACTAGAGAATATTAGGGAGATCTCTGTGAAAACTATGGGAGTTCATAANAAAATAGATCTGTAAATGCACAAAATGCTCAACAAAAATCTATACCGTGCCATCCTGATCCTAACATTTATCGCGGTTAATGCGATGATCATTTTTGGTCTTAGCAGTGTTTGGGGATTTCTAAATACTGGTGCAAGCAGATCTACCATGTTACATACCGAAATCAAAAGCAGGCGTATGTATTTGCCGGAAGTAGTGTGGGATACCAGTGCCTACAAAGGAAGAACTATGGAAAATCAAAGTTTGCAGGAGATCGAACGTGATTATTTGAACGGCTGGTATGTGAAGAATTTAGCACTGCATTCCACCAAAACTTTTGGTGTTGAAGATTATTATACAGATTCTGCGAGGGTAAATATTTACAACATCATAGACTTCAATAAAGCCCATGATCTTTCATTCACCACAACCACAACGAATCACCATCCAAAATTGCTATTTTATAGTGCAGATGGGCAACTCGTTGTTTTTGAAGATCGCAGGGTGAGGCAGTTTCGCCAAACTTATTCCGAAGAAAAATTGATCGATGAGGAAATCGACACCAGTAGCTATAAAGTAATAATGCTTCTGGAAGATGGATTCTGGAGCGTTAGGCATATAAAGCAGGTAAGATCAGCTTTTGAAAATGTTGAGTTGGAAGTAGAGGCCGACTGGCATATTAAAGGTGATCAACTTTACTTTAAAAATAAGAAGTTCCAGATCAAAGGCATGAACTACTATCCGCAGGATAGTCCGTGGGATATGTATGGCGAAAACTTCGAAGTTGAGGTGATAGATAATGATTTTGAATTACTTAAAAACGAAGGCTTGAATACTTTGAGACTGTTTATACCTTACGAAGATTTTGGTAAAGCAGGTATTAAACCCGCAAAACTTGAAAAATTGCATAAAGTGATGGATGCTGCAGATAGTAACGATCTAAAGGTGATCCTGACGCTATTCGATTTTTACGGAGATTATTCTGTACTTGACTGGACCCTAACTCATGAACATGCGCAACAAATTGTAAATGAATTTAAAGATCATCCCGCACTTTTAGCCTGGGATCTCAAGAATGAACCAGATCTTGATTTCGAAAGTAGAGGAGAGTCGCTGGTCAAGAAATGGCTGGAAGAAATGGCTTTCCAGGTAAAACAGGTCGATCAAAAACATCCAGTTACCATAGGTTGGTCCAGTGCGAAGGCTGCTGAGAATCTAAATGAAACGGTAGACCTGGTAAGTTATCATTTCTATGAGCCTATGGATAATTTCATAAATTCCCATCAGGAACTAAAAGAACAAGTGACTAAACCTATAGTAGTTCAGGAGTTTGGACTGTCATCTTACAACGGTCTTTGGAATCCATTTGGTGCAGATCTAACCGGGCAGGCAGAATATCATAAGTACATGCAACAGCAATTCTCTAATGCAAACATTCATTATGTTTCCTGGACTTTGTACGACTTCCCTGAAATTCCAAGTGAGGTTGCCGGTTCGCTGCCCTGGAGAAAGAAAAAACAGACGGCTTTTGGCTTTATTGATCTGGAGGGCAACAAGAAACCAGCTTTCGAATTTATTGAATAGGTTCTTAAAAGCGTGCTGAAATAAATTAAACATTATCACTTAAGTCAATCAATGTTTTGATAATTCATCGCAACTTCAGAAAAGATGAGCAGAGCATTAATAAATTATTCAGCTCCTTTCAGGTATAAATAAAAAAGGATAGAAATTTCTTTCTATCCTTTTCATCTAACCAATAACCAATAATCAACCTATTCAAACAAAATTTAAATTCATTTTAGCACGTAAAAGTTTCTGAAATTCATCAAGATAAAGCTGAGCAATTTTCTCCATGGGCAAACTGCAGGCCGCATCATAATTCACTTCTCCAATTGTTCTTCTGTGGAGATCGTTCTCTATGATCTTCTCCATAGAATCTGCCAGTGAGTCCACATTACCTGGTTCAAAAAACTCTCCTACATATCCTTCTTCCTCCACCAGCAATGCAAGATCACCCAGATTAGGCATGACCACAGCTTTCCCGTAAGAACCTGCCTGGTGCAATACTCCAGAACTACCTGTAGTAGAAGTATAAGGAAAGGCCACTAGTGTGCTTTCTCCAAAGATCACAGGAACATCTTCCTCCTCAACATAGCCGGTAAACGTAAGATTTCTAACGTGATCATATTTTTTCATAACTCCGGCAAGATATCCTGGAGTATTCGGGCTATCTGTTCCTGCGATCACTATTTCCAGTTCCTGGTCTGTTCTCGCTCTTAATTTTTCAACTGCTTCAATAAGAATATCTACTTTTTTATAAGTCCCAAATTTTCCGAAGGTCATAATCTTCTTAGGCCCTTCCGGAAGATCGAAATCTGGTTCTGGCGGTGTTTCAAAAGAACCATGAGGCACCTGTATCACATTCTCTGCCTTATATTTATCCTTGATGACATCTACATATTTTCCTATGGTGAGAGCTACAGTATCTGCCTGCAGCAATGCCCTGGTTAGCCCAGTTCCCATCATGTTATATAATTTCTTCAGAAATTTATTTTGTGTGAAACCAGCGTTTCCAAGATCTACCTGCTCCAGGATATTATGAAGCAATACTATCGTAGGGATTCCTTTTAATCTGAAAAGTAATGGTAATAAAAGTCCTAAAGCTGCAGGAATCTTTTTATCTCCGAATTTCATGAATTGAAGATTAAAAAGTATAGCATCAGGCTTTTGTTTTACCACATTCTTATAGATACTAAATATGTTCTTATAACTATTGAAGTTCCACGATTCCTTGACACTTACCTTACAATTATCTGTATTGAAGTCTATTAGTTTAGGTTCCTTTGTATGATCTGTAATTAATACAAGCTCGTCCACTTCAGGTTTTTGCGCGAATTGTTTTGCAAGATGATAACCGTATTCATTTAAGGTTACTTTGCTTGGTGGGTAAGCGGTGATTAGTGCAAGTTTCATAATCGTGGTTTTAATTAGATTCTATGTAAAGATCTCATCTTTATGTCTTTACTGAAGATATTTTCGTTCGGTTGAAGTTTAGTTTCGACGAATAGATCGTTTCATATGATAAAGAAAATAGATCCCCTGTACTATCAATAGAAGTGTCATTACAAAGATTTGTGCTTCCACAACCATTTCAAGACTCTCATGCTGAAAGAAGATCACCGTTAGCTGAAGTAGCCCAAAAATTCCAGAGAGTAGTACAGGAAGGTATTTATCTAAAGAAAGGAAATAATAGACAAAAACGTTAGCTATCGCAAATAATGAACTAGCCAGGGCATATTTCCATAACAAGGATGCAACTTCTACATAAGCTTCACCAAATAGGATATTGATGATCAAAGCTGGAAACATGGCATTCACCATTACGATTGCAATCGCAAGAAAAGTGATCATTCCAAGATATTTGAAGAATAACCTGCTTGTGTCCAGACCTTCTTTTTCCCGCTTAACTACTTCCGGCAGCAAAAGCATTACGAACATCCAGGCTACAAAATACACCGCTCTCCCAATAAGTGCCAGTGAAGAGTATAAACCCGCTTCATGAGCTTCAAAAAAGTGTTTTACCAATAGGATATCCCCGTTATTGATAAGGATCTGGGTAAGTTCATAAAAGGCAGTAACCACAACGAACTTCCTTAAATGTTTCAATTCCGCAGTACTTATTGCAGGAAGCACTTTTTCAGAAATTCTTTTATATGGTAACAAACCTGGAACAAGGCTAACCAGGATTCCAAGAGCTACTAATTCTGAACTACGAAAGGGTAACAGCATAATAAAGGCAAGAGTTAAGAGTAATCTGCTTAACATTTCTCCCTGGTATGTGATAGATAGTTTTATAAAATCCTGCTCTCCCTGGAAGTACCCTCGGTTGACGCTCATTAGAAAATAAACCGGAACTCCCATTCCAAATATTCTGAACATCGTTGCAGAACCTGTATTGAAAAATGCCTGTAATTCTGATGCTCCAATTAAGATCACTGCGCCTAGAATAGCACCTATGATAATACTCCATTTCCTGCTATATTTTAGAAATGCTTCTTTTTTGTTACCATCAAAAGTCCCAATGAACTTGGCCACGCTTAATTGTAGCGTCATGGCTACAAAGGACAGGATAAGTAGAAATGTGATAAGAATCGCAGCATCAGCAAATGCTTCTGGACCCAGAAGTCTTCCTAGAATAAGGTTATAGAGATAGTTACCTACATTAACTATCAATGCACTGATCATAAAAACCTGGGTGGGTTGCAGTACAATATTTAGTTTGTATAATTTCAAGGTGATCATGGTGGTGGTTTTATTGGGTTCTAGGCACTCAGCTGAAAATAATTGAAGTCAAATAGGTTACAACCAGAATTTAGAAAAGCAGCCTGGAGGTTGGGATTATTTGCACCTTGAAAGCTTAGATATTTTCCTTCTGCGGTCGCATGAAGCAATAATTCGTAGAACGCATAAACTCCTGATACATCTATTTGCTCAAGCAGCGAAAGGTTTATGATCGCTTTCGATTTCAACTTCAGCATAATCTCAAAGTATTTCTTAACTTGTTTAGCATTGTATGATGAAACCTTACCGTGTAACTCAAATACTCCTTCGTTCTCATAGATATTTAGCGACATAATTTTAGTTTTTCGGTTCTTAATTACTGCTAAGATCGGTTCTAAATCAGGGAAATAAGGTCTAGCTTCGATGAATGGCAGGTTGCTGTAGATGAATTATCGAAGATGTGTTTGTAACTTGTTTTCAAGGAATCTAACCACCCAAATCATGAATTTTAAATATTTAATAGTTGTACTCGTGTTACTTATTTTTCAATTGAAATCCACCGCTCAGGAAATGGAGCAGGGTTTTGGCTACTTGGAAAATGGAGAATTCGCTGCGGCTAAAGACTTTTTCTCAGAGATCCTTGAAACTTATCCTGAAAATAAAACTGCCAGGCTTTGTTATGCTCGGGCGGTAGGATTGCATGACGATCCATCAAAAGCGAACGATCTATTTAGTGATCTGTTGAAAGAATATCCGCATGACCTGGAGATTCAGCTTAATTATGCCGAATCTTTACTCTGGAATAAGAACTATCAGGATGCAGAAGTTTACTACAAGCAACTGGTAAAGGAAAATCCTGAAAATTTCGGAGCCTTATTAGGTTACGCCAATACGCTTAGTAATTTAAAGGAATACGAACAGGCATTAAATCTTATCAATAAATCGCTGGAAGTATCGCCTCAAAATCCTAACGCGATGTTGTCCAGAAAATATATCAGACTGGGATACGCCAATCAATTTTTAACTAATCGCAACTATGAGACTGCGATTCGCTATCTGGATGAAAACCTGAACGAGAATGAACAGGATCAGGAAAGCTTGCTTAATAAAGCGAACGTCTATTTAATTCAGAAAAATGGAGCAGGGGCAAGGGAGGTTTATGAGAAACTGGCGCTTACCAAGAACGATAGTATTTTAGCCTTCAATGGAATCTCTCTTTCTTACCATATTGATGGTGACGAAAAGGAAGCTTTAAAATATGCTGAAAAGGCTTATGATCTGGCTAAGACTTCTTCTGCTGATGCACGTATAATGGATGCTGAAGAACGGTATGTTCAGGCTTTGATCTGGAATAGGAAGTTCTCTCAGGCAGAAGATCTAATCACAGATTTAAAGCAGAAATATTCTGAAGAATCCCGAATTCTGGCATTGGAAGCAAGTATGGGAATGTATACAGGCGAGTTCAAAAATAGTATCGAAAACTATAAAGCGATACTTGCTCAGGATTCAGCTTCTTTTGATGGAAACCTGGGAATAGCGAACGCCTATTTTGCAAATTCTGAAATCATAAAAGCAAAAAACGCTGCTGAAAAAACTCTGGAATATTATACGAATCAGCAGGATGCACAACAGTTTCTTACGAAACTGAATAATACTTACAGGCCATTACTGGAAGAAAATATAAGTTACTCTTTTGATAATGGAGATAACGAAGCCGTCGCTTCAACAACCAGGCTGGTACTACCTTTAAGTACGAAACTGGAAGTTTCTGGAGCCTATACTTTTAGGGAAACCATGAATTCAAATTCAGATCTTGAAGCTACCTCCAACCAGTTCAATCTTGCTGCGAGGTATCGATGGAGTCCAGGATTACTGTTACGAGCCAATGCTGGTTTTGTAAAAGCAAATTCTTCCCAAACAGAATATACTAATGCTGTAGGTGAGATCGCTGCAGCACTAAAACCTTTTGTTAGAGATGATCTGGAGATCGGTTATCGCAGGGATATACAGGATTTTAATGCTGAATTACTGAACAGGCAGATCGCCGGGAATCATTTCTTTTTGAACAACAATTACTCAACCAGGTATGGACTTGGATGGTACCTGCAGTATCTGCATACCGAGCAAAGTGATGATAATAGCCGTGATCTCCTTTTTACTTCATTCTATTACAGTTTTCTGAAAAAGCCAGTTCTAAAAGGCGGACTTAATTATCAGTTCATACAGTTTAAGGACCAGGTACCAACTATCTATTTTAGTCCGGAGCAATTTCATGCTACCGAGATCTTCCTGAATTTTTTAAGTAATGATCCAGATTCCAGGATCTCTTATGATCTTACGGCGGCGACAGGATTTCAGTTTATTGAGGATGATGAGAAACAGGGTACTTATCGCTTACAGGGGAAGCTTGGATACAACATCAGCGATCGATTTATCGCAGGTATCTATGGGAATCACAGTAATATTGCTTCTGCTACAGCAGCTGGTTTTACCTATACTGAATTTGGTATCAACTTAAAATGGAACTTTAAGTCAGTTCCTTTGTTCGCTTTTTAATTCTGTTCCACTTCGGAAATCTTCATAGTATTCTCTTTATTTAATTTGTAGTTCATCTGAACTTCGGAAGGGGCTATGCACGATCCAATTTTTCTCGCATATCTGGCCATTCTTTTGTTTTAAAAGATTACCAGTTTTTACTAAAGCTACAATTCCGAAGAAACTAAAGTTTATGACGTTGTACAGTCTTCTTTTAATAATCGAGACTAGGGCAGGCTTCTGTATATTTTCCGAAGTGATGAATTAATAATGATTTCTGAACCCCTTAAGAGTTGAAACTCTGAATTTCAATATCAAGTCACGCATACGATAATACTATAAATATCCTGGATTTTAATGCTGACATTGATTTAGGTATCCAAAATGCTTCAACAATTTCAAAGAAAGCAAGAATTTTACTATTGGGAACAAGTGAGATACGCGCAGTTTAGGAAGGTAGTTATTTGTATGGTTAACTACCAGAATTTAAAACTGTAGGAATAGTTTTAATAACCAGAATTGAGTTTCGTTGCTATAACCGACCTTTCCTGGAACTACTGACAATGAATTTCCCCGTGATCAGCCAGCCAATCGAGAGTCCGGCTAAAATTCCCAGGATAAAACCGTATCCATCTGTATAAAACAGTCCAATCATGGAGAAGATCAAAACTACTAAGCCTAAAAACTGGATCTTATTCATTTCATTTTTTTTCTGAAGTTATTACAAGATAGAAAATATTCAGAAGACTATGAGGAGAAGAGTAGAGCAGTAGGTATAAAACGATAAGCCGGGGACCCCTCCCCGGTTTATCAACCTAACCACCTAAAAACTTAGTGAGTAACCAACAAACTAAGTGTGAATTTATGCCTGCCATTTAGGATGAGTACGCCTTTGTAAATCCCTGGATTTACAGCTCTCAATTTTACAGGCAATTCGTTTTTTGTATGAACGTTGTTGTGTATTTTGGAATAAATGATCTTTCCAGTGAGATCGTAAATATAGATCTCTGCAGTTGCAGCTTCCATGGGCAGAACCACGCTGGTTTCTGTCTTAAATGGATTTGAATAATTATATGCTTTTTTCTGAACAAGGCTGTCTAATTCAGCAATATCAATCACGGGCTCCGGTAGCGGTTCTGGCTCATTCACGGTCACGCTTGCAGAGAACACAAGATTCTTGATATTGAGAGCAAAATCCTGATAGTTAGTGTAATCACCCTGCACAGAGAAAACGATGGCTTTCAAGTCTTCACCTTTATAATTTCCAGAAGAGTTTGAGAAATCTTTTAGAGCAATACTTTGAGCTGTGATCTCCGCTTTAGGATCGAGCTTAAGCCTGTAGCGTTCATTCCAGTCCTGTAGATCACTGGTCACTAATATCATTTCAATTTCAAGATCATTCTGCATTTCTAAATTGATAGCTTCAAAACCTGTAGTTTTGAAATCCTGATCTCCGGGCTTTAGACTCCTGAAGATATTTGCGGTACCAAGGATACTTCCTTTTGCAGTCACATTACGTTCAACGTGATGCTCTCCAACTCCCGCTGTATAATCTGAATTGAGAATTGCAAATTCTTCAACCTCGGTTTCTGTTTCCAAATAATCTATCCCCCATGGACCATCTGCGAGGTATAAGGCATCTGCCTGTGGTGAGTTTTGACCTCGAATTTGCATTCCAATATCGAAAAGTTCACCAGTTTCCACGATTATTTCCTCTTCATAAGTTTTATCCAGACTAACAGTTTTATTATAATTTTTTTCAGAAGTAGTTTCTGTATCTCTTATTTTTCCATCGATCGTGAAGCCGGAATCACCTTCCTTATTCTTCACGATAAGATGAAGTCGGCTATCCTCATAAAACCCTCGTTTTACAAAGACAGTAGGGTACTTGCCGACTATCTTATCGCTTTCCAATGTCTGGAATGCGTTTATTTTATCTATTACATGACCTGCAATACTGCTTACCTGTCCCATATTTGATCCCCAAACCTGGAAGTTCAGGTAATCACCATCTGGATAATCTGAGATATTCCAGTGGGAGTGTAATTTTAAAGCTTCATTCAATTTCACAGAGAAGTTTACAGCATACTCTAACTGTCCGCTCGCTCTAAGGATCTTGATCATAATGAGCTCGTGTCCCTTAAGTTCGATGGTTCTAATATCTTCCAGACTGGAGCTGTTTAAACGGTCACAGATTACCTTGGAATGGTCATAGATTCCATTAGAAGTACTGGTCATTAGTGCTGCCGCAACTCTTTTTTCTCCCTGGTAGTAATCTGCGGAAAATACCGCGCTTGCATTGGTAATTCCCATCAGGTCATCAGGGCTTGATATTCTTGCCTGCTCTGTCCCAAACATTCCAGTTTCAGGAATTAAAGATGAAAGATCTATTNCTTCAGCATTTTTCTGAACTGAATATTTCTGATGGAATTTCTGCTGACTTGTTTTTTGAAACTTATTATAACTGGTCTTAAGTCTGTCAAAATTTCTTTCAGCAATAAGGGCGGCCAGTTTTCCATTACTTTCCAGCCCACCTTTGTTAGCAGAAGAAACATCTGTTGCCATTTTTACATCAGCCACATTATCTGTTTTGATGGCTGTATAAGGATTCGCACTCACATAAAAGATCGCATCGTTAAAATCCTGATCGCAGGAAGAATAATCTCTTCTAATATCTTCAAAACCAAGATAAATTCTTTCGTTTTCAGGATCTGCCAGTAATACTGCGTGATGTCTTAATTCTTTTTGTTCTTCAGGATTAAATTGTGGATCTGAGTATACCTGCCACAATCCCCAACCAACATTATTCCCATTCCACGCATTTGCCAGTAATACCCATCCTATCCCGGTACCGGCTTTGAAGTCACCAAGTTTAACTTTATTCCCTTTTTTTAAACCACCTCCAGAGCCATCTCCAGAAGCATTAGGAAAAATAATAGTAATATCACGATCTGTAGGTTTTGATCTTTCACGGTCCTCTATGTTATAGGTATAAAAGCCAAGAACATTTTTGTAACCTGCTCCTTCCTTCACGAAAGTCACCCAAACCGCCGCATCTTCTGCCAGTTCGATATTTGTATCGTAACCGGCAGAGATATACTGCGGATTGTAGTCTGGAACTGGATAACTTTCCGGTAGGGCGGCGTCGATCATGGCCATACTTTCAGTAGAAACATAATCGTCAACCGGTTCCAGATAATCAGGTACTCCCAGGCCATCATATTCACCAAGATATTGGAACTGCTGTGCAGTAGCCTGTTGTAATAAGATGAGACAAAAAAAGTGTAGTAGTGTTTTCATAACCTGGGAGTAAACTTAATAGTTGAATACGCGTTACCGGAACTTATTCGTTTGCTGTAGGTGCGCAGACGATAAGAAAGTATTTAGTGTCGGTAAATGGTATCAGGCGAATTGAACACCGTAGCGTTCGATAACCTCATTCCGGATATTTTTGATCTGTTGTTCTTTTTCCTTCGGAACAATGAGTAGTACCTCATCATTTTCCAGGATCATATAATCATTCAGTCCGTCGACTAAAACCACTTTATTGCTTTCAGTTCTAATGATATTACCTGTAGCTTCAACCGGTATGAATCTGGAGTTTACTACTGTATTAGATTCAGCATCTCCGGGAAGTTCATCCTCTAAAGAACACCAGGTTCCAAGATCGTTCCACGAGAATGTAGCGGGAATAACCATCACTTCTTCTGAATTTTCAATGATTGCATAGTCAATACTGATATTTTCAGCATATTGATAATGACTTCTCAGGAAATTTGTTTCATGCGGTTTGTTATAAAACTCCTGACCAATTTTAAATAATCTGAACATGTCCGGAAGTAGTTTCTCAAATTTGTTCAGGATCGTTTGCGCTTTCCATACAAAGATTCCGCTATTCCATAGATAGTTTCCCTGGTTTAGAAAACTTTGAGCAGTCTGGAAATCTGGTTTTTCTGTAAATCTTTGTACATNATANACCTGCTCNGTTTTNTTATGATNNTATTGTATATAACCATACCCGGTATTAGGAAAGTGAGGTTTNATCCCAAAGGTGATGAGTCTNTCTCCTTTTTCAGCNTCTTCAAAAGCNATNCACATGTCCTGCTCAAACAGATCTTCTTCCTGGATCCAGTGATCACTTGGNGCAACCAGCATTCTNGCATCAGGATCCATTTTATGAATTTTCATAGCTGCAAGTAGAATACATGGAGCCGTATTTCTCATAATTGGCTCGAGTACNACNTGTGAACTGGAAATTTCCGGTAATTGTTCCATGACGATATCTTTATAAATCGCATTGGTNAGTACAAGAATATTNTCAGCCGGAATAAAGCGGTTCANCCGATTAAAAGTGTTTTGAATAAGCGTTTTACCACTACCCAGAATATCTTGAAATTGTTTAGGATTGCTTTTTTTGGATACTGGCCAGAATCGGCTTCCAACGCCACCTGCCATGATTACTGCGTAGTTATGATTTTTCATCGCTTTATTGTTTTGATGTTTAGGTACTTATTTAATGTAAAGATACCGGCACAATGCGATGCATCTGGGAATATTCGTCTAAGCAGAATCTAAGCGCGACGAATGGAAATTATGTAAAGATAAGTTGTTAAAGCAGGTTCAATCTTTTCATGAGTTCCGGGCGGTTACTTCGGCTAACGGGAACCACATCTTTTTCTATTAGTACACTATTATCCTCAATATCGATAATGTGCTTCGTATTGATCACATAAGACCTGTGCACTTTAAGAAAAAGATCTTCAGGCAACTTATTTTCGATCTTTTTCAGGGTAGAATGAACAGTGTAGTTCTTTTCGAATGTCTTGATCTGTATATAATCACCTTTGGCTTCCACCAGGTATATACTTGGAATATCTATCTTGATAAGTCTACGGTCAATATTTACATAAAGATCATTTTCAGTTTTATTAACGTCTGAATTAGCTTCAGATGGTTCTGGAATAGATGGCCTGGCAGGTTTAGAATTTTCAGCTTTTTGAACTGCCTTTTTAAAACGTTCCGGAGTTATTGGTTTTACCATATAATCTACGATACAGTCATATTCAAAAGCTTCTATTGCAAAGCTTCTGTCTGAAGTCGTTAGAATTACATTTGGTGGATTTTTAAGTGTTTGAATAAAGTCGAAACCAGTAAAATCTGGCATATGGATATCCAGAAAGATAAGATCCACCTGATTCTGGTTTAGATATTTGATCGCCTGCAGAGCGTTGGAAAAATCACCAACAAGGTTGAGTTCCTTATGAGTATCTATAAGATGATTTATGATCATTCTGGCCGTAGCCTCATCATCAATAACTAAACATTTCATGAACCGGTAGTTTAAGACTTAGCAATGAAATCGCTCATGTTCTGAAGGATCTTAATAAAGCTATTATGCTTTTTAGGATCATTCTCGCGGAGTTCTTCTTCATAGATTTCCGCGAAGCGATAACTTTCTTCAAGGCCTAAAATACTAATTTTGTGCTTAAGTTTATGAACATTTGCGGCAGCTTCAATAAAATTACCCTGTTCTATATTCTCGTGGTAAACAGCTTCTTCCTCAGGTAATTCTCTTTTGACAACAGCTAGGAGTTTATTTTCAAACTCTTTATCACCGCCAGAAAGCTGATGCAGGTAATTCAAATTTGGTTGTTCTTTCATTTAGGTAAGGTAAAATAAAAACTTGTTCCTATGTTTTCCTTGCTCTCCAGGCTAATTTGTCCTCCATAAAGGTCTACTACTTTTTTAGCAATGGAAAGTCCGATTCCGGTAGAGCTTTGATTGGTGTCGATCTTTTCAAAGATCTTAAAGATCTTATGATGATGCCTTTCNGGAATTCCTTTNCCNGAATCCNTGATCTCGAATTTCCAGAATTTNCCGGAATCGACNACATTAATCTCAATCTTACCTTCCTGCTGAATGCTTTTTACCGCATTGTGAATGATATTTTCGAAGAGTTGCTGAATTCTAAATTTATCTGCCTTTACTACCGGAAGCTCTTCTGAAATTTTTACGGTGATACCATCGGGAATAACCAGCAGGTCTATAATTTCCTTAACGAGATATTTTGTGTCCACCTGGTACTGTCCATGATCTGCCATTTCAATAGTGGAGTAATTAAGAATGCCTTCGATGAGGGCATCCATTTTCTCTACATTTTTCAGGATCATGTCAAAATGTTCTTTCCCTTCCGTAGTTAAGTTGTCATAATTGTCTGTTCTAATCCAGGAAACTAATGTGTTTATACTGCGTAAGGGTGACTTAAGATCATGAGAGACCATATGGGCATAGTCTGTTAGCACCTGGTTCTTATTCTCCAGATTCTGAAGAAGCTGCTCCTGCTTTTTCGCAGCTATTTGCAGCTCTTCGCTTTGTTCACGAATATGTTCAGCGAGGTCCTTGATCTCAAATTCACCGTTCTCTTTCTCAAATTCTTTCAGGTTCAGGGCTTGGATCGCAGTAGTGATACTATCAAGAATATCTTTTTGATACATTACATCTGTACGAAGTTGCTGGTTCGCGTCAAAAAGTTCATCAGAACTAATTCGCATTGCCCGCTGCAGCATATTGAACTGTTCTTCACTATTGATATATGATTCATTGATAGCGGAAAGAAAAGCCTTCATTTTCGGGTCTTCCAAATCTTCTTCATCCAGGTATTTGTTTACCTGGCGTTGCAACAAACTATTCATTCGCTTAGTAGGGTTAANGTCATGGTTTGGTTNTGCAGGGTTCCATTGCTTTCNCCATAAAANGGTGCTATTTCACCATAGGAATAGAATCCACCNACNGNGACATCTTNTCCAATTACATTGATNACTTCNTCAATNTCTTCTTCTGCTCGTTGACTAAGGACGAGTCGGCGGCCAATACAACTTACTAGAAGTGCCAGTTCAGGTTTTTTCTTACGGTTCTGGTTGGCCAGACTTGCTGCATCCTGTGCACCATTTAGCAATGCATCTGCAGAAGCCATCATCAATTGAACTCTTGAACCCTGGGGTACATCTCCCGCGAGGATCATAGAATTGTTCTCTCTGTTGATGTTTAAAATTGTACGTACAACTGGATGTTTTTTTCCTTTTTCTCTAACGTAAAGAGGGTAGAAGAGGGAAGACTGCGGTAACTCAGCAGATTTTTCTCCCAGATATTTTGAGTACAGATCAAGTGCTGGTTGTCCATCCAGTTCAAATAGGATGTTATTTTCAGATTTAGTGATAAGTCTTTCAGGACCAAAAGGAATCCATCCACCAACACTGGCGAAGGATATTTCAAGATCATTGCCATAGAATCCTATGACCACAACTTCTCCTTCTTCCGCAGCATTCAAACCAGCGAGTGTTTTTTCAAATCTTGGACCATCACCGCACATGCCACCAGTTACACAAAAATCTTTATTTTCCTCATGTTCCAGACCGCGTAATAGATCACTTCCGTTAATAAAACTTCCTTCTGAAATTACAAATACATGTTTGAGATTTTCATGATCCAGTTTGCCGATCAATTCTTTGCCCAGCGCCATTCCATCCATATCATACTCATGGATATTTGCGGTTTTAATATCGAAATAAGATCTTTCAAGATCGATAAGAGTGGCTACTGCCTCATTTTCACTAATTCTATCGCCCAGGATCTCTCCTGCTGCAGTTCCAAAAACAAGGTTCTTATATGGAAACTGATCTTTACAAGCTTCAATAAAATCTTGCTTTTCTAGAAGATGGCGATCTCCGAAAATTAATACTATCGGATTTTCAAGTGCGGAAATTTCTGACTTTAGTTTCCAGTTTCCAGCTTCAAATTTTGCCTGTACTATTTTCATAAGTTCTTTTTAATGCTGAAATTGAAAGTGGTGCCAACTTGAGGCGTGCTTTCCAGCCATACTCTTCCATGATAGAGATCAATGATCTTTCTTACAATACTTAGACCTATACCGGTAGATTTCTTATGGTCTGATGCGGTGTTGAAAATTTGAAATATACGGTCATGCTGGTCTGCAGGAATTCCAACACCATTATCTTTTACAGAAAATATATATTCCTGAGGATTCTCTTCCACATCTACTTCAACAATTCCCTTTTCCTTGTCGATATAATTCACAGCGTTCGATATGATATTCTGGAATAACTGCTGAATTCTGGTGGTATCGGCATTGATGACCGGTAATTTATTTTTGATCGTCACTTCTATATGATCCGGTATATAGATCATGGCAATAATATCTTCGACCAACGCCTGAACGTCCACTTTTTCGACACTTGCTGAGCTGCGATCTATACTGGAATACTTCAGAATGTTCTCGATAAGATGGTCCATTTTCTCCACCTTGTCCTGCATAAGATCAATATTTACAAGACTGCCTTCACCTAACTGATTCTTAAAATCTTCCCTGGTCCAGCTTAATAATGCAGAAATATTCCGAAGTGGTGATTTTAGATCATGGGATACGATATGAGCATAATCGTTCAACTCCTGGTTTTGAACCTCAAGATCCTTTAAAAGTTCCACCTGTTTGTTTTCAAGGTCCTTACGATCTGTAATATCGAGATGGATGATGATGGAGCCAATCATCTCACCTTGCATATTATAATTGGGTGTACCACTTATAATCCATGTTCTTTTTTCACCAGTTTTATTAAATACCGTAATTTCATAACTAGTGGTAATTCCGGTTTTTTTATGGTCCTCTATTGTTTCAAGTAATTGTTTAGACTCGTCAGTTAATAGAAGATCTGCTGGATGTTTACCCTTCAATTCTTTCTCTGTGTAACCACTAATATGCTGGAAACTTTGGTTCGCCATAATTATTTGGTCATTATTATCCACTTCCAGCAATCCCAGGTTCATATTGGCAATTATGTTACTATATTTTTCCTTCTGAGCCTTTAAAGATTCTTTATAACGTTTTCTAATGGTGATGTCATCATAGCTCCAAAGGTGCCCTTTATAGATGCCATCACTAAAAATTGGGATATAACTACGTTCGAGATAACGTCCATCTGCCATTTCAATCTCTTCTCCAATTACTGTTTCTCGTTTGTCTAGTAGTTTTTTTATTCTTTTTACAAAATTTTCAGGTTCTGCAAAAAGCCTTTTAGATTGTTCTGCGGCACTAGAGCAGTCGGCACCTGTTAGAGCAGCAGGAGGAGCCGGTATTTCGAAGAGATCGCAGAATCTCTGGTTCGTAAGACTTATCGTTCTATTTTCATCTTCCAGCAATACCGCACTCTGCATGTTCATAATAAGAGTGGACATCCTATTTTCAGACTGTTTTAGTTTATTACTGGCTTCCTTACGTTCCGTGATATCCTCAACAGTAGCCACAAGATATTCAGTAACACCATTTTCGTCTGGAACGGCAGTAACACTTGTATTAGCCCAAAGCAGAGAGCCATCTTTTTTAAAATACCGTTTTTCCATCTGGTAAGACTGGATCTCTCCTGCGAAAAGCTTCTCCCTCAATTTTAATGTTTCCTCGCGGTGATCTGGATGGGTGATCTGGTTAACATCCACCTTCTCAAATTCTTCAGGCGTGTATCCAAACATCTTACTCATGGCACTATTAACCATAAGAAGGCCTCCGTCCATGGACCTGGCGAGGGACACCCCAATCGGGGAGTTTCCGAAGATAATATCAAGCTGTCTCTTCTGGTGTTGCATTTGCCGCTTCATCGCGGTTTCCTGGGTGATATCCCGGGCAATTCCCTGAGCAGCGACCGGTTCACCTTTCGTATTGTAGATGATACTGGCATTGATCTGAACGATCTTTTCAGTGCCGCTTTTAGTAATAACGACCGCACGGTAATTATTAAACTTCCCATGGATGGTCAGCTCCTTGAAAGCTTCGAAAGTGTATTCTTTGTATTGGTCTTTTACAAGTCCAATTAAATTTACTGCTTCCTGCTCAGGATCGTATCCTAGAAGATCTTTCGCTGCCTGGTTCATTCTAATAACATCTCCAGATAGTTCCATGACCACAAAAGCATCAATCAATGTTTCAAAAACACCCTCCAGTTCAGAAGTTTTTCTATTAAGCGTTTCCTCAAGCCGTGAATTAGTTTGACGTAATTCTTCTGAGACATTATATAATTCAAGAGACTTTTGCTCCAAAATAGCTTCGGCCGCCTTTCGGGCAGCTTTCTCACGCATAAGTGCACGCTCTAAAATTTCAATGTTTTTAGCTAACTGCATGCGGCTCTTTGTAAATTCTAAATCTCACCTGTGTTCCATCCTCCTGAATCATTTCCAGTTTGATCCTGGAATTTTCATGGTAATGTGCAAAGGTTTGCTCCATGAGTGCTTTTGCAAACATATACATAGATCGATCTGAATAGTACATCATTTCAAGAAAATGATCGTCCTGCTGAATGATACGAAAGGTGGGAAGCTCAGCTCCCGGATATAGTTTTCTAACTTCTACATGAATATGATTTTCTATGGAAGCGAGCATTTCCAAAGGTCCGCTATACAAGCTGAATATATTTGCATGGTTCTTTTCCAGAACTGCAAAAAATGTTTTTCCGTAGGTATAGAGAAGGTCATTTACGCTCAAACCCGTTTTTTCTGAAAGTTTCACGATAAGACTCTGCATTTCAATGAAGTCGTAGGTTCCAACCGAAGTATATATCCCTCCTGAAGCAAGGTTAGATTCATTGATGATCTGATCCAGAACTTCCAGACCAAACTCCTGTTCGACCATTTCCAGAAACTCAGTAAAAACAATTCCTTTCATATTATACTTTAATTAGTTCATTAATGCTCCAATAGTCCAGTACGCTTTTGAGTTTATATACATAGTCATCATATTTGAGAGGTTTTATTATATATCCTGCGATACCAATGTTAAAACAATCTAATAAATCTTTCCGATTATTTGAAGTTGTAAGAATTATAGTAGGAATATACTTAAGCGTTTCATCCTGCTTCAAAATACTAAGAAATTCGATGCCATTCATTTTAGGCATATTTAAATCCAGTAGTATTATTTCGGGTAAGCGATCTTTTTGTTTTAAAAATTCCAGCGCCTCTTCACCATCTCTTGCATTATGAACCACATGCTTTAATTCTACCGAATTCAGGGTGCGATTTAGTTTCATTACCTCAATTTCATCATCTTCGATAAAAAGGATATTTAACTTACGTTTCATAGGGAATTATTTTAGTCAGTCAAAGATGCCATAATAGTCGAGTTTGAAGCGCTTAATTCGATTAAGCAGGCATTACTTTCGGTCAGTTGCGGCTAAGTATAGACCAATAGACTTAGTGCAAAAAAGTCAGTTAAAATGCCTTCAATACGACGTTTACTAATTCGCAGGCCATCCTCAATTGAACCAATAAAATCCCTTTTCACATCAATTAATCTTCTTAAAATAAACGGGTTAAAGATTTTTAACTTGTTTTCATTAATACAGTATTTCCGAATTACCAAGTAAAACAAGCTGAATATAGAAAGATTTTTCTTACTCATTTTTAAATTTTGTACTTTTTATGTACCTAAATGTATTTTTTTTGACTGTTTATCGACCTATTCCGTATATTTCAATTTAAATCAAGAGCATGCGAAAAGTTCTGGTCATTCAGGAGGATATTATCATTTTAAAGATTCTGGAAAGGCTTGTAACCGTAAACCATTTTGATTGCAAAGCCATTAGGTCGCTAGACGCTCTTACGATCGAGGATCAGGAAAGTGATTTTGAATTTATTATCACAGATATACTTTTTGAAGGAATTGCACCTTTAGAATTTGTAGCCCAGGTTCAGGAAGTTATTCCGCATAAGAACTTATTAGTGGTTACGAACATGGGACAGGATAAGATAAAAAAGGAGATCTTCGCATTGAAAGATATTACTGGCTTTTACGCAGTTCCTATAGATCTGGACGAAATCGAATCAACTATTCAGGCATATTCATGACCGAAGCGGGAGTTTTACTTTTTATTAAGTGCGTGCTGGCGATCCTGGTTGTTTACTGGATTTCCATAGCGGTCACCATGATCTATAGAAAGAATCGCATGCGAGCACTCGATCGCATAGAGCATACCTTTGCCGATGTCGTAAGCCGTTATCTTTATAATAATGTAGATGATCCCTTACACATTAGTGAGATCAATGATCGCCTAAGAGCTGTTGGGATACGTAAAGGCAATAGAAACAACGTGCAGTATCTAATTCGGTTAATGATACGAACCCAGCGAACTATACTCGGAGAGAATTACATTAAGCTTAAGAAGCTTTATGAACAGATCCCACCTTACAATGCTTCATTCACGAAAATTTCCAAATGGGGATGGTATTCTAAAGCTCGTGGAATTCGGGAGATCTACGAAATGAATCAGTCTCAGCACATGAATGAGGTCTTTAAATTTCAGAATAACAAAAACGTATTCGTGCGAAGAGAAGCACAGATTGCTATGGTTGTTTTTATGGGATGGGAATCGCTCAGTTTTCTTCCATACCTTAAACGAAATATCACCTTGTGGCAACAAATTAAGATCGTTGAAAAGCTCTATGATCTGTATCCAAAACCAGAAATGAAATGGTTAAAAAGGGCCTATAAGACCGATAAGCTTTTTGGTAAGAAACTGGTCATGAGAATTATTAGAAAATTTGAATTGCATACTGAAATTCCTTTTATCATGGAGCATCTAGAGCATCCGGATTATGAGGTACGTGAAACTGCTATTTACTGTATTCAAACCTTTGCATTGTCTACGGAAAGAATGGATTATATCAAGGATGTCTACGAAAGAGTAGCAAACCCAGTCCANCAGGCGCAACTATTAAATTATATTTATGATAATTCTGATATTGACGTGGACTTCTACCTAAGACAGCTTCATGGAAATAATGAAGAACTAAAACTGAATGTTGCTGAAATTCTATGGAACAATGGATACAAAGAAAAGGTCCAGGAATTCTATTACCAGCAATACCCTGAAAATTCAAATTTAAATGTTGAATGATATAGAAAGGTTTTTTGGCGGGGAATATGTATTTCTTGCTGCAAACTATTTTTTCTTTGCCTACGGGATCGCCCTGATGAGCATGTATTTCGCAGGTGTGATCCTGGCCAGCCGTGCCATACGCCGAAATAAGAAGAAATCGCGATTCCTGCAGGTAAATGATATCGTTAGTGCTACAGATATTCCTTCGGTTTCGCTTATTGCTCCTGCTTATAATGAAGGTCTTACCATTATTGAGAACGTAAAAAGCTTATTATCCATACAATATCCATATTATGAACTAATCCTGGTAAATGATGGAAGTAAAGATGATTCACTGGAAAAGCTCATCAAGGAATTCAAACTGGAGAGAAGGGATGCGACCTTTATCACACAGCCTATTCCTACGGCGACCGTAAAATATGTTTATAAAAGTACACTTTCAAAATATACCCATCTTACTGTTCTGGATAAAAACAACGGTGGCCGTGCAGATGCCCTGAATGCCGGGATCAATTTTGCAACATCAGAACTGGTAGTTTGTACAGATGCAGATTGTATCATCGAACAGGACGCCCTTCTAAAAATGGTTCGACCTTACCTGGAAGAATATAATAGTGAAATTATCGCCTGTGGCGGTGGTATTGGAATTGCGAATGATTCGGTCGTAAAGAACGGGGTGATGAAAGAACTGCGTTTGCCTAACAATTTGGTGCCTATGGTGCAGGTCGTGGAATATATTCGGGCATTTCTATTAGGTCGAATGGCCTGGAGCGAAATAAACGGACTCATGCTCGTATCTGGAGCTTTTGGTATGTATCCTAGGAAGAGGGTGATCGAGGTAAGTGGATTTGATGCAAAAACAGTTGGAGAAGATCTTGAGNTATGTATTCGCTTAAGACGTTTGATGGAAGAAAAGGAATTACCCTATAAAGTGGTTTATTTACCGGAAACCTTATGCTGGACAGAAGGGCCGCCAGATTATGATATTTTAATTAAGCAGCGTGATCGCTGGGCGCGGGGACTTTGGGAAACTTTGAAGATCCATAGGAAATTATTCTTCAATCCTAAGTATCGCTACATGGGAATTCTCTATTATCCTTACTGGTTGTTTTTCGAGTTTGGAGCGCCTATTATTGAATTTCTGGGAATCATTTGTATCATCGCTTTTGCTTTCTTCGGAATGATTAACTGGACAATGGCAGTGTTATTATTTACAGCAGCTTACATTGTAGGATGTATCTTTTCCACGGCAGCAATCTTTATGTATGTCAAGAACTTTAATCATTATAACAAGCCAAAGCAGGTTGTAGAACTTCTTCTTGCTGCATATCTCGAACCATTCCTTTATCATCCAATATTGGTATATGGACAAATGAAGGGTTATTATAAGAAGATCTTCCGTATAAAATCTGGTTGGGGGACGATGACCAGAAAAGGATTTAAAGTTTCCGACACCTAGAATCTATAGCGATAGCCAACGTTACCAATGAATTGATCACCTTGTCTGTTTGAGGTGATATCTTCGAACAAATAACCACCACCAACCTGGAAAATATGATGAGGTCCAATAGTAAAATTCAAGCCGAGATTTGAATAATATGCTTCCAGAGAAGGATTTTCCTGAACTTGCGTGAAGATTGTAGTCTCATCTGGCGAAATACCCGTACCAAGTCTTAAGAAGAAGAAATTATCTGCATTATTAAGATAGTAACGAACGTTTAACTGGTAGTTCTGGGTTAACTGATCATTGATCTCCGGTCCAAGGAAAACTCTTGAGTTGATATAGAATTTACCTTTATACATCGTTAGCCCCAGAATTCCGGAGTAATAATCCTCATCTGAGAAATGTAGTAATCTCGCCCCGGTTTCTAATTCAAAGATTGAGAAGATATTGACGAATAGAGAGGCACTGGTTCTCAGGTCTGGAAATAGAGTTCCATCTGAAATTCCCAGGTTTAGAAATGCATAAACTTTATTGCTGAAAACAGGGTAAGATTCCAGCTCATATAATGTGCTCTGGTCATAACCACGATCTGTATAATTTACCCGGGCGATTACTGCACTGCTGTTGAAATAATGCTGAAACTCCGGGCTAATTGTCTGCCAGTTCTCACGATTATATTCCTCGCTAAAATAGATGTACTGGTAATTTACTCCAATCTCATCCCTAATAGTTCTCTTTAATATATTCTGAAGGACATATCGCTTGTTTTGATCCAGTTTACGATTATTGAAAAGGTCTAAAGCAATCTCTCTGGAAGCTTTTTTATCCTTATTCTGAAGTAAAAGTTCAGATTTAAGAATAAGCATATTCGCACTTAAATTCTGTGTTTTTTCCAGTTGTTCAAGGTAAGCCAGAGCCTCTTCAGGATCCTTTAATAATTTGGTATGGCGAACGGTGAGTTCTCTAACACCCGGGTAATCCTGGGCATTCTGCATTAGGAATTCAAGATCTGTAGTAGCCTTATCAATACTATCTAGTGCCCATAAATTCCGAACCCTTAAGATTCTAATATCATGATATTCCGGAGCAAGCTGCAATCCCCGGTTAGTGTATTGTAAGGACTCTTGATATTGTTTATTTTGGTAGAGTTCGAGTCCCTGGAAATAAAGACTATCAGTGTTCTTTTCAGTGATTTGCTGTGCGTTCAACTTAACAAAAGCGAAGAAGAACAGGCAGAATAAAAGTGATCTATTCATAGAGGTTGATTTGGGCAAAACCGGGGTGAAGATAAGCATATTAGGCGATTTGCTGCAAACCTGAACTAAAATTGTCCATGCTGCGTTTTAAAGGAGACCAGCGCATTAAAAACGTATTTTTAATCAAAACCAGGCTTATGAAACTACTTCTCCATCTAACTTTTCTATTTCTTACCACTCATAATTTTCAGGCTCAGTCTGAAGAAACGATCGTTTATAAAGATGGTAAACTGCACTACAGTACTTTTGGCGTAGGAGATCCTGTTCTTATTATTAATGGTGGTCCTGGGATTAGTAGTGATGGTTTTGGAGAACTGGCACAATTGCTTTCNGAAGANAATCGAACTATCATTTACGACCAGAGAGGTACTGGAAGGTCTAAGATTCTTTCTAATAAGGATAAAGACTACACTATCGATCTTATGGTGGAGGATATTGAAGTGTTACGGAAATACCTGGGATATGAGAACTGGATCGTACTGGGACATTCCTTTGGAGGAATGCTCGCATATGCCTATGCGGCNAANTANCCNGAAAGAGTANGCGCNATGATNCAGTCGCATTCTGGTGGNATGGATCTNAGATTGAGAGATTACCCGGATCTTCGTGATAGATTAAGCANATCCCAGNNAGATGAATTGAATCAATTGGTTATGAAAATAAGTTTNGGTGATACGCTGTGGGAGACTCGTTACCANCGNGCGAAACTNATGGCNANCGCTTATTTGAATGATTCCACCAGAACTTCAGAAGTAGCAGAAAGGCTTATGACTACAAACCGTACAATTAATTCTCAGGTGTGGGCGAATATGAACCTTATAAATTTTGATGTTTCCGAAGAGATGAAAAATTTTAAGAAACCAGTTTTGATCCTGAATGGAGTAGATGAAATTGTTCATAAAGATATTGCGCTCTATGCAGATAGTGTTCTTCCAGATTCAAGACTGATTTTATTGGAAGACTGCGGACATTATGGTTGGATTGAGAGACCCGAAATTTATCTTAAAGAGGTTAAAGAATTTTTAAAGTCTAATTAGAGACTCAGATGTTCTTCTTTTACTCTTAACTTTCTTGAAAAAGATGAAGATCTTAGATAATATTAGTAGTAAAATAGAATTGCATAACGGTTATAAAATGCCGGCTTTAGGACTTGGGGTATATAAAGCCGATACCGGAGAAGAGATAAATAATGCAATTGCAGCGGCTCTTGAAACCGGTTACAGATTGATAGATACCGCAACTTTTTACGGAAATGAAAAGGGAGTAGGGGAAGCAATTAGAAAAAGCGGTATTCCTAGAAAAGAGATCTTTATTACGTCGAAGCTGTGGATAGAAGACCAGGGAATTGAAACCACGCGTAAAGCTTTTGAAGAGACTCTGGAAAGAATGGAGCTGGAATACCTGGATCTATACCTTATTCACTGGCCAAAACCTGGTAAATATCTGGAATCCTGGAAAGTTTTGCAGGAGCTTTACGAGGAAGGAAAAATTAAAGCTATAGGAGTTTGTAATTGTATGATCCATCAGCTGGANAGTATTAAAGAACTCGGAGGTGTGCAGCCCATGGTTTTGCAAAATGAATTTCATCCTAAACTANTTCAGCANNATATTCTTGACTACTGNAAGAANAATAAGATCCAGTATCAGGCCTGGTCACCACTTATGCGAGGAGAAATANTAGAGAATGAGCTTATTGGAACTATTGCTGAAAAATATGNAAAGTCTGAAGCACAAATAGTAATTCGCTGGGATCTGCAAAAAGGGGTTGCGACTATTCCGAAGAGTGTACATAAGCAACGAATTCAGGAAAATGCCGATGTCTTTGACTTTGAGCTAACAGCCGATGAGGTTGCTAAGATCGATGATCTGGAAGATAATACGCGGACTGGAGCTCANCCAGATACTTTTATGGAAGAAATGGACCTTTAGTAAACATGTAATTTGGTTAAAACTTTTTTTGAATTCTCTATAAAACCAGCTTATTTTTGCAAAGCAATCGAGATGTGGCGCAGTCTGGTAGCGTATACGCCTGGGGGGCGTGGGGTCGCAGGTTCAAATCCTGTCATCTCGACGAAACGAACCGGCAACAATTCTGTTGTCGGTTTTTTTATGCTTCGGAATTACGTGGAAATTACTATTGAGCAATATTTATATATTTGCGGCAGTTTAAGATTTTTATACATCATCTGACCAATATTTCTGAATGCATCAATTAACTGTTATAGTTCCTTTATTTAACGAAGAAGAGAACCTGCTCCGCGTNGAGCAGAAACTTGGAGAGTATGCAGAAAATTCCAGTATTCCCACTCAGATATTACTGGTAAATGATGGGTCTACAGATAATAGTTTGNAAATGGTCAGGGAGATCTGTGAAAGATCTGAACNTTTTAGTTACTTATCTTTTACGAAAAATGCTGGTTTAAGTGCGGCNATCAANGCNGGNATNGANCANGTANNCACNAGTCTTACNGGNTATATAGATTCTGATCTGCAAACAGATCCTGAAGANTTTGAAGTNCTGCTNAAAGAAATCAATAACTATCAATTAGTAAANGGCTACAGGAATCAGCGTAAAGATTCTTTNAAAAAGAATCTTTCTTCAACGGTGGCCAATAACNTNNGNAACTTTTTCACGAATGACGGGATGTATGATACGGGTTGNCCCCTAAAGATCATGCATACAGACTACGCTAAGCGCATTCCGTTTTTTAAAGGNCTGCACAGGTTTNTACCGGCAATGATCATGCTACAGGGAGGTAAAGTGATTCAGATCCCAATTCGCCATTACCCAAGAGTAGCCGGAACCGCAAAATTTGGACTGCGAAACAGGTTGATCAAACCTTTGATAGATTGCTTTGGTTATTTATGGATGAAGCGAAACTATATACATTACGAAGTAGGAGAGAAGCATTTGAAATAGATCATCTGCCGGTCTTACGCAATTTCTTGGGACCATACCAAAGCCAGAACCCGGTAATAGTAAATACTAGTAATGCAATTCCCATACTNACAGAATAGATCAATTTAAANTAGCCACCGGNGCCCAGGTAATCATCNACAATGGATCCATCATGTATATTNTCNATANCATCTGATCTTCTCTGGCCAATACTTAGCACTTCACCTGTAGCNCCATCAAGTTGTATCTCNTGAATGTGGTTTTCNAANAGAAACTTTACAATACCTTTTTNCTTTCGAATATCCATCCTGTCAATATNNCTNGATAANGAANATGAAACTGAATCCTTCAATGTTTGTTGTGCAATNTNNTCNAGAACANCAATAGATTTCCATTCNTNAAAATTTGANGTTTGNCCGCTTTGGGTTTCTGGAAGAATAAAGCNANCAGNATTTTTCTTGGCTCCCANNAGGATTCCGGAGANGGATACGATAAAAAAGAAAACGAATAAAAAGGCGCCCATAGTACGATGGATCTTTCTGAAAATTCTTAAGATTCGGGCCTGTTTTACTCTTGATCTCTGTTTATTCATAGGGGCTTCACCTTCCGACGAAAATAGGAAAATGTTTCAGAAAACTATCATACTACATCAAATTTGATCTCAATATAAAGAATTGATTCCTTCCGAAGAAAATTGAAGCCATAGCAGCAATTATAAACCAGGCTAAATTTTCAGAAAAATGTAAACTTTAAATACTAATGTCTTGGCTTGAAAGCGGGTTCAAAGCTTTTAATCGATTCCGTAAACCTATCCTTGAATTGAAAGTATACGAGTGATCCAACTACAGGAAATAAGAAGATCATACATATTAATAATACCTGTAGTATAGGAGAACTGAACCTGGTTTTGAGAATATCCACCAATGCCCAGATCCATAGAACGAGGGTTAGAATGATAAAGGTGATGATAATAGTACTCCACATAAAAGATCTCGTTTTTATTGATGAATGATATTTTCTAAGTACAATTTAATAAAACCAGATCAATCTACCCGGTTAAACTGCGACGGATCCTTTTTAGATCTTCTAAGATCTCTTTTAGAAAAATCCTGTGTAAAAATTTCCGGAGTCATTTCCATGGCGTATTTTTTGCCTAAATCGATAGTTTCAGAATGATCTTTAGCATAGAAAACTGACTTTAGAAATTCAAAATTAGCCTCATCCTGGTTTAATGCATTCTGGCGGTTTCCTTCAAATTTCTCGTTAAAAATATAGTTTATGGAAAAATCGAGTCGGTATTTCAGATCTTCGAATTGCTGAGCTTCCCCAGGATATTGGTTTGGATATACATCCTCTACTGGAAGAACTTTGATCTCTTTCAATCCTTGGTAATTTGCATAGGTTCCATTCTTATGCTCAACAGTAATACTATTCCTAATCATGATCAAGGATCTGTTTGTGGTCACCGTGCTTGGTGTTTTTAAGATCTGAAAACTCTAATTTTAGATAGTAAGTACCCGGTTTATTCTTCCGGTAATTAAACTCGTTGCATTTATCATCTCTGCGCTCATGCATGATCTCGATATCCGGGAGTTGCGCATTTGAGTTGGGTGTATAGAACATAAAACTCACAAGGAAACATAGAGATAGGTACTTCCACGATATAGGTTTAAGAACTTTCTAATATTGATCTGGATTTAGAATTGCTGAATTTATAGATTTATCAGATTTTTTCTGCAGAATTAATTCATTTTTTCCTTTACAAAGATCAAACAATGCTGCCAGGGTAAATTCTCAATATTCTGCTCTAGTTTAAAACCGGAAGCTTTAAATTCTTTCACTGCCTGTTTTTCACTCATTTTATGAATTTCTTTGATCGGAATACTTTCATCTTCTGCTTTATATTCGATCAAATAAATTTTACCATCAGAAGTCAGAGATTTGTGCATGGATTCGATCATTTCCTTCGGAAAATTAAATTCATGATAGACATCTACCAGTAATATTTTTGATACTGAATTCTCATCCAGATTTATACTTTTTTCTGAACCCTGAATGGTTTGAATATTATTCACCTGTTGTTCTGACTGCTTTACAGAAATCGCCTGAATCATTTCAGGTTGTATATCGACCGCATAAACAAAACCTTCCGAAGCCAATTTGGCCATTTTAAAAGTATGATAACCACTGCCGGCACCTATATCAGCGATCGTATCATCCGGCTGAATATTCATGTTCATTAGCAACTGACTCGTATTTTCCTCTTTTTCGCGATCAGATCTTTCCAGCCAGTTTATTCCCTGGTACCCCATGACGTGCGCGATCTCTCTACCCATATACCATTTTCCGATTCCGTTTGGGTCGCCTTTTTGGAAAGTATAGGTTTCTTCGCTTTTACTATCCTTATCTGTTTGTCCGCATGCGGTCATACTTAACGCAAGCAGTATTGGTAGCAACAAATTGTAATGATTTTTCATAGCATCTTTTTCCTAAAGTTACGATTTAATGCTTTTTCTGAAACTTCAGTACGACAGCGTTTAAAATTGCAGAATCTTTAAGTGAGATAACCGTACTGAGTCAAGCGATCCAGATCATCGACTTCACGAAGATTACCATTGTCCATTAGCATTATTCGATCTGATAGAGAAATTACGTTGCGGTAATCATGATCTGTGATAATAATGCCTTTATGTTCTTTTCTTTCCTGGATAAGCTTCGAAATTACTTCTCTACTGGTAGGACTGAGTCCGTTAAAAGGTTCATCCATTAATAGAAATCTGAATTCAGAATAAAGCAATAGCAGAACTTCCATGATTCTTCTTTGTCCTAAACTTAAATGGCCTACTCGTTCTACCAGTAACGGTTTTACTAAAGGTAATTCCAGAACAATTCTGCTATACTGCCGACTAAGAAACAGTTTAATAGTACTCTTAACATTGATACTTTTAATTAAAAAACTATCCTGCGGTAAATACTTAATATCATTAATCGTTTTTGAGCTCGGGTAAACATTTTCGTCTATTCTTAGAAACCGACTGTCTGCCGTCAATGACCCAAACATGATCTTAAGTAGCGTCGATTTCCCACTTCCATTTCTTCCCAGTAAACCAACTACTTCCCCAGTTGAACACTGTAGGTAAACATCGTTCAGGATCTTTTGACTATCATAAGTCTTTTGTACACTATCCAGTTGAAGTTTACTCAAATAACCGTGATATTAGGATCATTAAGACCGAAATGAAAATTGTGCTTAAGAAAAGATGAACTCTGGAGATTCCGTTATTTAGATAAAAATATAGTTCTTTAGGAGGCTTGATGTTATAAACACTAATATGGATCAAAAGACTGCTAAGAAAATAGAAGAATCCAAAATTTGAAAATTCAGAAGTTAGAGCGGCTATCAGTAAAGAGATAGGCAAGGCTGTAAGAATAATATTCCTCTGAAAAACCAATAAATTTAAAAAGATCCTCATTAATTATATTGTGAANATGGNTTTACCTGTATTCCGGATTTTCAAAATTCCAGCGCTTCCCATTTCCCCAGCCTTCCGCTGAATTTCCATAAGCNGGATAACCGCNNTGTTTTTTAAGACTGGANGCTAAATGCATNANNTTATAGGTCATGAAAGTAGTATTCTTATTCGTGAAATTACTTCCAAAACCAGTAGGAGGATCAAGTTCTTCGTCCTTCCATTTGGTATCACCATAACTCGGGCCAGGGCCAACTTCTCCTATCCAGCCTGCATCTGCCTGTGGGGGAATGCTAAAACCAACGTGTTGCAGGGAATAAAGAATTCCCATAGCACAATGTTTGATCCCATCCTCATTCCCGGTGATAAGCGTGCCTCCAACCTTACCGTAAAAAACATACTGACCTTTATCGTTTTGAACACCACTCATGGCATATAATCTTTCGATAAGTTTCTGGGCCATGGAAGATTTNTCGCCAAGCCAGATNGGTGTTCCAAGAACNANNATATCTGCAGCCATGATCTTATCATAAATAGCCGGCCATTCATCTTTATCCCANCCATGTTCNGTCATNTCGGGATANACACCNGTAGCNANNTCATGATCGATAAACCTTATTTCTTCCACATCTACGTTTTCCCGCCGCATGATCTCTGCGGAAAGTTCTATTAATTTTGAAGTATGGCTCTCCTCCGGGGATCTTTTCAGTGTACAATTAATATAAATACAACGTAGATTACTGAAGTCTGGCTTACTCATGATCCAATTCATTTATTAAACTTCCTTCAATTTAATAAAAAATATGAAGTACTTAGTAGGTTTGCATGAAACCGCTATTTACTCCCTTTTTTTAGCTGGATCATTATGATTCCATTGACTTTTTCATCTGTATACTTTGCGATAGAATCATGGTCTTTCAAAACATCGATTTTTGCAATGGTTTCCGGATCCATATGTTTTAGCATCGAGCTATGTGTGGCTTTTCCATCAATTAGATACAAAACATCCTCTTGGACCAGATAATCTTCATCGCTTAGGGTCTCCTGATAAGATTTGGTTTTGATCATGAGCACTCCATTCAGTCCTTGTTTACCAAACTCATCCTCGACATCTTCCTGCTCTTTCTTGAGAACAGCGTAAGAGGTTATTTCGAATTTTGAAATGTTCAGTGTATCCAGAGCTTCGGTTGTTAGCAGTTGTTCATTTAAAATGATGACTGGATCGCTGGTAATTTCTTCTTTTTGTACCAGATCTGCGATAAGTTCATGTAAATAATTATCCTGGTTTTCATTTTCTGAAATTTCCTGTGCATTCAAGCTAAGTGAAAGCAGTAATAATAGGCTTACTAAGATTTTCTTCATTGGTATTTCTCTAAATTTTTATAGCTGAAATATAAGATTTATGGTCCAGATAGCTAGCTATTTATAACTGCTGTTTTCTAAAGTCAGGAAATATAAACGATTATAAAAGATCGGTAGCTGCAGATTCTACGATGCTGAATCTTTGATCTAATTTATATTTGAGAAAGAGCATGATCAAAACTGAAATGATCGTGGAGACGACCATCAATTTATATTGTTGGCGTAGATCCCTGGCAGCGTTAAGCTTTATTTCAGCCAGTACCAGCTCAAGTTCTTCTGAAGAGTAATTTTTGAATTTTACGCCATCCAAACGTATACGATCACTATTGATCGGGTCCCGAAGATCTTCCTTGAACTTAGGTTTTTGTGAATACAGTAATGATTTATTGTGCTCGTGTAAACTTTTGGGACCTCGCTCTACAGACATGCCTGGTGGTTTTTGTAATACATTCATTTTCAAAGTACTTCAAGTTAGTAAATTATTTATAATTCTGTGAGCTGAAGTTTTTGCACTATATCTGGTTTTAAGAGTTCCGAGTGAAAACTGCTAATTATCTTGCGAACTTTAAACTTTCCGAAGACATGAAACAAGAAAGAGTTGATAATTTAGAAATTGAAATTTTATCTGATAACTGGTACACGCTTAAAAAAGTAAACTTTGACTTCAGAAAAAATGACGGTAACTGGGAGCGGCAAAGTAGAGAGGCTTATGATCGTGGGAATGGAGCGGCAATTCTGCTGTACAATTTAGAAAAGGAAACTGTAATTCTTACGAAGCAATTCCGGATGCCTACTTTTTTAAACGGTAACACTTCAGGGATGATGATCGAAGTCTGTGCAGGATTACTGGAAAAGGATAATGCTGAAGATTGCATCCGAAGAGAAACGCAGGAGGAAACCGGCTATGAGATCTCCAATGTCGAAAAGGTTTTTGAAGCGTATATGTCTCCAGGTTCGGTGACCGAGATCGTACATTTCTTTATAGCCGAATATCACGAAGACATGAAAATAGGCGAGGGTGGAGGTGTAGCTGAAGAACAGGAAGATATTGAAGTTCTGGAACTTAAGTTTTCTGAAGCACTAATAATGATGAAAGATGGTAAAATAAAAGATGGTAAAACGATCATGCTATTACAGCATTTACAATTGAAATTATTGCAGGCCGATTTATAAATCTTAGTCGCGCTTCTCTAAGATTTTTATAATTCGGTCATAAACAATTTCAGAAATACTCCAAGTGTAACCTTCAAAATTGGCGGTATTAACGAACTGTATCACAACCGTATCGATATTTTCATGATATTCTGCAATACTCTGGTAACCTGGAATCAGTCCGGTATGATCGTATACATAGACGGAAGAATAGATTTCTTCCTCTTCTTTGGTAAGTAATTTACCAGTATTTAAAGCTTTTACAAAGATCCCTACATTCTGCGCAGTAGCGATCATAGACTGGTAATTAGTAGACTTGATATCTTCTTCGACTCCAACGTAATAACCGCTCATTAATTTATCCTGATCTATATCATTTAGGCTGAAGAAAGTATTTTCAAGCTTTAAGGGCTCTAGGATTTCTTGCTGTATCACCTGTGCTTTGGAGTTATTGGTTACCTTCTCCATTAGCAAACCTAAAAGGAAATAATTAGAATTTGAATAGGCATAATCTGTTCCCGGTGAGAAACTGGCTGGTTTGTCAAGGAACAGTTTCAGTGTTTGTTCTTTATTTTCCGGGGGATTCATCCAGAAATCAGGTACATCTGTAAAATTTGGGATTCCACTACGATGCTGGACCAGCATTTNAACGNTGATATTCTCAGCATGCTCGATTCTTCCNGCAAACTCAGGAAAATAGTNNAGGATACTTTTATCCAGAGATATAAGATCTTCAGCTACCAGTTTGGTAATTGCGACCGCATCATACAGTTTACCAATACTCGCAATTTTAAAATAAGCTTCGGGATAAGCTCTTATCATCCGGTCCCGGTCATGCCATCCTGCTGCATATAATTCTGCTGGGCGATCTCCCTGCTGAATATATACTATAGTGCCATCAAAACCATGCTCGATACCNTCGTTTAATTGTCCCTGCACCGTGTCCGGCAACGGTAGTATCCATGCCCANATGAGTATCCATGGAACGAAATATAGTGATATTACAGTCCCAGCCAGAAGTATGGTTCGAATAATAATCTTACTTTTTGTAGCAGGCATCTGGTGTATCGTTATCTATCAGAGTTCTTTCAAATATAACTTAAATCGAACTTTTAGGGATTACCGAAGCATAATACAGTTTCCCAACTGATAGTAACATATTAGTATTTATAACTTTATTTTGTCGCCTTNCTTTCTTCCAGCAGTTTCTCGATCTCTGGCAGATTCTTATAATACTCTTCAAGGTTCCAGTCCATTTGAAATGATTGTTGCAAATAAGTTTCCATGGATGGTAAACTAACTTCAGCACGTAGTTTATCAACTTCTTCAGGATTTTGAATAGGCTGCACATATTTCTTACCGGTATTAGAATCGATAAAAATCTGACTGCCATAAATTTGTTTCTTTCCTTCACGTAGAGCAATTCGATCTTTTAAAAGAGCGAGGTTCGCTGGGAATGTTTTGTTTTCCTGAACAGCTTTTTCAATCACCGGAAGATATTCTTTCTGAGTTTGCAGGTCGGCGTGCTGAATAACCAGGAAAATGGTTTGATTCCCTTGCATGCTGAGGTCATCCGGCCATCCGTTCTTAAGTATGTTTTCTACCTGATCCAGGTTAATTGAATCCTGATTCTTCATTTGCTGAACCAGATCTTTCATTTCATCNGAATTCATCTTTCCTTCCTGCTGAAGTTTTATGAGTTTANATCTAATTTCCTGATCGGNCTTCCAGATCGAGTCCAGTTGAGTCTGAATGTTTTGTGGTTGATTTTGTGATGTGGCAATACTACTTGCTAATAGCATAGCGAGGCTTACAATAATCTTGATCATGAATTATATTTTTGATGGTGTACTAGTAAAACGAGTTAGACGTAATTTTGTTACAGCTTTTTTTTCGAAAATATAATTTTGATCTAAGTCCTTCAGATAAAGTGCTTGTAATCAAATAGCTGTAAATGCATACCTTCCAAAAGGAAAACTTAGAAAAGCTATAATTTGAATTAGCTTCCGTAAATAAGATGTCATAACGGTTAGAACTANGTCATCTAGCCTTCACGTTACATTTTTGAAACTTTCATCATTATAAATAAACATTTCTGTAGAAATTCGAAATTTAATTAAGTAAAGGCCAGACGCCGCTCCATTTAATGATAGCCAGAAGTAGTGCAAGAACTCCCAGGGCTATAAGAAAAACTCCCTGCCAGTAAAACGTTCTTATACCCCAGAGTTTCCAAAGCCTTTTGTCCTCAGATGGGTTCCCTCGAACATCTTTAAAGAAAAATTTATGTACTATGTATGCAATGATGACAAAAGCGATACTAGTTGATATCCAGAAAAGAAGCATATTGTATTTAGTTTATTTAGTGAAGTAATGTAGATCATTAAGTAACACAATATTCTAATTGATCTTTGAATTTAANTCTAAACTATTACTAACTCTTTTCTAGTTCATTTTATAATCCAGAGGAAGAAGTTCTGAAATTCGTTTTTCAGACATTATCCCTTTTAAAAGGACGGCTTCTGGTGGAGAGGGATTTCCAAATTGATCTATAGTAAATGCACTTTTGGAAACAATCGCAGATTGATCTGTCTTATCATAGAGAATGCTCAATTCATCTGCCTGTAACTCGATCTTCCTGTTATTTCCTTCTTCGCTAATTTTGAAAAATTTATAGGTAGGCACCTGGAAACGTTTATGAAAGATCGCGAAGTTGTTTTCTTCCAGTTTTTGTTTGTAAAGTGATCGCATAAAATGCAATGACGAGCCATAGTAACTACGATCTCTGTTTCTCAATGCCTTTCTACCGGTTTTCTTCTGTAATGGCTGAAAGTAGGCTGAACCGGCGAAATAGGTAGAATAGGGTAGTAGTAGACCGCCGTTCATTTGGAATCCTAGTTCAAAGTCGGCAAGCTGGTATCTAATTGCGTAACCCAAATACTTATTATGTATGATTAGAGGCTCATTTGCGGTAGCGATCAATGTTTTTTCTGATGGGGAATATCTAAGCTTAATCGCGTCCTCGTTTATGATCTTACAGTCATACATTGCGTAGTTCCGTCCCAGGAATTCCTTTCTGAAATGCCGAAGTTTTCGAGATCTGCTCCATGGGTCTGTTTCAAGGTAAACTGTCTCCAGTTCCTCACGTTTTATGGGTAAGTAATATTTTGAATCTAGAGGATTTTTCAATATTTCTGAAGCATCTA
>FUFK010040383.1_pt1 | contig 65587 bp, 85 predicted proteins | sample 1021851 | NCBI WGS metagenome assembly FUFK01 (sample SAMEA51879418, study PRJEB19060) | metagenome
CCATTAATTACAAGTGGATTATTTGGAGATCCAAAAAATAAATATTCTGTAGGTGCTAGAGCTATGGAAGAATTTGGATTTGAGGTTCCATTTCCAAATGCTTTAGATAGTATTAAAAGTGCTCTTGGTTTTAGTCAAGAAGAAACAATTAAAGGTCAGTCTCCTGATCCAACGAGTATTACAGGACAAGATTTAGAAGCTTTAAATAAAAGTGAGTTAGATAAATTAAGTTTTCAAGATAGAAATGAAGTTGAAGCTAAAGCAGAAGATTTAAGTAAAGTAGCTAATATATCATATAATCAAGCATTAGCTGTGGCATTAGATGATTATTTTGGGTTGCCGTTTTAATGGGTCTTAGTTTTAAAAATTAATAAGGATTAAATAAAATATGGCTGTAGAACAAAATCCACTTGAGCAGATACCTCAAGAAGAAAATATTAAAATAGCTCCTGAAGCTATGATGGAAGATAATCTAAACGCTACTTTTGAAGTAGACGATGATGGTGGTGTTATTGTAGACTTTACTGAAAATACAGAAATGGAAGCTACAGGCTCTGTTGCTGAATGGTTTGGCAATATGGTAGAAGAGTTAGATGATGAAGATCTAGCTGATATAGCTAATACTGTTATTGAAAATTTTGAAGCAGATAAAGACTCTAGACAAGAGTGGGAGTCTATGTTTGAAAAAGGCTTTGATCTTCTTGGTCTTAAACTAGAACATGGATCAGAACCATTTGAAGGTGCGTGTACAGCAGTGCATCCTCTACTTATTGAGTCTGCTGTTAAGTTTCAATCAAAAGCTTCTAATGAATTGTTTCCTTCAAGCGGCCCTGTTAAAACACAGATTATAGGACAAGCTACACAAGAAAAAGAACTACAAGCTAATCGTGTTCAAAACTTTATGAACTATCAACTTACTGAGCAGATGCCAGAGTATTTTGATGAGTTTGAAAGAATGTTGTTCCATCTTCCTTTGATTGGTTCTGCATTTAAAAAGATGTATTACGATGCTACAGTTAAACGTCCTAAGTCAGAGTTTATACCTATAGATCAGTTCTATGTATCTTATTATGCTACTGACCTTGGTAATGCAGATAGATATACACATTTAATTTATCGTAGCCCTGTAGAAATACAAAGAGACATTAGGGCTGGTGTTTATGAAGATGTTGATCTACCAGAACCTTCTATGGGAGCTATAACTGATTTTGGAGAAAAGATAGATACTATTATTGGTTTGTCTCCTTCTTCAGATAATGATCCTCAATATGTTTTATTAGAACAACATTGCTATTTAGATATAGAAGAAGAAGGAGAACTTCTTCCCTATATCATAACTGTTGAGAAAGATTCTCGACAAGTACTAAGTATTCGTAGAAACTATAAGGAAAACGATGCAAACAAAGAGAAGATAAATCATTTTGTCCACTATAGGTTTGTACCCGGCTTTGGTTTCTATGGATTTGGTCTTATACACTTCTTAGGCAATCTCACGATGTCAGCAACTGCTGCAATGCGGTCCCTCATAGACGCAGGTCAGTTTGCTAATTTACCGGGAGGGTTTAAGGCCAAAGGTGTAAGGATGGTTGGTGACAATGATCCTATATCACCCGGCGAGTTCAAGGAGGTTGAAGCAACTGGTGTAGACTTATCAAAGGCTATTGTCCCTCTCCCCTACAAAGAGCCTTCCTCTACTCTATTCCAGATGTTAAATTTCGTAACTGCTGCTGGTCAGAAGTTTGCGGATAGCACAGAGCAAGTTATCTCTGATGCTGCCTCCTATGGACCCGTTGGTACAACTATGGCACTATTAGAAGCATCAAGTAAATTCTTTAGTGCGGTTCATAAAAGATTACATAAAGCACAAAAAGATGAATTTAAAATATTAGCACGTATTGATTTTGATTATCTACCTAAACAATATCCATATGATGTACCATATGAGTCTCGTAGTATATTTAAAAGAGACTTTGATGGTCGTATAGATATTCTTCCTGTGTCTGATCCTAATATTCCATCTAATGCTCACCGCATGATGATGGCTAATATGGCATTACAGATGGCACAACAATCTCCACCGGGGATGTTTAATCTTGAAGCACTTAATCGTACAATATTAAATGCAGCTAATATGCCTAATATAGATCAGATACTTCCACCAAAGATTGAGCCTCAACAACTTGATCCTGTATCTGATATTATGGCAGCAACTAAGGGTGTTCCTATTGCAGCTTTTCCGGGTCAAAATCATGATGCACATATTCAGACAAAGATGGCATATTTACAAGATCCACAAAATGGTGCTAATCCAATAATGGAACGTATTGCTCCAATCTTACAAGCTAATATACAAGAACATTCTATTATGAAATATCAAGAGCAAGTAAGTGGTGTAACACAACAATTAATGCAGCAAGTTCCACCAGAACAAGCACAGAATCCATCTGTAATAGAAGTAGTAATGGCTCAAGCTGCCCAACAAGTTCTTAGTGCAAATCAAGCAATGGGTATGGCTCAATCTCCAGAACAACAACTCGTAGCACTTGAGCAAGCAAAAGTAGAACTTGAAAAACAAAAACTACAATCTGATACGGCTAGTGATGCAGCAGAATTAGAACTCAAAAATAAAGAGCTTGAAATAAAAGAGACTGCTCAAATTATAGATATGTTAAAAGTCACAGGTCAAAGTAAAATGAAAGAAGAACAGGCTCAACTTAATCGTGAGTCTAAAGAAGCTATTAAAGAAGCAGAAATACAAGCTAAAATACAAATAGAAGAAAGTAAATTAGAACTTGATCAAAGAAAAGAATTAGCTAAATATATGTCAGAAATGTTAAAGAAACAAATGGAAGATCAAAAAGAAATAGATCAAACAGCCATTGAAAATATGTTAAAAGTAGCAAATCAACAAATAACGGAGATGAGAAATGATGCAGAAAGGTAAAGGATATCTTGAGAATGTAAAAGAAACTGATACAACTTTTGGTGATGCATATGCTCAAGACGTAACTGGTGGACGTAATATTCGTTCAGCACTTAATAAATGGGATGATTATTCTTGGAAAGGTGAGGAGAAAGGAACACTTAAATAATAATGGAAATATGGAATGAAATTGTCTTAGAGTTTAATGAAGAAATAGACAAATTAAAAAATAATCTTGGTGAAGGTATGGCTGAAGATTATTCACACTACAGACAAATAGTTGGTTCTATTGTTGGTATACAATGGGCCAGAGATAACTTAACTTCAATTTACAAAAAACGTCTACAAATGGAGGATGACGAGTAACATGCAACAAGTACAAATGGGCGGGGCATTAAAAAATGATTTATGGATTACTGATCCAGAAGAAAAACCTGATCCATCACCACTACCTGATTTACCGGGATATCATGTCCTAGTTCGTCCAGTATCAGTAAAAAGTAAAACTAAAGGTGGTATTTTTATTCCTGACTCAACAAGGGAAGACATGTCATATCTTACCACAGTTGGTCAGGTTCTTGCAATGGGAGATCTAGCATATTGTGAAAAAGATAAGTTTCCAAATGGAGCATGGTGTAATGTAGGAGACTATGTGTGCTATGGAAAACATACTGGAACAAAGCTTTTTTACAAAGGTGTTCGTCTAATACTGTTATTTGATGATCAAATTAGTATGAGAGTACCTGATCCAAAAGATCTTGATCCTACATTTAATTTAACAAAAGGGTCTGCATGATTTGTGATATTTAANTTTTTGTGATATAATAGTAAAAAAACGTAATCGTTTAGGTCGTGACTAACGGAGAAAATAATGAGTGATCAAAATGAGGGATGGGATACCATTGAAGTTCCATCAAAAAATGAAGNTANTAAAATAGAATTTGAAGTTGAGGGTGAAGAAGAAAAAGAAGAAGTTCTTGAAACTGTAGAAGAACAACCAAAAGAAGAAGTTGTTGAAGCTGCACCTCAAGAAGAAGTTCAAGAACAACCTAAAGAATTAGATGGTATTAAAACTAAAGGTGCTGAAAGAAGAATTAGACAACTTGTAAAACAACGTAAAGAACGTGAAGAACAAATTCAAAAATTAATAGCACAAAATGAAGAGTTACAAAAAAGTTTAAAAACTAAATCTAATGATTTAGCACAAGTAACAAGTTCAAGTATTAATACGAATGAACAAAATTTAGAAAGAACAGTTGAACTTGCAAGAGCAGCATATCTTGAAGCTTTTGATTCTGGTGATAAAGATAAAGCTTTAGCTGCACAAGAAGCTTTAACAGAAGCTAAATCAGAATTAAAATCAATACAAAATTGGAAAACTAGATTAGAAAGACAAGTTAAACAAAAAGAACAAGAACAACCACAACAACAGGTTCAACAGCCACAACAACAAACTCAAGCTGTAGACCCAAAAGCTCAAGAGTGGGCTGAAGAAAATGAGTGGTTTGGTAAAGATACAATTAAGACTGCTGCTGCATTAGCACTAGATGCAGAATTAAAGAACGAGGGATATGATCCTAATGATGACGAATTTTACGAAGAAATTGACAAACGGTTGGAAACGGCTTTTGGTCAAACTTCGCAGCGTGTGCAGGATAACACGAAAGAACCTGCTCAAGTGGTGTCGGGGAGTTCACGCTCATCTCCGACCTCTAGTAAAAAAGTTAAGCTTTCGAAAGAAGACGTAAGACTTGCTAATAAATGGGGTATCCCACTTGAACAATATGCCGCTGAGAAAATGAAAGTTACTCAGGCTGACGGTGAATATACGAATATAACATAGCGTGGAGGAAAATATGACACGAAATGAATCACGTACTAAAAGTCAAAGAGAAAATTCAGTGAGAGAAGAACAGTGGACATTTGAAGAGCCTAATGCTCTTGATATTCCTGAAGCTGTACAGCAGAGGTTTGATCAAGAACAAATGGCATTACGTTGGATACGAGTCTCCCTTCAAGGTCAAGATGACTATATTAATGTTGGTAAAAAACAACAAGAAGGTTGGGTGTTCGTTGATCCTGAAGAAGTACCTGAAATGGCTTTATCCTCTGTCGTGAAAGAGGGTGGCAGGTATCATGGCACAGTAAGTCGTGGAGACTTAGCTCTTGCTAAGATACCAGCAGGAAAAGCAAAGGCTAGACAGAAATACTATGAAGATAAAGCTAATAACATGATGGATGCAGTTAATGCACAACTCATGAAAAATTCTGATTCTCGTATGCCTATTTCTAATACTAGCCGTTCTGTTACAACCAGAGGTAGACAACCGTCTTTTCAAGACTAACTGCCTCTTAATTATTAAGGAGAATGAAACATGTCTAGTACCGCAGCATTTCGTGGTTTCATTCCTGCTCGTAAAAAAGGTGGTAACTATAATAATGAAGCTGTCACGGATACCATTGAGATTACCTCAACTGGTATGACAGGTAGCCCCACGAACAAAATCTTTACTGGTGATCCAGTGGTTTTGCCGGGTGCTAACTTCGCTACTATATCTCCATTTATTGCTGCAACTCTGAAGCCTTCTGGGGTTTTCATGGGTTGTCAGTATGTAGAAAATGGAGAGCAAAAGTTCTCACGTTTTTGGCCGGGTACTGTATCAGCCACGGATATTAAATTCTTTGTAATAACTGATCCTGATCAGACTTATTACATTCAAGCATCTCTCACCGTTTCAGCGGCTGAGTTGCTTGTTGTTAAAAACTATAATGTGACCGTTAGCTCAACTGCTTCTAGTGGTAACACAGTTACAGGTCAATCCAGCTACTATCTTGATGGTGCGTCTGGTGTTGAATCTGCTGCTGCTGTTCGTGCGATTGGCAGAGCTAAGTTTCCAGACGAGGGTAGCGATGATGCAAAACCAATTCTTGAAGTTTGGTTGAACCATCACCGTGATCGTTTTGTAACTGCTACGGCATCAACGGCTTAATAAGGAGGGTTTATTATGGCTATTAATAGAGCTAGTATTAGCAAACAACTCCTTCCGGGTCTAAATGCTGTATTCGGGATGGAGTATGGAGAGGTCAACGATGAACACGCACCTCTCTATGAAACTGAAAATTCAGACCGTGCTTTTGAAGAGGAAGTGCTCTTCACTGGTTTTGGTACTGCCCCTGTAAAGGGTGAAGGTGCAACCGTTATCTTTGATGACGCACAAGAAAGCTTCACGGCTCGTTATACACACGAGACGGTGGCTCTTGCCTTCGCTGTCACAGAAGAAGCGATGGAAGACAATCTATATGATTCGTTTGCCAAGCTTCGTGCTCGTGGCCTTGCTCGTGCAATGGCGAATACCAAACAAGTGAAAGCTGCTAACCTTTTCAATAATGGTTTCTCTGACACCATTGGTGATGGTGCTGCGTTCTTTTCTGCTTCGCACCCCACAATCTCTGATGGTAATCAGTCTAACCTTCTTGCGGCGGCTGACCTTACAGAAGCAACACTTGAAACTGCTCTTACTACGATTCAGAAACTTAAAGATGATCGTGGTATTTTGATTGGTGCAAGTGCTGTTTCACTTCATGTTCCTGTTGACTCATGGGCGATTACAGATCGTATCTTGGCAAGCCCCGGCAACACTCAAACGAGTGCGGCAGCGGCAAACCCAAATACGAATGCTATAAACGCTACTCGTCACTTGGGCATGATTCCAGAAGGTTACTTTATCAATCGCAGGTTTACGGATACGAACTCGTATTTCATTAAGACGGATGTTCCTAATGGTACGAAAATGTTTGTCCGTTCTCCACTTCAAACAAAGATGGAGCCTGACTTTGATACTGGTAACTTGCGCTTTAAGGCACGAGAGCGATATAGCTTTGGTGTATCTGATTGGCGTGGCTTCTTTGGAAGTGCTGGTTCTTAATAAGAGCGAGGGGGTGGCACTATGTCACCTCCTCCTTTATTACATGGAGAATATAAATGGCTTCAAATATTAAAGTAGCACACAATGTAAGCAGTGATGGTGCAATCATAACAGGATTTAGATTTGTAGATGCACCAACAGTAACACTAGGTGGCGAGGGTGATGGATCTAATCCTGTACCCACAGTTAATCGTATTGTTGCTATACATACTTTTTCTACCGTTGCAGGTGAAATTGCAATATCAGGTAGTAAACAAATTACAAATAAAACAGCAAAAGGTAATGCTATCCACTATCGTGTAGGTGCTACAGACTCAAACGATATGTATATAGGTGACATGGGTGTTCCTGTTCATGGTATTGTAAGTGTATCTGTATCAGGAGTTGATGCTCCTACGATTACATTATATGTAGGTTAGTATGCCTAATTTTGCTCAACTAAAATCAGATATCCAAGAGACTTCTGAGAATGATGGCACTGAGTTCACAAGTGCTATTACTGGTTTTATACAACGAGCAGAGTTTCGTCTTGTAAAAGATCTTGATGATTTTGGATTAGATGAATTTACAAATGTTTCTGTATCTTCTGGTAATGCTGGTGCAGTAACTCTCAATGATCGTGTACGTGTAGTTCGTAATGTAAACTATGTAGTTAGCACTGGAACTACCGTTACTAATTTATTACCACGTACTTTTGAATATGTCAAGGACTATTGGCCTGTTAGTGCTTCTACTGGCACACCACGTTATTATTCTAGAAAAGATAATCTTACATTAAAAATAGTTCCAACCCCATCATCTGTTATTACAACAGAAATACAAACTCAATCTCAACCATTACCTTTAGCATCTGCTACAGGAACAAGTGTAACAACAACTAATTATTTTAGTGAGTATTGTTATAACGCTTTATTTTATGCTTCTCTAATGGAAGCTACAATGTTTAATAAAGATTGGAATAATTTACAGTTTTGGGAAGCACAGTATGTAGTACAAATTCAAGCACTACGTAATCAAGCTAGAAGAACAAGACAAGATGATATGGCTCTCGCAGCATCACCTGCTGGTGGACCAAATACAATACAACCAACAGCACCGTAGGAGAGTTATAATGCCAAAACCAAGAAAAAGAAAAAAAACAATGCTAGAAATAAAACCTGAAAAAATAAAAATAGAACGTAAAGTTGGTGGAGCTTTAAAACCTATTGATCCTGAAACACAACCGGGACTAGCAGCTTTAAAAAAAGAAAGTCCAGAAACAGTTAATAAAATGGGATATGCAAAAAAAGGTGGTAGAATAGTTACCGCTATGACAGGTGGTCAAATTGTATCCATGATGTACGATGATTAGTAGATCAAGTGTTAGACAACAGATATCTAAACCACCTAAAAAGAAACGAAAGAAAAAGAGGAGAAAGAAATGATTGGACCTCATACACTAATTAAACGTCCACATAACTTAGATGAGATTGTAGGTAGACCTACCGGACAAGGATATGGTGCTGCACGTAAAGGTCCAGATGTAAAAGGACCGCCTCAAGATGTGGTTGTAGATGAAGACTACACTCAAGGTAAATCCTTTAAGGTGGAGGGTTAATTATGAAAAAGTTAACTAAAGCTGAAGAAAAGCTTAGACGTACAGATCCAAAAAAATATAGAGAGTTAATGCGTCAACGTAAAACAAGTTCTGCTTTTAAAGCTAAAACAAGTGAAACTCGTAAGGGTAAACAAATTAAAAAAACAACTACGGAAACTCCTAGAGATACGCAAACTAAAGCTGCTGCTCTTGCGGCTGTTTCTATGATTCCGGGNGCTGGTAAGTTAGCATCTGCAATTAGAGCACTAGCGGCTGGTGAAAGATTAACACGAGGTTTACAAAATAGAGTTGATAAGTTTCTAGCTCAAAAGAAATTATCTAAACCTAAAGGAACTGCTGTAGCTAAAAGACCGGGAACTTCAGTAGCTGTAAAATCAAAACCTAAACCTAAATTACCAAAATCAGGAGCAACTAGTAAAGCGGTGGCAGCTACACTAGGAATTGCAGGTACATCTACTCCTGCTAAAAAACCTAAAAATGAAGCAAAAGCATCTATTCCTACACCTAAAAGAAAACCAAAACCTCCAAAACGTGCTACTGAATCAATTCCAGCAGAGGGATTTGATGCAGGTGCAATGAAGCCAAAAGCTAAACCTAAAGCTAAACCTAAAGATGAAGCAATGTCTATGGGTGAATACTTAAAAGGTGCTGTTGGTATGAGAGGAGCAAAAGGACTAGAGGGTGCAAAGCGTAAAGTTAAGACACCTTTTGGTACACTAACTTTTGATACAAGTGATGATGCTTTTGAACCTGATGTTGAAAATAAAGCAGGTGGTCGAATTAAGCGTCAAGCAGGTGGTAAAGTTCGTGGTGTAGGCCAAGCTATAAAAGGTTTTGGTAAAGCTACTTACTCAGACAAAATGTTTTGATGGCTATAGATATTGATAATAGTAAAATAAATTATGATATAGTTAAACCTAATCGTGAAGACTATACAGACTTTAAAGTATATTGGTCTGATTTATGTTACTATTTAATTCAAAAATATAAAGATACTTATGTAAAGGTATAGTGTGGTAATAGACAGTAGAGAAAATGTATCAAGTCAAATGAAAGCGACTGAAAGAGATATTCAGCCGTTACCTGCTGATATTGATAGAAGTCTAAGTCTTTCAGAAACACTTGGAGACATTTATGATAAAATGCCTACTCAAGATAAGATTGCTCTTTTAACAGCACCAATTCCTATTGTTGGAGATATCGCTGGTGGTATAGCTGATGTTATGGCTATTAAAGAAGATCCTAGTGCATTAAATATAGGTTTAGCTCTTGCTGGTTTATTACCTTTTGTACCTTCAGGTGGTGTAACTAAAGCTGGCTTAAAAGCAGCAGCAGGTCAAGCTTTGCCGCAAATACCTAATTATCTTAGATACTTTTATAGTGGTAATCCAGTAGCAAAAACATATGGTATAGGAGAAGGTGGCGCAAAAGGATTAGCTAATATTATAGAAGCTAGATATTCTCCAAAAGCAAGAGCATTATTTAAAGAAGAAGGTATATCAGTTGCGGATAAAAAAGTTGCTCAAAAAAATTTAAAAGAATTATTAGAAGATAAAGGTGTAAAAAAAGATACATTATTATCAAAACTAGCTAAATCAAAACTAGCTGAATCAAAATTAGGTAAAAAAATTAAAGAGAAGTTACCTGAAGAGAAAGCTCCATCACCCGGTAAAATAAGCACAGGACAAGGAAGACAAAGTGTTCTTTTTGGAGATCAATATGGTGATCGCTCTAAATTTCGTAGAGGGATTGAAGGTATAGATGAGGTAGGTTTTGGTAATTTGAATCCTGATGAATATACAAAAATTTTAAAAGAAGTAGGTGGCGAAACTACAGGATTGCGTAAAGAAGATTTTAATGATGTATTTAATCAAATTAAAAAAACTCAAACTGTGAATCCAGATAAAAACTATCGAATGACTGTTCGTAGAACTAATACACAAGCTGCTGGTAATTTAGACAATGCTGTTTTTAAAAGAAAAATATTTGGAGGAAGTAGTGCAACTGGTTTAAAAAATAATGTATTTAAAGGAAAAAAATTTACAGGTAAAAAATCTAATGAAAATTTTTTAGAAGCATTACAAGAAAATAATGTTAGAGTTAAAAATCCTAAAGAAGTATTAAAAGGTAAACCAGCTATTGTAGAAGGATCTATTAAATCGGATGCATTAGAACTTGGTGGAGTTAATTACACATCTGCTATAAAAAAAGATGGCACTGGTGTTTCTTTTGTAAATGATGAAAATGATTTATTTAATGCTAAGATTCCATTAACAAATCAAAGACTTTCTTTAAAAGCTCCACTTGCAGATAGAATGATAAGTGTTTCTACCCCTATACCAATAGATTTTTTGAAGAAAAAAGATAGTACTAAGCGTGTTCCAAAAGGACTTGCTAAATCTGAAAAAGCTTTACAAAAAGCTAAAAAGATTAGAACAGAAAAAGTTGAAAAAGATTTGTTAAAAAAATATCCAAAACTAATAGATACGAAACTTAAAACTCCACAAGGAATGACTAAAGCACAATTTTATACAATGCAAGTTATTGCAAAAATAGAACCTAGTAATCCAGACTATTCTAGACTTTTAAAAGAAGTAGGTCTTGCGGCTCCACTTAGAGCATCTAAACCATTAACTAGAGAAGAAGAGAATAGAAAACGAGGTGGGTCTGTAATAGAACGTAATCCATATAACTATCAACCAAGAGCAATATAGTGGCTGTACGTAAACGAAAAAGAAAAGGGACAGGTATGAAAGGACTGACCATTAAAGGTGGTCATAAACGTCCTACTAAAACTGGTGCAGGTATGACTGCTAAAGGTGTAGCTGCATACAGACGTAAGAATCCCGGTTCTAAATTACAAACAGCCGTAACAGAAGCAAAACCTAGAACAGCAAAAAGAGCAGCAAGGCGAAAGTCTTTCTGTGCAAGATCAGCGGGGCAAATGAAGAAGTTTCCAAAAGCAGCTAAGAATCCTAATAGCCGCTTGAGACAAGCACGTAGAAGATGGAGATGCTAAAATCAAATGTCCTATTTAATATCGAACATCCCTCATTTTAAATGTTGGGTTCGTAAAGAGTTTACAACTAATCATGAAGAATATCAAGGAGAATATTTACACGCTTTAGCTTTTGCAGTTAATACTATACCAGACAGATCATTAAGTTTTCAAGTAGTATTTACTGGATGTGATGAAGAAGAAAATGTACATGGTGGAGCTATGTGGGCTAGGATGCCAATAGCTGCATTAGTGGCAGACACAGAGTTAGATGAATGGCCTGAGTTAATGCCTACACATTTTGCCCAACCTTGGGACTGCTCTGCTAGAAATCATAGTGTAATAGTTATGGATAGAATATCTTCTAGTCCGTGGCTTTGTAAAATAAATGGAGAGTTTTATACAGGTCGTTATATGTTTACAGTAGATTATACAGACAGTTATATTTCTGATGATCCAGCACAACATAAACAATCACATGTATTAGAACTTATAGATGCAGATGAATTTACAGGTAACATTGTAGCGTTGCCTAATAACAGAGTAAGAGTAACTAATCCTGCTTTATGGGTTACTGGAGAAGGAGCACCAGATTTTACACCAAGTCAATATGTACATTCAGCAGAGATAGATAATAGTTATATGAATCCTAATATTACTTTTAACAACTTATATGCAGAGGAGTGTGATCCAGATGATGAAAAGAACGAAGATGAAGTCTAAAGGTGGAACAGTAAGACGTATGCGTGGTGGTAAAGCTACTAAGTATAAGTCTAGAGGTGGAGCTTTAAGAAGAATGGGTGGTGGCAAAGCTACTAAATATCGTTCTCGTGGTGGCACAGTAAGACGTATGGGTGGTGGTAAAGCTACTAAGTATCGTTCTCGTGGTGGTCGTGCTAGGTAATGGCTGACCCTAAAAAAGGCACAGGTAAAAAGCCAAAAGGTTCTGGACGCAGACTTTATACTGATGAAAATCCAAAAGATACAGTTAGTATAAAGTTTGCTACTCCAGCAGATGCAAGGGCTACTGTGGCTAAAGTTAAACGAATTAAAAAACCTTATGCACGTAAAATACAAATACTTACAGTTATGGAACAACGTGCAAAAGTAATGGGTAAGAATGAAGTTGTACGAATAGCTAAACAAGCAAAGAAGGTATTAAAAGATGGCAATCAAAAAAGCAAAGCCAAAAACAAAAAGAAAAAAAGGATCGCCTAGACCGCTTAATCCTAGTCTTTATTCACGAGTAAAGTCAGAGGCTAAACGTAAGTTCAAGGTATATCCAAGCGCATACGCAAATGCATGGTTAGTACGTACCTATAAAAAACGTGGTGGTAAGTACGCATGAGTTTAAAAGAATGGTTTGGAAAAGGCCCAAAGGGTGATTGGGTTGATATTGGTGCTCCGAAGAAAAAGGGCAAGTTCCAAGCCTGTGGTCGTAAGTCTACTAAAACTAGCAAGAGGAAATATCCAAAATGCGTACCAAGAGCTACTGCGAAGCGCATGACCAAAGGTCAGATCAAGAGTGCTGTTGCAAGGAAGAGAGCAAAGGCACAAGGAGTAGGAGGCAAGCCTACGATGGTCAAGACTTTCAAGAAGCGAAAGAAAGCCGTAAGAAGAAGGACTAAGAAGTAATGGCAGTTTCAGGAACATATAACTTTAATCTAGATATAGATGAAGTTATTCAAGAAGCTACAGAGATGATTGGTGGTGAAAGCACACTTGGTCATGAACCAGCATCTGCTAGACGCTCTATTAATCTTATGCTCAAAGATTGGCAGAATCGTGGTGTGATGCTTTGGAGTACATCTGTTTCTTCTTTAACTGTAACAGCAAGCACTGCCACATATTCGTTAGATAGTTCTACTGTAGATGCCCTTGAAGTTGTTATTAATAGAGACGATACAGATTTACAACTAGAAAGAATTAGTTCAGAAGAATATTTACTTATACCAAATAAAACACAAAAAGGTAGACCTAATCAATATTCCATTCGTAGAGAAAGAGATAATCCTGTTTTACGTTTGTGGCCTTTACCAGATAACTCAACTGATGTTCTTAAATTAGAATTAGTAAAAGAATTACAAGATATAAATAAATCAGCGGTGCAAAATGCTGATGTACCTAAAAGATTTTTACCATGTTTAACAATGGGACTTTCTTATTATATGTCAATAAAACGTCCCGGTGTTCCAGCAGATAGGATACAATTTTTAAAACTTAATTATGAAGAACTTCTTGCAAGAGCTATGCAGGAAGATAGACAAAGAGCCTCTATGCATGTGGTTCCAAGATTAGGATACATATAATGGCAAGTACTAAAAATGCTTTAGCTATGTGTGACATTTGTGGGTTTGTTTATCCACACCGTGTAATGAGATTAAATAGCTATGGTATGTTAGTATGCCCAGAAGATTATGAAGGACAATACGATTTAAAAAATCATCCACAAAATAAAGTACCTGATGTTAGAGATAATCCTGCAATACTAAATCCAAGACCAGATGATACAGGCAGAAATTTAACATGGGATCAAGCAGCAAGCACTTATGATTCAACAGAAAAATTTTGGCAGCTAATATGACAGATTTAACAGGAAGACTTATTTCAAACACTTATAAACAGCTTATACTTGTAAGTTCTGCTGTTAGTAATGAAGGTGTAGATACATCTCTTAAACCAATACAAACAGGAGATGGTACTAATACAGCACTTAAAGTAGCAACTAATGCTGTACAAGTTAGTGGTGCTTTAGGAGTTACTGGTTCTGTTTCTTTTGATAGTAACCTTCATGTAGATAACAGAGTATGTGCTTCTGCATTTTATGGAGACGGTTCAAACATAACAGGTGTTACTGCTGTAATAGCAGGTAATATATCAGTTAGTAATGCTGTAGTAGGTGGTACATTACAAGTATCTAGTACTGCAACTATAGTAGGAGCTACACATTTAAAATCAACTGTTACAGTAGGTGGTGCAGCAAACTTTGGTTCTACAGTTACAGTAGAAGGTAAAGCTGTATTTAAAGATGACGTATCTGTATCAGGGGCAGCTAACTTTGGTAGCACAGTAACTGTAGAGGGTGAAGCTATATTTAATAATAATGTATCAGTAAGTGGTACATTTAATGTAGCAGGTGCTAGTACATTTACCTCTAAAGCTACATTTGATAATGATGTATCAGTAAGTGGTAGATTAGATGTAGCTACTTCTGCTTCAGTTGGCGGCACATTTAGAGCTACAGGTAATGCAGGATTTAGTGGAGACACATCTGTTAGTGGTGATCTTAATGTAGGTGGCACTGTTACAATAGCTGGTACAAATATTCAAGCTACTAATGCTAGAGTATGCGCTTCTGCATTTTATGGTGATGGTTCTAATTTAACTAATGTAGAAGCACAACTAGGTGTTACAACAAATATATCTGTTTCTGGATTTATAAATGCTGGAGGTGCAGTTTCTGTAAGTGGTACGTTTAATGCAGTAGGTTCTTCTACATTTAAAGATGATGTTTCAGTATCAGGTAATCTTAGAATTGGTGGAACTACTACAATAGCAGGAGCAGTCTCATTAGCATCTACTCTTAGTGTAGCAGGTGCTACTAATTTTGCAAGCACTGTGACAATAGCAGGAGCTACAAGTCTTGGTTCTACTTTAGATGTAACTGGTAATACTTCTATAGGTGGTACTTTTTTAGCAACAGGTAAGGCTGAATTTAAAGACGATGTATCCGTATCAGGTAATGTTAATATTGGCGGCACTACTACTATTGCTGGTGCAGTTAGCCTAGCCTCTACATTAAGTGTGGGTGGTGCTGCTAATTTTGGTGATACAGTAACAGTTGCAGGTGCAGTTAGTCTTGCTTCTACATTAAGTGTAGGAGGTGCAACACATTTAGCATCTACTGTAACTGTAGCTGGAGCAGCTATATTTGAAGATAGTGTATCAGTTTCTGGAAACATAGATGTAGCAGGTAATGTTTCTGTAGGTGGTACATTATTTACTACAGGTAATACTACATTTGATGGTAATGTATCTGTTAGTGGCAATGTTAATATAGGTGGGACAACAACAATAGGTGGTGCAGTTTCACTTGCTTCTACTTTAAGTGTAGGTGGAGCATCTAACTTTGGTTCTACAGTTACAATAGCTGGGGCTACAAGTCTTGGTTCTACTTTAAATGTAAATAGCAATACTTCCATAGGTGGCACATTAATTAATACTGGTAAAGCTGAATTTGAAGATGATGTATCTGTTAGTGGGGCATTAATTGTAGGAGGTGCTACTCAACTTAATAGCACTGTAACTGTAGCAGGTGCAGCAACTTTTGAAGGTGCTGTATCAGTAAGTGGTGCAGTTAATATAGCTGGTAACACATCTGTAGGTGGTACTTTTTTAGCTACAGGCAAAGCAGAGTTTGAAGGTGATGTATCTGTTAGTGGCAATGTTAATATTGGAAATGATTTAACTTTAATTAGTGATGATGCAGTTTTAGGATTTGGTGCAGATACTGATATAACTATTACACATGATCCTGATGATGGTTTGTTCTTTAAATCAGCAGCAACAGCAGATGATAACCCATTTGTTCTTACACTTCAAACAGGTGAAACAGATATTGCTGCTGATGATAAATTAGGAGTGATTAATTTTCAAGCTCCAGATGAGGCAGCAGGAACAGATGCTATATTAGTAGCTGCTGGTATAGAAGCAGTTTCAGAAGGTGACTTTTCAGCTAGTTCAAACGCTACATCTTTAGCTTTTAAAACAGGGTCATCAGCCGCCGCTGACGAAAAAGTTAGGATAGACTCATCAGGTCGGGTTCAAATTGGAACAACAAGTGCAACCAATAATGCTTTGTTAACTATCAGAGATTCTGGCAGTGCAAATCCAATGGCTAGAATTTCTTTTGATAGTGGTGACAGTGACGTAAGTAATGGGGTAAAAGTTGGATATACCGCCGCAAGTTTTGCTCCTGATTTTGAGATATCAAATGGTGATGCTGGTATTATTAGGTTTTCAACATCTGATACTGAAAGAGTTCGTATAATGAGCGGAGGTAATGTCGGGATAGGAACTACTGCACCAGATGTACCACTTCATGTAAAAGGTGGAAGTAGTACAGAATCAGCAATTATAGTTGACAGTACAGGCGTCGGTGGTGGACACAAGTATGGTATTCGTCCTGGCTCGCCATCAGTTAGTAATGCACATTTTACTATTCACGATGAAACTAATGATGCAACCAGATTTGTTATCACAGATGGTGGACTCGTGTTAATTAACACAACTGCGGCTGTTTCTGGTCAGCAGTTACGAGTTCATGGCAATAATGGCACTGGTACAATAGCAATCGCAGCGGCTACTAATTTCAACAGCACATTAGCATTTGGAGATCCAGCCAATAGCGCAATTGGTAAAATTGAGTACGCTCATAATGGTGATCAGCTACGATTTTTTGTAAATGGATCTCAACGTGGGCTTATTGATTCTTCTGGACGACTTTTAATGCTAAAGACAGCGGCAGGATTGGCTAATAATGGCTTTGAAACACATGCTAGTGCCGCTGGATTCCTTGGTACAACAAGCACAGGAGCAGCTCTTTATGTTAATAGAGAAGACTCTGATGGAACGCTTGTAGTTTTCAGACAAGATAACAGTGATGAAGGCAGTATAAGCGTGTCTGGCAGTACTGTGAGTTATAATGGTGGACATCTTTCACGTTGGTCACAAACTGCTGATGGAAATCGCATTGATGGCTTGCTAAAAGGCACTGTGATGACCAATCTTGATAAGATGGCTGTTTGGACCAAAGAAGATGGCACAGTCAAAAATAATGAGCAACTTAACTGCATGGCTGTATCATCTGTAGAAGGTGACGTAAATGTATCTGGTGTATTTGTTAATTGGAATGAAGAAGAACTTTACGACGATGCCTACAGTAGTAGTCGTGTTAATGATATGAATATCGCAATGACTGGCGACATGGTTATTCGTATTGCCAGTGGTACGACAATAGCACGAGGTGACTTGCTGATGAGTGCTGGTGATGGCACAGCCAAGCCACAAGGCGATGACATTGTTCGCAGCAAGACTATTGCGAAAGTTATCAGCACAAATGTTTCACATACCTATAGTGATGGCTCATATCTTGTGCCATGTGTATTAATGGCTTGCTAAATTAAGGAGAAAAAAATGTCAGCAACATGGTCAATAAATACTCTGGACTTTTACAAAAGTCATGGTGGTAAAACAAACGTAGTTTTTAATGTGCATTGGAATTGTGCAGATAAAGATTCAAATGGAAATACAGGAGAATGTTATGGGACTATTGTTATTCCAACAGATGATTTGTCGTCCTTTACTGCTTACTCAGATATAAAAGAAACACAAGCAATAGGGTGGGCAAAAGCTGCTCTAGGTTCTGATGAAGTAACCTCAATAGAAACTAATGTAGCTAATCAGATTGCAGAAAAAGCAACTCCAAAACAAGGTTCTGGTATTCCTTGGTAAAATATGATATAATATTATAATAAATATTTATGGAGAATAAAGTGAACGATAACGCTATAAAAGCTGAAGAACCAAATGTTATACATATAAATGGCACTGATTATAAAGAAAATGATTTGTCTGAACAACAACATTATTTTATTAATCAAATAAAAGACTTACAGCTAAAAGCAAATAATTTAAAGTTTCAATTAGATCAAGTGCAAGTAGCTCTTGATACTTTTACAAATGAACTTCTTAAATCTTTAGAAGGAAAATAAAATGGCTAGTACTTTTACCACTAACCTGAGACTTAATAAACAAGGCGATGGAGATAATGCAAATAGTTGGGGACAAGTTCTCAATGATGGTGTTATTAGTCTTGTTGATGATGCAGTTGCTGGTTATACAACTATATCAGTAGGAACAACTGCTAATGTTACACTAACTGAAAATCAAGGTAGTGGTGATCAGGCTCGTTCTGCTTTTCTTGAAGTTAAAGGTAGTGTAGGTGGAACTCATAGTGCTATTAATATTCTTATACCTAATAATTCTAAAAGTTATGTAGTTCGTAACGCTGTATCTTATGCTTCTGCTGGTGCAGACATTATATTAAAAGTTGCTGGACAAACTGGTGTTACTATAAGGCCATCAGAAAATCAATTTGTAATAACTAATGGAACAAGTGTCTTTAATGTTGCTCCAACAGAATTTAGTTCTTTAACTGTTGGAGGAACTTTAGATGTAACTGGCAATACTTCTGTAGGAGGAACTCTTAACACTACTGGTAAAGCAGAATTTGAAGATGATGTTTCAGTTTCAGGTGCATTAGTTGTAGGTGGTTCAGCGACATTTTCTGGGACAGTTACAATAGCAGGTGCTAATGTGCAAGCAGCAAATGCTAAAGTGTGTGCCTCTGCATTTCACGGTGATGGATCTAACTTAACAGGTATTACTACTTTTCCAACTGGAGGTATTGTGCCTTTTGCTGGTACATCTGCTGGAACTCCTTCTGGATTTTTATTGTGTCATGGTCAGGCAGTAAGTCGTTCTACATACTCTGGATTATTTTCAGTTATTACAAGCATATATGGTGATGGAGACGGTTCAAGCACATTTAATCTTCCTGANTTACGTGGNCGTGTTGTTGCTGGTCAAGATGATATGGGTGGTTCAAGTGCTAATAGATTAACTGGACTAACAGGTGGTGTTGATGGTGATACTCTTGGTGGGTCTGGTGGTGAACAGTCAGTATCACTAACTGAAGCACAACTTCCAGCACATAGTCATGCTGCTGCTATGGAAGAAACTGCTGATTCAGAAAGTGGAATTACTAGAGTTGGTTTAGGAAGATCTCTTAGTGATAGGAGTGGCACTTATAGAACATCAGTAAGTGATGGAGGAGGTAATCTTCTTATTGCAAATACTGGTAGTGGATCAGCACATAATAACGTACAGCCAACCTTTATATTAAATTATATTATAAAGACTTAATATGGCAACATTACAAACATTTAAACTAGCTCCGGGTTTTCACAGAGAATCTACCCAATATGCAGAAGAGGGTAAGTGGTTTGATGGGAACCGTGTTAGGTTTCGTGAAGGCAAGCCTGAAAATATGCGAGGCTATGAAACAAGAGCACAAGGAGATAAGTTTGATGGATCAGCTAGAGCATTACTAGCATGGAAACCTGCTGACAATATTTCTACTGCAATATTTGGTACACCTGAAAAACTTTATGTTCATGAAGGTGATGAGTTATATGATGTAACACCTATAACAGAAAAAACTACTTTAACAAATTGTTTTGGTACAAGCTCTGGTGAAGTTAGAGTTTGTTGTTCTGATAATGCACATGGTAGAGTAGTGGGAGACTATGTTTTATTTACATCTTCAGCAGCATTTAACGCTGTGAGTTTACAAGGTAATACATATCAAGTTGTATCTGTTGAAAGTGCAAATGCTTTTACAATTAATGTAACAACCGCTGCTAATGCAACTGGTAGTGATGTAGGAAGTGCGACATTTAATTATTATATACCAACAGGTAACTCTGTTGCAGCCGCAGGTTTAGGTTGGGCAGCAGCACCTTATAATGCAGCAGAGCCTACATCTGTAGGTATTAGTAAAATAACTACAACTGGTGGTAATACATTAGTTACAATATCTTGTGCAGCCGCACATGGNGGTGTNGCAAATGATTTTGTATACTTCTTACCATCTAATACTTCTGTAACTCCTGTTACTGTAGGTGGTAATTTAGTTTTAACAAAGCCAACAGATAATAGTATAGATATTGGTGGTCCTCAGTTTACTATTGTATCTGTTAATGGAACACAGATAATTGTTAGTGTAAATACAGCAGCATCTGCATCAGGAGATACTACATCTGATATAAATATGACTGCTCTTATATATCCACAGACAGGTGGTGGAGCAGCGGCTAAAACAAGAGGATGGAATCAAGCTGCATCTGCAAGTGCTAGTGATTTATTTTTAGATATATCACAATGGAGTTTTGATAACTGGGGTGATGATGTTGTAGCTAATAGAAGAGGTGGTGGATTATTTTACTATGATTCTGATGCAAGTACAGAACCAACAAGAGCAACCTCTGTTACAACATCACCTGTAAGTACAAATTCTATTATTGTATCTCCTAATGATAGACATCTTATCTGTCTTGGTACAAATAGATTTGAAGCTACTGCAACAGTTAGTGGTACGTTTGATCCTATGCTTGTTCGTTGGTCTGATCAAGATGATAGAACTGAGTGGAACCCAACTGCCGCAACAGATGCTGGTGAAGTTGTCTTAACAGATGGAACTAGAATAGTTGGTGCTGTTCGTGCAAGAAATGCTATCAATATTTGGACAGATAATGCTCTTTGGCTTATGCAATTTGTTGGTGGTAACTTTGTATTTAAGTTTCAACAAGTAGGAACTAACTGTGGACTCATAGGACAACATGCAGCCATAGATTATAACGGCACTACATATTGGATGGGTTATGATAATTTTTATGTCTATGCTGGTGCAGTTCAAGTTTTAGATTGTACGGTTCGTAGATTTATATTTGATGATCTTAATACATCTTATTATGATAAAGTTTACTGTGGTATTAATTCTGAGTTTAGAGAAATAATATGGCTATATGTTTCTAATGGTAATACAGAATGTAATAAATATGTTATTTATAATCCAGAAGAAAAATATTGGGTATACGGTGAAATGATATTTACTACATTTACTGATCGTGGTGTTTTTGATAATACTATTACAACTGGTGTAACTGTAGCTGGTAATAATATTTATAATAATGAACCACCATCTGTATTTACAGGAAGTGGGGAAACATTAACATCTTTTGTAGAGTCTNNTAGNNTTTNATATTAATGATGGTAATCAAGTTATGTTTATGAATAAAATTATACCTGACTATGATTTATCAGGGGGACAGATTAAATTTAAAATAATAACAAAAAAATATCCTGAAAGTACAGAACAGACTACAAAGGAGTTTGATATCTTTGATAACACAGAAAAGATTAATATAAGAGCTAGAGGAAGGCAAGCTAAAATTAGGGTATCTTGTGCATCAAATAATGCTAGTTGGAGATGGGGATCAGTTCGTTTAGCATTACAAGGTGATGGTGAGAGATAATGGCAACATATCCTGTTTTACCTTTTGCACTAACAAATGAAGACTTGGTAGATATGTACAATCAAGTAAGAACATGGGGAGATGTTTTAATTCAAGAGTTAGATGCAAGAGATTTAGATATAGATAATGCGGCGGCAGCAACTGTATTTACCGTAACGACAGTAACTCAGATAGGTCGTCCACAAAAAGGTGACATAGCATATTCAGTAAGTTCGGGTAAGTTTAAAGGATATGTTAGTCTTGGTACAGAAACTTCATGGCAAGATTTAAACTAATGTCTAAATTAATAGATCATATAAACCTCATTAATAATAGCACTCTATTAGGTAATTTAAATACTGGACAAGCTATCGATCCTAATAGATATAGACTTGATCAAAAACAAGAATTTGTGAAAATGAAAAAATTAAGTTATAATAGTATGATGGACAATAATTTTAAAGGTGGGTTAGATGGCAATACCTAAAGATATTTTAAATACTGCTGGTGTTGTTGCAATGGACAACCTGTTAAAAAGAGCAGGAGTTACAACAGAAGAATTTGAAAAAACATCACAAGCTATTAAACCCATAACACAAGAAGATGTTATCCGTGGCATGGAACAAGCTATGCCAATGCTACAACAAGATCCAAGTCAAAGATCAATGAATGTCATGCCCTCTGACCCTACAAGAGTTGCTGGCGTAGAAAATGTTAAGAAAGCTTTAGATTCTGGATCTTCTCTAGATACACTTGCTATGATGCGTATGCAACAGCAACCTACTATGCAAGCAAAAGCTGGTACAGAGGGAATGGCTGTTAGTTTTGGTAGTGGACCTGTTCCCGGTGAAGGGCATGGTATGCAAGATAATATACAAATGCCTATAATAGAAAAAGGTAAACAAGTGGCAAGACTTGCTGTAAGTCCAGATGAGTATATTGTAGATGCACATACGATGTCTGCCCTTGGTAATGGTAGTGCAGATGCAGGTGCAGACGTAATGGATAAAGTGGTAAAAGAAATACGACAGAAAGCTTTTGGTACAACTAAACAGCCAAAACAAATAAATGGATTAGCTTCATTAAGATCAGCAATAGGATAGTAATATGTTAGATGCAATATTTGGTAGAACTAAAACAAGCCCTACAACAACTGTAAGAACAGTCTCAAAGTTACCTGAAGAGATTGCACCTTATGTTAAAGAGGTTTTAAAAGAAGCTCAAGCACAATATGCTAAAGATAAAGAAGAACCGTATCTGCCATATGAAGGAGAGACTATTGCTCCTCGTGATGAATTAGAATTACAAGCTATTGAAAGACAAAAAGGTTTAGTTGGTATACAAGATCCTAGAAGAAAAGAAGCTGAAGCATTAATAAGAGGACTACCTACTGAGTTTACAGCAGAGACTGCTGAAAAATTTATGAGTCCTTATCAACAAGCTGTCGTAGACGTACAAAAAAGAAAAGCTCAAGAAGATTTTGAGCAAAGAATATTACCAGCATTTGAGACAGAAGCTATAGGTGCTGGAGGATTATCTGGTCTTGGTAGTCGTGCTGGTGTTCAAGCTGCATTACTAGGTCAAGCACAAGCTGAACGTCTTGGAGACATACAAGCTATAGGATCACAAAAAGCTTATGAAGATGCATTTAGACAGTTTGGTGTAGCAGATCAACTTAGTAGACAAAGGGCTGCTGATATACAAAAGTTTGGTTTAGATGAATTTAATGTTGGTCTTACTGAAGCTGGATTATTACAAGACTTGGGACAAGCTGAAAGAGCAGAAAGTCAAAGATTATTAGACAAAGAATTTTCTGATTATTTAGAAGAAAAAGAATTTCCTAAACAAGCTCTTGCTCAATACTCTAGTTTTGTTTATGGTAATCCATTTTTACGAAAGCCTGATACAACAAGAACTACGATGGGTCCATCAGCATCTAGAACTGGTCAGTTACTTAGTGCTGGTCTTACCGGACTACAACTATATGGAATGGGTGGTGGTGGAACTAAAGGTGGATTTAGTGTTCCCAATTTAGCTAGAACTTTTGGTAAATTAGCTGGCTTTGGTGCAACAGGTGGTAATGTAGGTGGATTAGTTGGACTACCTGTAGTTAGAAAATCTCTAGGTGGTGGTAATTTATCTCAACTTATAAATAGACAAAGACAACTTATAGATGAACAAGGATTAGAAGATGAGATGGCAGGAGGAGGTTCTGCACCAATACAAAATGTATTGTTTAATCAAAAACAAAAAAGCACTTTTGATCTTGGTTTAGGATCTTTAATTGAAACTGCAAAAGCACAAAGAGAAGCTATAACTAAAGGAAAAGAGGCTAGAGAAGCAGCTATTCAAAAACAAAAAGAAGCACTTGCAAGAGCCACTAGAATAGAAGCATTTGATGCTGCAAGAAAAGCAGCTTTAGAGACAGGAGGAATCCTACCAACTCTTGATGCATTTTTAGGTAAATCAATAAAAGGAAAATCAGCAGCCGATGTTGCTATTTCTGAGAAAGAAGAAGCAGCAGCTAAACAAAATATTGCTGATATGACTACAAGCATANCANNTCAATCAGCTTTATTAAAAGCTAGAGCAGAGGTAGCTAAAGCTCGTAGAAAAGGATTACTAGATGCTAAAGATGCAGCAAAAATAATAAAAGATTTGGAACCAATTTTAACGCAGGGTGATGTAGGAGCATTAGAAGCATTTTCTAAAAAATATCCTCAAATGTACTCAATATTAAGACCTCTTATTCAAGGTAGACAAACTCCTTCTGGCATAAGGCTTGGTGGTAGTGGTCCACAATCAATAAAAAATTTAGTGCCTAAAGTAACAGTTAAACAACCATCACCTAAAGCTCAAACATAAGGTACATTATAATGTCTGAACCTAAAATAACTTATGATGGGTTATTAGAAAATAAAGATTTTATTGATTCTACATATCATGTCTTACAAGGATTAGGAGAAAATGTTGCTTATGATCCTAAAGATATTCTAGATACTTTCTTAACTAAGAAAAGATATTTTGATACTAATATACTTTCTACGTATAATACTGGTCAAGATATGAAAGATCTAGATGAAGATCGTAAACAATTATTAAGATATTCTCTAGAACAAGTAGAACAAATGCCAACCTTCTTTGAGGAAGGTGGAGCACCAGCAGGTGCAGCTTTAACAGATTATCTATTAGCTGGTGCAACTGACCCCACTAACTTTGTAGCAGCCATTGCTTCAGCCTTTACATTAGGTTCTGGAGGTGCTGCTGTTATGGGAGCAAAAGAGTTAGCAAAACAAGGAGTTAGGTCAGCACTTAAATCTAGAGTAAAAGCTCTTACAACTAAACCTGTTCAATACAGTTTAGCTGTTGAAGGAGGTATTGCAGGAGCTGGTGGTGCGGCTCAAAGTATTATTGCTCAAGATGTCGAAAAAGACATAGGCTTAGAAAGAGATTCTATTTTAGATATAGGTGGTATAGATTTTGGTCGTGCTGCATTACAAGGTTTAGTAGAAGGACTTGCATCTCCTGCTATTGGTGTGACAGGGAGTTTAGCAATAGGTGGTGCTAAAGATTCAGTTGGTAAACTTATTGATAATAGTGAAGCTGCTAAGACTGCATCAAATTTTTTAGCTAGAAACTTTTTACCTACTGCCAATCTTAAAGACTCAACTAGACGTTTAGCTGAAAGAAGAACTGGTGAGATTAAACCATTCTCAGATAGAGCCTCTGAGATACAAGAACAATTTGCTAAAGCATCTGAAAAAGAAAATGTTGATGTTGATATTCAAAATAGAGCTTTAGAAAATGATGCTGAAGCATTAGATGTATTAAGAACAAATGCGCCTGAAACTTATCAACAGGTTACAAACTTTAGAAGTCTTATAGATGAGGCAACTAAGTATGCCTCTGAATCTAAATTACCAAATAAAGTTAGAGAAAAAATATTTGGAGATAATTCTAACTATGCTCGTAACGTAGCTGATTCATATTTTGCATTAACAAGAGAACCTTTTAAAAAGTTCTTAGAAAAGAATCCTAATATAATTGAAGATTATAAAGCAACAGTTATCTTAAATAAGGATAAAGATACATACAAAAGTATTGCTGATAAAATATTAGATAAAGATGGTAATATAGCTATGTCTGAAGAGGCAACTAATAAAATATTACTAGATAAAATAAAAGAATTATATACACCTTCCAGAGCAAAAAGAACATTAAAAGGTCCATTTGAAAAAAAAGCACCAGAGGGTGATATACCTGATTCGGTAAAGACAATAATTGGTTATAATAATACTCCAGCTTTTCGTATATTAGATAGTATAAATGGTATAACAGAAACAGCCTCTAAAACAAATCTAGCTTCAGATATAGGTGCTGATGCACTTAATAAAAATTTAGGTATACGTGCTAAAAGTGCAGGAGAAGCTTCTCAAAAATTTGATGGTAAAGAAGTTGTACGTCTTATAGATAGTTCTAAACCCGGTGAAAAAGCAACATCTGTTTTTCAATTACCTAGAGGTTTTATTGAAAAAGATTTAAAAGATATTTATATAGAAAAAGATCATGCTAATAAATTAAAAGAATTATTTGATGATAATCCACTTTTTAAAGATCAGTTTAATAAAAATACTGCTTTTGGAGCAGCCTATAGAACTTTTCTAGGAACACAAGCTTTTGCTAAAGCAGGTAAAACTGTTTATAGTCCTTTAGCTCAACTAAGAAACTTCTTTGGAGCGATGGGATATGCTGCCTCTAGTGGTAATGTCAAAGGTGTATATGATGCTTTTAAAGCTGGTAAAGAAAAACTTAAACCTTATAATAAATTAACTAATAAAGAAAAATCAGAAAAGTTTGTAAAAGAGTGGACTGAGTTTCAACAACAAGGTTTACAAGGTTCTAATATTGATTTAAATCAAGCAGTAAACAGAATACAAGACATTGCAGATACTACAGGTGATAGAAGTATAGCTTCTAAATTATTGTTCTTAGGTAGACCCGGAAAAGAAGCAAGAAATTTATATCAAGCTAATGATGATATATTTAAGTTTGGAGTTTATAAAAATGAAAAAATAAAAGAAGGTAAAATATTTGATGCATTTACACCTGAAAAACAAAATGAATTACTAACAAACTTTAAACGTGAATATAATATAGATGGGCCAGTAACAAAAGAAGATTATATTAAAGAAAGAGCAGCAATAAGAACAGCAAACTTAACTCCTATATATGATCGTATTCCTCAAATATTAGAAAAACTAAGAGCATTGCCTATTATTGGTACGTTTACTGCGTATCCAGCAGAGCGTTTAAGGAACACTTATCAGTTATTTAAAACTGCTGCTGATGATTTAAACTTAGGATTTGAAACAAATAACAAAGAGTTACAAAAATCTGCGGCAGCAAGATTACTACAATTTAATGCAGCCCAAGGAGCAGTGTATAGTGCTGCTTTAGGTTTTAATGAACTATTTGGAACATCTGAAGTATTAGAAAATTTAAGACAATATATACTACCAGAGTATCAAAGAGATAATGCTATTGTTGTAACTAGAGTGGATAAAGATGGTAATCCTTATATAAGAGATTTAAGTTATCTTAATGCAGATTCTCATCTAGCTAGTCTTGTAGCTCCTTTTATATTAAAAGCATCTAGAGGAGAAGATGTATCTAAAGATTTAGATAAAGCAATGCTTGATGCTGGAATAAAACTTCTTGATCCTTTTGTTAGTCAATCACTTGCATTAGATGGAGCACAAGGTTTATTAGGTTATATAAAAACTGGTGATATAGATCTTTTACGTACTACTGTAAAAGCTATTGAACCCGGATTTATAAAACTTGCAAGAGATATGGTTATAGATTCTGGTGCATTAGATAATAAAGATAGTTCTCTTTATGATATAGATAAATTTTTAAATCCTAGATATTATGGAGAAACTCCTCAAAGAGCAGAAGGTATTGTTGATCTTTTAGATATGAATGGTATTGCATTACCCGGACTTAAAGAAGAGAAAATAGATTTAACTAAAGCTACTGGTTTTGCATTAAGACAATTAAGTAATAATGCTAATAGTAATTGGTCTGATTTTAACAAAGGTTTAAAAAATAAATTAAATGATCCAACCGCAGTTTATGATTTAGCTCCTATCTTAAAAGACTATGATGAAGCTCAAAAAGATCAGTATGCTTTTCAACAAGGTCTTTCTAAACTATACGGTGATCTTAGATATTTTTTACCTAAAAATAAAGCTTTAAGATTATTTAAGAATAATATTGATTTAGGTAGAGCAATACCTTCTAAAAAAGAATTAGCTTCAATATTTAATGGTAGATATGCTATAAGGCAAATAAGTCAAGATTCAAAATATTTTAGAGATTTATTAAATAATCTTAGAAATAAAACTAATAGAAATTTTTCTGGAGAAATAAATACTTTAAGAAGAAGTTTATTAGATGTAGAAAAATTTTATCGTGGTAGAGATTTAAGATTAGATCCACCTGATTTAGTGATTGGAGAAGAGTGATGCCAGAAAGTGCAATGATATGGAATCTTATACTTAGCGGATTTGCTGGTATGGTAATATGGTGGATACGTGGTGTGAATACAAAACTAGATGAGGCACGTATATTAGTTAGTAAGACTAGAGAAGAGATAGCAAAAGAGTATGCACGTAAAGATGATGTTGAACGAGATATAGAAAAACTTATAGATCGTTTTGATAAACTTGAAACTAAACTAGATAATATGATGGAAAGGATTTGTAGATAATGTCAACACATTGGACTTACTTTACAGAAAAAGAAATGAGATGTAAAGGTACAGATGAGTGTTTAATGGACGAAAAGTTCATGGAAAAATTAGAGTGTCTTCGTGAGTGTTACGATAGACCAATGATTATCACATCAGGTTATAGAAGTCAAGCACACAATAGTGCAATAGGTGGCTCTCCTAATTCAGCACATGTACAAGGACGTGCAGTAGATGTGGCTGTAACAGGATCAGATGCTTACGATCTTATTAGACTAGCAATAGAACANAAATTTACAGGCATAGGNGTAGCTCAACGTGGAGCACATAATAAAAGATTTATTCATATAGATGATATGGATGACTCAGATCGTAGTCCTAGACCTACAGTGTGGAGTTACAAGTAGTGGAGCCTGTACAATCACATATTATGGGCATGAGCATGGCTCCCATAGAAGTATACACACGACATACAATACAATCTGGTGGAGACGAACTTACTTACATAACACGTAAATATACAATGGATGGTCCTGTTGTAAGAGTATCTGAGTCCTCTACCACATTGTATGATAGGTATGGTCAAGAAGTAGAAGTTGGTAAATCAAACAGTACAAAAGAGATATTTGTATGAGTTGATAGATTGAGGGGTAATTTTGGTTGATCCGGTCACAGTTATTAGTGGCATAGCGTTAGCTAACAAAGCATTTAAAGAAGTAAAACAACTTCTTCAGAATGGTAGAACAGTTGCAGATTGTGGTAAGCAGCTAACTGATTGGGCTAAAGGCTGTTCACAAGTACAAGAAGAAAACAATAGAACAAAACTNATGGGCAGTTCTAGTTCAGAGACTGCNATGAAGCGTCTGTTACATACTCAGACTGTACAAAGACAAAGAGAAGAGCTTCGTGAGTTTATGCAACTCTATGGAACTCCGGGTAGTTGGCAACAGTTTCTAGCTCTGGAGAGAGAAGCAAGACTTGAATTAAAAAAAGCAAAGCAAAATGCAGCAAAAAAACAAGCTCAGAGATTAGAGAAAATAAAAAACATTGGACTAGCTGCTTTAATAACTTTATTTGCTGCTGTAATAATAGTGATAGGTACAGTGGTATATCTAAATATACCTACAGAATAGGGAGTCTATTATGAGTGAAGATAAAAAAGAAGATATGATACCAGATAAATCTGTATATCAGACTAATAGAAGACGTATGGCTTGGCTTGTGATGGGAATGTTACTTGCTATGACTATAGCTATTATAATTGTACCAGATCGTTATGGTAATAATAATGTTATGGAGATGGCTTATCTAGCCTTATCAGGTTTAATTGCAGCTTACTTTGGTGCTGCTGCTTATCAGGCAGGTAAGTTAGGCAGTAAGAGATAAAAATTTTATTTTTTCTTCTACCCACTTTTTTATCTTGAAGTCATAAATAATTTTATTTCTTAAATCTTTATCTAATTCTTTTAAATCTTCTTCATCCCAGTGAGGTGTAGATAATAGTTTTTTATATCTTTTTTTATATTTATTTAATAAAAATTTTTTTCTATCATCTATGTCTGGAATTAATTTATTAGAAAGCATAATATTACATTCACGGCAAGAATCTACCATAGGAACTGGATCATTATGAGATGCTTTTTTTCTACCACCTTTATAGTTTAATGAATAAAAAGAATAAGGTATAGTATGATCTAAATCTGTAGCAAAATCATTATTACAATAAATACAAAGTTTCATATTAATTCTCAGCGGTTAGCTTTGCTCCTCTTTTTTTCTTACCCTCTAACTTTTTTAACATATATAGTGCAGCTTCTTTATATGTAGTAATAATAACTATATTACCATCAGAATCATATACCTTCCATTTCCTCGACATCTTCTTCTATATCCCCCTCTTCAAATATGTTACTTGCAAAGTCACACTTTTGTAATAGATTAATAACTTTATCTTCCCCTAATGTATTAAGACACCCCACGATAGCTGTTTCTAGTGTGTCTTTATCTAACCCCGAATTTACATCACTATTAGCACCACGTATTCTAGATAATAACTCTAGTGCTTTGAGAGCACTATTTGAGTGACCGTTGTTTTTAGCAAACTCATACTGCTTTTCTAATTCACCTATAACATCTACATCTGTTTCAAGCTGTTGNTCTAGTTCGTGGACTCTATCAACAACNTCTTGATTNTGCATNAGACGGTAGCCCTGATTAGCTGCTGAGTCAGGAGCATANCCAGCGTTCTTTGCAGCCTCTGTAGCATTACGATGTAATATGTAGGACTGTGCAAACTTCTCTTGCTTTTCATTAAGAGCCACTAGATTCTCCTACTGTCTCACGTTCAATATCATTATGATCAAACTCTGCCCAATATAATTCAAGAGCCTCNCCATNTGANATAGCTTCAAACTGGTGATACTCTCCGGGTTTTACTGTTGTCCATTCACCTTTACTTAGAATAGTTTCATCTACAAGATCATAGTCATTTTTCCACACTCTGATAATAAGCTGACCTTTAGTTACATAGAAACCATTCCACTTATACTTGTGTTTATGTTTACTACATTTACTACCTTTATTAAATACAATGTGGTGAAATTCAAATACACCATTTTGAAATATGGTAGATGTTTGACCCCAGACTTTACCTGCTTTCATTGTTTCATATTATCTCTTTGGACACCTTTCCACTTTTCTGCTGTACGCATACCACCAAGACCAAGAAGAGCAAGAACAAGACTTGTTAATTCACCTGTTTCTAACATAGGTAATGTTACTGTAGGATACCAAGTTATAATAATCCATGAAGATATAGGTGCAAGAATAAACTGCCAACCAAGACCTAAAGCACATATCCACATGATGGCAGGTCTAGCCCCGGCCACAAAGATAGAAGGGTGTTTAGCTTGCTCTATATTAGCTTGTGTTTGAGCAAGATCAAGGCTAATCATCTGTTGTTTTAGTTCAGCCTCTAGTTTAGTCTTGAGNTCTTTNTCTTCTACAAACTTATCAAGAACTTTACCAGCTACACCTATAACACTATCTGCTAGTCCTAACATTATGTTACTCCTTACACTTCATAGTCTAAAAGTATTTCTTCATCTTTTAATATTTTTTTATGTGTTACCACATTATAAATTATAAAATCATCCCAATCTTGAGATATAATTAAATGACAGTTTGGTTTCTCTGAGTGATTTATAAAACCACCCATAGGAGTTCTCACATAGCCTACAATCATNGGATATTTAATATGTGTAGATCCTAAATCTGTTTTAGATTTAATATCTTCTTTTGCAAAGATACCATATCCGTGTATATCACTCTTTTTTATCTTAACATTACTAGGTAGAGGGTCNTAATAAAATCTATTNTATCTTANTACAGTCATTCTTTTTCAGGCTTAGTTTTTAGTGGTATAATTGTAGGTCTTGGTATTATTTTATAAGCATTTAAACGATACTTATCATTGTCTTTATCATCTGCGTAAACATAGATAGTTAAATACGGATAATCTATAGATAATCTAGCAATAAATTGTAGCCACTCTTTAACAGGATACAATGATACATGAACATTCTCACCATTAGGAAAATGTTTCATAGCAGGTAGACAACATATATTAAGAAATACTACGTTTGTAGAGTATTTAAATATCTCTTCAATAACCCAAGTAAGATCTTCATGTGGCACATGTTCTAAAACATCAGTGCATATTACAATATCATAAACACCAGTTGGTAACTTACTATGTTCTTCTTCACCGGGNTCATACAAAGTGATATCTTTTATACCCCAAAACTCATGTATTGGTTTATCTAAGAAATCAGAGTCAGGAACTGTATGAAACTTATCTGTATAAGGATGTCCTTTACCACANCCATAATCTAGTAGTGTTTCACAATCATGTTTGTTAATTATTTGTTCAAGTGGTCCAGCAAATCTTACTAAACTTCTACCGTTAAACATACCCTCATCAAGTGCATGTAACTTTTCATATTCTTTTAAGAGATCTTTATATCTTTGAGATGTATTATCTCTACTATATTCTTCTGTATACTCAAGCATAATAATCTTTAAACGCTGGACGTTTCTCCTTACTCTGTTTAATATCCCACAAGGCTGATATCATTGTATTTTCACCATGAAACTCTAATACACCGTCAAGACCGGGATCATCAAATACTTTTTCACAGTCTTGCGCCATAGCTAAAAGCTCACCTGTAGTCCAGTAAGTAACGTCTCCTACATTGACCTGTATGTATTTAGGTTTAGGTGTTTCACCACCTTCTATATCACCTGTAGTTTCTGTCTTTTCTTCTGCTGTTGGTTCTTCACGACAACAATCAAAGCCAAAGAGATGTATCTCTCTGAAGCCCATTGTGTGCATTAAGCCAATACCACGCATAGCTGCACAAGTGCCACCTGTAATTAATGTAGCACCTTGCGGTATACCTAACTCTTCGTTAAGCTGCACAGTCTGATTTACTATCTGTGTGCCTCTTTCTTGTTCTTGTCTCATAAAGTCTGTAAAAGCGTGCCATCCCCATATTTTACCGTTACCATCTCTAATATGTTTAGTAACAGAGGGATCTGTCATAGAGGCAACAAAAAATAAAGTTTCTTTATTTATATCTTTAAACAAATCTTTACGCACAATATTATGTGTGCTCTTGCCTTCTATTGAACGAGGATCAAGAACAATACATCCCCACGGTATTATACCATTCTTTAATAGAGTAGGATAAGCATGTTTAACAGTTAGTATTTTAGGTCTAATACCTCTTGCTAAATACGTATGCATAAACTCTTTTAGAGCTACACAATCTAAATAAGGGCCAGCAGATACGACAATACCCACTTCTCTATGAGGAGGGTGTTTAGATACCCAGTTATCTTCTCCTATCATTTTTATATTGGTTTGTATATTACTTACAATATAATCTTTAGGTACACAATCTCTAGGATGAACTACGATAGGAACACGTTTAACATCTTCTGGAAGATCTTTTAAATCAGGATCATGTAAGAATACAGCTAAGTGTGTAGTGCCACCGCCAAGAACTCTATCGCTAGAGGGAAGCACATATTTTCTAGTGGTAGCTGCATCATCAAATGTAACCCATCCATCTACGTCTGGTACTTCATCTGACTTTACTTCTTTTGTAGGGACAGCTTTAAATACTTGGTTGACACCTTGATAGGCATCAGGTGGTATTTCTTCTGCTTCATCTTTTGTAAAGTAATGATCTGCAACAACAACAGGTATATCTTTTAAAGTATTATATTCATACTCTACAGTATTGAAGCTATTACCACTACCAATGAGAGCAAAATCAATATCATTATCTGCTTTAATATTGAGTACATCTTTAACATTACCCTTAGTTAACTCAAAACTAAAATCTTTTTGTCTTTCTTTTTTAACAAACTCTTGGAACTCTGTTAGTCTAGCTTCAACAGCAGCTAAAGTATTGTGAGCTTTNGAGTTAAACTCTTCTTGATCTATCTCTGGTGTAGCATCTTCAAATAAATCATAACCAATNTANTGAACTTTATCTGACTTTTCAAAAGCAGCAAGAGACATCTCTATAGCTCTACCACCATTCCACGTCCCTGTCTCTAATATAGTCTGTGGTTTGTAATGTCTGACTATATCTGCAAGTTGTTTGTATCTTCCCGGTAAGATATCTGGTGATGTTTCTTTATCAGATAAAGGAACTATTCTATTACCTTTTGCATCTCTAAGTTTTCTAGATGCTGGGTCACGTAAATCTACGAATAAATTATTTAATACACTAATACCATTTTCTGTAAATAATTTATAATTTAAACCTCGTGCTTGGTAGAGAGGTAGTATTGAACCTAGTATAAAGTTAAATCCCCACTCTCTATAATCTGTAAATCTATCTGTAATATACGCTCCTTTTACGTCTGCAAGAAGTTCTACAACAGATTGGCTTTGTAAATTAAAACCAGCAAAATGATTTCTATGCTCAACTAAAGCTAGAGACAATGCATTAGAGTCATCACTAAAGATAGCTTTTAAACTATTTAATCTTATGTCTCTTACTGTGCAGCAGTTAGCATCTAACCAAAACAACCAAGAGTCATTATCTTTAAATGCTTCCTCACTTATAGCAAATACTTTTGGTCCCTCTGATATAACATCAATGATAGAATTATACTGAACACTGCCACCCTCTGTACCATCATGAGTTTTATTACGCTCCATGAACTCAGAGAAGCCATCTACATCATTTAGATTATGATAATAAATATTCTTTTTCTTAGGTAAAGAATAATTAGATAAATCTAAATTATAATAATAACAATGAAAATCTATGCTAGGTTGCCAGCTTGAGGCAAACTGCTCTATTAGTTTTGATCCATTAAGTTTTAATAATGTTTCATCAAAACATGTAACTACTTTATATTTCATAAGGTTTTATCTGTCCTGTTCCTGCAAGGTAAGTGTAATCAGCGTTCCATTCTGCTGCATACTGACCATCAATTTTTCTACTAGAAGTCCATCCTTTAAACCAAGGTCCACCTGTAGTAAAGTGTACGTTCTTAGCTTCGATTTCTTCAGGTGAGTGNTTGTCTAACCAGTTCCATTCTTCGTGTATAGAACCAATGTCAGCTTCTTTATCTGGCAACCAACCAAAAGCATGAAGCCACTGTCCTGTCTGAGTATTAACAACTTCTGGTGTTAAATTTTTATTGAGAGGATGACTACAATTCCAAAGAATAAAACTAGACCAGTTTTTTCTACGATAGTTTTGTTGAACTCTGCCATCCATTTTAAAACCATCACCCGGTTCATATTTATGTTTGACACAATATAAAGGATAATAGTCTAAATTATATTCTTCAAATAAATTATTAATATCTATACGTGGATACATGTCACAGTCCATGTATAATGCCCAACCCTCATACATGTTCATGGCTGGTACAAGAAAACGTGTAAAACTAAACTCACTAGAAAAAGGTTTTTTATCTATATCATCTATATGTTGTCCCTCAACAGTAGTATATGTTCTTGTATACATACCGTTAAGTTCTAAGATATCTTTTTTTATAGGAACTATACGAACATTCTCAACAGAGATACGTTCTATCGTAAATTTTAAAACATCATAGGCTACTTGTTCTTTAGGATCATAGCCTATGTAAACTGTATTAGGTGCTTTTCTCATATCTTCTCCAGAAAAAGAGAGGTGGTTTCACCCACCCCTCCATAGTTCTATTGTATTTCTATCTGTTTAGGTTTCTCTTCTTCAGGAACCACAATGTTAATGTGTAATGTTAATAGACCATCCTCAAAAGATACATCACTTACAATAGCATTTTGTAGTAATGAGAACTTCTTTGTAAATGGTCTTTTAGCAATACCTTTATGTATGTATTTTTTATCTACGGTAGCACCTACATCATCAACTTTTTTACTATTAGATATAGTAACATTATTTTTTTCTTGTATTACAGAAATGTCTTCTTTAGAAAGACCAGCAAGTGCTAGTGTAATCTCATAGGAAGTATCAGAGTGTTTAACAATATCATAAGGTGGATACTGAGTGGTCTGCTCTTTCAGACCGTATAACAGACTATCAAATCCTATTGAGTTTTCTAAAAAGTTTTTTACCATTGAATCTGTATATGGAAACATAATTAACTCCTTTATTAAGCTTAGTTAATGTGATCTATTATTAGCATCACCCATATATTATACTATATTATAACCCATTTGTCAAGAACTTTTTTTACTTGGTACTGTATCAGCTTCTTTATCCTCCCATCTTTTTTGACCGGGTACTGTATCAGCTATTTTATTTTTAGATAGTTTAAAGCTTAACTCATCAATAATAGCACTTGTAGTTTCTGAAAAAAGTCCCGGCACTATTGCATGTATTATTGAAAATATCATAGCAAAAAATAGATACGGAATCATACTTAATGCAAACCAAAAGTGTTTCCAATAAGACATTTTTACTTCTTGTAAGTGTTCTTTAGTTTGCCCAAACATCTGACCAATCTCCTTGTAATGCACCTTTAGCGTAGTCTGTAGCCCTGTTCTCAAAGAAGTTTGTATGAGTAGGGGCATTAATCATAGTCTCAACCCAAGGTAGTGGGTTAGTTTTTACTTTGAATATACCTTTCATTCCCATAGATATAAGCCTACGATCTGCTATATACCGAATATATTCCTTAACTTCTGACGGACTAAGACCATCAATCGCACCCATCTTAAACGCAAGATCGACAAATTTATCTTCCAATTCAACCATCTTAGTTGCCGTTTTATAGATTTCTGACTTTGTTTTGTCATTCCAAACCTCCCGATTTTCTTCAACATAAGTTCTGAAAAGTTTGATCATACCCTCTGCATGTTGTGTTTCATCTACAATAGACCACGTAACTATCTGTCCCATGCCCTTCATCTTACCATGTCTAGGAAAGTTTAACAACATAATAAAAGAAGAGAACAATGCTAGTCCCTCTGTAAATGCAGAGATAGCTGCAATCTGCAAAGGTATAGGCATGTTATCTTTTGATACATGATACTTGAAGAACTCATGTTTGTCTCGCATAGCCTCGTATTCATTGAACTCGTTGTATGTACTTTCTGGCATACCAAGTGATTCAATCAAGTGAGAGTATGCTGCTACATGAAGTGCTTCTCTAGCACAGAAACCAGTGAGCATCATACGCACCTCTGGTTGTGGAAAATGTGGTAGATAATTTTCTACATAACCACCAGACACATCTATGTCTGATTGCGTAAAGAATCTAAATATATTAGTGAGAAAGTATTTCTCTTCTGTAGTTAGTTTGTTTTTCCAATCTTTAACATCTTCAAGCATTGGTACTTCTGTGTGTAACCAATGCGATTGCTCATGCTTGAGCCATGCATCATAAGCCCAAGGATAGTGAAAAGGTTTAAAGTATTCTCGTTCATCTTGAAGTTTTAATTTATTCATGTTCGCCCCCTCTTGCTCTTCCTAAACCACCTGTAAATATCTCAGGTTTATCTTTTGCTAATTTAAAAGTTATAGCAGTTATAAATAGACCTGATATTAATAATATATGTGCTATTGCTGATATACCAAATACAACAAAAGACCCAACATAAATACTAAATATAATACACCACATCCATGCTAGGACTTGCATTATCATGTGTCTAACTGACATACTTGGTATATTACTTAGTGGGTTGTATCTATTGTCCATTATAGACATCCAACAACTTCCTATGTATTTAATCACGTATCAACTCCCTCCTCTCTATCTTCTTTCTCTATTTTTTCAAACTCTTTAGATTCTTCTTTAGTCACACAGAGAAACTCACTTACTTCTGCACCCTCTATGTGACTATAAGTCTGCTCACCAAACAATACTAGATCGCTAATGTTTTCTGTAACAAATTCAAAACATTCTACCTGAGTTTCAAACACTAATTCTTTGTCGTGTTTATGACTAACGATAAACGTATTACCACCTAGATAATCATTAAAGTTTGGAAAGAACATAACAATAATAATTATAAATTTAGCCATAACTATTTACCGTGATTAGGGTGAAAATTATAATTTATATTTGCTAGATGTCTAGCTTCTACTGCTTCTTCTAGAGAAGCATAAGATCCTAAATGAATTTCCTTACGATTAATCTTAATACGTGCTCTATATTTATTTTCCTTTTCATACCATGACACTCCAGTATATCCAGTTGTACTATTTTTATTAAGTGTTCTATTTTTTTGATTTTCAGTATGAGATACTTCTCTAAGATTTATTATTCTATTATCAGTTGGATCATGATTAATGTGATCTATTTGATCTTTAGGCCAACAACCATAATAATATAGCCAAATCACACGATGTGCTGAGTATCTTTTTTCAAAAATTGTACCTACTTTTCTTTTAATTTTTACATGTTTTGAGTAATAGTCTCTCTCTTTACAAATAAATGCTTCCTTACCAGCATATCTAGTGTTCCATTTACGTGCATCAACTTCATTTTTAAAATATTTTAAAGGTCTTTCTTTCCAAAAAAGTTTTCCAGTATTAGGATTATAGTATAATAATTCTCTAACTATTTCAGCAGTAAGTTCCATAGTAATCTCCTTATCCTTCACAAGCAAGACACTCATCTCCAGATGCCAATGCTTCCATATCTAACTCATTAATAATCTGTCGTTCAATCTTACGACTAACTTTGTCAGCCTTACCAATCTTTTCTGAACGACAATAGTACATAGTCTTTAGTCCTTTCTTCCATGCCATGTAGTGTATAGCATGTAAGTACTTAATCTCAGCATCAGGTCTAAAGAATACATTAAGAGATTGTGATTGGTCAATGTATTGTTGTCTGTCTGATGCGTGTTCTATAACCCATCGTTGATCTATTTCCATAGCAGTCTTAAATATATCTTTTTCTTCAGGTGAAAGGCATCTAAGATGCTGCACAGAACCATCATTAGCTATGATACTAGACCAGATGCGATCATAGTTTAGCTTAGTATCTTCTTCACACTTAGTCTTAATAATACTATCTAAAAACTTGTTTTTATTTAAGAAAGATCCACTAAGAGTATCTTGTCTATAAGCATTAGCTCTCCAAGGTTCTATTGATGGAGAAGTATTGCCCATGATAATGGAGCTAGAAGCATTAGGTGCAATAGCCATAACATGACTACACCTTAGTCCTGTACCTACAGCATCAGGAGCCTCACCTCGCACTAGAGCTAAACCTCTATTAGCTTGATCTAAACCTTCTCTAATATGTTTAAACATTCTAATGTTGTGAGACTTAGCTAACGCACAATCAAATGGGACACCTTTGCTCTGTAGATATGCGTGAAATCCAAGTGCTCCCACCCCGACACTGCGCTCTTGTTTCGCACTATAACGAGCACGACGAATAGTATCAGGAGCGTTGAGAATAAAATTTTCCAAAACATTATCTAGCATCTCCAGAGTATCTGGTAAAAACATTTTATCTTTTGACCACTCATCAAAGTATTCTAAATTAACAGATGACAAGCAGCATACGGCAGTTCTATCCTCTGATGTGGGAAGAATAATCTCTGAGCAAAGATTAGATTGATTTACTTTTAAACCTTTCTGCTTTAACCATGCTGGCATCTCAGCATTAGACTTATCTATAAAATGTAAATAAGGCTCACCTGTTTGCATACGCATCTCAAGTATACGCTGCCAAAGTTCTTTAGCTGAAACAACATCACGTACTTCTTTACTATGCGGATCAACTAGATCCCATGAATCATCAGCATATGGATTAACCATGCAGTGTTCAAGAATACCCATAAACTCATCTGATATATTAATACCATGATGCATATTAAGACAACGAAAGTTTTGATCTCCAGTTGGTTTACGCATCTCAAGAAACATGAGTATATCTGGATGTGATATATCTAGATAAGCAGCATAAGAACCTCTACGAGTTCTACCTTGTCTGTATGCTAGGCTGGATGCGTCATACATCTTGAGGTGGGGCATAACTCCGGTGGATTTATCATCGGATGAACGTATACCAAAACCAACGCCAACACCACCACCAAGCATAGAAAGCCAATTAGTCTCACTTAAATTCTCCACTAACCCTTGAGAGCTATCATCAATATAATTAAGATAGCAAGAAATAGGAAGCCCACGTTTAGATCGTCCATACGATAGTATAGGCGTTGAATACGAAAGCCAATGTTTTGAAGCATACTCATATAATCTTTGAGCATGTTCTTTATCAGAACCAAAACAACTAGATACATAAGCAAACCTCTCTTGTGGTGAGATCTCATCGTCCATCATGTAAGCCTCTTTGAGACGAGTGATCCCTAACTCATCAAAAAGATTGTCTCTCTCAGGAGAGATTGTAATATCATCTTTAATCATTTGCCCCTACTCATTGTAGTATAAATCTAAAATCATTTCTGCGTAGTGTATTACTTTTTCTATGTCTTTTCTACCCTCTCCTTTTGTACGATGTCTTGTTATATACTTAACGATATTACCTTCACAAAATGTTAAGTTATTTTTTTCTATATATTCTATAGGTTGTATCGCACAATCTTTGTAGTGATCTCCACCTACTTGTTTTTCTAGTGATGATTCTTCTCTCATTTTTCTAAGTATATATTCATCTCGTGATTCGTTTCTTTTAGACATGCTCCCCTCTATAAAAAAGAATGTAACTTTTTTCTCATCTCTGTATTATCTTTTGATGTAACAGCCTTTACAGCAAAGGTTCTTATTGTTTTAGGATCAACGCCAGCTAACTCACAAGTGTAAACAAAGTTCTCACATGTAACACCAATAGAGGCAAAGACCCACGCATGAGCTTGATCTCTCAGCAAAGATGTTTCTACCGTTTCATTATCTTCTTTAGGTTTAGATAAGTCAAGCAGTGCTCTTAAAATAATTGCTAAGTTTAAACTTCGATCAGGATCTTTTCCTGTTAAATCATATAAAGATTCTTTTTGTTCTAATTCATCTTCCATCTGGAGGTTCTTGTACTGGCCTATAAAATTTACCTCCTACATAATTATTGTAGAAGGCTGGTTCATCTGTTCCCTCTAGGGTTGCTGTTAATACATGGTTTATTACTTGGTAATAACACTCATAGTATTTTAAACTTCTTTTATTTTTACACTCACAAATAATCTCAAATTTAAATGCACGTTTACCTAAGTTTTTTATATCTTCATTTAAGTATTTACTAGATCCTGTATATACTTTCCAATTAGACTCTACCTTTTTACCTTTTCGAGTTATGAAATATTGTTTACAACCTATGTAAGATTTTTTTGTTTTCTTGTTTGTTATTTTATAAACGAAACCAAAGTGTGTATTTGGATCTGGTTTCTTACGATACTTCCAATGCATGTACTTCTTCTACATCTGGTTCTTTTTCTACGTGTGTTAAAAACCTGTTACCTTTTGAATATTTAAATACACGTAATCCTTTACCCTTATTAGAATTAGACCAACACGTTTGCTTATGACTACAATAGACACAACCAACAGCAAGCTTACGATTACCAGACTTGCCATCAGGTATATCAGCATAACACTTATCAGGCAAACTATTTTTATTAATAACATCTTTAAGATGTTTGACTCTTGCTGTTGCATTGATCATATCCATCTGATGTATTTTAGATAAGCATATCTCTCCAGTAGATTTATTTATAGCAAGAAATGCTGCACTATCTATATCATTAGCTTGTGCGTAAGCAGACACTTGAGCAACGTAACCAAAAGGATCATCTTCTAATAAATTATTTCTTTTAAATTTATCAAAACCAAAACCACTAGCAGACTTGCAGTCAACAAGAACACCATCAATAACAGAGTCTTGATGACCAGCTACACCATCAATGTATACTTCTTTTTGTTGATCTTTAACTTCATGCCCTGCAATAGTGGAGAACAAAAGTAAAAGCTCTTCTAAAATATAACCATATAAAAACTTTATTCTAGTTGATGGTTTAAGTTGATGCTCTTCAATAGGTTTATTTATATCAAACCAAATCTGTCTATCTGGTTTACCTATTGCAGATAATCTTAAACCTTTCCTATCTCTAGGAACATCATATAAAAATTCTTTAATATGTACCTTTAGCATTTCACCAAAAGTATCTATGTGTTTATCTACTTGCGCTTCATCCATATCTATAGGATCAAGACTAAATAAATTATATATATCTTCTACAAGAGTATCAATAGTTTTCATTGTAAAATGGGGGGAGCAGTGCAGAGAGGAAACACCACTCCCCCTCTCCTTATTTAGAAGGGAACAGAGGCTGACTCTTGTACGTAACCACCGTCAACCGGGGCAAAGTCTTCCCTGCTATTTGCGTATTCAATAAAATCCACAACCTGAACAGCAGCAAGGTCGGCAGATACGCCAGACTTACCAGCATAGTTCCATTCATAAGGAATGGCTTTTACATTTACAAGACTGCCATTGGCAATCAACTTATCATCCCACAGATTATTCTGTGAGTCTTTAACAACAGGTGGCTTTCGCTCACTGCCATCTTTACGCATCACTTTACGCTTTATGGTAACAAAGTCACCACGTTCATCACCTTTATTTGTTATCTTGAGATTAGCTCCCTCAATAACAGATCTATTTTCATCATTCACTTCAACTTGAATAGACCAAACTGGGTCAAACTTTGTGTTTGGTTCAGTGATTGATGCGTAGTGACATTTTCCTGTAATGTAAATTGGATCATTCATGATCTTTATGTTCTCCATTTAAGTTTCACTGGACTATTCCAGCCTTGATTGTCTAGTAACTTATACACAATAGCATACCATAATTTAGTTGTCAAGTAATTTAATGTGTTTCTGACCAATTATTTCCAACTTTATAATCAGAGTCTAAGTCACATTTAAAATTAAATATTTTTTGTGTCTGGTACATTGCCTCCTTTGTTAGTTTACAAAATCTTTGAACATCTGGTTTAGCTACTTCAAACTGGTACTCATCATGAACAGATGCCACCAACTTTGCATCAACTCCAGATCTTCTAACCTTTTCATTTATCTGCACAAGCCATTGCTTACAGACTATAGCACCAGCACCTTGTAGTAAAGTATTTAGTGCTGCATGTTCTGATCTAATATGTAGTCTTCTACCATCAAGACCTTTAATAGTCCCACTCTGAGCAGCCTCTGATACATTTGATCTTAGTACTTTCAAAGCTGGCATATTAGATAAGAACTTAGATATTAATCTTTGTCCTGTAGAAGCAGAGCCACCAACGACTTTACCTATCTTAGCTGGTCCTGCACCATATAGAAAAGCATAGATAAAAGTCTTAGCTTGATCTCTAGTTTTTAATCCTGCTGCTTTTTGATTAGCAGTATGTACGTCACCAGTTAAAACCTCTTCTGTAAAATTAGTATCGTTCATATAGTGTGCAAGACATCTGAGTTCAAGACCACTTGCATCAGTGCCTACAAGTTTATGTGTGTCGCTGTTTGACACTCCCCATAGTGCTCTACATTCTTTTCCATAAGGACTATAGACTGCTGGCACTTGGGCCATGTTGGGACTGTGGTGAGCCATACGGCCAGTGATAGTTTTAAGAGTAAGAACACTACCATGAACACGTAAGTCATTACTACATTCCTTTATCCAAGATTTTAAAAGACCAGTTCTCTTTTGTAGGAGAAAGTATCTACTAAACATTTCTGCTTCTGGCATTTTAATTTTAGATAGTACAGCTTCATTAATTACAACATTACCTTTTTCTGTGTATACATCTGGCTCCCAACCACGTTTCATCAAACGGTCTGCTATTTGTTGGCGAGACGCTATGTTAAATGGTATTTCTTTTGTCTTAGTTTTAAGCTCTACAATAGTAGGCTCAAACATTTCTATTGATTGTTTTTCTAATTCATGTTGTTCATCTTCTAGTTTAGCTAAGAGTAACTGGCCTTCTTTCATGTTAAATGCAAAGCCATTACGTTCTTGATTATCTATAATAACTCTAACATCTCTTTCTAACTCATAAGACTTTTTAGAAAACTTTGTGCCTTCTAACTCAAGACGCTGCGCTACTTTTCTAGTTAATGCTACGTCTTGTTTACAGTAGTCTAACATCTCAAGAGTAAAATGATTGAAGTCATCGTAATCAAACTTATGATAGTTTAATTCTTTACCCCATGCTTTTAAACTATGTCCTCCATCTCTGATGGGATTAAATAGTTGAGACTCCAACAAAGTATCACGTACTTGTGAAGAGGATATTTTAGATCCTGTTAATTTATTTAAGACAGGAGCATCAAAGCTAAGACCATTGTGCATTATGAATGTATCTATTTTCTTTGACCACTGTCCAAATTCTTTACACTGATCTCCTACCCACTCACGCATCTCTCCTGTTTTATAATGTTGTGCTACTATACAATGTATATGACTAGCATCTAAGTTGTCTGTTTCTATGTCTACTACGGCTGTAGTCATGGTATGTCTATAAGATTTGCTCTTTCTACTGGTATATGAAAAAACTTTTCTCCCTTGGAGATATTTTTATTGTAAGCTTCTTTAACTTCACAATCAAGTAAAACATTTGCATCAATATGCCAAGCTTTTTCACAGTCGTCTCTAAACACCATGAAAGTAAAGAGAGCATTGGGATATTCTTTTTGCCACTTATCAAGTAATCTTTTCTTTCTATGTGGGATACGTATCTCAGTCCAAGACTCAGGCCAATCTCCCTTCCATGCATACTTTACCTCTACCTCATAGAGGTGATGTGTCTCTGTTCTTGCTTTGCATATAATGTCAAAGTCTTTACGTTCTGTTGTATCGACAGTTGTATAGTTCATGGTGCTGATAAGTTTAAATGCTGCATCTTTTGCAGCCCGGTCAGCTTTGTCGTATAGGCTTTTGTTAAAAGCTTTTCTTACTTCACTCATCTTAATCTTGATCCTTTAATATATATTTATTTACTAAAGTTTCTATATCTCTACACATGTAATGTTTTCTATTTTTATTTCTTTTATTATACATAACTCCCCATCTACCTGTAGTATAATAATACTGATAAGTTATGTAATGTCTTTCTGGATCAGGATCATCTATATAAAAAGCAGGTAATCTTTCATCAAAGCTAAAAGATAGAGAATTATTTTTCAAGTAATTTTCAACATGCTCTTTATCTTGCTCTGTTCTGTACTTCCAAATCACTCCTCTTCCTCCATCAATGGGTTATCAATCTGTGACATTCTACCTGAGTCTTTATCATAATGCAAGTGACAAGCTACACCAGTGTCACCAGTGTATCTATTCTTTAGAATACGTATGGTAGTGGTGTTAGCTTCTACGTCATCGTCTGCTTGTTGGTTACGCTCTAGTGCGATTACTGCATCAGATAGGTGAGCAATAGAAGCAGAGCCACGTAGATGCGAGAGCGATACCTCACGCCCATCCTCATGACCACGATCACCTGACGGTCTACGCAGATGACTAACAAGTAGTAGAGCTATGCCTGTTTCTTCTACGAGAGATCGTAACTTAGTCATGAGAATATCTATAGACTTACGTTCATCACCATTGTCCTCTTGACCTGAGACTAGAATAGACAAGTGATCTAAGAAAACCCACTTACATTCTAATGCTTTTGCCATGTATCTCACACGATCTAGTATCTCATCGTTCTCAATAGAACCAAAGTGATCAAAAGCAAAGAACCTACCAGACCCAATAGTTTTCTTTTGCCAATCATTCAACTGTTCTTGTGTGTACTGCTCACGTATCTCTTTGATATATAATCTGGCGTTTGCTTCTACACTCATGATATTGAACGCAGTGTTACGTGTGTTCTCTTCAAGAGCTAATACACCAATGTTATCTTCAGTGTTACACATAATGTGATGCATTAGCTCACGCATAATACTGGACTTACCCATGCCAGCACCAGAGGTAAACGTCACTAGCTCACCTGTACGCATACCGTAGGTCTTCTCATTCATCTTAGACCAAGGATATAGGCATGTCTCATTTACCTTTTCATCATAGAGAGAAGCACCAAGATCAGCGAGATTGACTATGCCTACTGGTGTGTATGTTCTAGCGTTCCACCACGTATTAACAAACCTCTCACGTTGTCCTGTCTTCAGATACTCATTAGCATCTTTTAGATCCAGACTCATGATCTTACATTTATTTGGTTCAAATAACTTAGCTACCTTTTGTTCTGCTTCTCTACCCTGCTTGTCATTATCAAAGCATAAGACAATCTGATCAAACTTATTTAAGTAGTCCAGAGCTTGTTGACAGTTCTTCAAAGCAGATGCCGCACCATTCTTGATAGATACAACAGGCCACTTAGAACCTAGTAACTCGTAAGCAGACATAGCATCTAGCTCACCCTCACATACCGTAATGTATTTACCACCCTGATTAAACTTGTTCTGCCCAAACAGAACTGCACCAGACATGTTACCCTCAGAGTAAAACTTTTTATCTTGTGTCTGTCTAAACTTAGTAGCTATGTGATTGTTGTCTTTATCGTAATATTCATATCGGTGGTCAGTGATCATAGATCCTTGCATAGAGACAGTAACACCATACTCTCTGCAAGTCTTCTCACTAATTTTTCTATCAGCTATCGCTGCAAAATTAAAAGATTTATTTTTATTAAGTTGATACGAGTTCTGTTGTTGTATCATGTTGCCCTCTGATTTATAGTTTGGTGGAAAGTATGTCTCACAACTGTAACAAAAATGATGGCCGTCATCATATTCTACGTTAGCATCACTTGAATCACATGTAAAGCAAGGCTTGCGGCTAATAGCGTGAGAGTTATCTCTATCATACTCTTTTAATCCTGTATACATCTTTTACCCCTAGATATTTAAGTAGTCCTTCTCTATTTATTATCTCCTCCATTGCTTCTCTCTTTGTTTTAAAACTTAAAGATAATATTTTATTTTTAATAAATAATTTCCACATAATTATTCAAACAAGTCATCACTTAATAGATAAGTTACTATGTCTTCTTTGTCTTCCATAACTTCATCAACCTCTTTTTTAGCAAGACGTTTGGCATCTTTAAGAGAGTAACCCTCTTCTTCATACTGTCTGGTAAGGTCTTTAAAGATATCGTTTCTCTCTCTGTCCCAAAGATTTTTAGCCATTTATTTCAACCCATTTGTTTCTACTATCTTTTTCATATTGAGAAAGTTTCTTTCGCAACTCTGCAATTTCTTCATCTCTTTTTTTTATTATGTCTTTTAGTTGTTTAATATGTTTATGTTCTATCATTTGAATGATATACTGTCAACATAAAAGATGTGTGTGCCTATTGCACCAAGATAAATAAATCTTGGATTTTTACTCCAATAAGGATCTACATAGTTAGCATGGTAATGTGTAGCACCAAGTGTCATATCTACTTTAACACCTTGCATAGCAAGAGATGCCGCATCAATAGCTTCCTTGTAAGCTTTTATATTTTTTATTCTTTCTGGTTTGCCGTCACACCAATATGAAAAATGGCATTTATTTCTTATTGGTTTACTATTTATATATTTACCCTGATGCACTACCTCACAGATTGTATCTGGATAATTATCATACTTAACTCTTTCTAAAACTACATTAGCTACAGCCAACTGCGCTATAAAACTTTCTGATCTAGCCTCAAAGTAAACAGCCTCAGATAAACAAGCTAACTCATCTGCTTTAGATCTTGAGGACATAAGAGCAACCATTACCGTGGCTAAAATAAGAGTAACAACTAATTTATAATTAATATTCATTGTAACCTCTCTATATTGACGTTGTTTAAAAATCTACCATTAACGTAACGAACACCTTCATCCATTAAAAATTCTACAGCTTCTTCATAGGTATCAAATAAACATATAGACTCATCATTCTCAGATATAAGAACATCAAAGTCTGTAAGATGTTTTATTATATCAGTTTCATATTGAGTTATAATAAACTTAGTCATTCAATGACCTTCATCTAAGTAACAATTAAATGTATGAATAACCTCAGATAGTTTATCATTATCTGAAGTTACTACTTTACCATTTAAATGTAGCACAGATAGTATTTCTACTGCTTCTTCTACAGCCTCATACATTGATAATGTCATTGCTATACTCCTCATATCCAGCCCAGAACATATTTACTTGAGACTCTATCCAACTATTTAATTCTTCAAAGCTTACTTCATCTATAGGGGTATCGCATAAAACGATCTCCCAATATTCATCAAGAGCAGTTAGAACTATTGGATCAGAGTCTCCATCTCTGAGATATTTATATACTTGTCTTTCGTTTGTAAACGTAGGAATCTTCATCATGAACCTCTATTATATCACAAAAAAGTGGAAAGTAAAAACTTAAATTAATAAGCCTTTACTTTCCGTAGTTTACCACACTAAGCAGCTTCAGCAACAAACTCTTTCCAAGTGTCAGAGCGTAACCAATTAGTTACTTTCTCTTGACGTTTGTAAAGTGTACCCTGATCTCCACTACGAGTCAAGTTGAATGGACCATAACCATGTGAGGAGTAATGTGTCATGGCAGACATTGCGGCGAAAGCATTGTCACCACGAGTAAACCTCTCAATATTGTACTGTCTAAATAACTTGTCTGCAAGTGTACCAGACCTTCCAACATCTTTAGTTTTAGTAAGAGTATTAAATAGATTAAAGACTTTTAGACTGTTTACTTTCTTATCTGCTAGTCTCTGATAACTATCGACAATTTCTTTATGGTTGTCCATAGTAATAGCAAACGCTTCGATAAAACCATCACTGTTAAAGTTACGAGTATGCCTCTTACGAGTTACGTCATACTTACCTGTCACCGTACCATTTGTACAGAAAAAGTCTATCAGACCAGACCACATGACTACTGATCCCTTACCATCAAAACTATTTTTCATGACAAATCGTAGACCAAACTCAGTCTTGTGTCCTACGTCAGTCTGTATTCCATACTTTACTTTTGGAAAGATGTATTCAGAATAACACACTCTACCATTTTTAAGGATGGTATCTTTAATATGGACATCTTGGAGCACAAGAGGATCAAAGAAATTTATCATCTGCTTTTGTAGTGGTTCAAGTATTTCTGCATTTTCTACTACATGATAGTCTTTGTTTACCACTGAGATATATTCTTCCATACCTTGGCTGTTTCTACGAGTTAGCATCTTAACATCAGGTGCATCTATCTTTCCACCTATGCCTCGCACACTCTGCTTGTACACTGGGAACATTATGTCTCTTGTTTCAAGTAACTGTTGCATTTTTTTATCCTCTCAATGCTGTTTGTAAACGCTCTTTTGATAAGTTTAATTCATCTTGTTCAGTTTTTCTATCTTGAAGTTCATTTAAAGCTAATGATTTAGTATAGCCATATGATCTTCTAGGTGGGTAATAATAATTACGATTACTTTTTTCACATTTTCCTCTCCTAAATTTAATACTAAGTGCGGAACATCTAGTAAATCTACCAAGTGCTTCTGATCTAAATCTTTTATTTATTATCTTAGCTACTTGTGTAGATGTCAACCCCTCATCAAATAGAGTAATAACATTATCTACTAAATCATCAGAATAGTTTCTTCCTCTATGCATTTCTTTTCCCCTATTATAAAAATTACCTCAACATATTTTGATTTATTATCTCTTGTATTCTTTCTTCAAGAGTGCTGATTGTTGTGTATATGTATCCTTGACCTCCCACTCTGGGGTCAATTTTACTTTTTAAAATCTCTATCTCATTCTGTAGGATTTTAACATGATTATACATAGCTGTATCTAATTGCATTAGTCTAACACCTTTACTTCTTCTTCTGGAATATAATCATGGAATGATTTATCAGTATCGTCAGAAAATATTTTTAAGTCTGTTGTATAACTATTACCATCATAGTCTGTAGACGTTAATGATACTGTAAAACATCTAAAATTATCATTATGATACTCTACAACTTTGATATTTGTTAAATTGTGTACTTGTAGTTCTGATGTTCTCATTTTAAATCTCCTCTGTTTCATCTGCGATTATATCAACTGCATCTGGATAGTCAAGTCTAAGATCACGCTCACAATCAAAGCTTTCTACTACTTCTACATAGCCTTCACTGCAATACCCACACTTATAGATAGGAGAAGATGGATTTAGACTTAGTTGGTATTCTCCCTCCCCATTACACTCAGTGCATCTAATTAAGAAGTCATATACTGGCATTGTTCACCACCCTCTTTTATTTACAACTATAGTAATATTTCCTGTTGGATCGTAATCAGTTTCTCCAACGTATACAATATCACGATCTTCTTCCATAAACTTACTCTTAGCTTCTTCTTTGGAAGATGCCTCTACTTCAAATATAACTGAAACAAGGTGTTCATCATAAATTTTATATATTGGCATATCTATTCTCCCTTTTCATTCTCTTCTTTTATTAATAGAATTTCTGCTTCTACATCAGCGGCATACACAGGCATACCATTTTGTATAAGCTTTGTCCGTATCTCATTATATCTTTCTTCTCTTGATATCTCTTCTCGCCAATCTCTACTCATTTCAAAGTCTCCTCTACAATTTTTAATTCTACTCCTGCTTCTGTTTCTATCCACACTTTAGCTCCACAAGATAGCGGCTTGTCTGGACTATATATTATTTTACACGGCCCATCAATAGCAACCTCGTGAGCATAGTCATTAGACTTGTATGTCTTACAAGTAATCACAGGATCACGCTCTCCAGTTTTGGCGTTACGTTTAATGATATGCTGATTAATGTGGATTATTTTTTTCATTTGTTTATCCTTCTCTCTCTATCTTGTTTTATCCAACAGGGGCAACAGATATTTTTACCCTTCAAGAGGACACCCTTCTCCCCTTTTTCACCTAAATATTTATTACATTTAATACATTCCATTACCCCTATCCTTCTTTATTACTTGCTGATTACTTGCTGATTACTTACACAATTAAATCGACGTGCATTTGGCTGACTTGATCGGCACTGGTGAAGTGCTTTGGATATTTTGATGCAATAAACTCGCACCAATTATCCCACAGAAACTCACTACCACCTAGCTTCTCACAAGTTTCTATATACAATCTCGCTTTTGCGAGTGCAGTGTTTCTGGTTGTGGTTTTAGAAAACTTAAATGCGCTATCACTAAATCCAAACATTCTCAGATTGTGAGTATCAAGACAGCCCACCTTGCCTATACATAACTGTAATACAAAGCCAGCCTTAACAATACCAATGCCGGGTATACTTGATACTGATAATATTTTTTCTGCTAGTGATAGATTAGGGTCAAATATATCTTTGTGTAGTTGTTTGTAGTTTGCCCAGATACACTCACACCCAAGCCTTTTTGTATTATTATTTAAATAAGGCGATTTTATACCTAATGATCTTCTCTTCTCAGTTACTATAGGTAGAAGATGAAATCTTTGCTGTATGCTATCAATAACAAATAACATTGCCTCTTTTGTATATTTGGAATCTGCCTCACACGCCCTCTGTATTTCGTATTGATCTCTTTTATACATTTATATCACCTATTTTTAGTTGCTCTCTCAATAAATATATCTTTATTAAATCTAGGATTAGTTGCATCTAGTTCATCTGCAAACGCTTTTGCTAGATCATTAATTGTAAATATACCTTTTACTTTATGATCGTATAGCACATCAGCTATAAGTTGAAAGTCTTTACGTGTCATTTATCTTCTCCTCTCAAATAAGTATTGTCTCTTTCCGCATAAGTTTGGATATTCTTTCGCAAGTTTATAATCTTCTATAAATGCAAAAAGAAAACCTATAAAAGATATGATAGACATCAATAACATCATAATACCTATGAATGTATCTATATTTATAGCTGGTATCGTTATTGCTATGAATATAAAACTAATGAATAATAATCCTATTTTCATTTTACACCATCACCATTCCGATAAATATTATTACTGTTATTAATATACCAAACGCAACTGCTTCACACATTATTTTAACCATTTGTTTCCTCCAGTTTGTTTGTGATTTACACTGTAAACCATAATTAATTAGTAGCCCATATCTTACAATTGATTCGCTTGTATATTGTCCGACTAATGGGCTTTGGCGCTGTATTAGTGTATTGTTTCCAACTTGTAAACACGTAAAAGTGGCCTAGTGCGTCACCTTCGCAAGCATAGTGATAACTGTTATTATAATTATCTCTGATATCAGTCACTAGATACTTGCCACTAGGTAGACGTTTGACGCTACCAATTAGGGAGTGATCGAAAGTAACACGACCATCACTGAAAAACTGTAATTTCATTGGACAACCTCGCTATGATTTACAGTGTAAACCATAAATAAAAGTAAAATGCAGACGTGCGAAAGCACCCCACGAAACGAGCCGTGAGGTTACTTTCGGTCTAGTGAGTGGGTTGATTAGTCGTTTAACAACTCTTTAACCAATTCCATTAACTCGGGATCTTTGCCAAGCTTCTTAACTATCTTTTTGGCCTCGCCTTCTTTGGTCTTCTCACTATCTAGAATATCCCGATAAGCTTTTCTAGTCTCAGTGAAGCTTTCCTCTAGCTGGCCGTTAGTGTCATAAACCTTAATCATTATTGACACCACAGTTCTATAACATTTAGGAGGTTCAACCGTGCCTATCTTGGCCGTAACAGGATTGCCATTTTGATTCAGCACCGATTGACCTTCTGCTTTTACTTCTACTTTACGTTTGAAATCGTTTGACCTTGCTATGTCTTCCGCAATCGCCCTTGGGCTACCCGGCAATTCGCAAAATTTAGAATGTAATGCCTCGCAGACTGAAGCTTTCACGTCTGCTGCTGCCTCTGTGCTGCTATCTACCTTGAACGCTGCCGCTACTATCTCATTGATTTCGGTAAGCCCATCTACTGGCGTTTCGTAATTGGTTTGATCTAACATCTTGCAATCCTCTCTATGGTTTACAGTGTAAATTAAAGTGTGACATTTTTGCAACACTACCAGAACCCATTTCCGGTACTGTAGAGTTAATCCATAGGGTTCCAAATATCAACCCTAATGGTGCAAATAACAATAAATGGAAAAAATTAGTTTGTTTTTAGCAATATTTGAAAAGATTTTAATACTATTCTTGAAATAATATTACAAGTTTCTGGCTCAGGGTAATATTTGAAAAGGTTTTAGTATCATCATTGAAATATCATTACAATCGTCCTATATATTATAATGTGTCGTCCTACATGGTGGGGTGATGTTCTCATTTTGTTCTATTTTCTAGGGGTTTGGACAGTAATGTTGCCTATTTGTTCTCTTAGAGGACGAAAATACTAGCTAGTTCCTCATTTGTTCCTACTTTGTTCGCCAAAAGGTATCTTTTATGGAACAAAACAGGAACAAAACNAGAACATTGCAGACCCTGCACAAAAAAAATGCANTGCATACGCTATATATATATGNCCCCCACATATATTTAGCAAAATACTAGGGTCTATAATCAAAAAAGATATCTATAAGTGTTGTAAAAATGTCACAGTGCGGTACTAATTAGTTACTAATTAGATATTTTTTTATATTACTATTGTGGATAGCTATATAATACTGTATAATATACCTATAGAGTAACTAATTAGTAGCTAATTAACTACTAAGATATATTTTTTTTATAATTTTAATATTAATAATATAAAATATTACTATGGAACAACTAAATAGTAACTATATAGAGTCCTATATACAGCTTGAAGGGCTGTTGTCTCAGCAAGTTAATCAACAATGTAACACTGACTTCTTGTCTTTTGTAAGATTAGTAGCACCTAGTCTTGTGTCTGGCTTTAAAATGGGGCGACACATAGAAGTTATCTCCGATAAACTACAACAAGTAGAGTCAGGAGAGATAAAAAGACTGATGGTCTTCCTACCTCCACGATCTTCTAAGTCTGTTGTCTGCTCTAAACTATTTCCTGCATGGTATATAGGTAGAAATCCAGAGCATGAACTCCTAACTATCTCACATAGTGACCAACTAGCCAGTGACTTTGGCAGATCAGTACGTGATATAGTAAACACAGAGGAGTTTCAAAAGGTATTTCGTGGTGTGTCTTTACGAAGTGACGTTAGAGCCGCAGGAAAGTGGAAGACAAACCAAAATGGTACGTATTATGCTGCTGGTGTACGTTCACAGATAGCTGGACGAGGCGCACATGTAGCAATCTTAGACGATGCTATGTCAGAAGAAGATGCAATTTCTAGTGCAGGTAGAAGATTTATAAAAGAATGGTATCCTGCTGGACTTAGAACACGTATTATGCCTAATGGTTCTATTGTTATAATAAATACACGATATCATTATGATGATCTTTGTGGCTGGCTCCTAAAACAACAAGAGAACATGGGCGACTATGAAACGATACCGTGGGATGTTGTAAAGATACCAGCATGGCTAGATGAAGAGGCAGCAGATCTTTTAGATCTTCCAGTAGGATCTAGTTATTTTCCAGAATGGAAACCAGATAGCGTACTAAAAGTAGATGAGAATGAGATCAAAGCTTCTAATGGTTCTCGTTATTGGAACGCTCTCTACATGCAAGATCCTACACCTGAAGAGGGTGGCCTCATAAAAAAACGATGGCTTCAAAACTGGGAGTATGATGAACCACCTACCTGTGATTTTGTAATACAAACTTATGATACAGCATTCTCTACATCAAGCACGGCTGATTATAGTGTAATACAAACATGGGGTATCTTCTATATGTATAATCAAGATGATCAAGGTTACGAAGACTATGCTCCTCATCTAATACTTCTTGGTAATATTAAAGGTAGATTTGAATATCCAGAGTTAAGAAAGTTAGCACAAAGATTATACAATCAACATAAGCCTGATGTCTGTATGATAGAAAAGAAAGCATCTGGTCAATCTCTAATACAAGATATGCGTAGGGCTGGTCTACCTATTTTAGAATATACGCCTGATAGAGACAAAACTGCAAGGGTATATGCATCTACACCCATGATGGAATCAGGTAGAGTATGGATACCTACAAATAAAAAGTGGGCAGACGATCTAATAGAAGAACTCATACGTTTTCCAAATGCGGCCCATGATGATCAGGTAGATGCTTTGACAATGGCTGTGCATTATATGAAAGACTCGTGGCATCTTACACATCCTGATGATCCTGAGTATGAAGATGGTGAAAGAAGTAAAAGAGCAACTTATTGGAATATATAATTTGCGAATATTAAAAAAGTATGATATACTATAGTATATTAAAATTTAGGGGAAATCATGTCAACTACTTTCAGAAAAAGACCGGGTACTCGTGGCGTTGACTTACGAAGGTATGCTTCTAGAGGTCTTCAAACATTTGGTCCTGATGTACTTACTGAAGAAGACTATTTTAAAATAGGTGGTCCTGAAGCATCAGAATTTTTTAAAGAATATNAAGATGATCCTTTAGTTACTGATCTTTTAAATAGATATCAATTTGCTGAGTATGATCCTGAGTACTCAGATTTTAGCTATGTAGTTGATTATGAAGATCCTGCTTTTAAAGAAGGACCAATAACAGATTTTAATACAAGTGCTATTCGTCTTGTACAAAGACCAGAACTTGTTGACTTACCTATTCAAAGTTTAAATGATTTAAAGAAACAATTAGAGTTAGCCAAAGAAGGTAAGGGTTTTGGTGCTCCTGATTTAAGAGATGATCCTAAACCAGAAGAAGAACAAAGATTAGAAAATTTTAAAGCACAAGCTAGAAAAGACTTTGTTAATTTAAAAGATTTTCTTGGTGAAGAAGTTAGTGAAGAAGAACGTGAACTTGCATTTAAAGCTAATATAGAAGAAGTAGACTATGGAGATTTTACTCCCATAGGTGGTAGAAAAAGTTTAGAGTTTGAACCGATTAGAGATGTAGGTTCGGGATATGTAGCTCCAATATTTGATGAAGATTTTTTACCAAGAGAAAGATTTCAATCACAATTTAATCCTATAGATTCTGATCGAGATTTAGAATATACTCCTCTTGAAGAACTTCTAACTCCAGAACCAGAAGAACCTAAACCCGGACCTTTTCCTGTAGTATATTCTTCTCAAGGTGGTTTGGTTGGACTACCTATTGTTGCTAGACAAGCTGGTGGTAATGGTAATAGCAGTAATAGTAGTAGTAATGGTTCCAATGGTCAGACTGAAGCACAAAAAGAACGATCAGAGATGGAAAATATCGACTATATGGAAGATGATACTGAAGCACCAACGAAAGGTGAAGATGAAGGTCTACCAGAAACAGATGAAGATAAGATAAAAGAACAAATAGATCAAATTAATCAAGAAATAAAAGACGAACAAGAGAAACAAGAAAGAGAAAAAAGAGAAGCTGAAATGGCTGATCTTTTTGAAGAGTTTGATTTACAAAGAGTTGGTGTTCCTATTACTGATCCTACCTCTTTTGTTCCAGATCCAGAACCAGATCCAAAAACTTATCAACAAACAGTAGAAGAAGAAATTAAAGCAAAAACTGGTATTGATCCAGATCCAATAGATGTGCAAAATGTAATAGACGCTCGAAGAGATATTTTTGAAAAAGGATTAGCTGTTGATGTAGGAATAGATTTTCAAATAGATCCTGATGATCCTACTGGTAAACCTGAAAGTTCAACACTAGGTTTTAGTGGACCAGATGCGACTGATTATGCTTTATCACAAATAGCTGAAGCTTTTGGAACAGGATTAGATCTTGCTGAAGATTTTGGTAAAGGAATGTATGCAGTAACTCCTTTACCATTAATTACAAGTGGATTATTTGGAGATCCAAAAAATAAATATTCTGTAGGTGCTAGAGCTATGGAAGAATTTGGATTTGAGGTTCCATTTCCAAATGCTTTAGATAGTATTAAAAGTGCTCTTGGTTTTAGTCAAGAAGAAACAATTAAAGGTCAGTCTCCTGATCCAACGAGTATTACAGGACAAGATTTAGAAGCTTTAAATAAAAGTGAGTTAGATAAATTAAGTTTTCAAGATAGAAATGAAGTTGAAGCTAAAGCAGAAGATTTAAGTAAAGTAGCTAATATATCATATAATCAAGCATTAGCTGTGGCATTAGATGATTATTTTGGGTTGCCGTTTTAATGGGTCTTAGTTTTAAAAATTAATAAGGATTAAATAAAATATGGCTGTAGAACAAAATCCACTTGAGCAGATACCTCAAGAAGAAAATATTAAAATAGCTCCTGAAGCTATGATGGAAGATAATCTAAACGCTACTTTTGAAGTAGACGATGATGGTGGTGTTATTGTAGACTTTACTGAAAATACAGAAATGGAAGCTACAGGCTCTGTTGCTGAATGGTTTGGCAATATGGTAGAAGAGTTAGATGATGAAGATCTAGCTGATATAGCTAATACTGTTATTGAAAATTTTGAAGCAGATAAAGACTCTAGACAAGAGTGGGAGTCTATGTTTGAAAAAGGCTTTGATCTTCTTGGTCTTAAACTAGAACATGGATCAGAACCATTTGAAGGTGCGTGTACAGCAGTGCATCCTCTACTTATTGAGTCTGCTGTTAAGTTTCAATCAAAAGCTTCTAATGAATTGTTTCCTTCAAGCGGCCCTGTTAAAACACAGATTATAGGACAAGCTACACAAGAAAAAGAACTACAAGCTAATCGTGTTCAAAACTTTATGAACTATCAACTTACTGANCAGATGCCAGAGTATTTTGATGAGTTTGAAAGAATGTTGTTNCATCTTCCTTTGATTGGTTCTGCATTTAAAAAGATGTATTACGATGCTACAGTTAAACGTCCTAAGTCAGAGTTTATACCTATAGATCAGTTCTATGTATCTTATTATGCTACTGACCTTGGTAATGCAGATAGATATACACATTTAATTTATCGTAGCCCTGTAGAAATACAAAGAGACATTAGGGCTGGTGTTTATGAAGATGTTGATCTACCAGAACCTTCTATGGGAGCTATAACTGATTTTGGAGAAAAGATAGATACTATTATTGGTTTGTCTCCTTCTTCAGATAATGATCCTCAATATGTTTTATTAGAACAACATTGCTATTTAGATATAGAAGAAGAAGGAGAACTTCTTCCCTATATCATAACTGTTGAGAAAGATTCTCGACAAGTACTAAGTATTCGTAGAAACTATAAGGAAAACGATGCAAACAAAGAGAAGATAAATCATTTTGTCCACTATAGGTTTGTACCCGGCTTTGGTTTCTATGGATTTGGTCTTATACACTTCTTAGGCAATCTCACGATGTCAGCAACTGCTGCAATGCGGTCCCTCATAGACGCAGGTCAGTTTGCTAATTTACCGGGAGGGTTTAAGGCCAAAGGTGTAAGGATGGTTGGTGACAATGATCCTATATCACCCGGCGAGTTCAAGGAGGTTGAAGCAACTGGTGTAGACTTATCAAAGGCTATTGTCCCTCTCCCCTACAAAGAGCCTTCCTCTACTCTATTCCAGATGTTAAATTTCGTAACTGCTGCTGGTCAGAAGTTTGCGGATAGCACAGAGCAAGTTATCTCTGATGCTGCCTCCTATGGACCCGTTGGTACAACTATGGCACTATTAGAAGCATCAAGTAAATTCTTTAGTGCGGTTCATAAAAGATTACATAAAGCACAAAAAGATGAATTTAAAATATTAGCACGTATTGATTTTGATTATCTACCTAAACAATATCCATATGATGTACCATATGAGTCTCGTAGTATATTTAAAAGAGACTTTGATGGTCGTATAGATATTCTTCCTGTGTCTGATCCTAATATTCCATCTAATGCTCACCGCATGATGATGGCTAATATGGCATTACAGATGGCACAACAATCTCCACCGGGGATGTTTAATCTTGAAGCACTTAATCGTACAATATTAAATGCAGCTAATATGCCTAATATAGATCAGATACTTCCACCAAAGATTGAGCCTCAACAACTTGATCCTGTATCTGATATTATGGCAGCAACTAAGGGTGTTCCTATTGCAGCTTTTCCGGGTCAAAATCATGATGCACATATTCAGACAAAGATGGCATATTTACAAGATCCACAAAATGGTGCTAATCCAATAATGGAACGTATTGCTCCAATCTTACAAGCTAATATACAAGAACATTCTATTATGAAATATCAAGAGCAAGTAAGTGGTGTAACACAACAATTAATGCAGCAAGTTCCACCAGAACAAGCACAGAATCCATCTGTAATAGAAGTAGTAATGGCTCAAGCTGCCCAACAAGTTCTTAGTGCAAATCAAGCAATGGGTATGGCTCAATCTCCAGAACAACAACTCGTAGCACTTGAGCAAGCAAAAGTAGAACTTGAAAAACAAAAACTACAATCTGATACGGCTAGTGATGCAGCAGAATTAGAACTCAAAAATAAAGAGCTTGAAATAAAAGAGACTGCTCAAATTATAGATATGTTAAAAGTCACAGGTCAAAGTAAAATGAAAGAAGAACAGGCTCAACTTAATCGTGAGTCTAAAGAAGCTATTAAAGAAGCAGAAATACAAGCTAAAATACAAATAGAAGAAAGTAAATTAGAACTTGATCAAAGAAAAGAATTAGCTAAATATATGTCAGAAATGTTAAAGAAACAAATGGAAGATCAAAAAGAAATAGATCAAACAGCCATTGAAAATATGTTAAAAGTAGCAAATCAACAAATAACGGAGATGAGAAATGATGCAGAAAGGTAAAGGATATCTTGAGAATGTAAAAGAAACTGATACAACTTTTGGTGATGCATATGCTCAAGACGTAACTGGTGGACGTAATATTCGTTCAGCACTTAATAAATGGGATGATTATTCTTGGAAAGGTGAGGAGAAAGGAACACTTAAATAATAATGGAAATATGGAATGAAATTGTCTTAGAGTTTAATGAAGAAATAGACAAATTAAAAAATAATCTTGGTGAAGGTATGGCTGAAGATTATTCACACTACAGACAAATAGTTGGTTCTATTGTTGGTATACAATGGGCCAGAGATAACTTAACTTCAATTTACAAAAAACGTCTACAAATGGAGGATGACGAGTAACATGCAACAAGTACAAATGGGCGGGGCATTAAAAAATGATTTATGGATTACTGATCCAGAAGAAAAACCTGATCCATCACCACTACCTGATTTACCGGGATATCATGTCCTAGTTCGTCCAGTATCAGTAAAAAGTAAAACTAAAGGTGGTATTTTTATTCCTGACTCAACAAGGGAAGACATGTCATATCTTACCACAGTTGGTCAGGTTCTTGCAATGGGAGATCTAGCGTATTGTGAAAAAGATAAGTTTCCAAATGGAGCATGGTGTAATGTAGGAGACTATGTATGCTATGGAAAACATACTGGAACAAAGCTTTTCTACAAAGGTGTTCGTCTAATACTTTTATTTGATGATCAAATTAGTATGAGAGTACCTGATCCAAAAGATCTTGATCCTACATTTAATTTAACAAAAGGGTCTGCATGATTTGTGACATTTAACTTTTTATGGTATAATAGTAAAAAACGTAATCGTTTAGGTCGTGACTAGCGGAGAAAATAATGACTAATCAAAATGAAGGNTGGGACACCATTGAAGTTCCATCAAAAGATGAAGANAATAAAATAGAATTTGAAGTTGAAAGTGAAGAAGAAAAACCTATTGAAGCTGTAGAAGAACAACNAAAAGAAGAAGTTGTTNAANCTGCNCCTCAAGAAAAAGTTCAAGAAGAACCTCAAGAATTAGATGGTATTAAAACTAAAGGTGCTGAAAGAAGAATTAGACAACTTGTAAAACAACGTAAAGAACGTGAAGAACAAATTCAAAAATTAATAGCACAAAATGAAGAGTTACAAAAAAGTTTAAAAACTAAATCTAATGATTTAGCACAAGTAACAAGTTCAAGTATTAATACGAATGAACAAAATTTAGAAAGAACAGTTGAACTTGCAAGAGCAGCATATCTTGAAGCTTTTGATTCTGGTGATAAAGATAAAGCTTTAGCTGCACAAGAAGCTTTAACAGAAGCTAAATCAGAATTAAAATCAATACAAAATTGGAAAACTAGATTAGAAAGACAAGTTAAACAAAAAGAACAAGAACAACCACAACAACAGGTTCAACAGCCACAACAACAAACTCAAGCTGTAGACCCAAAAGCTCAAGAGTGGGCTGAAGAAAATGAGTGGTTTGGTAAAGATACAATTAAGACTGCTGCTGCATTAGCACTAGATGCAGAATTAAAGAACGAGGGATATGATCCTAATGATGACGAATTTTACGAAGAAATTGACAAACGGTTGGAAACGGCTTTTGGTCAAACTTCGCAGCGTGTGCAGGATAACACGAAAGAACCTGCTCAAGTGGTGTCGGGGAGTTCACGCTCATCTCCGACCTCTAGTAAAAAAGTTAAGCTTTCGAAAGAAGACGTAAGACTTGCTAATAAATGGGGTATCCCACTTGAACAATATGCCGCTGAGAAAATGAAAGTTACTCAGGCTGACGGTGAATATACGAATATAACATAGCGTGGAGGAAAATATGACACGAAATGAATCACGTACTAAAAGTCAAAGAGAAAATTCAGTGAGAGAAGAACAGTGGACATTTGAAGAGCCTAATGCTCTTGATATTCCTGAAGCTGTACAGCAGAGGTTTGATCAAGAACAAATGGCATTACGTTGGATACGAGTCTCCCTTCAAGGTCAAGATGACTATATTAATGTTGGTAAAAAACAACAAGAAGGTTGGGTGTTCGTTGATCCTGAAGAAGTACCTGAAATGGCTTTATCCTCTGTCGTGAAAGAGGGTGGCAGGTATCATGGCACAGTAAGTCGTGGAGACTTAGCTCTTGCTAAGATACCAGCAGGAAAAGCAAAGGCTAGACAGAAATACTATGAAGATAAAGCTAATAACATGATGGATGCAGTTAATGCACAACTCATGAAAAATTCTGATTCTCGTATGCCTATTTCTAANACTAGCCGTTCTGTTACAACCAGAGGTAGNCAACCGTCTTTTCAAGACTAACTGCCTCTTAATTATTAAGGAGAATGAAACATGTCTAGTACCGCAGCATTTCGTGGTTTCATTCCTGCTCGTAAAAAAGGTGGTAACTATAATAATGAAGCTGTCACGGATACCATTGAGATTACCTCAACTGGTATGACAGGTAGCCCCACGAACAAAATCTTTACTGGTGATCCAGTGGTTTTGCCGGGTGCTAACTTCGCTACTATATCTCCATTTATTGCTGCAACTCTGAAGCCTTCTGGGGTTTTCATGGGTTGTCAGTATGTAGAAAATGGAGAGCAAAAGTTCTCACGTTTTTGGCCGGGTACTGTATCAGCCACGGATATTAAATTCTTTGTAATAACTGATCCTGATCAGACTTATTACATTCAAGCATCTCTCACCGTTTCAGCGGCTGAGTTGCTTGTTGTTAAAAACTATAATGTGACCGTTAGCTCAACTGCTTCTAGTGGTAACACAGTTACAGGTCAATCCAGCTACTATCTTGATGGTGCGTCTGGTGTTGAATCTGCTGCTGCTGTTCGTGCGATTGGCAGAGCTAAGTTTCCAGACGAGGGTAGCGATGATGCAAAACCAATTCTTGAAGTTTGGTTGAACCATCACCGTGATCGTTTTGTAACTGCTACGGCATCAACGGCTTAATAAGGAGGGTTTATTATGGCTATTAATAGAGCTAGTATTAGCAAACAACTCCTTCCGGGTCTAAATGCTGTATTCGGGATGGAGTATGGAGAGGTCAACGATGAACACGCACCTCTCTATGAAACTGAAAATTCAGACCGTGCTTTTGAAGAGGAAGTGCTCTTCACTGGTTTTGGTACTGCCCCTGTAAAGGGTGAAGGTGCAACCGTTATCTTTGATGACGCACAAGAAAGCTTCACGGCTCGTTATACACACGAGACGGTGGCTCTTGCCTTCGCTGTCACAGAGGAAGCAATGGAAGACAATCTATATGATTCGTTTGCCAAGCTTCGTGCTCGTGGCCTTGCTCGTGCAATGGCGAATACCAAACAGGTGAAAGCTGCTAACCTTTTCAATAATGGTTTCTCTGACACCATTGGTGATGGTGCTGCGTTCTTTTCTGCTTCGCACCCCACAATCTCTGATGGTAATCAGTCTAACCTTCTTGCGGCGGCTGACCTTACAGAAGCAACACTTGAAACTGCTCTTACTACGATTCAGAAACTTAAAGATGATCGTGGTATTTTGATTGGTGCAAGTGCTGTTTCACTTCATGTTCCTGTTGACTCATGGGCGATTACAGATCGTATCTTGGCAAGCCCCGGCAACACTCAAACGAGTGCGGCAGCGGCAAACCCAAATACGAACGCTATAAACGCTACTCGTCACTTGGGCATGATTCCAGAAGGTTACTTTATCAATCGCAGGTTTACGGATACGAACTCGTATTTCATTAAGACGGATGTTCCTAATGGTACGAAAATGTTTGTCCGTTCTCCACTTCAAACAAAGATGGAGCCTGACTTTGATACTGGTAACTTGCGCTTTAAGGCACGAGAGCGATATAGCTTTGGTGTATCTGATTGGCGTGGCTTCTTTGGAAGTGCTGGTTCTTAATAAGAGCGAGGGGGTGGCACTATGTCACCTCCTCCTTTATTACATGGAGAATATAAATGGCTTCAAATATTAAAGTAGCACACAATGTAAGCAGTGATGGTGCAATCATAACAGGATTTAGATTTGTAGATGCACCAACAGTAACATTAGGTGGCGAGGGTGATGGATCTAATCCTGTACCCACAGTTAATCGTATTGTTGCTATACATACTTTTTCTACCGTTGCAGGTGAAATTGCAATATCAGGTAGTAAACAAATTACAAATAAAACAGCAAAAGGTAATGCTATCCACTATCGTGTAGGTGCTACAGACTCAAACGATATGTATATAGGTGACATGGGTGTTCCTGTTCATGGTATTGTAAGTGTATCTGTATCAGGAGTTGATGCTCCTACGATTACATTATATGTAGGTTAGTATGCCTAATTTTGCTCAACTAAAATCAGATATCCAAGAGACTTCTGAGAATGATGGCACTGAGTTCACNAGTGCTATTACTGGTTTTATACAACGAGCAGAGTTTCGTCTTGTAAAAGATCTTGATGATTTTGGATTAGATGAATTTACAAATGTTTCTGTATCTTCTGGTAATGCTGGTGCAGTAACTCTCAATGATCGTGTACGTGTAGTTCGTAATGTAAACTATGTAGTTAGCACTGGAACTACCGTTACTAATTTATTACCACGTACTTTTGAATATGTCAAGGACTATTGGCCTGTTAGTGCNTCTACTGGNACACCNCGTTANTATTCTAGAAAAGATAATCTTACATTAAAAATAGTTCCNACNCCATCATCTGTTATNACAACAGAAATACAAACTCAATCTCAACCATTACCTNTAGCATCTGCTACAGGNACAAGTGTAACAACAACTAANTATTTTAGTGAGTATTGTTATAANGCTTTATTTTATGCTTCTCTNATGGAAGCTACAATGTTTAATAAAGATTGGANTAATNTACAGTNTTGGGANNCAACANTATGTNGNNCAANTTCAAGCACTACGTAATCANGCTAGAAGAACAAGACANGATGATATGGCTCTCGCAGCATCACCTGCTGGTGGACCAAATACAATACAACCAACAGCACCGTAGGAGAGTTATAATGCCAAAACCAAGAAAAAGAAAAAAAACAATGCTAGAAATAAAACCTGAAAAAATAAAAATAGAACGTAAAGTTGGTGGAGCTTTAAAACCTATTGATCCTGAAACACAACCGGGACTAGCAGCTTTAAAAAAAGAAAGTCCAGAAACAGTTAATAAAATGGGATATGCAAAAAAAGGTGGTAGAATAGTTACCGCTATGACAGGTGGTCAAATTGTATCCATGATGTACGATGATTAGTAGATCAAGTGTTAGACAACAGATATCTAAACCACCTAAAAAGAAACGAAAGAAAAAGAGGAGAAAGAAATGATTGGACCTCATACACTAATTAAACGTCCACATAACTTAGATGAGATTGTAGGTAGACCTACCGGACAAGGATATGGTGCTGCACGTAAAGGTCCAGATGTAAAAGGACCGCCTCAAGATGTGGTTGTAGATGAAGACTACACTCAAGGTAAATCCTTTAAGGTGGAGGGTTAATTATGAAAAAGTTAACTAAAGCTGAAGAAAAGCTTAGACGTACAGATCCAAAAAAATATAGAGAGTTAATGCGTCAACGTAAAACAAGTTCTGCTTTTAAAGCTAAAACAAGTGAAACTCGTAAGGGTAAACAAATTAAAAAAACAACTACGGAAACTCCTAGAGATACGCAAACTAAAGCTGCTGCTCTTGCGGCTGTTTCTATGATTCCGGGTGCTGGTAAGTTAGCATCTGCAATTAGAGCACTAGCGGCTGGTGAAAGATTAACACGAGGTTTACAAAATAGAGTTGATAAGTTTCTAGCTCAAAAGAAATTACCTAAACCTACAGGAACTGCTGTAGCTAAAAGACCGGGAACTTCAGTAGCTGTAAAATCAAAACCTAAACCTAAATTACCAAAATCAGGAGCAACTAGTAAAGCGGTGGCAGCTACACTAGGAATTGCAGGTACATCTACTCCTGCTAAAAAACCTAAAAA